>Ga0307408_100000881_pt1 | contig 23605 bp, 16 predicted proteins | sample 322Cmetagenome_FD_202116 | JGI IMG/M metagenome (GOLD analysis project Ga0307408, IMG submission 202116) | Maize rhizosphere microbial communities from greenhouse at UC Davis, California, United States - 322HYB-C-3 | ecosystem: Host-associated > Plants > Roots > Rhizosphere > Soil | place... | reverse complement strand
TTGCTTCAAGGGTAAATAATGGATCTCCAACATTGATCTCCTGCCCCACTTCAATCGACAAGGAAACGACTCTGCCAGGCATAGGCGCTTTTAGCTGCTTCAATTTTCTAACCTTCGGGACATCCATTCCCAGGTTTGCGATCAATGCATCCAGCGGACCGCTTTTTTTGATATCGAACACACGATGGTTCAATTTCACCGTTAAGCTTCCTTCTTCACGTTTATCTTCAACAACTTCACCTCTGAACTTTTGTCCTTTATAGGTAATGGTAAAGAACTTACGATCTTCCCATCTCAAATGAACACCATCAGTTGTAGTTTCAAAAGGTTGATTGTCTAATTTCCAAGTCGCCATACTTACCGTTTAGACAACAAAAATAGCAAATTAATGGTGATTTCCTGAAACACATTCTCGCTGTGTTTCTCATTCTGTGGCAGAAAAAACAAAGCAACAAAAGCAGAATGAGAATGAGGAAAATCTGCACACTTATGAAAACATCAAAACAACAATTGATAAATCAAACAAGGTTTCAACGCCTAATATTTCTTATTTTCGTTGTATTCAATCAATAACAATGAAAAAAATCTCTTTGTTTGTGGTACTTACTGCTGCCATTGTAGCTTGTAAACCAATAAAAACAGAACCGGACATTTTAGTAGAAGATGGAGATGCTCCATACACAGATGGCGGTTATTACGATTATCCGGATTATGAAGATCAATTTGTTCCTGAAGAGGAAATGGTTTCAACCGTTTATCATGGCTCAGAACCTGTTCTTACAGATTTGATCAACACTAAACTTGAGGTTTCGTTTGATTGGAGCAAATCTCAAATGACCGGTAAAGAAACACTTACTGCAAAACCTCACTTCTATCCTTCAGACAGTTTGATCCTTGATGCCAAAGGCATGGAAATCAAATCGGTTCAGCTTGGCGGTGCAGCTCTAAACTACGTTTATGAGAATGATGTTTTGAAGATCAAACTGAACAAAACGTATACACGAACAGAGAACTATACGGTTGTGATCAACTACATTTCCAAGCCCGACGAAAGAGCAGCAGGTGGATCGGATGCAATTAAAAGCGATAAGGGATTGTACTTTATTAATCCCAATGGAGAAACGCCTAACAAAATGCCTCAAATCTGGACACAGGGAGAAACTGAGGCAAGTTCTGTTTGGTTTCCAACTGTAGACCAACCGAATATCAAAACAAAAATGGAGATCTACATTACTGTAGACAACAAATACACAACCCTTTCTAACGGTAAAATGGTGAGTTCTGTTAAAAACGCAAATGGAACCAGAACAGATTACTGGAAACAGGATCTTCCTCATGCACCTTATTTGTTCATGATGGCTGTTGGACAATTCAAAGTGGTAAAAGACACGTACAAGCGCGCCGATGGTAAGAACATGGAAGTGAATTATTACGTTGAGCCGGAATGGGAAGGAAATGCAAAAGCAATTTTTGGAGAAACACCAAAAATGATCGACTTTTTCTCAAAGAAATTAGGTGTTGAATATCCATGGGATAAGTACTCTCAAATCGTGGTTCGTGATTACGTTTCGGGAGCAATGGAAAACACCGGTGCAGTAGTTTTCGGTGATTACGTTTATAAAACTCCACGTGAGTTATTGGATGGAAATGACAACAGTACAATTGCACACGAATTGTTCCACCATTGGTTCGGAGATTTGGTCACTTGTGAATCATGGTCGAACTTAACATTGAACGAATCATTCGCAAATTACTCGCAGTATTTATGGGACGAGTACCGCCATGGGATTGATGAAGCGGATTATAAAGCTGAGATCGAAACAGACGGTTATTACCAGAACGGTGCAAACGCCGGTTACCACAACCTGGTTTGGTTTGATTACAATGACAAAGAAGACATGTTCGACGGCCATTCCTACAACAAGGGTGGAAGAATCTTGCATATGCTTCGCAACGTGGTTGGAGATGATGCTTTCTTCACAGCATTGAATCTGTACCTGAAAACAAATTCTTATAAAGCTGCGGAATACAACCAATTGCGTCTTGCAATGGAAGAAGTTACAGGAGAAGATTTGAACTGGTTCTTCAACGAATGGTACCTGAACGATGGTCACATGACTTTGGATGTGAATTACGAAGTTGTGGATAACGAAAAAGTGATCGTATCAATTGACCAGAGTGGTGCTTTTGGAAATTACTTCAAAATGCCGGTGAATATTGCCGTTGTTGACGCAAGAGGGACAACCACGAAACGTTACTGGATTGAAAATTCAGTTTCTACAACATTGGAAATTCCGATTAGCGGTGAAGTGAAAAACGTGATCTTCGATACGCAAGACATGCTATTGGGAGAAATTACGGAAAACAAACCGAACGAATGGTGGGTTGAACAATACAAGGCAAGTAACCGTTTTGCTCACAGAAGAGATGCATTACTTTTCGGAGCGGGAAGTTCAACTGAAGCACAGGAAATGATCCTTGCTGCTTTAAGCGATAAATACTGGTATATCCGTCAGAAAGCTATCGGTGCTGTTAGTGAATTACAAAGCGAACGTTTGGATCTTGCAACGGCTAAGATCAAAGCAATGGCTACTTCTGACTCTATGTCTTCCGTTCGTGCAGAAGCGGTAAGTACGCTTGCCAATCTTCTTTCTGAAAGTGACTTGAAACCTATTCTTGAGGATAGAATTGCAAATGACCAGTCTTATTCCGTAGTTACTTCGGCACTGATGAATCTTGCTAAGATCGATACAAAACTTGCTGTTACAAAGGCAGAAGCGTTGGAAAAAGAGCCATCGTCTCAAATGATCGTTGGTATTGCAGCACTTTATTCGGAGAATACAGGAATTGAAAAATTCGGTTTCTACGAAAATGCTTTGAAAGTCGGGAAAGTTCAGGGATACGACAGATTGAACGTACTTGGAGCCTTTACTTACTACATGACCAAGCAGGATAACAAAAGTCAGATGAAAGCCATTTCCGTTTTCGAAAATGAAGTGAAAAATGGCGGATTCTACTCTCAAATGTTATTGCCAAGATGTTTCGAGTACATGCTTGAGAACCTGCAAGGAAGAAAAGCGGAACTAAGTGCAAAACTGGAAGCTGCAACTACAAACGGGAATACAAGCCAGGCTGCAACTCTTCAGAACGAGATCGCTGAACTTGATACTGTTATTGCAAAATATCAGGAACTTCAAATAAGCATTGCTCCGGATATGGAGGAAGAAGGAGAAGAACATTAATAGAAATAGGATAATAAGAAAAGGAGGAAGGATCAAATGCTTTCCTCCTTTTTGTTTTTTAAGCCTTCAAAAGCGCTGAATCATTCGAAAATACTGGTTATTCGTAATTTTACGAATTTACGTTTTCGTAAAATCATGAAATCACATTTTTACAATTTTATAAGATTGTTTTTTTGACCAAATTCCGGAAAACCCGTTCTTCTAAAAGAAAGCCTTAACCTCCATTCCACCGGCGTGAATTGCTGTATTTCCAATACTCTTCCTTCCATTATACTGAACCGATATCTGGAGATTCTTTGAAACGCTTCTTTGATATCCAATACTCCAAACCGTATTTTGTCCGGGCTTGAGTGCTTCCAGTAATTCAAAGCCTAACGGTGAATTTGCATTTCCGATAAAATCAATCTGGATATAATTCACCTGAGCCTGGAAACTTCCTTTCTTTGCCTGGTTAAATTTAGTTGTGATACCAATATCCTTCAAAACACTCGTTTCTCCACCGAATTGAACCGCATTTTTCTTGTAGGAATAACGCCCGTCCAAACTAATTCTGAATGAAGTGCTTGGCTGGAAAACAAGCGATGGCTTTACGATGTAATAATTCAAAGAATAAGACCTGTTCGTCGTATAATCCACTATCGAATTTTTAGCTCCCCGTTCGTAACTGCCCAAAACACTCCATTTTCTTTGAATGTTGAGTCGACCGCTCATTTCATTGGAAGTAATACGTTTTCCATCAAATCCGGATGCCAGAAGTGTTTTCGAATTCTGTTGATTGTAATGGTATTCCAATCCGAAAACGGAGCTTGTTCTGTTGAAATATACACTTTGCCTCATATTCCCGGAAGTGGAAAGCAAAGCTTCATCAGCAATATCCCGTACAAACGGGTTGTAAGCCTTGAAACCATCGAAGATAGAAACTTTACGCTGGATCCGGAAACGGGACATGGTTGAAAACAGGGATAACACATGTTTCAAACCGCTTTCGTTATTCCAAATACGTTCCGGGCGAATGATCAACGATTGATTATACTCATTGCTATAAGTTTTCGTGTATTCATTTGAGGGAGTAAACACACGGATATAACTTGCCTGGTCTGCATAGGCTGCAACCTCAAATTCGTTCAGGTCTTTTACCCCGTCGCCGTTGTAATCGTTCCAGGCATAAACTCCTTGTCCGTCATTCACCTTGATATAAATGAATTCTTTCTTCTGTTCCAAACCGGCACCAACTTCATAAAAAGTGGACAATTGAAATGCCCCTTTTGCCAGTTTGATCTCGTGATCAATTCTCCCGTTCGTCGTTTGATCCGGAGCCTGGGTAATCAGATTGGTGTCTTTTACCTGCAAATTCCGAATGGTTCCTATAACTACAAAACGCTGTTGTTTCCAGCCAATTCCTGCAGTTGAACGTTTGCTCCATTCTATTCCCGCAGTTCTGGCAAGGGCAACGCTTTTAAGCTGGGTAGAATCCGATCTTCCATCTGTTCGTTCCCGGTAGGTCAATTTAAACTCACCTTTTAAGGTATCACCGATTCCTGCGTAACCTTGTATATCGAAAAAGGAATAAGAGCGCGTTTGCAGAATTCCTTCCTGGTGAAATTTATTCAATTCCTGGTCTGTTTTAACGCCAACTTTAAAGCTCTTTATGGATTTTGAAACATCTAACCGGTGACGGACAAACTCATTTCGTGAAACAGCCGAAGAGGACAATACACTTCCATCTCCTACTATCCTCCAGCCTTTTTGCGACCAATTCAGTAATAACTGAACACGCTGCCCGGAGAAATCATTCCCAATCTCGTAGTGCTGCCCGTTTAACCCGATCTGGCCGTATTGCTGATGATTAATGGACGAGCCAACACTTGTATAAACCTGATTTCCTGTATAAGCCTGGCTTCTTGTATTCCAGTCACGGTCAAATTCTACCGCACGGTATTGCTCTATCGGTCTGAAAAACGGATCAAGTAATTCCACATCACCGTTAAAGTTGAGCGACCATGGACGAATCGTGTCATGACCCAACCTTTTTGTGTACTCCACTTTCGATTTCAAGGCATAACCATCGTCATCAAAAGCATCTTTATTCGAAAAGGTATTGAGATCGTAAGTGCTTTTGGCGACTTCTGCCATCACGGTGAATCCCGTAGCAATGCGATATCTTGCACCGGCAGTAAAGAGTTGCTGCTGTTTTGGTGTAATCAAAATGTTTACCGGTGCATAATCTCCCTGAGAAATTCCACCAATAGGTTGTACCCATTTGTAAACTTTCCCAAGTGCGGAATATTCACTAAGAACATAATCTCCCTGCCCGCTTCCCACATAGGAAAAATTCACTTTATAATGTGCCAGATTGGGGTCAACAGAGAAAACCAAAACACTGTCGTAACCAAGCGAATCAACAAGCTTGTACATAATCAGGTTATCTGAAAAACCAACGGAATCAATAACCAGTGAGCGTGCAAGTTGCAAACTGTCACCTATACCGGCCAGCAACATCTTCTGCTTATCGCTCAATGTTTGCTGCAGGGGTTGATTTTTAGCATCTTGTTCTGAATAAGCATTCACCCACCAATCCAGTTTTCGTCCTGTTCCGTTGGTGGAGAACTGGAAAAGCGAGCGTGCATAATTTTGGTCGGAATACTGGAACTCCGCTACGATACGCGTGTCTTTGGTGATGAAATTCCGGGCTGTAAATGTTAATTCCGAAGTATTGTAATCAATCACATAATCGAATTCCTGTCCGCGTGTAAGCAGTTTTCCATCGATATAAATGCGTTCCGTTCCCGAAAGAACAACGATAAATGGCTCGTTCTCGTTTCCTCTTAAACGGTAGGGTCCCTGATTTCCTTCTACACCCTGGATAATTTGTCGGTTGAATTTCCCTTTTGAAAGCGCACCACTCACCTGCGAGCGGATGGTGGAATTCTTTGTTTGTTTCCAGATATATTCTCCGCTCAATCCTTGTCCGCGTTTCTTATAGGTCAGGAAATATCCTTCAGGCTTCGAAATCCAGAAATCCCCTGCTGTAAGTTTGAATCTGTCATTGAAGATCTGGATAAAAATCTGGTCAAATTCCTGTAGTTTATTCGTGTTTCCTTCCGGTTGAATCGGCAAATTATCATCTGTAACGGAAGCCAGGATCTGCAAATTTGGAGCAATATAACCTGAAAGGCGAAGGTTCAAACTTGAGTTTACGGAAAGGTTCTGGCGGTTTCCAAAGGAAATTCCACGGGAAATACTTCCTTGTTTGTTGAGTCCCGATTGCCCGAAAAGGTCCAGGTTTTCGTCACCGGGAACGATCAGGTATTTCTCCCTGTCGCCTTTTTGTTGTGAATAAATTGCGGATGTATCCCTGTGATAAACCGGCGCAGAAAGATTGTAAGGCAAAACACGATATGTCAGATGTAATGAATCGCCGCAGTTTTTGAAAAAGAAGATCTTTGCCGTATTGTAATTAATGGAATAATCGGTTTCGGCAAGAATGGTTGTTCCGCACATTACGCGTACCGTTCCCGGTAAAACAGAAAGTGAATCGAAGGTATACTCATTTTTTGTTGCAGGAATAGTTTTCTGCCGCACACTTCCCAATTGGGCATGTAAGGAAGAATACCAAAAAAGCAGACCTATGAGTAGTACTAAATTTCGCACCATGCTAATGTACAAACGAAAAAGCAGCTGGAATAGTGTAATTTGAACGTGAATCGAAAAGCAGCGTTTTCATATCAATGTGGACCATACTTTTCGAATTCGATCTTTACGTTCTTCAATTCACCTGCTGCGTGATCCAAATTCCAAAAAAACACGGTGATTTCATCCATATTCCGGTAATAATCGAAGCATGCACGTGTAATTTCAACATGTTCACTTTCTTGCTGTGCATCTTCATAGCCTGAAAGTGCCTGATAGAAGCGAATATTCTTGTCTTGTTTGTTATAAAAATCAATCACGAAAACAGGAGGTTTACTTTTATTTTCTCCTGTGAATTTGCGGTCATAACTCACTTTAATGAAAATTCTTTCTCCCATTTTCAGCTTCATCGGGATTGTTTTCCCCAGGTAATATTCTCCTTCGGGAGTGATTTTCATATAATCTTCGTTCAATAAAACCTCGGATGAATACAGCTTTCCGAATGGTTTCACCGAATGATAGAAGGTAAACCTGCCCTTGTTGTCAGGATTCCAGAAAGCAAGTGATTTCCAGTAGGAATTCTGCGTAAAGCGCTGATTGGTGTTGATCCCGAAAACGAATTGATTGAACCTGATCAAAGGAAGAACGATGGCAGGAACCAAAAGTATAAACAACCATTTCTTTTTGTCCTGGCTACGCGCAAATTCAAAAAGGGGAAGTAAAAGGAAAACGTAATGCTCGTTGAAATTCCTCAATCCGTACTTTGTTTCGAAATCGTAGCCCCACCAGGAAGCGGAAACGTAGCAAATAAGGAAGAAATAAAGCAGGTAAATCGTTGCTTTATATGGATTTTTTCGAAATGGGAGAACACAATATAACAGACAGATAAGCAAAATGGGAGAATGGAACAAAATCCCTGTTCTGTAACCGAAAAAGATCTCGAAGAACTGTGGGTTTAACCAGTTGAATCCTTCACTGGAATAGCTCCACAGGAAAAATGATCCCGTTTGCCATTTCCACATTGCGAATTGGTAAAATACAGGCAGCATGAACAGAATGAGGCCGGGCAGGAGAATCTTAGGCTTCAGTACATAGGATTTCAAATAGCTGAAAAATGCCCCGAAGTTGTCGAAGAAGAACAAAACCATCACCAGGAAAACCAGGCTCGTAGGACGGGTAATTGCAACCACTCCGATCAGAAAAAAGAATGACAGCATAAAAATGGGTCGTTCAGGTGATTGAATCAGTTTTATGATGAGCCATAAGGCAACACAGAAGCAGATGAACAAATAATTATTTGCCCAGAGAACGCCGTAAAGTGTAGTAAACAACCAGGGAGTGGTAATCAAGGCGATGAGGAAAACCCATTTTTGGTTGTTCTTCAACCCATAATACTTCGAAACAGTTGTATAGTAAAGAACAAAGCCAATCAGCAGCAATAAAACGGAATAGCAGAACATTCCTATAAAATAACTCCCGTTATAACCATCTGGCTCACTTCCAACTACTTTTTGGATGGCAGTTATTCCCAAAAATGCCGGTGTTGCGAGCAGGGAAACGCCACTAAAATACTTATTGACATATTTCCCCTGGTCGGTCAGGATCACGTAATAGTCTTTTTGCTTCGTGTGTTTGAATTTAGCCTGTGCGTTTGCTTCGAAGGTTTTGTCACCCAACAAATAAACCGCAGGCAGGTAGGCATAATAACCTTCACCATCGGAGGTTATTGTCTGATCGAAATTTGATTTTTCAAGGCAAAAATGTCCTGCATAGAAAAGAATGAATGCGATGCAAACCAGTCGATAAGTCAGTATTTTCTTAAGTTTCTGCATTCATGAGAAATTCCGTCTCAAAATTAGAAAAAATCCCCGGCGCTTCTCACTTCGAGTAACCTCAGTGTGCAGCGACCGGGGATTTGAATGTGATGCAGATAAAAACGGCACAATTATTAACATCACAAACCGGTAAAATTCGTTAGCATAAACACGTTGGGGCAGGTCACGACCTGCCCCAACGGTGTTCAAATTATTATTTCAAGTTCTACCCAGAACACATTTGCCTTCGGCGAATTTAGCTCAGACGCTTTTTACAAAGCGTTTCATTTCTTCGAAATGAGATAGAACCGGAATTTTTCAAGTTCTATCCTGAGCACATTTCACAGTTGTCCGGATTATCCAAAGAGCATGCAATTGCTGCTGCTTGTTCTTCCAGTTCTGCTGCTGTTGGTTCAGAAGCTACTGCTTTATCAACTGTAAACTTGATAGCGTCAGTTGCAGCCTTAGTTCTAAGGTAGTACATACCTGTTTTCAAACCTTTCTTCCAACCGTAGAAGTGCATTGAAGTCAACTTACCGAAGTTTGCATTTTCCATGAAAATGTTCAACGATTGTGACTGGCAAATGTATGCTCCACGATCAGCAGCCTGCTCGATAATTGCTTTTTGAGAAATTTCCCAGGCTGTTTTGTAAAGATCCTTAATGTGTTGAGGAATCTCGTTGATGTTTTGAACAGAACCGTTAGACTGCATCAATTTCTGACGCATTTCGTTGCTCCACAAACCTTCTTTCACCAGGTCTTTCAACAAGTGCTTATTCACGATAATGAATTCACCTGAAAGTACACGACGTGTATAGATGTTTGAAGTATACGGTTCAAAACATTCGTTGTTTCCAAGGATTTGTGCTGTAGAAGCTGTTGGCATTGGAGCTAACAACAATGAGTTGCGTACGCCATGCTGTTTCACTTCTTCTTTCAACACATCCCATTCCCAACGGTTTGTAGGAGTTACACCCCACATATCGTATTGGAAAATCCCTTTTGAAACAGGAGATCCTGCATAAGTTTCGTAAGGTCCTTCAACTTTCGCCAAATCCTTAGAAGCTGTCATAGATGCGTAGTAAATTGTTTCAAATACTTCGCGGTTCAATGCTCTTGCTTCTTCAGATTCGAATGGGAAGCCCATCATAATGAAAGCATCAGCCAATCCCTGAACTCCTAAACCAATTGGGCGGTGACGTAAGTTTGAGTTACGTGCCTCTTCAACCGGATAATAGTTTCCGTCGATAATACGGTTCAGGTTGATTGTTGCCTGGTAAGTTACCTCGAACAATTTATTGTGATCAAATCCTCCGTCTTCAGTAATGAACTTAGGAAGAGCGATTGATGCAAGGTTACAAACTGCGATCTCATCCGGCGCAGTGTACTCGATGATCTCTGTACACAAGTTAGACGACTTGATAACCCCCAAGTTTTGTTGATTCGACTTAGAGTTAGCCGCATCTTTGTAAAGCATGTAAGGCGTTCCTGTCTCAATTTGAGATTCCAACACTTTGAACCACAAATCCTGAGCTTTGATTGTCTTACGTCCTTTTCCTTCTGTTTCGTATTTTGTATACAATGCTTCAAACTCAGCACCGAAAGTATCAGAAAGACCCGGACACTCGTGCGGACACATCAATGTCCAGTCTCCGTTCTCTTCAACACGTTTCATAAACAAATCCGGAATCCAAAGAGCGTAGAACAAATCACGGGCACGCATTTCTTCTTTACCTGTATTTTTCTTCAAGTCAAGGAAATCGAATACGTCAGCATGCCAAGGCTCGATATACATTGCGAAAGAACCTTTACGTTTTCCTCCACCCTGGTCAACGTAACGGGCAGTATCGTTGAACACGCGCAACATTGGAACAATTCCGTTAGAAGTTCCGTTCGTTCCTTTAATGTAAGAACCTGTTGCACGGATATCATGAAGAGCTAAACCAATACCTCCGGCAGATTGTGAAATCTGAGCACAAGATTTCAATGTATCATAAATACCTTCAATACTGTCTTCTTTCATTGTCAACAAGAAACAAGAAGACATTTGAGGTTTCGGAGTACCTGCGTTGAATAACGTTGGAGTAGCGTGTGTAAACCAACCTTCAGACATCAGGTTATATGTTTTGATCGCCTGAGCAATATCAGCTTTGTGGATTCCCACCGCAACGCGCAGCAACATGTGCTGAGGACGTTCCGCGATATCTCCGTTCAAACGAAGCAAGTAACTTCTTGTCAACGTTTTGAATCCGAAATAATCGTAACGGAAATCACGGTCGTAAATAATTGACGAATCCAATACTTCTTTGTTCTCCTGGATCACCTGGTAAACGTCATCAGCAAGAAGTGATGCATTTTGTCCGGTTTTCGGATCAACATAGTTGTAAAGGTCATCCATCACTTCAGAGAACGACTTTTTCGTTTCCTTGTGAAGGTTTGATACAGCGATACGTGAAGCCAACAACGCATAGTCAGGATGCTCCATCGTTTTTGCCGCTGCAACCTCAGCTGCAAGGTTATCTAAATCTGTGGTAGATACGCCGTCGTAAATACCCTCGATCACTTTCATCGCCACTGCCTCCGGCGAAACTAAAGGATCAAGCCCGTAACACATCTTGATGATGCGCGCAGTGATCTTGTCGAACTTCACTGCTTCTTTTCTTCCATCTCTTTTTAAAACATACATAGTAGTGCTCTCCTATATTTTGGGTTTTTCTCCGCCTTGGGCGAAGAGTAATTGGTTGTTGCTAATTAAAAATCTTCGTCTGTACTAAATACCTGACTGTCTTTGTTTCCTCCAAGTACGTTCGCCTTTTGGTATTCAGCTACACGTTTCTCGAAGAAGTTTGTTTTCCCCTGGATCGAGATCATATCCATGAAATCGAACGGGTTGGTAGTGTTAAACACTTTTTCGTTTCCTAATTCCACCAATAATCGATCAGCCACGAACTCGATATATTGCTGCATTAGTTCTGCGTTCATACCTATTAACTTCACAGGAAGCGCATCGGTTACAAACTCTTTTTCGATCTCTACTGCGTCAAGAATAATCTCACGCACTTGTTCTTTAGGCAAACGTGTTACCAAATGCTTTGTATAAAGCAAACAAGCGAAATCACAATGTAATCCTTCATCTCTTGAGATCAATTCATTTGAGAACGACAATCCTGGCATCAAGCCGCGTTTTTTCAACCAGAAAATCGAACAAAATGAACCTGAGAAGAAGATTCCTTCTACTGCAGCGAATGCAACCAAACGCTCAGCAAAAGACCCGTTGTCAATCCAACGTAAAGCCCACTCAGCCTTTTTCTGTACACATGGAATAGTTTCCAATGCATTGAAAAGGTGATCCTTCTCTTTTTGATCCTTGATGTAAGTGTCGATCAAAAGCGAGTAAGTTTCAGAGTGTATGTTCTCAATAGCCACCTGGAAACCGTAGAAGAACTTTGCCTCGGTATATTGCACTTCAGATAAAAAGTGCTCGGCCAAATTCTCGTTTACAATTCCGTCGGAAGCCGCAAAAAATGCCAATACATGTTTAATGAAATGTTTTTCATCATCATTCAGCTTTGATTCCCAATCCAACAAGTCCGGAGCCAGGTCAATCTCCTCTGCAGTCCAAAAACTTGCTTCGGCTTTTTTATAGAACATCCAGATATCGTTATGCACGATAGGAAACAGTACGAATCTGTTCTTGTTCTCTTGTAATATTGGTTCAATCTGCGACATTTTTTTCAAAATTTTTAAGTCAATATTTCCCTATCACATTCACAAGTGCGAATGCGTTTCTTACAGTGTGTGTTGTAAAATTTTTGTTTCCCCCTTCTTTTGATACGTTATTAAAGCGATGCTCTAAAATTGATCTTTGTTCCCTGAATGAGGCATACAAAAATTGTCAAAATTCTTTCTTCTCGCAATTAAAGAAATCCACAATACGAGGAGGTTTTCAACAAGCTAATTCCGAAATCCTTTAAGTAGAACACTTAGCGAGTTTATTAACACACTCATCAAAGATATTCACAGTCGTTATTCTATAATTAGTCGAACAATTTTGGATATTCATCATTAACTAAGCAAAGTCTTGTATATGAAGGTCTTTAACGAATTCTTTCAGAAAGTTACGCCAATTTAAAGCGTGAAGCAAGAGTAAAGTTCTGAACGATTTCAACATTAGAATGTGGATAGAATGAGTATGCTATTAACAGAAAGGATTTAAGGTAAAAAACGGGTTTTATTTTAACATTTCAGTGTAGAAATCAACCAAAATTCGTCGACAAAAAACGTGATTTCATCAATCCCTTTATTCATGAATTTGTGACTTCGTAAAATCACGAATTTCTATGGATTTTCATATCCTAATCTCCTGTATTAAAGGATTCGGACATTCCGTCCTATTGCTTTTCAACTCAAACACTTAAGTTGCATCAACAAAACAGCTATTTATGAATCTAACTCAACAATTCAAAACTTACCGCGACGATTTCCTCCAACTTATTTATCCCCAATATTGTTACAGTTGCCATATGGAACTTGTCGGCTCCAAATCAGGTATTTGTGGCGTTTGTGAATCGGAACTCCAATACACGCTTTTTGAGAATTATGCCGAACCTTCAGCTCTCGACAAACTTTTCTGGGGAAGAATCCCATTGGAAAAAACCTTTGCCTTGCTCTATTTTACGCAAAGTGGCGCAAGCCAGCGAATACTACACGATTTGAAATACAATTCCCGATCGGAGCTGGGAGTTTACTATGGACAAGAAATAGGTAAACGCCTAAAAACAATAGAAGGATTAAATGACCTTTCCGGAATTATTCCGGTTCCCTTACACCCAAAAAAGCAATTCATTCGCGGGTATAACCAGGCTGAGAAAATTGCAAACGGAGTTTCGGAGATTGTCGACGTTCCGGTGGAACACCAAATGCTTCGTCGACAGGTTTTTGCAGAAAGCCAGACGAAAAAAGGATTTCTCGCCCGCTGGGACAATATTCAGCAAGCATTCAAAGCATCGAAACAACAGGACAAAACCGGGCATTATTTATTGGTAGATGATGTAATCACAACAGGTTCAACACTCGAAGTTTGCGCAAAGGAATTAAAGCAGAAATATCCCGGAATACGGGTTAGTGTGGCATCGCTGGCAGTAGCACAATGACTTCGACTACGCTACGCTTGTGCTGTAGCTTCAGCGTAAGCATTCTGTCACCGCTGCGATTACCAGCAGAAAACAAGTTTTGAATCTTCCTTCTTTAAATTATTTCTAATTTCCTGTTATCAAATGAATGAAATGGAATCAACAAAGGCTAAATCAAACAACATATTACAAATATGCATTATTGTATTATTGCTCGTTCCCATTTTATGGGGATTAGGAGAAAGGGTTTACGAAAATGAGCTATTCCAAAACAAAGAGTATGTGTATTGGTACATATTCAGAACTATTATCTCAACGTCTTTGATCTTTCTGGTTTACAAAAAAATGTATGGCATTCTACTTTTTTTAATTATCAAAACTGCCTACCAACTGCTCTATAGTATTCAATATTATATCTTTTTTCCTGATAAACTGGAAACATCCGACATACTATTTAATATCCTATCCTTGTCGGCTCTCATATTAATGATTGTTCTTCTAAAAAGAGAAGATCAACGATTTTTTAACCTTCGATTTAGATCATCAGCTGTTGCATTCCTGAAAACTTCACGACTAATATTCGTTTTCAACTTATTATATATTTTATTATTTGTTGCTGCTTATTCTGTTTTACTTGTTTTAATTGGAGCGCCTTTAGAAAGATTGTTCGAGTTGAAAAACTTGATTCACATGATTCTAAGCCCTGATTTTGCTTTTACCGTAATACTTATCATAACCACAATTATTGGATACACCAAAACATCCAAATTTCAAAATCTGGCATTTGCTATTAGTATGTCATGCATGATGAGTATATTCTTCTTATATATGAATTATAGCTTATTCCCATTCACAGAAAGCTGGAATGATCAAAACTGGTATCTTATCATTATCGGGATTGCTTTCGATGCAGTGATGGTTGGTTTCGGAATCTTGTTGTTCTTTATTGTCCGTAGTTACTTGAGAGAAAAGAACCTGAATGACGGAATTAACTTGTCAAACTCAGAAACGCTGGACATTTAGAAATAAAAAATGGAGAACTTAAAGAGTCTCTCCTTCTCTTTAAATTCTCCATTTTAGTCCGTCAGTGACGGAGTATTTTATTCGTTATGAGTCTCTTTTCGAATCTCGATGCGTTGTTCTTCCTTATGCATCTTTTTTTCGGAAGGCTCAGCCATTTCCAACTCTTTTAATTTCTTCTCAGCATCAGCGCCTGTGTATACTTCTTCGGTTACTTTCCCGTTTTCGTTTCTGATGATTTTTACTGTTTTAACACCGTTCTCATCAGTCACTTCAACATCCTCAGTGATTTTATCCGATTTAACCTGAGCTTCCATTTCCTGTAATTTCTTATCGGCTTCAGCTCCTTTGTAAACTTCCCGGTTCACTTTTCCGTTCTCTGAAGTGGTAATAGTGAGCGTTTTTTCACCGTTCACATCTTCCATTTTCACTTCTTTTCGAACCTCTTTTTTAGTTGCCGGAGAACCCGTTGAAGCATCGACCTTCTCAATCTTTTCAACTTTTTCAATTTTCTCCACCTTCTTCTCGGTTTGAGCAAAAAGAACGGTTGTTCCGAAAAATGCGATTGCAAGTATGGCTAATTTCTTCATAGTCTTTAGTTTAACGAACCAAACATACAACCTAATTTAAACTATAGAAACACTATGATTGTTAACGCATGTTAAGGATTGTGAATTTGGAATTAACTGACAAGTACAGAAAGTTTGTCAAACACTTCTTTCATACGGATCACATCCTTGTCGGAAAGCAGGGCTTTATTTGAAACCAACGGATTGTTCAGCATTTCTTCTACTTTCTGCTGAAGAATTTTCTCATCATGGTTTACAGCATATGTCTCAGAAATAGTTTTCAGCTCTACCGCCCAATGCGCTATGAGGAAATTCTTCATGAAATCAGTGTACAACGGTGAATTATCTGAAGCAATGACTGTTGTTTTACTTTCGATAGTTTCTTTATTACCTTCCGTATAATCTGTATATGATAAACTGGCTTTCAGGTCTTTGGTATTCATTTTTACTTCTGAACTCAATTCAAGGTCGATCATCACCACCTGTGTTAAGAAATAGTTGATGTCTACTAACGGAATCTGAACAACTCCCTCTTTCATAACCCATGAACTCGCTCCGTAAATCTGTTTCACATCAAAACAAGCAGGAATTTCAACGCTTAACATTACTTCTTTTCCTATTGGGAAAGCTAAACTACCGAATTCCTTTACGCATGTTTTTTCAATGTCTTCATATCGTTCTATATAATGGAATTGTCCGTGTGTCTGCTCCGAAAGGTCACGTAACAAATCCTGGTGCAGATCGATCCCGATTCCCATAGTTGTGATGCGAACACCGTTCTTTGTTTTGTTCTGGTATTGTTTGATCAATTCGTCTTTTTGAGTTACGCCCACATTTGTATTTCCATCCGTAAGCAATAAAATTGATTTGGTGTGTTCAGGCAAACTTTCATCCATCATATTATCAATGGCCAGATCCAATCCTGAAAGGATGTTCGTTCCGCCACGAGTGCTGAGTTGCTTCACTTTGTGAATGATATCTTTTTTGCGGGAACCGAATGCCTCGTACGGAATCAGCACCTCTGCCTGGTCGTCGAACAAGGTAATCCCGAAATAATCTGTCGGGTACATTCTTTCGAGGCTTGCCAGAATTGCATCTTTGGCTTTCTCCAGCTTTCCGTCTCCCATAGAACCGCTGATATCCAGCACATACATAATTCCCGTAGGCTTTCTGTTCTGCGGAATAACCGTATCACTTGCAATTCCCAACTGCATCAAATAATGGTTTTGCAAAAGCGGATGCTCTGTAAGTTCAGGAACCAGATTGACCTTCTGTCCTTTATTCGGCAATGCAATCAAATGACGGTGATAATTCAAAATCTCTTCGGGAACAATTTTATCTGCCAGGATCACTTTTAGTGCACCGGTACGGTAATACTCTTTTTCTTCTTTCGACAGATCTTTATTGTTCACATAATTGTCATAATGCTGGCTTTGAAGCATAGCCATTGTTGCAGAAGAATATCCATCTTGTGCATGCAATAAGTTCAAAACGGAAATAAAACTCAAAAGGATAACGGACCGGGTTTTCATAAGCATTTTTGTTTCCCGATACAGTCACTCTTCGCTTTGGTTCAATATCGTCTCAATTTCTTCCGGATCTGTTCAATCTGTAAATTATCCAGACTTCCTATATGTGTTGTTTTTTCCGGAGAAGGGTTCAATATTTTACCAGCCTCAATTTCCTTTCCAACCCGGATATATGCATCCCGAAAAGGAACTCCGGAATCCACAAGCGTCTTGATTGCATCAACCGAATAAACCGATGAATACAGCGGATTGTCCATCAAATTTCCGGAAACTTCGAGCTGACTCATCATGAAACGTACTATCTGAAGACACTCAGACGTGAGATCAACAGCACGGAAGAGCGGCTCTTTCAACAATTGAAAATCGCGATGGTAACCCGAAGTCAAATTACGTGAAATGGCGGCTATTTCAAAAGAAAGAGTACTCACCTGGTTGCATTTGGCACGAACCAATTCGAACACATCAGGATTTTTCTTGTGCGGCATAATACTGCTTCCGGTTGTCAACTCGTCCGGAAAACGGATAAACTGGAAATTCTGACACAGATACAACACACAATCAGAAGCCAGTTTGCTCATTGTTCCGCAAAGTGATGCAAGAGCATAACAAACGGTCTGTTCCAATTTACCGCGATTCAACTGTGCAGCAACAGGATTTATTTTTAGTTGTGAAAACCCTAATAATTCCGTCGTTCTTTCCCGGTCGATCGGAAATAAGGAACCATAACCTGCTGCAGTTCCCAACGGATTTTGGTCTGCACAATGGTAAGCCGCTTTCAATAACAACAGATCATCAGACAAACTTTCCGCGTAGGCGCTCAGCCACATTCCGAAACTAGACGGCATGGCAACCTGCGTGTGCGTATAGCCTGGCAGCGGAACCAACTCGTATTTCTCCGCCAAATCGCACAATTCATTTCCGAAATCACGAACCTGGAATTGAAACTGTGTCAATTCCGCTTTCAGATATAAGTGAATATCAACCAAAACCTGGTCATTTCTGGATCGGGCCGTATGCACCATTTTACCTGTATTTCCAAGCTGTTCCGTTAATTTTAGTTCTACCCAAGAATGGATGTCTTCCACCTCATCCGGAATGGAAAAACTGGGCTCCTGAACACAAAGCAGCAGTTGATTACAAACTTCTATTACTTGCGCCAATTCCGACTTGGGAAACAAACCGCATTCAGAAAGCATGGTAACGTGGGCAATTGTTCCCTGGATATCGTATGGAGCCAGACGTTTGTCCATTTCACGATCGTTCCCCACTGTAAACCGGTGAATTTTTTCTGATGTTGTATTTCCTTTATCCCAAAGTTTCATTGCACAATGCTTTAATTAAATTCATATAATGTGTTTTTCCTTGCTCCAATTCTGACAACAAAATGTACTCATCGGCGGTGTGGGAGCGTTCTGAAAATCCGGGCCCTGTTTTGATAGAAGGCCATGGCATCAACGCCTGATCACTCATTGTCGGTGATCCGAAGCAAGGAATTCCCAGCTTTTTGGCAACTGAAAATATAGGGTGACCCAATGGCAATCCAGATGGCATTAAACGAGTAGAACGCGCCGTTAGTTCGGAAACACAGTAGCTCTGCAGAATCGCAAGGATCTCATCGTTGGAGTAACTGTCCGTTGAGCGAACATCAATGGTAAACCGGCATTTATCGGGAATGACATTGTGCTGCGTTCCAGCCGTAATTTGCGTCACATTCAGATTTACATTACCAAGCATTTCAGACGGAACTGTAAATTCAACAAGCTTCAATTTCTGAATGTCGTTCAGCGCAATATAAATAGCATTTTCACCATTATTTCGTGCTGCATGACCTGTTTTTCCTGTGGCCACGGCATCAATAACCAGTAAGCCTTTCTCAGCAACAGCGAGCTCACAATTCGTTGGTTCACCAACAATGGCAAAATCTATTTTACCCAAATGGTTCCGAACCCATTCCATCCCGTTTTCACCACTGTTCTCTTCTTCCGCCGAAGCGCAAAAAATGAGATTGAACGGCAACGCAATTTTATAAAAACATAAAAATGTGTTCAAGAGGCAGATCAATGAAGCTCCGGCATCATTTGCCCCCAAACCAATTAATTTACCATCAATCGTTTCCGCAGAAAACGGATCGTAAGTCCAGCTTTCGCCAGGTTTTACGGTATCCAGGTGCGAATTCAGCAAAACGGTCGGTTTGGCTTTGTCAAAATGGAAATTCCGCGCCCAAACGTTGTTTTTCAAGCGCTCCATGGGAACTCCTGCTTCCTTTAGTTGACCGGAAATCCAGTCGGCAGCCCGATCTTCTTCACCAGAAAAGGAAGGAATTCGGATAAGGGTTTTTAAATCTTCGATTAAATTCATGATCATTGAATTATAGTGCCTTTCTGCAAGGCTTTATATGAGGTTATTCGCACCAGGGAAGCACCATTTTCGATTGCTGAAACCGCACTTTCCATTTTAGGAAGCATTCCCTGTGAGATAGTTCCATTGTTTTTCAGATCGGCAATTTCGTTTCGACCGATCAGCGGAATGATTTTCGAATCGTCTTCCGGATCCATCAAAACACCACCTTTTTCAAAAGCGATTACCAATTCAACGTCAACCTTCGTTGAGAGTTTTTGAACCAGATTAGCAGCAACGGCATCTGCATTTGTGTTTAGCAAGATTCCCAACTTCGGATCATAGCTCAGTGCACTGAACACCGGGGTAATTTCCGAAGTCAGGAGAAGATCAAGCAAAGCCATATCGATTTCAGAATTGACCGGATCGCCTACAAAACCGAAATCAACAGGTTGAGAGTTTCGTTTTTCAGCTTGAACCAATTGCAGATCTGCCCCGCATAGTCCGAGCGCGGAGATTCCGTTAAACTGTAAAAGGGCAACCAATCTCTTGTTGATCCCGGAATAAGTATCGATCGCTACATCCAAAAAATCTTTTGAAGTGACCCGTCGACCGTTTACAAAAGAACTTTCAATCTCTAGCTTTCCGGCAATTTCGGTTGCGCGATTACCTCCACCATGTACCAGCCATTTCATTCCGGGAATCGCTTTGAACGATTCGATAAACGAATTCAGAGCAGCAGGATCTTCCAATACTTTTCCTCCTACTTTTACAATCGTTGCTTTCATAATTCGCTGATGATTTCGTGAAGTACTGCCTGCGCCGACCATAAGCGATTTTCAGCTTGCCGGTAAACAATTGAGGAATCCAAAACAGCATCTGAAACCACCACATTTCGTCGGACAGGAAGACAATGCATAAACTTTCCGGCATTGGTCTTTGCCATTTTTTGTTCGGTGACAGTCCAACTTTCTTCTACTTCGAGTTTTTGTCCGTATGATGTGTAACTGCTCCAGTTCTTACAGTAAACAAAATCTGCTCCTTCCAGGGCTTCTTCCTGGTTATTGGTAATTTGGATTCCAGCCGTGAACTGTTTATCCAATTCGTAACCTTTGGGATGTGCAAGCACAATTTCAGCGTCCAAAACTCTAGACCATTCCAAAAACGAATTGACAACGGCCTGCGGAAGGCATTTTGGGTGAGGTGCCCAGGTAACAGCAATTTTTGGTCGTTTTAACCCGAACGAATGAATAGTTGCCATATCTGCAAGCGATTGCAACGGATGCCGGGTTGCGGACTCCAACGAGATCACTGGTTTTTCGCTGTATTTGATACAAGCGTTCAAGAGTTTTTCAGCATAATCCTCCTCTTTATTGGTAAGCGAAGGAAAAGCGCGAACTGCAAGAATGTCGGTATACAAACTCATTACACGAATTGCGTCACAGATGTGTTCCTGGGCATCACCAACCATTACAGCACCGGGTTCTGTTTCCAGTTTCCAGGCCTGGCCCGCTTCAAGGGTTGAAACTGACATTCCCAGGTTATACGCAGCATTCTGAGTACTCAATCGTGTACGTAAACTGGGATTAAAGAAAAGCATGGAAAGGTTCTTCCCTTTGCCAAAATCGAGGTTTTGAGTTCCTTTTATCCGCAATACTTTTTCGATCAGTTCCTGCGGATTGGGGACATCTGATAATTGGGTGAATTGTTTCATTGTAAAAACGTTTTAAATCCGGAAAGTTCTCCCCCGGGAATTGATCCCAGTTGGGAAAATATTTTCAGGAGCACCTCCAATTCCGATTTTGAAATGGTTAGCGGTGGAAGAATTCGGAGCGTATACGGACAAGTTGAATTGCCTGTAAGTATTCCTTCAGAAAGCAATAATTGCTGTAGTTCAGTTGCTTTTATTGCCGTTTTGATTCCTATCATCAGACCACGTCCGCGAACTTCTTCCACTCCTTTGATAGCGGAAAGTTCTGCCGTAAGCCACACCCCAAGTTCTTCTGCCCGAAGCATCAACAGTTCCTTTTCTAATGTTTCCAATACGGATTTCATTGCCGCGCAAGCCAAATAACTTCCTCCGAAAGTAGTTCCCAGCTGACCTTTCTTTGCCTCGATTTTGTTATCAATCAATACTGCTGCAACCGGAAATCCATTGCCGATTCCCTTGGCCATTGTTATCACATCGGGACGAATATTATGATACTGAAACGCGAAGAAATTTCCTGTTCGTCCACACCCGCTTTGGATTTCATCGGCAATCAGCAAGGTTCCGGTTGCATCACAAGTTTCCCGTAGTTTTTTCCAAAAACCGGTAGAAGCTTCAATCACTCCGGCAACACCTTGAATTCCTTCAATAATTAGTGCCGCATACTGTTTCGTAATCAATTCCTTTACCAACGATTCCTGGTCTTCAAAGGCAATCTTCATTTGACTGATTTCCTTCCCGAACGGAGCTTCAATTGCTGAATTATCCGTTACCGAAATTGCACCAACAGTGCGTCCATGAAATGCCCCGTTGAAACTCAGGATCTTGTTCCGACCCGTATGAAAAGAAGCCACTTTCATCGCATTTTCATTCGCTTCTGCCCCGCTATTGCAGAGGAACAATTGGTAATCCGAAGTTCCTGAAACATGTTCAAGAAGTTCGGCCACTTCTTCCTGTTCTGCAATCTTCACCGCATTAGAGTAATAACTGATCTTATCCAATTGATTGCTGATGGCATTTTTCCAGGCCGGATGATTGTGACCAATGGAAATCACACCGTGGCCTCCGTAAAGGTCCAAATAGGTTTTTCCGTTTGCTCCTATTAGTTCTGCTCCCGAGGCTTTCTCAAACGAAATGTCCCAGGGATGATAAACGTCGTATAGTTTTGTATTCATTTTTCTCAGTTAATATCCTCCCGGTTTCAGATTTAAAGTCATTTCTTCCGGGAATCCAAATTGAAGGTTCATGTTTTGTACTGCCTGTCCTGCGGCGCCTTTCAATAAGTTATCGATCACAGAAGTGACCACCAGTTTATTTTTGATAACCTTCGGTTCGACCAAACAGAAATTGGTTTGCACAACTTGTTTCAGATCTACTCCGGAGGCGATTTTTGTGAAGGCAGTACCATAGTAAAAATCGTGGTACATTTCCGTTACTTCCTTCTGATTCAATTCGGTATCGAAATAACTTGTGCAGTAAATCCCACGAGTAAAAGGTCCACGTAATGGCACGAAATTGAGTTCGGTAATGCTCGCATTTCTTCCTGAAAACGTGTTTTCAATTTCTACCAGGTGCTGATGTTCAAAAACCTTGTAAGAAGACACATTTGAAGAACGCCAGGAAAAATGCCCGGTTTCAGTTAAGGCTTGTCCGGCACCGGTTGACCCTGTAATTGCGTTAATATGAACTTGACCGTTTACATGCTCCAAAACCGGCAAAAGTGCCAATTGGATTGCAGTTGCAAAACACCCGGGATTCGCAATTCGATTGCTGGTCTTCTTTCCGTTAATTTCAGGCAAACCATAGAGAAAGGATTCATCAGTTCGAAAGTCAGTACTGAGATCAATAACCGTTATATGTGCCGGAATAGTATTTTCCAGGAAAAACGTTTTTGAATAACCATGTCCGCCGCATAGGAATAAAACATCGATCTCAAAATGGTGTTCGATTTCGAAATTCAACTCTGCGGGAATGCCCCGGTCGGTATGAAATTCACGAACGGATTTACCTGCCTGGCTTTTACTGGTAACAAAAGCAATCTCCACTTCCGGATGACGACTCAGTAGACTGATTAATTCTCCTGCTGCGTAACCGGCTCCACCAATAATTCCTGCTTTCATGCTTTTACTGACTTATTGGTGAAAGAATGCCATAACTTTCCGGAATTCGAATTAATCTTGATAAATCCTTTTGCTTCATCGGCGGTCCAGGCGTTGGTTTCTTCTCCATAATTAGCAACATCGGATTGCATTAAGTCGAAAGGAGCAACTACCCCTAGCAACTCAAAACGATATGGGAACAATTGAATGGTCACCATTCCGGAAACACGTTCCTGGCTGGAAGTCAGCATTGCCTCCATGTCTCTCATAACAGGATCCATGAATTGTCCTTCATGAAAAAGATTTCCATACCATTCACTCTGCTGTTTTTTTAGCTGAATCTGCCATTTGGTAAGCGTATGCTTTTCCAATAATTGATGGGCTTTGATCAGGATTAAAGGCGCAGCAGCCACAAAACCAACCCGGCCTTTTATTCCAATGATCGTATCACCTACATGGGTATCACGACCTATAGCAAAGGGTGATGCAAACAACTCCAGCGTTCGAATGATCTCAACCGGATCC
>Ga0307408_100000880_pt1 | contig 23610 bp, 20 predicted proteins | sample 322Cmetagenome_FD_202116 | JGI IMG/M metagenome (GOLD analysis project Ga0307408, IMG submission 202116) | Maize rhizosphere microbial communities from greenhouse at UC Davis, California, United States - 322HYB-C-3 | ecosystem: Host-associated > Plants > Roots > Rhizosphere > Soil | place... | reverse complement strand
TCGATTTAAAGCGGAAATTTTCGCTTTGAAATATCGAGAAATACGATCATCAGTCTGGGAGGGGTGCGTTAAGGAAAGATTAAAGCGGATGCGTTGCGTGGTGGCGAGGGGAAGCGGGCATGGATCCCGCAGGGTGGAAGGGGCTCATCGCGAATGCTGTTCATTTTGAGGGCTTCGGTAAACCCGTGGCGAGGGAGCTTGCTCCCTCGCCACGGGGCCATCGTTTCTCTTGAATGAACCTGCATAAAAAAACGCGGCCCATGGCCGCGTTTTTTTACACCTGAACGTTATTGAGCCTTGGTCTCAGTAGCCGTCGCCGGTTTGGCCACCGGCTTCTTCACCGGCTCGGCCTTTTTCGCCGGAGCCTTGGCCGGGGCTTTTTTTGCCGGTGCCTTGGCGGCCGGTTTTTTCGCTGCTGGCTTGGCCGCCGCTTTCTTGGCCGGCTCGACTTTCGCCGGGGCCGGCGCGGGTGGTTCTACCGGGGCCGGCGCTGGAGCAGGTGCAGGCGCAGGAGGCGGGGCTACCGGCTCGGGGGCCTTGACCGGCTCCGGCTTCTTGTCGTCATCCGAGCCACCGAACAGGTTGCTGAAGAAGTTGCCCTTCTTCGCCGCCACCGCGCCAGCGGCAGCCGCCGCGGCCGGGGCGACCTTCGGTGGTTCGAAGGATTTGCCTGCAGCCAGGTCTTCAACCTGGCTGGCGGCACGTTGACCGCTGCGCAGCGCGCCTTCCAGCGTGCCTGGGTACATGGCGTCGGTGTGTTCACCGGCAAAGGCTACGCGCTGCAAGGGCTTTTCCCACAGGCGCCAGTATTTGCTGATCTGGCCCGGACCAAACGCCAGGTACGCGCCGCCCATGGACGGGTCGGTGCTGTAGCGACGAATTTCATAACCGGTGAACGCACCACGGGCCTGCGGATAAAACGCGTGCAGGCGGATCAGCACCTGGTCGACCATCTGCTTGTCGCCGAAGGCCTGCATCACCCGGGCGTTGTCGCCGGACAGGTTGATGACTACGTTGGCCCCGCCCTTCCAGGCCGGTGTTGCTATAGATCTCGCCCGACATGCGCGCCTTGCTGTCCCAGACCGGGGTCTTGAACTTGAGCATGATCTGGTCGCGCCAGCCGTAGTTGGTGCCTTTGATCGCGCCTTGGTGCTGGGCGTCCAGGGCCGGGGTCAATTGGATCTTGTTCAACGCCCGCAGCGGCACCGCGAGTACGACGTAGTCAGCCTGGTAGCCGACGCTGCCGACCTTGACGGTGACGCCGTCCTTGTCCTGGGAAATGGCCGAAACCGGGGAGCCGGTCTTGATTGTTTTCAGTTGCTTGACGAATGCCTGGGCCAACACCGGGCTGCCCCCGAGCAGGCGCGAGGCGCGCAGGTCACGGTCGGACACGCCGCGATAGACGCGGTTCTGCTGGGCGAAATACAGCAGAGAGAGGCGCGACGGTTCGTCATAGCGCGTACGAATTTCCTGGTTGACCAATTGCCGCGCGGTGGCAGGCAGTTGCAGGCGGTCGAGCCAGTTGGACACGGTGATCTGGTCGAGCGCATGCAGCGTGCTGGTGGCCGCCGGGTTCAGCGGATCGTCGATGGAGCGCGCCAATTCGTCCAGGGTGGTCTCGTAGCGCTTGAGCGCTTCGGCGGTGGCGGGTTGCTTGGTCGCCAGGTCAGCGGCGGTGAAATAAGTGCCGTCGATCAGGTAACTCGGGGTACGCACGAATTCCGGGGCCGGGGTGGTGCTCAGCTTGAACGTCGAAACGTATTTATTCAGCACAGGCTGAGTCTTTTCGTTGCCGATCCACTCACTGGTGGCCATGCCCGAACGGCCGCCCAGGCTCGGCTTGGCTTCCAGCAGGGTCACGGCCCAGCCCTTGTTCTGCAGCTCATAGGCCGCCGTCAGTCCGGCCAGCCCACCGCCAATGACGATGGCCGTCGGTTGCTTGTCCTTGGCCAGCGCCGAAACGCTGAACAGCCCTATCATCACCAGCGCACAGGCGCGCAGCCAACCAGCAGACATTCAGCGAACTCCGGAATAAAGCGTAAGAATTTTCGATTTTTCGAGCCAGTCGGCTCAGGAACCGCGAAGAATACGTCAGCCATCAAAAGGCCGCCAGCGACGTCTATCGCCTGGCTCAAAGTAGCGACAACGACACAATGGGTTGTCCGCCGGGCCGCCATTGCATAGGCTTGCGCGATTGTTTTGCCCGCGCCCGCCGCGAGCCGCCTCGAGGAGACTGTACATGGGCCTGAATAACCAGTGGATGCAACGCGATCTCGCGGTACTGTGGCACCCCTGCACCCAGATGAAAGATCACGAACAGCTGCCGCTGATCCCTATCAAGCGCGGCGAAGGCGTGTGGCTGGAAGACTTCGAAGGCAAGCGCTACCTCGACGCGGTGAGTTCGTGGTGGGTCAACGTATTCGGCCACGCCAACCCGCGCATCAACCAACGCATCAAGGATCAGGTCGATCAGTTGGAGCATGTGATCCTCGCCGGCTTCAGCCACCAACCGGTGATCGAGCTGTCCGAGCGCCTGGTGAAGATGACGCCGGATGGCCTGACCCGGTGCTTCTACGCCGATAACGGCTCGTCGTGCATCGAAGTGGCGATGAAGATGAGCTTTCACTACTGGATCAATCGCGACCAGCCCGCCAAGAAACGCTTCGTCACCCTGAGCAACAGCTACCACGGTGAAACCATCGCCGCGATGTCAGTGGGCGACGTGCCGTTGTTCACCGAGACCTACAAGGCGCTGCTGCTGGACACGATCAAAGTGCCGAGCCCCGACTGTTATCACCGCCCCGAGGGCATGGGCTGGGAAGAGCATTCACGCAACATGTTCCAGGCCATGGAGCAGACCCTCGCCGAACACCACGACAGCGTCGCCGCCGTGATTGTCGAGCCGCTGATCCAGGGCGCCGGCGGCATGCGCATGTATCACCCGGTGTACCTGAAGCTGCTGCGCGAGGCCTGCGATCGCTATGGCGTGCACCTGATCCACGACGAAATCGCCGTCGGCTTCGGCCGCACCGGGACGATGTTTGCCTGTGAACAGGCCGGTATCACACCGGATTTCCTTTGCCTGTCCAAGGCCTTGACCGGCGGCTACCTGCCGCTGGCGGCGTGCATGACCACCGATGACGTCTACAGCGCGTTCTACGATGACTACCCGACCCTGCGCGCCTTCCTCCATTCCCACAGCTACACCGGCAACCCGCTGGCCTGCGCCGCTGCCCTGGCGACGTTGGATATTTTCGAAGAAGACAACGTCATCGAAACCAACAAGGCGCTGGCCCAACGCATGGCGAGCGCCACCGCGCACCTGGCCGATCACCCGAACGTTGCGGAGGTGCGCCAGACCGGCATGGTGCTGGCCATCGAGATGGTCAAGGACAAGGCCAGCAAAACCGCTTATCCGTGGCAGGAGCGCCGTGGCCTGGCGGTGTTCCAGCATGCCCTGGAGCGCGGCGCGTTGCTGCGGCCGCTGGGCAGCGTGGTGTATTTCCTGCCGCCGTATGTCATCACGCCGGAGCAGATTGATTTCCTGGCTGAAGTGGCCAGTGAAGGCATCGACATCGCCACCCGGGACAAGGTCAGCGTGGCAGTGCCGAAGGACTTCCATCCGGGCTATCGCGATCCGGGCTGACGCTGCGATGAACGGTTGGAACACTGTTGTGGCGAGGGGATAAATCCCCTCGCCACAGGTTTAACTATTTAGAGATTCGAAATGAGACTGTCCCGCTTCTTCATCGACACCCCCCTGAGCCTCGGCGATCACGAATTGCCCGAAGCCCAGGCCCACTACATCGGTCGGGTGCTGCGTATGGCCGAGGGCGATGCGGTGCAGGTATTCGACGGCTCCGGCCAGGAATTCCGCGGCACCTTGGCCGAGGTCGGCAAGAAACGCGTGCGCGTGCAACTCGACGAGCAGTTTGCCGGACAGCCTGAATCGCCCCTGCGCATCCACCTCGGCCAGGGTCTGTCCCGGGGCGAACGCATGGACTGGGCGATCCAGAAGGCCACTGAACTGGGGGTCAGCGAGATCACGCCGATCTTCACCGAGCGCTGCGAAGTACGTCTCAAGGACGAGCGCGCCGACAAGCGCCTGCTGCATTGGCGCCAGGTGGCGATCAGCGCCTGCGAGCAATGTGGGCGCTCCACCGTGCCGGTGATCCATCCGCCACTGTTGCTGGCCGACTGGTTGAAGCAGGCCGAGGCCGAATTGAAGCTGGTGCTGCACCCGGTGGCCGATCCACTGGTCAGCCATGCCAAGCCTTCGACCCTGGCGTTCCTGATCGGTCCCGAAGGCGGGTTGTCGGATGCCGAAGTCGAGCAGGCCAAGACCGCCGGCTACCACGCCGCCCGCCTCGGCCCCCGCGTGCTGCGTACCGAAACCGCGCCGGTGGTGGCGTTGGCGGTGGCGCAGCAGTTGTGGGGGGATTTCTGAGACTCCGCGACCACTGAAGATCAACTGTGGGAGCGAGCTTGCTCGCGATTGCGGTGAATCAGTCGACACTTGCACAGGCTGACCCACCGCTATCGCGAGCAAGCTCGCTCCCACAGGAATCATCGGTGCAGCGCGATCACTGCACCGGCTCACTCGTCGGCTTGGCAATGATCGCCTTTAACTCGCTGGTCATCGGGAATTCCAGGTTCAAGCCCTTGGGCGGGATCGGCTTCTGGAACCAGCGATCGTAGATCGCGTTGATTTCCCCTGACTTGTACAGGTCCGCCAGGGTCGCGTTGACCAGCGCCAGGAATTGCGGATCGTCCTTGCGCACCATGCAGCTGTAGATTTCCCGCGACTGCTCTTCCCCGACCACGACCCATTTGTGTGGATCGCGCGCCTTGGCCCTTTCACCGTAAAGCAGCGCGTCGTCCATGTAGAACGCCGCCGCCCGCCCGGTCTCGAGCATCTGGAAGGCTTCGCCGTGGTCCTTGGCACTGATGACGAACATGTCGACCTTGTTGTCCTGGTTGTAGCTCTTCAGGAACCGCTCGTTGGTCGTGCCGGCGGTGGTCACCACATTCTTGCCGCGCAGGTCGGCGAAGCTGTGGATGCCGCTGTCCTTGGCCGTCAACAGTTGGCCCTTCACGTAAATGAAACCGTAGGAAAACGCCACTTGCTTCTGCCGCTCGGCGGTCACGCCGGTGGAACCGCACTCCAGGTCCACGGTGCCGTTCTGCACCAGCGGGATGCGTGTCTGGGACGTGACGAGGTTGTACTTCACGTTCAGTTGCGGCAATGCCAATTGTTGCTGGATGCGCGCGACAATCTTGCCTGCCAGCTCCACCGAATAGCCCATCGGCTTGCCGCTGTTGTCCGCGACGTAGGAAAACGGCACCGAAGCGTCGCGATAGCCCAGGGTGATGCTCTTGCTGCTGGCGATCTTGCCCAGCGTGCCGGCCGGCGGCGCTTCATTGGCGAATGCCGCAGCGCTCAGCAGCAGGCTCAGGGTACAGCCGATCAACGTGATTTTTTGCATTGTTATTCTCCGTTGCGGGTGGGTCAGGCGGCGCGGGGCGTGAGGCCTCGCATGTCGATGGAAGGTGTACGTTGGCGGATCAGCTCACTGAGCAAGCGGCCGCTGCCGCAGGCCAGGGTAAAGCCCAAGGCACCATGGCCCAGGTTGAGCCACAGGTTGCGGTAGCCGGTGGCACCAATCAGGGGGACGCCGCTGGGCGTGGCCGGACGCATGCCCGCCCACTCGATAGCGCGTTCGTAATTCCCGGCCAGCGGCAAGGTGTCCATCGCCTGGCGCCGGATAAGGGCCAGGCGCCTGGGGTCCGGTGCCGGGTCGAAACCGACAATGTCGACCATCGCCGCCACCCTCAATTGTTCACCGATGCGAGCGTAGACCACCTTGCGGTCATAGTCGGTGATGCTCAGCTCCGGCGCCCGGTGCCGCGCCTCGATCGGTACCGTCAGGCTGTAGCCCTTGAGGGGATACAGCGGCAATCGCAGCCCGGGTAATGCGAGCGCTGCGCTGCGATGACCCGCGGCGATCACCAAGGCGTCTACGTCCAGGCGATGTCTGCCCAGGTCGATTGCCTGCACCGTGCCATTGGCATGATGGAGAGCGGTCACCGCACGCCCTAGCAAAAACTCGCAGCGCCCCGAAGCCCGGAGCCGCGCCGCTAATTGCAGGCAGAACGCATGGCAATCGGCGGCCTCCTCGTCCGGCGTATAGATCCCGCCCACGAACGGCACGTCAGCCAGTGCCGGCTCCAGGCTCGCGCACTCCTCGGGGCCCAGTACTTGTTGATGATCAAGGTCAGACAGGCGCCGGCGGGCGTGCTCGAAATGGCCGGCATTTCGAAACGTCACCAACTTGCCGTTGCGCCGCCAGTCGAAGCCGTCGAGGCGATCCTCTTCGCGCCAAGTCTGCAATGTCGCCTGGCTCAGCAACGCCAGGCGCAACAGGTGCTCACCGTTGCGGCGGTTGACCGAGGTCCGGCACGCCCCGATGAATGCCGCCATCCAGCGCCATTGGCCCGGGTCGAGGCGCGGGCGCAACTTCAGCGGCGAATCCGCGCGCAACATCCAGCCCAGGGCTTGCCACGGCACCCCGGCATCCGCCAGCGGCGTGACGTAGCGATAGGACAACTGCCCGCCATTGGCGAAGCTGGTTTCGCTGCCCAACGCGTCCCGAGCTTCGACAAGCGTGACGTCGACGCCTTCGCGAACCAGTGCATAGGCCGTCGCCAGCCCGATCACGCCGCCACCGATGATGCAAACCCGCTGAGCCATGTCCGTCTCGCACCTGTTTCGAATGGCCCAAGGTTAGGATCGGATGACAGCGCTCGAACAATGAATAAAGATGGGTCTCCTATAAACAAAGGTTATGGACTCGCCATGCGCCTTCGTCATATCGAGATTTTCCAGGCCATCCGCCAGACCGGCTCCATCAGCGGCGCCGCGCAGTTGTTGCATGTCTCCCAGCCGGCGGTGACCAAGGTGTTGCAGCATGCCGAGCAGCAGTTGGGCTTTGCGCTGTTCCTGCGGGTGCGCGGCAAGTTGCAGGCCACGCCCGAAGCGCTGGAGCTGGAGCGCGAAGTAGACAAGGTCAGCGAAAGCCTGCAAGGCGTGCGGCGCCTGGCCCAGAGCCTGCGCCGCGAGCCGGGGCACAGCCTGCGGATCGGCGCCACGCCGGCCTTGGCGCTGTCGTTGCTGCCGACGGCGATTCATCAATGGACCCAACGTTACCCGGACATCGTCTGCGAGTTATCCAGCGCCCACAGCCGCGAACTGACGCAGAACCTGCTGATGCGCGAAATCGACGTCGCCCTGACCCTGCAACCGCCCGATCACCCCGGCCTCAAGGCCCAGCCCCTGGCCAGCGGGGTGTTGGTTGCCCTGGCCCCCAGCGGCCATTGGCCCGAGGCGGCGATCGGCACGCCCATGCCGTTGCAGGCCCTGGCCGGCGCGCCGTTGATCGGCTTGTCCAGCACCGACCCGCTGTCAGCCAGGCTGGACGGCTACCTCAAGTCGGTGGAACCACCGCCACGCGTCAGCATTTCCGTACAGACCTATTCACTGGCCCGGGCCATGGTCGAATCCGGCGCCGGGCTGGCGGTGATCGACCCGTTCACGGCTTTAGGCGCTTCGCGCTCCTGCACGGCCATCCGGCCCTTGTCGCCGCCGCTGCCCATTTCCCTCTACGCGGTGACCCGGGCCAACGAGGCCCCGGTCCATACGATGGGCGCCCTGTTGGAGATCTTCGCCAGCCAGGCCAAGGCGCAACTGGATCGTCTGTTTGCGAGTGCTCAGAGCACGTAGAACAGGATCGCCACGAAATGCAGCAGGCTGCCAGCGATGACGAACAGGTGCCAGATGCCATGGGCATGGCGCAGGCGCTGGTCGAGGGCGAAAAAAATGATGCCCACCGTGTAAAGCACGCCGCCCGAAGCCAGCCAGGCGAACCCGGCGCTGCCCAGCGCCGCCAGCAACGGCTTGACCGCCACCAGGACGATCCAGCCCATCACCGCATAAATGACGATCGACAGGATCCGTGCTTCGGAGCGTGGCTTGATTTCCTGGAGGATGCCGATCACGGCCAGCCCCCAGACGATCCCGAACAAGGTCCAGCCCCACGGCCCGCGCAGCGTCACCAGGCAGAACGGCGTGTAGCTGCCGGCGATCAGCAGATAGATCGAAAAATGATCGACCTTTTGCATGATCGCTTTCTTGCGCCCACGCACGCTGTGGTACACCGTCGAGGCGCTGTACAGCACCAGCAAGGTGAACCCGTAGATCGCCACGCTGACGATCTTCCACGGATCGCCCGCCATCCCGGCAATCACCAGCAACCACACCGCGCCAATAAACGCCGCGACCGCCCCCACCAGGTGCGTCCAGGCGTTGAGTCGTTCCCCGTGATACATCCAATCCCACCCCATATTCCGAAACTGGCGCCAAGGCTCAGGCTTGGCGCGGCAAAGTGCAATGGTTTGTACCCGTGCTAGACACAAACCCGTGGTGAGGGAGCTTGCTCCCGCTTGACCGGGCTGGCGCTCCAGTGCGCAGCGCTCACAAGATTCTTGGGGCGGCTTCGCCACCCAGCGGGAGCAAGCTCCCTCGCCACAAAAGCTTCCCAGCCACATAAATCGCGTCGCTGGGAAAACATGGGGCACAATCAGCCCATACGAATAAGAGTCCCGCCCCATGCTGATCGACGAAGAATTGACCCTGAAGAAACTCGAGGTGTTCCTGGCTTTCATGCGCACCGGCAACCTCGCGCGGGCGGCGGCCGAGTTGCAGACCAGCAACGTCAGCGTGCACCGGGCCATTCATTCGCTGGAGAGCGCCTTGCGTTGCCCGTTATTCAAGCACGAGGGCCGCAACCTCACGCCCTTGGAAAGCGCCTATGTATTGGAAGAGCGAGCGCAGAAACTGATCCAGGACGTGATCGAAAGCGTGCGCCTGACCCGCGAGGCGGCGGGTTTTTCCGCCGAGCGCTTCAAGCTTGGCTCGCTGTACTCGCTGACGGTCAAGACCGTGCCGCAGCTGATCATGGGCCTGAAGATCCGCCGCAGCGAACTCAATATCGACCTGATCATGGGTTCGAACATCGACCTCCTGTACAAGCTCAAGAACATGGAAGTCGATGCGATCCTGGTGTCGCTGGACGACAGCGTCAACGACCCGGACTGCGAACAGATCCAACTGTTTTCCGATGACATCTTCCTTGCCACGCCGGCCGACTCACCCTTCGCCCAGCGCAGCGAAGTCGACCTGGCCGAAGTGCGCGACGAAACCTTCATCACCCTGACCCAGGGCTTCGCCACGCACCAGGACGGCAATCGGGTGTTCAAGCAGGCGGGGTTCGAGCCGAAGGTGGCGATGCAGGTCAACGATATCTTTACCCTGCTGAGCATGGTCAGTTCCGGGGTGGGTTATGCCCTGCTGCCGGGCAGGATCGCGGCAGTCTACGAAAACCGGGTGAAACTGATCCCGTTGCAGGAAAAGTACCGGTTGCAGCAGCACATCGGCGTGGTGTTCCTGAAGGCCAAGGAACGCGACCCGAACCTGCTGGCGCTGTTGGCGGAGTGCCGGATGTATGCCAATCGCCAGGTTTGAGACCGAGTCGCGCCCTTCGCGAGCAAGCCCGCTCCCACAAGGGACACGCGGTCAACTGTGGGAGCGGGCTTGCTCGCGAAGAGGCCAGTCCTTTCAACTAAGAGCCTAAGCCCTATCCCATCAAGCCACGCATGATCAAAAACAACAACGAAGGCCCCAACAAGCACCCAAGCGCCGTATAGAACGCAGCCGTCAGGCAGCCATAGGGCACCAGCTTCGGATCGGTCGCCGCCAAGCCACCGGCCACGCCGCTGGAAGTGCCCATCAACCCGCCGAAGATCACCGCACTACGCGGATTGTTGAGGCCGATGAACGGCGCCACGAACGGCGTCGCCACCATCACCAGGATCGCCTTGATCAGCCCGGCGGCAATGGACAGCGCCATCACCTCGGAGCTGGCGCCAATCGCCGCCCCGGTCACCGGCCCGACGATATAGGTCACCGCCCCGGCGCCGATAGTGGTCAGGCTCACCGAATCGGTATAACCGAAGGCCATCGCCACGCCGACACCGGCAATAAACGAAGTCCCGACCCCGACGAACAAGGCCAGCACGCCAACGAAACCGGCGCGCTTGAGTTCTTCGATACTGACGCCGAACGCCGTGGCGACGATGGCGAAGTCCCGCAGCATCGCACCACCCAGCAGACCAATCCCGGACAGCAACGGAATGTCCACCACGCCCTTCTGCCCGCCCGTCATGGCCCCGCCGATGTATGAGAGCACCAGCCCCAGCAGGATGGCGATGGCCGAACCGTGCAAGCGACCTTTGGTGAACGTATTGCTGATCCAGTAGGACACCCACATCGTGATGCCGACAATGGCGAAACCGCTGATCAGGCCGTAGCCGGTGATGACTTTCATCATGGATTCGTACATGGCGGTCACCCTACCGTTTTCACGGACACGTTGGATTGAGGGTCCTTGTTGCCGATGCGCACCAGCACCGGCACCAACGCAAAGGCAATCACTACCGCCAGGGTTCCGGCCAGGATCGCCATCGGCCCACCCTTCAATGCGCCGTAAACGTTTTGCTGCGCCGCCATCGCCACCACGATCGGGATATAGATGGCGCTCCAGAATTCCACGCCGGCTTCGGACTTGCCCTTGAACAGGCCGCGCTTGTTCAGGTAACTGCCCAGGCCGATCAACAGCAGCATCGCAATGCCGACGCCGCCGACGTTGGCCGGCACGCCAATCAATTTGCCTAGCAGCTCACCGATGAAAATACCCGCCAGGGTACAAAAGGCCAGAAACGCCACACCGTAGATAATCATTGTCGTAGTCCTCAAAATGCATCGTCGAAGTTGTTGTTTTTGTGCTTCGCCAGCTTGAGTCGGTGTCTAGGGTTGGCGGAGTCCCTCCTCATGCAGCAGCGCTTGCAGCGTGTCGAGCCGCGCGCCGTCGAACGCCATGACGGTGCCTTGCTCGAACACCCGGCGCGCCAGCCCGGTCAATACCGCGCCAGGCGGCAATTCGATTTGCAGGCGCACGCCACGCTCGTAGGCGCTCTGCACGGTGCCGCGCCAATCGACGACCCGGCACATGTTGAACGCGAGATCGTCGCGCAACGCATCGGCCTTGATCACCGGGCGGGCGCGGCTACCGCTGAGATAGCCCAGGGTCGGCGCCTTCAACGATACGTTGGCGAATGCCTCGGACAATGTCCGCGCCGGTGCCTCCAGCAACGGGCAATGGGACGGCACGCTGACCGCCAATCGGCAGGCCTTGCCGGCGCCTTGCCGCCGGGCCTTCTCGGCGACGAGGCCCATGGCTTCGTCGCTGCCGGCAATGACCACCTGGTTGTCGGCGTTGATATTGGCCAGGTAAACCGGCGTTGTTTCACTGTGCACCTGCGCCAGCAAGGTTTCCACGGCGGCGAGGTCCAGGCCGATGATCGCCGTCATGCCGTAGCCTTGCGGGTAGGCCTGCTGCATCAGTTCGCCACGCAAGCTGACCAATCGCAGCGCATCGGCAAAATCCAGCGCACCGGCCACGACCGCCGCCGGATACGCGCCGATGGACAGTCCCGCGACGTAATCCGGCGCGAGGGCCTGCTCCAGCAGTCGACGAGCCGCCGCCACGCCGGCGATCAGCAGGCACAGCTGCACGGCGCGCGTCGATTGCAAGGCCTCGGCACTGTCCAATCGCAAGACGTCTTCATCCAGCACATCCCCCGCCTCGTCGAGAATCAGCGGCGCCAAGCCATGGAGCATGCCCACGCGCTGCGCACCCTGGCCGGGGAAGACGAAGAGGCTGCTCACGCGACCTGCTCCAGCGAAGATTGCCAAGGGTCATTCACCAGGCGCGCCTGGGTATCATCCTTGAGCAAGACCCGCCGCGATGAACCCGCCCACTCGCGCAGGGCCACGGCGCCGCAAGGCGTTTGCAACTGCATGTCCACGGCGCAGACCGAGGCATCCAGCAGCGCCAGCACTTCCTTGGCCTGGAGACGACCCAGACGCCGCGGCGTGCGCAGGATCAAATCCAGGTCGCTGCTTTCATGCAGCGCCTCGACCCCCGTGGCAAGCTCGAACCCAGCGCTGCCGCCCACACCCCAGGTCCAGCCACTGGCGTCGAGCAATGGCCGGAGCTGCGCCAGGGCGATCAGTGCCGGCAGGTCACGACGGGATTCGACACGGCAAAGCTCTTCCGGGCGTACCCGGCGCTGCACCGCAACCAACGGCATCGACGTGGCGTAACGCTGTTCGCGGGAGCGACCGCGCACGCCCACCGCGACATGCCCAGGCGAGGAAAGCGCACGGCGCACCACTACCGGTTGCCCGAGGTCCAGCGACTCGACGGCCCAGCCCGGCGCATCCGCAGGCAACTGCGAGGCAGTCATCCCCCAGAGCAGGTCATGGGCCAGGAACGTGCTCACCACTGCGCCCTCAGCAATTGGCGAACGGTGCTCGAAGCGGCGCGATGGGTCGAGCCCAGGCGATTGGTCAAATCCCGAGGTGCACCAGCCAGGTCATTGATCGCTTGTTGCAGGCAATCAATCACCCGGCCCAGATCCGCCGCCGTCGGCTGCTCGATCTGTTCCACCGACAGGGTTTCCCAGAGCAGCCCCAGGCTGGCGTAGCTGTCGATGTCATAGGCCATCGGCGGCACGCTGGCGGCCAGGGCTTCGAGTTCTTCGACACTGCGCAGGGTCACTCGCGCCGCCGAGGCCTTGCCCATGGCATGAACCATCACGCCCGGGTCGCGCAGGGCGATCAACCGGTTGGCCTGGTAGCCGTGGGCGAGGAACGCACCGGACATCGCCTTGCCCACCAGCAAGCCAATCACCGGATGCCCGGCCAATCGGGCGCGGGCATAACTGTCCGCCGCGCCGGCCAGCGCCTGATGAATCCCGAGGGCTTCTTCGCGACGGCCATAAGCCTGGCTGGGCACGTCGACGATGGCGACCAGCGCACGTTTGGACGGCGCATTGCGGTCGGCTTCAACGGCATCGTCCACCGCCTTGGCGAGGCCCCAGCCTTCGAGCAAGCCAACTTCGCCGTTGCGTGCTCGAGGAAAACGGTTGGCGGGATCGGCCACCACGGCGAGCAAGCGCGCGGTTTGTTCGCCCAGTTGGATATCGGCGACTTTCAGCGAAGCCGGCAGGCCGGCCAACGCCTCGGCGCCACCGCTCAGGGCCTCGAACCAGCGCAGGCCTCTCAATGAATACGAAGTCATGGACGTTCTCCCTGATACAGCTGGCGAACCGCTGCCGGTTCGATTTGCACGTCGGTGTCCAAGCGAGCCAAGCGCTGGAGGAACAACTCGGCTTGGCCGCTGCGGTGTTCGGCGGGCACACCCTGGTGCAACAGTTCACTGACTTGCCGGCGAATCTGCGCGACATCGTCGGCCGCGTATCGGTCCACCAATCCAGTGGCGTAACGCTGTTCCCCGCCGGTCAGGCTCCAGATGAACGGCCGGTCGCGGGAGTCGTATTCGTCGATCCCGGCTTCCTGCTCGATCACCTGCGGGCCGTTCAGGCCCAGCCGTGCTTCCTGGGTCACCAACAAGTAACTGCACAACCCGGCTGCGATCGACATGCCGCCAAAGCAGCCGACGCTGCCGGCCACCACGCCGATCACCGGCTGGAACTGGCGCAGGTCGACAATCGCTGAGTGAATCTCGGCAATCGCCGCCAGCCCGAGGTTGGCCTCTTGCAAACGCACGCCACCGGTTTCCAGCAGCAGCACGGCGCGGGTCGGAATGCCTTTGCGGTTGTCTTCGGCCGCCAGTTCCAAGGCTCCAGCAATCTTCGCCCCGCCGACTTCACCGAGGCTGCCACCCTGGAACGCGCCTTCGATGGCAGCCACGACAACCGGCAGACCGTCGAGGTTGCCCTTGGCGATCACTACGCCGTCGTCGCTCTGCGGCACCACGCCCTGGCGCAGCAGCCACGGCGACATGACGCGCTGGAACGGATCGAGCAGTTCACGGAACGTTCCCTCGTCGAGCAAGGCCCTGGCCCGTTGCCGGGCGCCGAGCTCGACGAAACTGTGCTTGTTGAGCAACGCTGCGCTGTCAGTCATGGCCGATCTCCTCGAAACCTTGCTCCAGGCGCAGACGCACCACGCCGGGGGTGGCGCCGAAATCATGGATGTCGATGCTCATTGCCGGCGGCGTCTGGCCGTCGAACATGCGGATGAACAAGTGCTGCCAGCGTTGCTCGCTGCCGTTGACCGAGGTCTGCACGTGGATGGTCAATTTGCCCGCCAGTCCCGGTTCGATCAGCACTTCCAGGTCGCCCGAACCGACGCAACCCACCAGCGCCCGGCCCCGTGGCGGCTGCCCGGCGGGGAATTCAAAGGATAAGGTTTCCATCAGCAAGCTCCTGGGAAGAGGCCATCGCCGCGTTCGATACGGTCGAGAAACAGGCAGGCGGCGAGCAAGTCGGCAGCGCCGCCGGGCGAGGCGTTCAAGGCAATCAATTGTTGGTCCAGCGCATGCAACTGGCGGCGCCCGCCGAGACTGGCGCTACCACCGGCGTCGAGCACCGCTTTGGCGCCGTGCTGCATGGCCTGCAAACCGGCTTCGCCAGCGCGGTAGAGCACGCAGGTGTCGGCCAGGGTGGTCATGATTGCCAGCAAAGCATCGAGCCGGGCGTTCTGTTCGCCCGCACCCGCCGCGCGACTGCGCTTGAGTTGCGGCAGGCCCAGGCCGGTCACCGCCGGGAATGCCAGTTGCGCTTCCTCCCGGGCACCGCGCACGCCGTAGCGTTGGGCGACCTGGGCGCCATGGCTGAGGGGTTGCGGTGCATAACGGTCATTGAGCAAGGCCAGGCGTGCGGCACGTAAAGTGACGGCACTGGCAACACTGGATTCAGCTTCCAGCGCCGCCGCCGCTACGAGCAGGCCCAAGGCCCAGATTGCGCCACGGTGGGTATTCACGCCGCCCGTGGTCACCAGCATCGCGGCTTCACCTTCCCGGCCGATCCGGCCGAGGGCTTCGCGCAGTGGCAGGCCGATCTCGCCGCAGTCGAGGGCGGCCTCGGCCATTTCCTTGAAAGCCGGCCACAATGACAACGCCGAAGCGTGCATCAGGCCCAGGTGCAAATCGGTGTGGGCACCGCTGCCGCGACGGTCCACCAGCGCCGGTTTCGGCGAGAGGTCGGCCTCGTCGATCAACGCGTCCACCGCGAGGTCGGCCAGACGTTCAGCCAGGGAGATTGGCTTGGGTTGCAGATTTAAGGCGCGCATTTACCAGCTCCTGAACTTGGCGGGCGGGTTGTAGAGGCCACCGGACCACTCCACCAGGTCGGCCACGCTCTTGGCCGCGAGCAATTCGCGGGTGGCGTCGGTGCGGCGGATTCCGAGGTCTTCGGGCAAGGCGATCAGCCCTTCGCGGCGCATGCGCGCGGTGTCTTTCGGATCATGGCGCAAGCCGATGGCCGTCACTCCGGCCACGGCGGCGATCATTGCCTGGCGCTCTTCGAGAGAGCGGGCCTTGTACAGGTAGGCGATGCCTTCCTCGGTCAGCAGGTGGGTAACGTCGTCGCCGTAGATCATGATCGGCGCCAACGGCATGCCGGCTTTCTTCGCCACGTCCACCGCGTCGAGGGTGTCGACGAAGGTCGGCTTGCCGCCCTCCTGGAACGTCTCGACCATCTGCACCACCAGCTTCTTGCCGCGTTCGAGCAACGGCGCTTCACCGTCACCGTGACGCATATCGAGCCAGGCCGGCGTGCCGTGACGACGACCGCGCGGATCATGGCCCATGTTCGGCGCCCCGCCGAAGCCGGCCAAGCGGCCCCGGGTCACGGAGGAGGAATGACCGTCGCCGTCCACTTGCAGGGTGGCGCCGATGAACAGGTCCACCGCGTACTGCCCGGCCAGTTGGCAGACCATGCGGTTGGAGCGCAGCGAGCCGTCATGGCCGGTGAAGAATACGTCGGGCCGGGCGGCGATGTAGTTTTCCATGCCCAATTCGGTGCCGAAGCAATGCACACTTTCGACCCAGCCGCTTTCGATGGCCGGAATCAGCGTCGGATGCGGATTGAGCGTCCAGTTGCGGCAAATCTTGCCTTTCAGGCCGAGGGATTCGCCGTAGGTCGGCAGGATCAACTCGATGGCGGCGGTATTGAAACCAATACCGTGGTTGAGGGACTGGACGTTGTGTTTTTCGTAGATCCCGCGGATCGCCATCATCGCCATCAGCACGTGTACAGGCTTGATATGACGCGGGTCGCGGGTGAACAGCGGCTCGATGTAGAACGGCTTGTCGGCCACCACCACGAAATCCACCCAGGACGCCGGGATATCCACACGCGGCAGCTCGCTGACGTCGTCCACCAATTGGTTGACCTGGACGATGACGATGCCATCGCTGAAGGCCGCCGGCTCGATCAGCGCGGGCGTGTCCTCGGTACTCGGGCCGGTGTAGATATTGCCGGCGCGGTCGGCCATGAAACCGGCCGAGAGCACGACGTTGGGAATCAGGTCCACCACCAGCCGCGCATAGAGCTCGATGTAGGTGTGGATCGCACCGATTTCCAGCAGGCCGTCTTCCAGCAATTGGCTGATGCGCAGGCTCTGGGTACCGGCGAAGGAGAAATCGAGCTTGCGGGCGATGCCGCGTTCAAACAGGTCCAGGTGCTCGGAACGACCGACACTGGGCATGATCATGTGCAGATCGTGCAGCTTTGACGGATCGGCCTTGGCGAGGGAGCGGGAAAGGAAATCCGCCTGCTTCTGGTTATTGCCCTCCAACACCACGCGGTCGCCGGGCAGGATCAAGGCCTCCAGCGCCGCAACGATTTTATCGGTGGGCAACACCACGCCATCGGCAAGGCCCTTGACCAACGCCAGGCGCCGCTGCTTTTCGCTGCGCCGCCGCGTCCATCGCGAGTCGGGGGATATTGTTGTTGTCATGACCACTCCACGGGTTCGCTGTCGTGGAGGTCACATTAGGAGTGTTGTGGCGAGGGCATCAATCAAGCTCGACGGCGGATCGTTACGGTGGGAGTAACGAATTCCTGAGCGGGTACAAATTCTTGTGGAAGCGAGCTTACTCGCGATGACGATGGGTCAAGCATGCTGACTGTTCTGCCACCATCACGAGCAGGCTCGCACCACAGGAGTCCATGTGATTACAGCGAATTAGCGAAGCAGCCTCAAACCAACGCCTTTCATAAACAGCCGCTGGTCGAATTGAGGCTTCAAACTGTCAGTCCTGACAGTAGCCAACCTGCCAGTTACAGCGCCGAATAGGCTGCGCCGCGATCTTTAATGTCCGGTTTCTTCGGCAAGGTCAAAAAAGCGCTGACTGGAGAGAAACACCATGAACGACAACGAATACGGGCACGACTTTGAAGATGGAAAACGCAACGGCTGGGAAAAAGATATTGGCTCCCTGGATGGGACGCTCAAGTCGGAACAAGACCCAGGCGGCAAGAAGAATACCTTCTGGTCCGGCAAGCTGGAATACAGACCCCCATCAACGTTTCAGCCATCTCTCGCCAAGATGTTTACCTTTCCAGAACCAAAGCAAGACAAAGGTTTTCTTCTCACATCCTTCAGATACCGCGTTCACCCACCGGAGGCGGGGGAAGCAGAAACGATCAGAGTCATAGTTACTGCAAACGTATCGCTGGGCTTTTCCGCTTTTTGGATATATCCGAGCACGCCAACCGGTACGTGGCTCCCGAGTGATCTAATTGCGGTTTCCTACTCTGGTACCGGGGCCCATGTCGTGATCGGTACGGATTTCGGGGAGTCTGGTGTGTCCCGTAAGCTGGACATCGATGACATCAAGGTCGAGCGGGTTCCCGATAAATAGACAATCACGAAAGGTCGCCTGGCTTTGCAGGTTTTTACCCAGGGGGACCCGTTCCCTCGTCGCGGTTTTTGGTAACCCGATATATCAAGTTGAATAATTACCTTGTGGGAGCGGGCTTGCTCGCGAAGGCGGTATATCAGTCAACATTGACGTGTCTGACACTCCGCTTTCGCGAGCAAGCCCGCTCCCACAGTTACAGTGTCAGGTCTATTTTCTTACCAGCCCCGCAGCAACCACCAACTCTTCCATCGCCAGTAAATCCGGCACCTTCGCCACATGTTCCCCGACCTGCACCGCCGCCTGCTCCAGCCCGCACAGCGGCACGTCGACGTAGCTCAACTGGCTGTCGAGCTTGCAGGAACGTGGAATACCTTGGACCAGCAAAGCGATGAAGCGCAGTTCCGGGCGCCCGCCCAGGGCGTTGAGCACGACGATGCGGGCGCGCTCGCCGATGACGGTTTTCTGGCCGCAGGCCGACTCGAAGCTCAGCAACGGGATTTGTCGCTCGCGCCAGCTTACCCAGCCCAGGAACCACGGTGGCGTGTCCATATCGAAGGCGCTGCGCTGGTAGTCGATCAGCTCGGCCACCGCCACGTTGGGCAAGATCAGATGACGATCGGCCAATGGCAGCAACAGCCCGGTGAGGTGGCTGGTACGAGGGTGAAAGTCATGCATGGGTCTTGCTCCAGTAGGCGATGCTGTCGAGCAGCACCGATTCCTGGTACGGCTTGCCCAGGTAGTCATTGACGCCGATGGCCATGGCTCGGTCGCGGTGTTTCTGGCCGGTGCGGGAGGTGATCATGATGATCGGCAGGTGCGCCAGGCGCGGGTCGTTGCGCACCTGCGTGGCGACTTCGAAGCCGTCCATGCGCGGCATCTCGATGTCGAGCAGCATCAGGTCCGGCGAGTGTTCGGCCAACAGGGCCATGGCGTCCACGCCATCCTTGGCGGTGAGGACGTGCATGCCATGGCGCTCCAGCAGCCGGCTGGTGACCTTGCGCACCGTCACGGAGTCGTCCACCACCAGCACCAGCAGCGGCCGTTGCGGTTCGCCATCGCCTTCAGTCGGCACTTCGCGACGCGGTACCTGGTGGGGCAAGGCGCGGATCGGTGCCAACAGGTCGAGAATCAGCACCACTCGCCCATCCCCCAGGATCGTCGCCCCGGACAGGCCCCGCACCGCCGAAAATTGCGGGCCAAGGCTCTTGACCACGATCTCCCGGGTACCGGTGGTGGCGTCGACCTGAACCGCGACATGCCGCTCATTGCATTGCACCAGCAGCACCGGCAAGGGTTGGCTCTGGCCCAGCAGTTTCGGGCGGGCGCCGGTTTTCAGCAGCTCACCCAGGTAACACAGCTCGTAGCGCTGCCCGGCGTAGGTGTAGGTCGGCGGATCGAGCTGGTAATAGCCATCCAGTTCGGCGGGCAACACCCGGACGATGCTCTCGATGGTGTTCAGCGGAATGGCGTATTGGTCTTCGTGGCACTGCACCATCAGCGCCCGATTGACCGCCACGGTGAACGGCAGGCGGATGCGAAAATGCACACCCTGCCCAGGCGTGGAGTCGATGGACATGCTCCCGCCCAGTTGCCGCACTTCCTCGTGGACCACGTCCATGCCCACGCCACGCCCGGAAATCTGGGTGATCTTTTCCGCCGTGGAAAAGCCTGGCTGGAGGATGAACTGCAACACGTCACGGTCACTGATGTCGCTGTCGGGCGCCAGCAGGCCCCGTTTGATTGCCTTGCGCCGCACCGCGTCCAACGGCACCCCGGCGCCATCGTCACGGATGTCGAAAATGATGTCGCCGCCCTCTCGCGACAAATCGAGACTGATGCGCCCACGGGCCGGCTTGCCGGCGGCGATGCGCACGTCAGCCGGCTCCAGGCCATGGTCGACGGCGTTGCGCAGCATGTGTTCCAGAGGCGCGGCCATGCGTTCAAGCACGTTGCGGTCCATCTCGCCCTCGGCATTATCGACCACGAACTCGACGTCCTTGCCCAGCTCCTGCGCGACTTGCCGGACGATGCGCTTGAGGCGCGGCAACATACGCTCGAACGGCACCATGCGCGTACGCACCAGGCCTTCCTGCAGCTCGGTGTTGATGCGCCCTTGCTGTTGCAACAGGTTTTCCGCGTCGTGGTTGCTGCGGTCGAGGGTTTCCTTGAGGTCGAGCAAGTCCGAGGCCGACTCGAACAATGCCCGGGACAATTGCTGCAGTTGCGAATGGCGGTCCATTTCCAGCGGATCGAACTCTTCGTAGCCCAGGCGCTCGGCGTCCACTTGTTGGCGGCTGAGAATTCGTCCCTGGGTTTCGGTGTCCAGGCGCCGCAACTGGTCGCGCATGCGCTCGATGGTGGTTTCCATCTCGCCCAGCGCCACGCGCGCGTCGTTGACCTGCTGTTCGATGCGCCCTCGGAAAATCGAGGTCTCGCCGGCCAGGTTCACCAGGTCGTCGAGCAATTCGGCGGACACCTTGACCATGTCAGCGCCGTCGCTCGGCGTAGCGGGTTCGGCTCGCGCAGGCAGCGTTGGCGATGGGGCGATTGGCGGCGCGGCAGCGTCTTCTGACGCCTCGCTCACCTGCGGATGGTTGACCGCCTGGATCCGCGCAATCAGCCGGTCACCGGGCGGGCACGGCTGGCCGGCGCGAACGGCGTCGAGCATTTGCGCCAGGCGATCATGGCCTCCCTGCACCAGCGTAAACAGCGCCGGGCTCGGCTGCAGCAGTCCTGTCGACAACCCTTCATAAAGGTTTTCCAGCTCATGGGCGAGGTCGCCGATGGGCGCGATTTCGACCATTCGCGCGCCGCCCTTGAGGGTATGCAGGTCGCGCAACAGGGTTTCCACGGCCTGGCGGTTCGCCGGATCCTCCTGCCAGCGCAGCAACGCCGCGCCGGAACTGTCGAGGATGTCGAAGCCCTCTTCGAGGAATATTTCCAGGAGTTCGGGGTCATGCCCGGCCCCGTCACCTTGAGAAGATTTCGGCACCTCGATGGTATTCGGCTTGTCCTGGCGGAACCGGTGCAGGGCATCGATCAGCGCAACGGGGTCGCCCAGCGGCTGTCCTTGCTGCAACTGCCCGAGCAGCAGGTCGAGACGCTCGTGGCTGTTGTTGAGTAGCTGTGCCAGTTCCTCGCTGTAGCTGTAGCGGCGGTCCACCAACCCCTCATAGAGATTTTCCAGTTCCTGGGCCAGATCACTCACCGGCCGGATATCGGCCATGCGCGCGCCGCCCTTGAGGGTATGCAAATCCCGCTGCAGCGATGACAGCGGCGCGCCGTTGTCCGGATCCGCCAGCCAGCGCTGCAAGGCCTGGGCGGCGCTCTCGAGAATGTCCTGCGCTTCTTCGAGGAAGATTGAAGCGATGTCATCGTCCACGGACGTATCGGCGCTCGCGCCGTGTTCCATTTCGGCCGTCGCCTGGCCCAGCTCGCGAATGCTCAGGGTGCGACTGCCGTCGCTGCGAATCAGCCCCGTGGCGGCCGGGTCGAGACTTTCCTGGAGCAGCGTGCGAAGAGCCTGCACCCGCTCGGGTTGCGAATGCACTTCCTGCCCGGCCGCCAGTTCGTCGAGCATGTCGATCAACGCTTCATGGGCGCGTTGCGCTTCCTGGAAAAATGCGTCGCTGACCGCCAGGCTGCTCTCTTCGACCGCGCCGTAAAGGTCGAGCAAGGCTTCGCAAAGTTCATCCACCGGGTGCAGGTCGGCCAGGTGCGCGCCTTCGCCCAGGGTGGTCAACTCGTCGAGCAACGCGCTGAGCTCCTGGCCTTCGCCAGGATGTTGTTGCCAGCGCTGCAGCAGGTTTTCAGCATCCAGCAGGATGTCCATGCCCTGGGCGAGAAAGTTGTTGATCAACTGCGGATCACGCTTGGTCCGCGCGCCTTGGTCCGGTGTGCCGAGGACCGCTTGCAAGCGCTCGGTCATCAGTGCCTGGGCGCGCTGGATCAGGTCGGCGGCACCGGGGATCGGCGCCAGCGGCTCGCTGTGCAGTTGACGCAGCCCTCGTCGCAACAGCCCTTCGCCTTCGAGCAGCAGCTCCACCTCATCCAGGTCCAGGGCAATCAAGTGCGCCTTGTATTCCCGGGCCAGTTCGTCCAGCGCCCCGGCGAGCTCGGCAATGGGCAGCACGCCAGCCATGGAAGCGCTGCCCTTGAGCGTGTGCAGGGCACGTTGCAGTTCGTCGTTGGCCTGCAGCGGAAGGTGTTCGGCGGCCTGGTCGAGGAAGCGATTGAGCGCGGCGAGGTGCCCCTGGGCTTCGTTGTCGAATATCTTCAGCAACAGCGGGTCAAGCGCCGCCACGTCCTGTTCATCGTCCTCTTCGACATCGCCGCCCTTGGCGAGCCCGTGGGCGCGAGCAGCCAGGCGGTCGACATCGTCACGCTGGCGCTGGTGATGAGCCGCAAACTCAGCGACCAGCCCTGGCAGCAATTGCACCGTCTCGTCAACCAGCTGCCGGACCGAAGCGCCCGGCTCGACACTGCGTTCCAGCACGCGGTTGAGCAGGTTTTCCACCGCCCAGGCCAATTCTCCCAACACCAGCGCCCGGACCATCCGGCCGCTGCCCTTGAGGGTATGGAAAGCCCGCCGCAGTTCTGTCAAGGCGCCGTGGTCGTCGGGGTCGGCCGTCCAGCGCGGCAGGTATTCATGCAAGACATCCAGTACTTCGTCGGTCTCCTCGAGGAACACCTCGCGCAGTTCATCGTCCACCGGGCTTTCATCCACGGGGGGCGGCAGCAGGCTACCCGGCATGTTCCTCGCCGGCGGGTTGACCGCCGAGACCGGGTTGGCCAGGACTTCGGCCAATGACTGCACGGTCTGCGGATCGTCCAGTTCCTGCAAATCCTGCATGACCTGGGCTTCGTTGGGGCTCAGTACATCATCGAGCAAGGGGACGCGAGCTTCGTCAGGGAAATAACCGAGGACGCCCAGGCTGCGCTCGACGCCGTCCAACAGGCTCTCGGCGGGCTTCAGCGGGTCTTCGCCCAAACGCTCCAGGTAATATTCCAGGCCGCTGATCACATCGGCCAGGTGATCGAGCTCCTCCCACCCTGGCTGGGCATGTTCGAGCAGCAGGTGCTCGCGGATGAATTCGTTGCACGCCTCCACCAGCCTGGCGGCACGGCTCAACGGGATCATCGCCAGCGCACCGCGCACCTGGGTCAGCAGCGCGGGCATTTCCGTGAGCTGCTCGCTGTTCCAGTCGGCGTCGATGTAGTCGACGATCATGTCCTTGGCCTGTTGCAGGCAGGTGTGGGCTTCCTTGATGACGATCTGGTGGATCTGGGTCAGGTCGATCGTCGGCAGGTGGTTGTCTTCGCGACTTTCAGGTTCGACGGTGCCGACCATGCCGGCCAGCGTCGCCTCGACGTAGAGCAAGGCGCCGGCGACGTCCATCAGCGTCGCATCGTCAGGCTCGCGCTGGCCCTGGGCGAGGCTCAGCACCACGGCCAACTGATCGATGATGACTTTGCGCGGCTGGCCAAACCCCAGCACCGCCAACGTGTCAGCGATTTGCCGCAAGGGCGCCAGCAGGCTGTCCAGTTCCGAGGCATGCTGGCGATCGCTGCGCACGAACAGGTCCAGGCGCTCCTTGACCCGCACCAACTCCTCGCACAATGCGGCAAGGACCGAGCGCATGGCATCGCGGTCGGGCCCGGCCAGGCGCGCGCGTTCTTCGTCGACCATGGCGCTGTCGGGCAGCGCATCGTCCAGTGAGTAGCGTTCTTTCATGATCTGCATCTGCCCGCTGGGATG
>Ga0307408_100000879_pt1 | contig 23623 bp, 21 predicted proteins | sample 322Cmetagenome_FD_202116 | JGI IMG/M metagenome (GOLD analysis project Ga0307408, IMG submission 202116) | Maize rhizosphere microbial communities from greenhouse at UC Davis, California, United States - 322HYB-C-3 | ecosystem: Host-associated > Plants > Roots > Rhizosphere > Soil | place... | reverse complement strand
TCGGCCGGATTGACGGCCGCCCCCACCCCCAGCCCCACCGCGCCGCCCGCCAGCGCGCCAATCGCCGCGCCCGCCGCCATGCCTGCGGGACCACCGGCCGCGCCGATGGCCGCCCCCGCCATGGCGCCGCCACCGGTCCCGATGCCTTCGGCCATATGGTGGTGTTCCAGCTTGTCGCCCGGTTTCGGATTGACCACTTCGGCGGCGCCCTTACCGGCCAGGCCGCCGGCAATCCCGCCAATCACGGCGCCGGCCGCCATTCCCGCCGGTCCGGCCGGCGCGCCCGCCGCAATCCCGGCCAGGGTGCCCGCGCCCGCGCCGACGCCGGTGCCCAGCACATGTTCGCCCGCTTCTTCTTTCCAGCTGTTGGCCAGGTACGCCGCGTCCTCGTCGGAACGGGCGTGTATGCCCATCACGATGCCGCCCTGTTTGACGCCCGCTTCATACAGCTGCGCACGTTCTTCCGGAATGCCGGCGCCCACCAGCGCGCCCAGCACGCCGCCCGTCAGGGCGCCTGCCCCCGCGCCGGCAATCGCGGCGGCCACCGGTCCCGCCACCACCACACCGATGCCCGGCAACATCACGGTGGTGCCCACGGCAGCGATCGCCGCCAGCACCGCCCCCACCGCGCCGCCGATTCCGGCTCCGACGCCGGCGCCTTCCGCCGCCATGCTGCCCAACTCCGTACTGTCCGTACTGAAATGGCGCTTGCGCGCCTCGTCCGACATCACCAGGTTGACGTCGTCCTTGCCGTAGCCGCGCTGTGCGGCCCGTTGGTAGGCGCGCTCGGCGCTGTCGCGGTCATGGAATAGGCCGGTGACCAGCCGGCTGCTGTCATAGTTACTCATCATTAGTCTCCCAAGATGGTTGTCATTGCAAGACTGTCACCTTACGGCCGCCATTCCCGCGCATCTGTGCGGGCACGCACACGGCCGCCTGGCGGCTCTGCCGTTTGAATTGCACAGGCGAAAAGCCGCACATGGCGGATGGCGTCTGTTCGTTGGCGCACGGACGCACCACTGGTGACGCGAACACAATGCAATCAAAGGCCATCCCGCCCGGGCTGGCCCGTCGTCTACCGATAGGAGGGCATATGAGCTTCGTACTTTGGATTGTCATTGGCGGCATTCTCGGCTGGCTGGCCAGCATGGTGATGCGTACCGACGCGCAACAGGGCATCTTCCTCAACATGGTGGTCGGCATCGTCGGCGCCTTGCTGGGCGGCTGGCTGCTGACGCCATTCTTTGGCGGCGGCACCATCAATGTCGATGACTTCAGCGCGGTGTCGCTGATCGTGTCGTTCCTGGGCGCGGTCGTCTTGCTGGGCATCGTCAACCTGATTTTCCGCGGCCGCTTGCGCTGACCGTGAAACGCCCTTCCGGCCGGGCAGTCGCCCGGCCAACGCTCCTCCAGGCCCCTCCCTGCCATTGCAGCTGTACTCATTATTATTTCCAGCCGAAATTAAATAAAAACCACTCCAATTTCCCGGAAATAATTAACACCTTCATTTCCTATTTTTAATTTGTCATTCAATTGACATTTAATTTGTCACCCTATTGACAATTAAAAATTTATTTAGCCTGGATAGTTGACTTTCGATTTTTCGGGGTCTAAAGTTCGCTCCGGGTATTGCGAAATATCTAATTTAATTGAACAATAAACCTTTTTATGAGAATTGAAATGAAGAAAATTTCCGTCATCACGGCCCCGGAACTAAAAACCACCACCCTGGCAATGTATCCGCTTTTTTGCAGCTGGCCATTTCCGCTATAGCCAATATTAATAAAAACTTTAATACCCGGCGCCCCAAGGGATGTTCTGAATATTATCTGATAATGCCGCCTATTAAAAATTAATAAATAGCCTGCCGCACTGATTAATAGTTCCAGGCATTGAGGGAATCGAAATGCTGAATACCACCCACCTGTACCGTATCCGCCCCGTCCAGCAACTGGATGTTCCCGTGCTGGCCACCGCCGTGCGCACGTATGAACTGGACGCCAGCTTCGCCCACCACGGCGTCTGGGCCGGCGCCAGCAACCTGGTCGAACTGGCCTACCTGCACTTCACCGCGCAGGGCCGCCAGGATGTGCTGGATGAACACAATTACGCGCTGTATATGATGTTGCCGCAACACCGCGACGCTATCGGCTTGACCTACGCATGCCTGACCGACACCGCCAGCATGGCGGAAAAAACCCGCAACTTCCCGCTCGACCGCGCCTACCGCCTCATCAATGGTGCAGTGGGACTGATCCGTGCCTGGAAAGCGGAAGTCGGCGCGGACGAGCAATGGGCGCTGCTGGTGCGCAACTTCCATGCGGCCGGCCACCTGGCGTCGCGGTTCGTGACGGAACTGGCGCGCCGCCTCACCATCGGCAGCCGCATCGCGGTGTGCATCGAATCGCCCGCCGCGCCCGACCAGGCCGTGCCGCCCCTGGCCGGATCGCACCTTGCCATGACGCCGGAAACCGGCTTCCTGCCGTTGAACCGCTTGACGCCGCAAGACGATGCGCCGGCGGTGGTGGAAGGCTTGACATACCAGGATTTGTACGGCGCCGGCATGGCGGAGTGGGAGCGCCTGTACATTCCGTTGCTGCGCTATTACCGCAACCGCGGCGACGGCTTGAATGCGGCCCGCGTGGCGATGCGCGCGCTGTGTGTGCACAACCACTATGGTTTTTATTATGAGGCGGCGGGCTTCGTCGATACCGTGCTGCCGTGGCTGGACCAGCTGGTCGGCGGCGATGAAGCGGCGCGCTGGGATTACATCGGCAATATCTTCCAGGCCCTGGTCACCACCGGCCAGGAACAGCGGGCGCTGGACATCGTGGAACAATACGCGCTGCCGTACCTGACGCACAACGTGCTGAAAGCCAAGCTGCACTACCTGCTGGCGATGGTGCACCTGCGCCACCTGAAGGAGCAGGATGTGGCGCTGTCGCACCACCACATCGAACAGGCGCTGCATAGCCTGCAACTGGCCGAGGGCGACATCGCCCATGAACAGTTCGCGTTCCTGCATGTGTTCCTCAACAATGGCCTGGCCTTCGTGCGGGTGCGCCAGGGCCGGCCGGAAGACGCGCTGGTGCTGTGCCAGCAAGGCTACCTGTATTTGACGGACATGCTGGGCGACGATGTGCACCGGCTGCACCGCTCGGTGCTGCTGTATAACGCGGCGCAGGTACTGTCCGCGCTGGGCCGGCAAGACGACGCGCTGCACTATTACTACCGCGCGATGGAAATGGACCCGTATTACTCCGAGTACTACAACGAGAGCGGCAATATCCTGCAGCGGCTGGGCCGCTTTGACGAAGCGCTGGCCATGTACAGCCTGGCGGCGCGCTATAGCGCACCCTATCCGGAAGTGCTGTTCAACAAGGGCGCATGCCATGCGCAGCTGGGGCAGTGGGACGCCGCCCTGGCGTGCCTGCGCGCCAGCCTGGAACTCAATCCGCAACAGCCGGAAGCGCAGTTGCTGCTGGGTGAAACGCTCGACATGCTGCAGCGGCCGCTTGATGCCCAGGCGGCCTACGGCGCCGTGATCGAACTCGACCCGATGCACGTGGCGGCGCGCGTGAACCGCGCCGTCAACCATTATGCCCAGGGCGACTTGCCCGCCGCGCTGGCCGACATGGACCGGGTGCTGGAACTGGAACCGATGGTGGCCAGCCATTACGCCAACCGCGCGGAAATCTACAAGGCGCTGCAATTGCGCGACATCACCGCCATGCGGCAATACCAGGAGGCCGCGTGATGAACAGCCAACGCCCCCTGCCCCCGCTGACGCGGCGCGCCCTGTTGCTGGTGGCCGCGCTGAGCGCCACGTTTGTCGCCCTGATCCTGTTTTTGGGCGGTTTTATCATGTATACCCAGGCGGTGGCCGCCGAAGTCCCGTCCAAGCCGCCGGCCAGCGATGTTGCAAATAAGAAAATTCAAGAACGCCCCCCCAAACAGGGTTGACGCGGGGTTGACGCGGGGTTGACGTATACGTAAAGCGGGAGGATACTGCGCGCTGTGGCCCGATCCGGGCCACTGTCACATCCAACCCGCCAAGAGCCCGTAATGAAAAAGACCCTGATCGCGCTCGCGATTCTCAGCACCGCCAATGCCTATGCCGACGAAGGCATGTGGATGCCCCAGCAACTGCCGCAAGTGGCCAAACAATTGAAGGCCGCCGGCCTGAAGCTGGACCCGGCCACCCTGACCCAGCTGACCGCGTTCCCGATGAATGCGATCGTCAGCCTGGGCGGTTGCTCGGCGTCGTTCGTGTCGCCGCAAGGCCTGGTTGCCACCAACCACCACTGCGTGTACGACAGCGTGGCGCACAATTCCACCGCCGCCAACGATATCCTGACCAATGGTTTCCTGGCCAGGACGCTGGCGGAAGAAGTGCCGGCCAAGCCGGGCAGCCGCATCTATGTGACCAAGGATGTGTCGAACGTGACCACCAAGGTCATCACGCCGGACGTGGCTAAGCTCAATGGCAAGGCCCGCAGCGACGCGATTGAGAAACACCAGAAGGCCCTGGTGGCCGAGTGCGAAAAAGATGAAGGCCACCGCTGCACGGTGGCCGCCTTCTACGGCAGCCTCGAGTACTACATGATCAAGCAGCTGGAAATCCGCGACGTGCGCCTGGTGCACGCGCCGCCGGCCGGCGTCGGCAAGTTCGGCGGCGATACGGACAACTGGATGTGGCCGCGCCACACCGGCGACTATGGTTTCTACCGCGCCTATGTCAGCAAGGATGGCAAGGCGGCCGACTATAGTACGGACAACGTGCCTTACCTGCCGAAGTCGCACCTGAAACTGGCCAAGGAAGGCGTCAAGGAAGGCGATTTCGTCATGGTGCTGGGCTACCCCGGCCGCACCAACCGTCACCGCCTGCCGTCGGAAGTGGACTTCACGTTTGGCTGGAACTACCCAAGCTTCGTGAAAGCGTCGGGCGACGACCTGGCCATCATCGACCGCGAAACCAAGGGTGACCGCGACCTGGCGCTGAAATACGCGGGCCGCGTCGCCAGCGTCAACAACTACTACAAGAACCGCCAGGGCATGCTCGATTCGTACGCGAACAGCGACTTCCTGGCCCGCAAGTCCAAGGAACACGCGGACATGAAGGCGTGGGTCAACGCCGATGCCAAGCGCAAGCAGGAATACGCGGCCGGCATCGAGCAGGTGGAAGGCTTGATCGCCAAGCGCGATGCCGAAGTCAAGCGCGACTTCGAATTGACCTACGCCCAGCCACGCCTGCTGAGCGCGGCGCGCCAGCTGTACCGCCTGGCCAATGAATCGCAAAAGCCGAACGCCGAACGCAAGGCCGGCTACCAGGAACGCGACCTGCCGCGCATCAAGGCCAACATCGCCGCCATCTCGCGCAGCTACGACGCCAAAGTCGACCAGGCGCTGGTGCTGCACCACCTGGCCAGGTATGCCGCGCAGCCGGCCGCCGAGCACAATGCCAACTGGGACGCCGCGGTCGGCGTGAAAGCCGGCATGAATGCGGCCGAACTGAAAGCCGCGATGGACAAGCTGTACGCCGGCAGCAAGCTGGGCGACGCCGCCACCCGCGAAGCGTGGATCGGCAAGACCCCGGCGGACTTCAAGGCCAGCGACGATGCGTTCATCAAGGCCGCGGTCGCGATGTATGACGTGGCGATGAAGGAAGAAGCGGAAGAGGAGGAACTGGCCGGCAACCTGCAGCAAGCCTATGCGACCTACATGAAAGCCAAGATTGCTTACATGACGTCCAAGGGCCAGGCCGTGTACCCGGACGCCAACGGCACCCTGCGCGTGACCTTCGGCAACATCGCCGGCCGCCCATGGGGCACCGCCGACGGCCTGGCATGGAATGCCTTCACCACCGTGAAAGGCATCACCGCGAAAGCCACCGGCGAAGGCGAGTTCAATGCGCCGAAAGCCCAGCTGGACGCCATCAAGAACAAGGATTTCGGCAAATTCGTCGATCCGAAACTGGGCACGGTGCCGGTCAACTTCCTGGCGACCCTGGACATCACGGGCGGCAACTCCGGTTCCGCCGCGCTGAACGCCAAGGGTGAATTCGTGGGCCTGGCCTTTGACGGCACCCTGGACTCCATCATCTCGGACTGGGACTTCAACAAGGCCAACACCCGCGACATCCAGGTCGACCTGCGCTACATGTTGTGGAACATGAAGCACATCGACAAGGCGCATAACCTGCTGAAAGAAATGGGCGCGGAGTAATCCCGTCCGATGGCGCCGGCCTGCTTCACGCCGGCGCCAGCTTCAACCCCGCAATCCCCACCACGATCAACCCGATCAGCATCAGCCGCAACGGCGACGCGCTCTCCCCGAAAACCATGATCCCCAGCGCCGCCACGCCGGCCGCGCCCAGTCCCGTAAACACGGCAAAGGCCGTCCCCACCGGCAACTGCTTGAGCGACACCGTCAACAGGGCTATCGCCCCGTTGGCCAACGCCAGCCCCAGCACGCTGGGCCACAGCCGCGTCCACCCCTGCGCATATTTCAATGCAATGGCCATGCCGATGTCCGCGATAGCGGCCGCCAGCAACAGCAGCCAGGCGGCCATCACACGCTCCCGCTGGCGCCATCCACCGCGCAAGCGGCCACCCGCTTCGTCTGCGCCACGCCGCGCCGCACCGCATCGCGCGCACCGATGCGCGCCAGCCACCCTGCCACCTGCGGAAACTCCGCCATATCGATGCCCAGTTCATGGTGCGACGCCAGCCACGGCCAGGTGGCGATATCGGCGATCGAATACGCGCCGCCCGCCAGCCATTCATTTGACGCCAGCCGCTGCTCATAGACGCCGTACAGCCGAAGCACTTCGCGGCCATAGCGCTGCAGCGCCTGCGCGTTATCGTTGCCAGCATGGCGGAACCACCACAGTTGCCCCAGCATCGGCCCCACACTGCCGACTTGCATGAACAGCCATTGCAGCACCTCGCTGCGCGCCGCGCCTTCGGCAGGCAATAAACGGCCCGCCTTGTCCGCCAGGTGGATCAGGATCGCGCCGGATTCAAACACCGCGCGCCCGTCATCGACCAGCAACGGGATCTTGTGGTTCGGGCTCATCGCGGCAAATTCCGCGCTATGCTGCTCGCCCGCGTTCAGGCCGACCAGTTGCACGGCATGGGGCAGTTCCAGTTCCTGCAATGCGATGGTGGCTTTGTGGCCATTGGGCGTGTCGGCCGTATACAGGGTCAGCATGGTGAAACTCCTTGTCGATGAATGATGGAGCCCAGTATAGGTTCGGCAAAAACGCATTAATATTCTCAATAACTCCAGAATAGTTATGCAAATATGCCGAACCCGCCCCCCGCCCTCGACTGGGAAGATTTACGCTATTTCGCGGCCGTCTGCGATGGCGGCAGCATCGCCGCGGCGGCGCGCGCACTGGCCGTCAACCACTCGACCGTCTTGCGCCGCCTCGACAGCCTGGAACGCGCCCTGGGCGTGCGCCTGTTCGAACGGTTCCAGACCGGCTACGTGATGACGCCGGCAGGCGATACGCTGCGCGAAAAAACGTGCCCGCTGGCGGAACAGGTGGCGGCCGCGCAGCGCGCCGTCGAAGGACGCGATATGGCGCTGTCCGGCGAGATCCGCATCACCACCACCGATACCCTGGCCCGCTCGATGCTGCTGCCGGCGCTGGCCCGCTTCCGCCACCGGCATCCGGACGTACGGCTGCACCTGGTGGTCAACAATGCGTTTTTGAACCTGAACCGGCGCGAAGCGGATGTCGCGCTGCGCCCGTCGAATACGCCGCCCGAGACGCTGGTGGGCAAGCGGCTCGGCACCATGCACAGCGCCATCTTCGGCGCCTCCGGCTACCTGCAGGCGGCGCGGCGCAGGGGTATCGCGCCGGACAATTGGGCCGCACACGACTGGGTCGGCCTCGACGATTCCCTGGCGCACCTGGCGCAGGCGCGCTGGCTGGCGGACAACGTGCCGGAGCAGCGCATCGCCCTGCGCGCCGACAGTCTGCTGGCGATGGCCGACGCGGTGCGTGCAGGCATCGGCCTGGCGCCGCTGCTGCTGCACCTGGCCGGCAAGGACCGCCACCTGCGCCAGCTGGCCCCGCCCAGTCCCGCCTTCGATACCGGGCTATGGCTGCTGACGCACCGCGACCTGAAAGACACGGCCCGTATCCGCGCGCTGCTCGATTTCCTGTACGGCGAGTTGCGCACTTTTTTCACGCCTGATGTACATTGACGTCTTATTCCTTCAACAACAACCGGAGTCTGTGATGCCCAAGAAAATCGCTGTCCTGATTGGCAGCCTGCGCAAGGATTCGCTGAACCGCAAATTTGCCCAGGAATTGATCGCGCTGGCGCCCGCGTCGCTGGAGTTCGAAGTGGCGGAGATCGGCGACCTGGCCCTGTATAACCAGGACCTCGACGATGCCGGCGCCGCGCCCGCGCCCTGGACCCGCTTCCGCGAACAGTTGGCCAAGGTGGACGGCGTGCTGTTTGTCTCGCCGGAATACAACCGTTCGATGCCCGCCACCATCAAGAATGCGATCGACGTCGGTTCGCGCCCATGGGGCAAGAGCATCTGGGACGGCAAGGCCGCCGCGGTGTTCACCGCGTCGCCCGGCGGCGTGGGCGGCTTTGGCGCCAACCATGCGATCCGCCAGTCGCTGGTGGCCCTGAACGTGGCCACCATGCCGGCGCCGGAAGCCTACATCGGCAACGCCGCCAACCTGCTGGGCCCGGACGGCCGGGTCAACAATGACCAGACGCGCGACGTACTGGCCAAGTTCGTCGCGGCGTTTGCCACCTGGGTGGACAAGAACGCGCGTGCCGCCTGATGCAGGCCGCCCGTTGGCTGCAACTGTCCGGCTGGGGCGCACTGGCCGGCGCCCTGATTCACGTCGCCGCCATTGCTGGCGGTCCGGAATGGTTCCTTTACTTCCGGGCACCGCCACAGGTGGTGGAATCGGCCAGGGCCGGCACCTGGCTGGCCCCCGTCAGTGCGCTGGCGATCGCGGGCGCCATGGCGCTGTGCGCCGCCTACGCCTTTTCCGCGGCGGGACGCCTGCCCCGCCTGCCGCTGATGCGCACGGCGCTGGCCACGATCGCGGCCATTTGCCTGCTGCGCGCCGTGAGCACTATCCCGATTTACCTGTACTGGCCCCACCTGATCGACACCTTTGAAGTGGTGGCCGGGATCGTGTGGGGCGTGATCGGGCTGGGGTTTGCGATGGGACTGCGGCGGGATGACGGCGGCGGTGGCCGCAGGCAGGCGCAGCCCATGCCACCTAGCGCCGCCTGACGGCCACGATCCCATACTCCTGGTCTCCCGGCCGCAGCGCCACTTCCCGCATTACATGGTGGCCGTCGCCCCCCTCTTCGACGGCCGCCAGCACGGGCGCGCCGCCGCGCCGCACGATCGCCAGGTCCGCACCGGGGAAACGTTGCGGCAGGCTGGCCAGCGCCGGACCGTCCGCTTCGCCGCCCGCATAAATGCGGTATGACGCGCCTTTACCATCCGACAAGTCCATCATGACACCCGGCACGGCGGCCAGGTCAGGCTGGCCCGCCTCCGCGCCATCGCCCGTCACGGCCGGCATCACGGTCAGACGCACGGCACCGGCGCCCAGCTTCAAGGTGTACGCCCCCCACATGCCCAGCACCTGGATCCGGCGCACGCCCTGCCCCCGCACTTGCGTCGCGCACTGGCCGCCCGGCGTGGCCACCACGGCCACGGCCCGGTCCAGGCGCTGGCGCGCCAGCCATGCCTGTTGCGCGGGGCCGCAGCCGCGCAGCAGCACCAGGTCGACCGGCGGCAGGTCCGCCGCGCCGGCATCGGGATCGACCAGCACCGTCATGCCCTTGAAGCGCACCAGCGCGCGGCCGCCATCGAGGCGGATCGCATCGTGCCCTGGCTGCGCGGTATGCGCCGTGGCGCCCGCCCCCTGCACTTTCGGCGCAATGGCCACCGTCGCCAGCGCCGACAGCAGCGCCGTGCAAATGCCGACTTTTAATCCCACATGCAACTGGTTCCGCTGACTCATTTGCGACCTCATTTGCCACCTCCACACGCAGACGCCGGGCGCACATGCGCCCCGGCCGGAAATCCAGTGGAGCATGGCCGCCCGGGCCGCCATATGAAGGAGCGCAAGCCCGGCGCAAAGGGGCGGAAAAAAGGCGGCCGCGCAGCCTGGAGCGCGGCTGGCGCGCCACACCGGTGATACAATTCCTCCCCTGCGCCTACCCGGCCGACCCCGCAGTTTCCATCGACATATCCTCTGAGATCCAGACGCCATGCACCCAGAAATGCTCACGCCTTATGAAAAGGGCAACCGTAACCAGACCACCCTTTGGACCGAATGCATCGCCTTTTATGAAGAACTGGCGCGCCGTTTCCCGCAGGTGCTGCGCTTCGGCCAGATCGGCGTTTCCGACGGCGGGATCCCGATCCACCAGGGCGTGGTCAGCTTTGATGGCGTGTTCGACCGCGACGCCATCAAGCGCGCCGGCCGCACGGTATTCTTCAACAATAACGGCATCCACCCGGGCGAACCGGAAGGCGTGGACGCCTGCATGGCCATGGTGCGCGACCTGTGCTTCGAGCCGGAGCGCCTGGCGGCGCTGGGCGACACCGTGCTGCTGTTCGTGCCGGTCTATAACGTCGACGGCTGCCTGAACCGCGCCGATACGTCGCGCGTGAACCAGGATGGCCCGGAACAATTCGGCTTCCGTGGCAACAGCCGCCACCTGGACTTGAACCGCGACTTCATCAAGTGCGACAGCCTCAATGCGCAAGTGTTCAACCGGCTCATTACCACCTGGGATCCGGACGTGATGGTCGACACCCACACCTCGAACGGCGCCGATTACACCTACACCATGACCCTGATCCACACCCAGGCCGACAAGCTTGGCGGCGGCCTCGGTCAATTCCTGCGCAACACCATGCTGCCGGCGATCTACAGCGACATGGACCGGCGCGGCTGGCCGACCTGCCCGTACGTCAATCCGATGACCGACGTGCCGGACGACGGGCTGGTGGAATTCCTGGAAGTGCCGCGCTTCTCGACCGGCTTCACGGCGCTGCACCACATCATCGGCTTCATGCCGGAAACCCACATGCTGAAACCCTTCGCGGACCGCTATGACTCGATGCGCGCGCTGGTGGAATCCGTGATGGCGTTTACCGTCGCCAACGGCGCGCACATCAAGCAATTGCGCGCCGCAGCCAAAGCCGAAGGCCGCACCCGCGCCGAATGGCCCGTCATGTGGCAGCTCGATGAAGCCAATACGGCGACCTTCCGCTTCAAGGGCTATGCGGCCCGGCGCCACGCCAGCGTGATCGGCAATTACACGCGCCTGTCGTATGACCGCTCGCAGCCGTGGGAACGCGACATCAAGTACTACAACAGCTTCCCGGTCAGCGTGGCGGTGCGGGCGCCGAAAATGTACGTGGTGCCGCAGCAGTGGCGTGAAGTCATCGAGCGCCTGCAGTGGAATGGCGTGCAGATGACGCGCGTCGAACAGGCCACCACTGTCGATGCGCAGTACTACCACATCGCGTCAGTCGGCTCGCGGCCGACCGCGTACGAAGGCCACATGTTCCACGACGACGTGCAGGTCGAAGCGCGCACCGGCGCGTTTGAGCTGGCGGTGGGCGACTACCTGGTGCCGCTGGACCAGGACCATGCCCGCTACGCAGTGGAAACGCTGGAGCCGCAAGGCCACGACAGCTTCTTCCGCTGGGGTTTCTTCAACAGCGTGCTGGAAAAGAAGGAAGCGTTTTCCGATTACGTGTTCGAAGACCTGGCGCTGGAAATGCTGGAAACCGAACCGGAACTGCGCGCGAAATTCGAGGCCTGGAAACAGGCCAACCCGGAACTGCTGGCCAGCCAGGATGCGGTGCTGAGCTTCATCTTCCACAACGGCAAGCGCCACGCGGAACCGGAATGGCGCCGCTATCCGGTGCTGTCGGTATTCTGACCCGCCAGTCTCTTTGAAATACGCACGGCGGTAAGCCACAGGCTTGCCGCCGTGCGTGCTCTGCCGCGTTGCCTGATGCCGACGCAACGCCGGCATGGCGGATTCATGGTTCCCACATGCATTACGCATTAAATCCCCGCACCTTTTTTTACAGCCACTACTTCCACCTCGGGCTGCGCTTTGCCGCGGGCCTGATTGGCGTCACCCTGATCGCCTTGCCGCTGTCCGACATGAACACGGCCATGACGGTCTGCATCGGCGCGCTGTGCACGGCGCTGATGGACATGCCCAGCCCCCTGCGCCACAAGTTCAATGAAATGCTGGCGTCGGTGCTGCTGTGCACGGGCGTGACCCTGCTCATCAGCCTGTGCGGGCCCTATCCCTGGCTGCTGATGCCGATGATGGTGGTGGTCAGCTTCTTTGCCTGCATGATGGTGGTGTACGGTAAAAAATCGATGCCGCTGCAACTGGCGGCGCTGTTCATCATGACGATGTCGATGGAACACACGATGACGGCGCGCCAGGCGCTCGGCCATACCGGCCTGTTCCTGCTCGGCAGCGTCGCCTATCTCGGCTATGCGATGGCGCTGGCCTGGCTGCTGCGCCACCGCATCAAGCAGCAGGTGCTGGCCGAGGCGCTGTTCGAACTGGCCGCCTACATCGACATCAAGGCCGATTTCTACGATACGCGCTTCAACCTGACCGAGCAGTTCAACCGCCTGGTGCGCCACCAGAGCGTGCTGGCCGACCGCCAGCAGGCCTCGCGCGACCTGATCCTGCGCGCGCACCAGAATCGCAAGGACGCCATCGTGGTGCAAATCCACGTGTGCATGCTGGACTTGTATGAACTGGTGCTGTCGACCCATACCGATTACGCGCTGCTGCGCACCCACCTGGCCGATTCGCCGGTGCTGAAAGCGCTGCACGACCTGGCGTACAGCGCTGCGCGCGATATCGAGTCGGTCGGCTATGCCGTCACGCGCAAGCGGGCGTCCGTGCAGGCGATCGACTACAGCGGCGCACTCGATACCGTGGAGCACCACATCGCGCAATTGCAGCGGCAAGTCGCGGCCGGCGTTCCGGCGCAGGAAGCGCTGGCCGTGCTGCGCGCGCAGCGCAACAAGATGCGCGCCATCATCCGCGCCATCGGCGAATTGCACGTGGCCAGCCAGAAGGAATACGACGGCACGCCGTTCTGGGTCGATGCCGACATGCAGCCTTTCCTGTCGCAGCAAAAATATGAATTGCAGCTGATGTGGTCGCACCTGCGGCGCGATTCGCCGGTGTTCCGCTTTGCGCTGCGCGTGGCGCTGGCGATTTCCGCCGGCCTGGCCGTGGCGGCGTGGCTCCCGTATGCCGCGCACAGTTACTGGATCGTGCTGACCATCGTCATCATCCTGAAACCGTCGTTTGCCATCACCAGGCAGCGCCGTGCCGACCGGATCGTCGGCACCGTGATCGGGTGCGTGATCACCGCGCTGGTGCTGAAATTTTTCCCGTATACGCCGGTCATCATCGGTGTGCTGATCCTGGCCACCGTGGCCACGCCGACCTTCCTGTATGTGCGCTACCGCTACGCGGCGATTTCCGTGTCGGTGATGATCCTGCTGCAGATGTACCTGGTCGCTCCCGGCAATACGAATCTGGTGATGGAGCGGCTGGTTGATACGTTTATCGGCGCGGCGGTGGCCACCGTGTTCAGCTTTGTGTTGCCGAACTGGGAATTCCAGTCGCTGCCGCGCCTGGTGCGGCAAGTGCTGGAAGCGAATTTGCGCTACATGGAGTCAAGCTTCGAACTGTTGCAGGGCAAGTGCCGCAACGATTTCCGCTACCGCATCGACCGCAAGCACCTGATGGACAGCTTGGCCGCCTTGTCCGCCGCGATGGTGCGCATGCTCGATGAACCGGCCAGCAAGCAGCGCGCGGCGGAAGACATCAATTTGTTCGTGGTGCAGAATTACCTGCTGGTGGCGCACGTGGCGGCGCTGCGCGCGATCCTGCGCCGCCACGTCAACGAACTCCCGGCCGCTCCCCTCAACGCGCTGCTGGCACACAGCCACGCGCAAGTGTGCCAGCCACTGGCGCGGGCCCTGGCACAGACGCTGGCACAGCCTGGCGGCAACCCGGCCCCCCAACCGGATGCGCCGCAACCGGTCGTGCACAGCGACGCGGTGGCCTGGTCCGGCTGGCCGCTGGTGCGGCGGCGCATCCGCCTGCTGCAGGCCGATGCGGAAAAAATCATCGTGCACAGCGAGGCAATCGGGCGCAACGCCTAGCAAGCATCGCAAGCTGGCAGTGCAACGCGCGGCAGGTTGATTCGGGATTTCACTTGGCGTACTGGTTCAGGACCGCCGCCACGCTGCCATCCTGCACCAGCGCGTCGATGGCATGCTCGGCCCGCGCAAACGGGATTTTCGAGCGCAGTGAAAACGCGCACTGCGTCATCACCGTCGCATACACGACTTCCTTGCGCAGCGGCAGCGACGGTTCCTGGCGCATGCGGTATTCATACGCGGTCTGGTCGATCGTCGCATAGTGCATGCGGCCCACGAGCAGCTTGCGGAGATTGAGTTCCGTGCTGGGCGCATCCTGGCGTGCGAAATGCTTGCCCAGCGCACGCTCGAGTTCCGGATAGCGGTAGCCGATCACGGTGCCGATCGGCTTGTCGGCCAGGTCGCTCAGCGACTTCACGGCCGGCGCTTCCTTGCGCGCCACGATGACCGCGTTGGACGTAATGAACGGCTTGCTCCAGTTGTAGCGGCCATCGATCCACACCGGCACCACGTAGCACAGCGCATCGGCGCCGCCGGCCGACAGCACTTCGCTGACCCGCTTGCTGGGCACGCTGACATACACGGCGCGCCGCTCCATGCGCCGCGCAATCAAGTCGCCCAGGTCCTTCAGCACGCCATCGACCAGCATGCCGTCGCGAAATTGCGCCATCGGCATGGTGTGGTTGGTGGGGGCGATGAAGACGATGTCTTGCTGCTGCGCGATGACGGCGCCGTGCGCCAGGGCGCAGAGGGTCAGCAAGGCGGTCGGGATGGGTTTCATGGGCGGGCCGTAGGGTGATTTCAGTATAGCTGAGCACGACCGTGGTGGCACCGGATAGCGGCTGCGATGCCGCCGCAGTGACACCGCTACGCCACAACGCGGCAACAGCGGGTATCATGGCAGGCGGTATTTGTTTGGTTGTCATCCGATGTCATCTTGCCAAAGCTGCGGCGCCTGCTGCGCCAATTTCCGCGTTTCGTTTTACTGGGCCGAGTCCGACGACCATCCGGGCGGCTCGGTGCCCGCCCACCTGGTGATTCCCGTCACGCCACACCACGTGGCGATGCGCGGCACCGAGCGCAAGCCGGTGCGCTGCATTGCGCTGCAAGGGGAAGTCGGGAAATCGGTGGGTTGTGCGATTTACCAGCAGCGCTCATCGACGTGCCGCGAATTCACGGAAGGCACGCCGGAATGCGGCAAGGCGCGGGCGGTGCAAGGTTTGCCCGCGCTGGCCGCCATGGCCGACGGCCTGTAACCGTTTTTAGCTGTGTAACTATGCGTGGCACACGCGGTTGCGCCCCGTTTCCTTTGCCTTGTACAGCAACTCGTCGGCCTTTTGCAGCATGGCTTCCGCCGTGCCGACCGCGTAATCGGCAAACACGCCCATGCTCATCGTGACCTTCAGGTTCGGATGCACTTCATGCCATGGGTGCGCTTCAATCATGGCGCGCAGCTTGTCGCACAGCGCTGCGGCCTGGCTGGCATCGGTGTCCGGCAGCGCCAGCACGAATTCCTCACCGCCATAACGCGCCACCAGGTCGGACAGGCGCACGTGCTGGCGCAGGATCGCGCCGACATGGCGCAGCACCACGTCGCCCGTCGCGTGCGAGAAGTTATCGTTGATCTTCTTGAAGAAATCGATATCGCCGATGACCAGGCTGATCGGACGCTGGTGACGCACGGCCTGGTGGTACAAGGTATTGGCCTGTTCATCGAAATGGCGGCGGTTGTACAGGCTGGTCAGCGCGTCGCGGATGCTCAGTTCCTTCAACTGCTCGGCCTGTTCCAGGATGGTCTGGTGCGACGCCTTCAATTCTTCGTGGCTGCGCGCCAACTGTTCACTCATTTCATTAAAGGCGCCGGCCAGCGCCGCCACCTCATCCCTGCCTTCCACCGGCACTTGCTGGCGCAGCGCGCCGCCCTGCATGGCGCGCACCGCGCCCGTCAGCTTGCTCAGGCGGCGGCTGAGGCCACCGGCCAGCAGCAAGCCCAGGCCCAGCGCCAGCGCGGCCGCCGCACCGGCGCCGGCCAGCAGCGATGACTGCATCGCATCGAGGAATTCCTGTTCCTGCTTGCTGGGGGTGATGACGCCTTCGGTCGAGACGTAGGCGACGGTTTCACCGTTGACCACGATCGGCCGCGCCTTGGCGCGCGCCTCCTGGCCCAGCACGGCGCCGGGGCCATATTGCCCGGCGCCCAGCAGCACGGTGTAGTGCTTGTCGGCCAGCACGAAGCGGAATGGCGGCGGGCCGCCGGGACGGCCGTCGCGGCCGCGCGGACGGCGGCCGGGTTCTCCGTCGCCCTCCGGGCGCGGCGGGAAAGGGGAACCGTCCAGCGCGCGGCGCGGGTCGGCGCGGCGGTCATCGGCAGCGCTGGCGTCGTTGTGGCCGTCACGCTGGGCGCCGTCCCCCGGGCTGGCGGCGCTGGCCGATGCCGGTGTGCTGGTTGCGGCGGCCGATGCGGCCGATGCGGCCGGGCCGTATGCGGCGCGGTACACCTGTGCCGGCGGCAGCGCGCCCTGGATCTGTGGCCCACGCTCGCCTTCGCGTGGGCGGCCTTCCGGCGGCCCCTCGCCCGGGCGGGGACGCATGCCGTCGCGCGGCGGCGGGCGCATGCCATCAGCGGGCGGACGCATGCCGTCCCGTGGCGGTGGCCGCAGCCCATCCTGCGGCGGCCAGGGCTGGCCGTCGGGCGGGGGCGGACGGCTGCCATCCGGCGGCGGACGCATGCCGTCGCGCGGTGGGCGGCCATCGTCGGCGCCGCCGGCACGGAGCTGGCCCGGCTGGCCGTCAGGCTGTCGCGGTGCGCCATAGGCCGGTGGGCGCTGGCGCTCAGGTGGCCCGTCCGGTTGAGCGCCATGTGGCTGGACCTCACCCTGGCGTGGCGCACCATACGCCGGCGGCCGGGCACCATCCTGCGCTGGCTGGCGTGCATCGCCTGGCGGTCCCGCACGGAGGCGTCCATCCAGGCCCCGTTCCGGCCCCGGCTGTTCTGGCCGGCCATCTTCGCCGGGGCCGCCACGGCGCCACTTCTGGTCGATACCCGGCGGCATGCGTTCGAGCATGTCACTGGCGCGTTCCCCCTGCGGTGGCGCCTCGGCCGTTTCCTTGCGCTGCACAAACCGGTCGAACGATTCGGTCGAGATGGCGGTTTCCCAGTCACCGTATTCGGCGAGGTAAGCCGTCATGTAGTGGTGGAAGTGGTCCGCCGCCTGGTGGCTGCGGATGGTGTCGAACTTGGAATGTACGCTGTATGACGTCAGGCCGCCCACCATGGCAACCGCCGCCAGTCCGGTAACAAACAGCGCCAGCATCAGCTTGATGCGCAATGACATGTGCAGCTCCCCTGATTTACTTGCTTATAAGTATCAATGATACCTGAGTGCAGGTTTGTTAATCACCGGCGGCCGAACCTCACGACAAGATATTCACATTTCGAATTGCGCGCATCACAAATGAAAAGTTCAATTATTTCTTACCCGTCCATATACTGCAACGCAGCAACTCATTGAAAGGACCCACATCATGGAACTGTTTGCCATCATCACCACCGTTATCGGCGCCGCCGCCGTCGCTGCCCGCCTGTGCCTGCTGCCGGTACTCGATTGCTCGCTGGAAGAATTCGAAGCCCTGTCCCGCAAGTAAAAAACCCGGCGCGCGGCCGGGTTTCGTGGGGACGGACAAGGCTTAGATGCCTTGTGGCGCCGCCCCGCCATTGCGGTTCATGTTGGAATTGCGCATGCCATACAGGAAGTACATGGCCACGGCGGCCACCATCCAGATCGCGAAGATGCGGAAGGTGGTGGCCGACAGGTCGCGCATGATGTACAGGCAGGCGAAGATCGACAGGCCCGGAACCAGGTAAGGACCGAACGGAACGCGGAAGCCCAGGCGGCCGCTGGTATCACCCGTCAGGCGGTCTTTGCGGCGCAGCACCGGCACCGCCATCGACACCACGATAAACGCCGTCAAGGTGCCCATGCTGACCATGTCCCACAGGAAGGTCGCATCGACCAGGCCCGCCACCAGCCCCACCACCACGCTGACGATCACCGTGTTGGCCACCGGCGCGGCCGTGCGCGGATTGACGCGCTTGAACGCTTTCGGGATCAGGCCATCCTTGGCAATCGCGTACAGGATGCGGGTCTGGCCGTAAATCGTCACCAGGGTCACACTGAACACGGAAATCACGGCGCCCGCCGACAGCACCAGCGCCGGCCAGGTCTTGCCCGTCACGTTCGACAGGATCACCGCCAGCCCGGCTTCCTGGCCCGCGAACTTGGCGGCAGGCTGCGCGCCCAGCGCGGCCACCGCCACCAGCAAATAAAACACGGTCACGATACCGAGCGCCGCCAGGATCCCGATCGGCACATTGCGTTTCGGGTCCTTGACTTCCTCACCCGCCGTGGCCACCGTGTCGAGGCCGATGAACGAGAAGAACACGGTGCCGGCCGCCGCCGTCACACCCGCCATGCCGCCCACGCTCTTGGCGCTGACTTCCGTGAAGAACGGGTGGAAGTTATTGATGTCGAACCCCGTGAAGGCGACCGCCACGAAGAAAATCAGGATCGCCAGCTTGACCAGCACCATCAAGGCATTGGTGGTGGCCGATTCCTTGGCGCCGCGCGCCAGCAGGAAGCAGCACAGCGCCACCAGGATCATCGGCGGCAGGTTGAAATGGCCGGCATGCCATTCCACCCCATTCGGGCCGGATACGATCATGGGCTTGTGCAGCGCCGCCGGTATCTGCCAGCCAAAGGCGTTGGTCAGGAAATTGTTCAGGTAATCCGACCAGCCAATGGCCGTGGCGCTGGCCGCCAGTCCGTATTCCAACAGCAGGCAGGCCGCCATGATAAAGGCCAGGAATTCGCCGACGGTGGCGTAGGCAAACGAATACGACGACCCGGAAGCGGGAATGCGGAAGGCCAGTTCGGCATAGCACAGCGCGGTCAGGCCGGCGGTGATCGCGGCCATCAGGAACGACAGGATCACGGCCGGACCGGCCTTGGGAACCGCTTCAACCATCGTAAAGAAGATACCGGTGCCGATCGTGGCGCCCACGCCGATCATGGTCAGGGGGAACAGGCCGATCGAGCGTGCCAGGCCGGTCGAACCGTGCGCATCGCCATGGTCGGCTGCGGGCGGCTTGGTACGGGTCAATTTCTGGACCAGGGTTTGATTCACAGGCGATTCCTTGTATAGGTAGAGCTGCCGCGCCGGTTGTGCCGCCGCGTCCTGCTGCGATTCTCAGAAAACTAGCGATTATAGGGCTACACCGGTTGCCCCCACGAGCATTATTTGTACAGGAAGGCAACGGTGTTGCGGACTGTGGCAGTTACACATACTTACTTTTGATACAGCTCACTGGCTAGCTTTGCGTTATTGCAAAACGATAATCTTGAGGCTCATATAAATCCAAAGGAAAACAAGGAGTCCAGGATGGCCATCATCAAGAAAATCCCAACCGTCAGCAACCGTGTGCCTGCCATGGCCGCCATGGCAACAGGTTCCGTGATTATTCTGTGTGTGGCCGCGACTGCCGCCATCCTGGGCTGGATGCCAGCGCACCAGCAGCGCGCCAACGCACTGCCGCCGGTGTCGTCGGCGCCCGAGGCCGTCGACAGCGCGCTGCGCAAAGTGTCGCTGCCGTCCGCACCGGCCGCCAAGCAGCACGCGCCGCGCACGCTGCAGACGGCGTCCGCGACGTAACCCCACCCGCCCCTTTCCTCGACGCCCCGTGGTTCACGCCACGGGGCGTTTTTTTTGGTTGCCACTGTTGCAAGTACCCTATCCGGCAGAGCAAGTGCCGCGCGTTGTCCCTGGCGCAGTATCATGCAGCGAAGGTGGCGGCGCGGCGGCAGGCGCCAAGGCTGGCCACCTGAGGCACAACAGGAGGACGCGAATGGAAGAAATACGCATCGCCACATGGTCGGACTTCATGGCGCTGACCGACACGCTCGATGCCTGGGCCTTCAGGGGGCAGCAGGATGCGCGCTGGCCGCTGCTGACCTCCCTGTCACGCTACCTGCATGCCTATATCCCGAATCAAACCCTGTGGCGCGCCCGCGAAGAGCGCACCATCCGCATTTTCCGGCGCAAGGCGCACAACTACCTGGGCGATATGCCGGGGCTCGACAACATCCTGCGCTGCCTGGCGCTGATGCAACACCACGGCGCCCCGACCCGGCTGCTGGACTTCACCAAATCGCCTTATGTGGCGGCGTTCTTTGCGCTGCAATCGGCCACCTGCGACGCGGCCGTGTATGCGCTCAATACACCGCGCCTGTGGGTGGCGTCGCCGGACGGCCATCCCCGCATGGGCCGCGACCGGATCGACCCGCGCGTGCCGGGCAACTTCGAACAGCTGTACCTGTCCAATGCCAACGCGATTATCTGGACCGGCGAGCCGGAGGAAATGGACCGGCGGCTGGTGGCGCAGGCCGGGACGCTGGTGGTGCCGGGCATGCTGGACAAGCCGCTCGATGAAATCCTGGGGTTTTATGGCAACAGCGGCGTGCTGTTGAAGAAGATCGTGTTGCCGCTGGCGATGCGCGCGGAAGCCATGCGGGCGCTGTACCGGATGAATATCACGATGGCGACCTTGTTTCCGGACCTGGATGGGCTGGCGCGGTCGATCGGGTTGGAGCTGGAGATGACGTGGCCGGCGGGGGATGGAACCTGAATGGCAACAGGGATGGTGCACAGGAGAACGCTGCGGGACCGGAGATGATCCACACAGCGTGACTGCATCCTGCCCTCAGGCGTACTTGCCCAGGTAATCGAGCTTGCCGATCTTCACGCCCTGCGCCCGCAAAATGTCGTACGCCGTGGTCACGTGGAAGTAGAAGTTCGGCAGCACAAACGTCAACAGATAATCCTGCCCGCTGAACGTCTGGCTGAACGGCCCGAACGTCAGCGTGATTTCACGCGCTTCGCTGCCGGCGAACTGCTTGTCGTTGACGCTCTTGAGGAACGCCACGGTATTGGCGATCCGTTCCTGCAACTGCTGGAACGATGCTTCGTCATCGTCGAATTTGGGAGCGTCGATGCCGCACAGGCGGGCAACGCAGAATTTGGCGGTATCGCTGACACGCTGGATTTGCGCGGTCAGCGGCATCATGTCTTCGGCAAGGCGGGCGCCCAGTAAAACGTCCGGCACGATGCCGTGGGCCGCAGCGTGTTCCTCGCCTTTGGCCAGCACTGCGGACAGAACATTCAGTGCGCGCAGGAAGGCGGGAACGGAAACCTGGAACATGGTCAGGGACATGATGGGAACTCCAGAGGTTGGCGTGTTCACATCTTACACCGGCATGACAGGCGTGGCGGCGTCCGTCAACGCGGCAACCGCCCTTTTTGAAACTATGACACGCGCACCACCATCAGCGCCGCCCGCAACCCGATCCGGACATCCGGATTCGGGAACACGACCAGTTCCTCCGGGTGCTCGACGCGGTACACCGTGTCACCGTCGCGGGCGATCTCGTCGCCCTGTTTCAGCGGCGTGAAGTTCCACGTCTCGCGGCCAAACGCCATCGTGAACGCATCGCTCAACTTGATGACCTGGCGCGCCGTGTTGTACACGTTGGGCATGCGTCCGTCGCCCGGCGCCGCCTTGCCGCGCAACAGCGCATCCAGGGCCTTCGAGGCATCGTCAAACTGTTCCAGGTTGTTCTGGCCCAAGGTGCCGACGCGGCCCAGCTCCACCGTGGTGCCGGCCGCGCCGTGGTGCTCCGCCGAGTAGTAGCTGTAGGTGCCCACCGACTTCGGATTCATGATGACGGCGCCCACGCCCGCCTGCCCCAGCCAGGAAATCAAGCGGGTGCGGGCCTGGTCCTCGATCAGTTCCGGCACGATGGCAAACGCCGGATAGTGCGACGGGCGGATCGCCGTGTGCAAATCCAGGTGCCAACGCTGCGGACCGGCGTTGACGAAGAAATCATCAGTCACCGCGATCATTTCATCGGCCCGCGCCGCCTCCGCCGTACCGGCCAGCGTACCGCGCTCGGTGCGGAACATGCGGTTCAAATCCGCATCGATGAAGCGCTTGCCGGCACGGATCGCGCCGATATTGCCGACGCAAAGCATCAAATCCACTTTCAGCGCCTGCGGTTCGCGCGACAGCGCGTCCAGCAGGTAAGCCAGGATTTCAATCGGGCCGGTTTCATCGCCATGCACACCCACCGACACCAGCACCGCGGGGCGCTGGTGTCCGGAATCGCTGTGGATCGTCAGCACGCCATCGGCGGGCTGCGACACATCGAACCCGGCATGGGAAAAACGCTGCGCGACCGCATTGAAGTCCGCGGTCGCGAAGGCCCGGACGCATTCGTCCAGGCCTTCCGGCAGTTGCTGTTGTTGTTGCAATTGTTGCACTGCCGTCATACCTTACGCCGCCATTGGAATACCGTTCACCGCCTCGGACAGCGCCCACACATCCAGCATCGCCTGTTCCAGATCGGCCGATTGCGCGTAGCCCGACAAGCCCAGCGTGTTGGTCACCAGTTCCACCGCCTCGCCGGCATCGTGGCCATTGGTGGCGCGGCTCAGCACTTGCGTCAGCAGGCGCTGCTGGGTACGGCGCAGCGCTTGCTGTGCATAGCTGCGCAGCTGCTCTTGCGAGCGGGTATGCGCCGGCAGTTTCAGGCCGCGTTCCAGCGTGTCGATACCGGCCTGGCTGCGCAGGGCCATGCCCACTTGCAGGAAGGCTGGCAAATCCATGCCTTGCGGACGTTTCACCGACAGCGCGGCGAACACGAATGCCGCCACGCCTTCGATCGCATCCACGGCTTTCCACGACTGCACGAATTGCGCGCGCAGGCCTGGCGCGGCGGCGTCGGCATCCGACTCCACCTTGGCCGTCATCGATTGCAGCATGACCGGGTCAGCGAACAGGCCGGTCAATTCCGCCAGGCCGCTGCCGTTGCGGAGCTGGTCGCTTGGCACCGACAGCACGCCTTGCATCACGGCGCGCAGCATGGAACGGGTACGGGCATCGACCTTGGTTGCCACGGAACGCGGCACATTCAGCGCGTCCGCATCCAGCGTGTCGAACACCGGCGCCAGGTTCAGTGCGGTCCATGCCTGCGCCCACGCCAGGATCACGTCGGTTTCATCGACGTTGTGTTCCGCAGCCAATTCACGCAGCATCAGCGGACCGCAACGGTTCACCACTTCATTGGCCAGCATGGTCGACAGGATCGCGTTCGACAGCGGGTGCGCCAGCGGTTTGCGGGTGGCCACCAGTTGCGCCGGGAAATAGGGACGCAGCACGGATTCCGCCCAGCTTTCATCGGTCAGCGGCAAGGCCAGCAGCAGGCGCTTGTAGCGGTTCTTCACGTTGGCGACCACCACCGCCAGTTCCGGCGTGGTCAGGCCGCGGCCATCGGCCTT
>Ga0307408_100000878_pt1 | contig 23624 bp, 21 predicted proteins | sample 322Cmetagenome_FD_202116 | JGI IMG/M metagenome (GOLD analysis project Ga0307408, IMG submission 202116) | Maize rhizosphere microbial communities from greenhouse at UC Davis, California, United States - 322HYB-C-3 | ecosystem: Host-associated > Plants > Roots > Rhizosphere > Soil | place... | reverse complement strand
AGTTCCTCTTCTGCTTGAAACGCAGGAGCGTCCTTATGAGGATGCTCTCCATGTTCTCATAAGGACGCTCCTGCGTTTCAAGCAGAAGAGGAACTGGGACATATCTCTGCTGCTGCAAGCACTTGGAGATAAAATCCCGCCTGGCCTTCGTCTTCGCCAAGCGGTAATCGGCATGAGTTATCGATTCAAGAAATTTCATATTTCCAGCTCAGTAAAATGCCGGAAGAATAGTCTTCCGGCATTCCGTCAACAGTTACGCTGCTTTGACATCGAAGTCGTCGAATGGTTCGCCTTTTCCGATCAGCGGCAGCATGTTGAACTCCAGGCAAAACGGATTGCGGATGTTCGGCGCCAAACTCCAAACCTCGTCACGAAACGCCTGAGCCAATACCGACAAATCAATCTCGCAGGCCTTCGAATCCTGAGCCAGCCAGACCGCCCGATCAATGATCATAATCAGGTAGTCGATCAACCCATAGGAGGCGTGATAGAAGCGGGTTACGGTATCCGCCGTGACGAACTTCAGAGCTGGCACAGGAAGCAGTTCCTGGAAGCTAAACAGCAACTCGGCGAAGGGCTGGGCGCCACCTGACATAAAAATATCGAAGCGGTCATAATAGGCAATCGCGGAGAAACGTCTGCGTAGTTGCTCGTTCGAAAACAGTAGCTCTTCGGTCTTTTTCAGCCCAGCCAGGACAACGGCCACTCGCGATGCATTCAGAAGGTTCTTCAACCAATCAGTTGTGGCGCCGGTCGGCGTCCGACGGCGCTCGACCAGATGCTGCGCCTCGTCAAAAACGATCATTTCTGTCTGCAATCCTTTGAGCAGGATGACGATTCGAGCCAACTTCTCTTCGGCCGATCCCCTGTGCGCAAATTTGTCGCCCATGGCGGTCAGCACAGCCGCACCCAGGCTTTTAGGCGACGGAGTCGAGGGCACTTCAACAAAAACCACAGGCTTGGTGCCTGGATGCCTTTGCTGCGCAAGGACGCTACGCATGTACTCTTCCAGCACAGTGGTCTTGCCCACGCCACTAGGCCCCAGCAACGCAATGCCTCGTCCTTTCTTGCAAAACTTGGCGGCCTGATGCACTTGCCGAATGCGGTCGCGCGCGTGTACCAGCTGTGGATACTCGATGACTTTGGTACGCAGCGTAAATGGTAATTTGTTGTTGCTCATGATGTGCTTTCAGAAGAATTAGTTTTTCGGTGGATCAATAGAGCGGACCGTGAATCCAGACAGTTCCGCGATATCGAGCAACAGCGGCTGGGGCGTACGTGATCCATCCGCGAGAGCGTTCTGCGCATCGTCAGCGCTCGGCCTGGCATAGCCTTCCTTATCGATGAGACTCTTGGCCGCATTTCGCCTATTGCGCAGTTTCTTCGAGTGCTTTGCGCGCTCGACGTCGGCCATGATTTGCTTGTAGGCCCGATGTATTGCGCCGAAGTCATCTGCATCCCCCTTTGCATCGCGTACCATTTTTCTTGCGCTGTCGTACAGGTCTCGACTCAAGCCAATCACCGAGTTATTTGTGCACGGCACCTTCAGAAAAATCTTCTTCCTGGAGTCGTAAACCCAGACATGATCGAGCTCATCGCGATACCGCACTTCAACCTTTTCTCCGGCAGCCAAGCGGTGCCGAAGATGGCCAAGTTCAGGTGAGTTATAACGCAGCCCAGACAACTCCACGCCATAATGGTGAATGGGTCGTTCGTCGCGCATAGCCAGAATTGACTCCAGTGCATCCAAATCAGCAGGTAGGTGGATTGGGCGTTCAGATTCCCCCTCTTTCCAAACTTCTGCTGGCGTTTTTTTTCGCAACCCTCTATGCGGTGTTTGGTGGTAAACATCGACTATCCACTTCAGGACAATCGCATCCAGAGTACCTAGCGTAAGGCACGCCATTTTTTCTGCAGGGTAGTCGCCACGATCCCTGGTATTGGAGCGGGTTGTCCCAGGGAGACAATGCAAGAGGCCCAGATTAAGAGTGCGGAAGAATCGCTCTACCGCTCCCTTCATTTCCGGGCCGCGTGCCCTTGGGTAAAAGAGCTCGATACCCAAGTCATTGAAAGCAGCATAGATTGCGCCGGAGTGAAACTCGGCGGCATTGTCAGGCACGAGACGTAGGGCCAAACCACGCGCCAACCATGCGGAAAGCACTTCTGGATGACGAGACAACCACTCCTGCTTGGGACGAATGGCACGGTCTATGGTACGCAGTACTGTTTCCGCATTGGGCACTCCCAGATGAATCAGGAATGCCATGACCATACGGCTTGCGCGGTCAAGTACAACAGTGATGTAAGGACGCCCGATGACCTTTCCCGTCTCCAGGTCGACTATCAGCACGTCCATCAGCGTGTGATCGATTTCCCAGCGATCCAAGATATTGGTCACCTGCATTTCCGTACCAGCTGTACGATGTTTCTGATTCGCAGCTCGCCGTCCAAGGCGGGCGCAGTCGACAAGATATGGATCCAGTCCTTCTACAAATCTATAAACGGAATTTCGGCTCGGTAGTTGAAGTCGTTGGGATGGTGGAACGCTTTGGTTGCGGCTCAACAGCCTATCCCGAAATTCAAACCAGATCTTGGCGACAGGCGTGCGTTCGGACGTAAGATAAAGGGCATTGATTACATCGAGCAGGATGTCTTCGACCTCGCCATTGATGATCCGATGGCGGCCCTTGTTGCCATGCGCAGGCACTAGCTTGGTGACACAACGTGTCGCCTCGAATGCAGCCATCCATCGCCATGCTGTTGCCGGCGATGGCGGACGTTTCTTATCATTGATTGCCAAGGCAATTTCTGAGATCCGACTTGGCATTTCTGCCGCTTGATACCGTTGCCCGGATGGCGCCATCAATCCATCCACATACTTTTTGCGACGGAGGGCCTCGTCCACATGAGGCTTTGGATAGGTACTCAAATCCCGTGGTGCGTTCGTGATGACAGGGACTGCACCGAGGTGTGGTTGCTCCAGCTCGATGGTGAGCTCCCGCTTCCCGTAGAGCCGATGGAATTCAGACTCCGCCACCGTCCAGGGCTCCCCAAGTTCGTCGTTGAAAACGAATCGATTGTCGATGAGGCGCTTCACAAAGCACCAGAGACGATCATTACGACGAACAACCAAGCCAGGTTTAAGCAGGAAGGTCTGCATGACGATGCCCTCCCTCCAAGAAAATTTCAGACTCACCATTGAGTGGAAGCTCCAGGTCAACGCCGATAAGCGACAGTCCAAGCAATAGCCAGCCGTTGCTTTCACCGACCAACCCGCAAAGCTCATTCACAGTTTTAGGCTGGTTCGCCGATACGATTTGATTGAGCCGAGTTTTCTCGGTGTAATCGAGTAAAAACTCGCGCCGATGAAACATGAGGCTGGCAACGTTGTGCGCGCGCGGCCCCGTAGAAAGCCATTCGTCGGTAATGAGGACGAAGCGTCGCTCAGTCTCCGCAAACATGGCTCGGATCGCTGCCAAGCGAAGAGTGATCCGCGCGGTGCGGCACTTCAAGGCAGGCTTAACCTCAAAGAACGCAGAAGTGCCATCGACGAGGTAGGCCTGGACATCAGGGATGTAGTCCGTAGGTTGTCCTTCAACCCATATCCGCTCACGGGTTGGCTGAACGATAAATTGACGGACGCACGGTGAGAGTTCCAGCAGCTGGTAGAACTTCAGTTCCCAGGCCGACTCCCACGCGGCACCGCATCGATTCTTGATTGAGGGCATTAAGCCGCGGGAGTGCCCGCCGCTCCGAGTTACAACTTTTCTGACAGACATGTCATCTCCTTGCCGCCTGAAGGCGGATTCCGGGGGCGACAATGAGTGGGCATGAGTCGGCCCCGTCATGCGCGCCGAAATGGCGATTTCGCATGAATCTTTAGGGAATAGGGGATTGACTCGACCAGAAAAGCGGATATACTTGTTTTGCGAACGCAGTATCCCGATTTCGGGTCAAGAGAGCCAATCTTCACGGGTTGGCTTTTTTGTTTTCTAACTCATAGTTTCCTTATCTCTTTAAGGTTAGTGGGTGCCACTGTTTGAACCTAAGATGACTTCATGGAAGTCTCTACTAACTGCGACACAATACGATCAAGGTTAAGAGCGTCAGCTTTTGAAATATGCTTGGCCACAGTCGTAAGCTTATGCAAAACAGGATAAAGCTCTGGCACAGCCTGACGAGGGAGCCGGAATGAATTTGATGAGAATCGGGCTGCCTGGCGCAGCTCATCTGCTTCCAAAGCATCTGCTTTGAGAGCAGTGCAAATTCGGGAGATCATGGGTTCATCAGGAACCACCCTCATACCGGTCTCCCAAGCAGAGACACGCCCCCGATCTATACCAAGGGCGTCGCATAAAGCAATCTGAGACTGCCCTTTCCGAAGGCGCAGTATCCGCAGAGCAATTCCAAAGGGCGACATATTTACTCACGCAATATCAGCAAGATTTTGCATGAGAATAGTCAACAAAATTAATAAGGTCAAGAAAACCTTGTTTAAACCAAATTAATTTTTAATATTAAAAATTAGGCGTAATCTAGTACATCTGTTGCGTGACGATATAATGCGGAACAATATATTTAACACCAAGAATTGAGCCAATTTTCATTGCAAAGATTTTAAATACATCTCGATCTGAACCGCAGTTAAGTAATCAGGTGCGTCTAACGCACCTTTGGGCTCGATAACAGTGACTGCGACAGTGGGACTATTCCCGCTGCATAAGGAAGGGGTCTTGATAAGTGCCAGGAAAAGAATCTTGCTTGTTGCAGGCTGGATGCACTGCGGTGCCATCCATTGCCCGCCACGGACAGAACATACGGCACCGTACTGATCGGAAACAGCTCGAGCGCTGTTGATCTGCTGATGGCGAGGACACCACCAAGTGGCGATTGCACTGTATGCAGGACTATCAACTTCCTGATGGCTGGTAACACTCAGGCGCGTCAGCATTCGAGGATCTCGCTGCTTGGCGTTCGGATCTACAGCCCGCGTAGACTCTCTAAGGGCTGCGCCCAAGATCGGATCCAAGCCAGCGCTTGTATCGGCCCTGAGCTGTTTCGTGAAAGCGACCAGAGAGCGGACGTCTTTTGGCTGCGCCAAAGGTACGGTGCTGGTGCAACCACCTAGCAGTGAAATGGCCCCGAGAAGCGAAGCAATCCGATGTCGAGTCGATGCGATAGCAGAGTTGCTTCGGCCTTCATGAAACATAAAATGGGTATCCAATCACGTGGTGTTAAAAGCATCATAACGTGACCATGCTGGGATGCCAAGACTCTCAGCAAAAGTCGATAAAGATGCAAAACTCGTGCGGCTCGGCGCGGCCGTACGTGCACGACGGAAGGAATTAGGAATTTCTCAAGAGAGCTTGGCGATCATCTCCGGCGTGGAGCGTAGCAATATGGGAAAGATTGAACGCGGCGAGAACAACTTGTCCGTCCTGAACCTGGTGCGCATTGCAGAAGCACTCACCTGCCAGGCAGCAGACATTCTGGCGGCAGCCAAACTCTAAGCAGCGCTCTGTCTCCTTCCGGTGCATCTCCCTCGCATCGCAACAGATCCCCTGTACATCTCGCCATAGGCCAGCACGGCAAATGGCCACTCTCAACTATTTGGGATTTCTCTCAACTATTCTGGGACCCTACACACACGGCGTGACAAAAATACGCATCATCATAAAAATCGCTTGCAATTAAATAGCGCACGATCTATAGTGTGCACATACCCGCTGCGCAGTACAATGTGCGGCACCCACCAAGTAGTACACGATGTAATCGCTAACTATTGAAAAGGAGCATCAATCATGGCACTGGAACAAGTACTGTACACCGCCCACGCTAAATCCACCGGTGGCCGCGAAGGCCGCGCCGTGTCGTCCGACGGCGCACTGGACGCGAAACTGACCACTCCGAAAGAACTGGGCGGCAATGGCCTGCCAGGCACCAACCCTGAGCAACTGTTCGCAGCCGGCTACTCGGCCTGCTTCATCGGCGCCATGAAATTCGTCGGCGGCCGTGACGGTATCGCCGTGCCGGCGGACGTGGCGATCGACGCGTCGGTCGGCATCGGCCCGATCCCGAACGGCTTCGGCATCCAGGTGGCAATGAATATCTCGCTGCCAGGCCTGGACCGCGCCACCGCCGAGAAACTGGTGCAGGCTGCGCACATCGTCTGCCCCTACTCGAACGCGACCCGCGGCAACATCGACGTCACGCTGACCGTCGTTTAATACGCGACGCACGGCATCACCAAGGCGCTGCGGCGCCTTTTCGCTTTTCTGCACGTACAATCAGGGCTCTATACACAGGAGTTCCGAATGATTGAATGGCAGTGGCAAGCGTTTAAAGACATGGCGGTGGCGGACCTGTACCAGGTGCTGTATCACCGCCAGCAAGTATTCGTGCTGGAACAGCAGTGCCTGTATCCGGACATCGACCAGTTCGACCAGGATGCCCATCACCTGACCGCGTGGATCGACCAAGATGGCAAGCGCGAACTGGCGGCCTGCCTGCGCGTGATCGCGCCCGGCGTCAAATACACGGAAATGTCGCTGGGCCGCATCCTGTCCACCCAGGCCGCGCGCGGCACCGGGGTCGGACGCCAGCTGGTGGCCAAGGGCATCGAACACGCGCAAGCACTGTATCCGGGCCACGCGTGCCGCATCGGCGCGCAGCAATACCTGGAACGGTTTTACGGCAGCTTCGGCTTCAAGACCGTCAGCGAACCATATGACGAAGACGGCATCATGCACGTCGAGATGGTGCGCTGAACCACCGCTCCTAGAACGAAATGATGAAGCGGGCGCCCTCGCCAACAGAGCGGGCGTAGCGCACCATGCCGCCATTGGCATGCACCAGCTGGCGCACCAGCGCCAGCCCGATGCCCCGACCCTGCTTTTTCGTGGAAAAGAAAGGCGTGAATATGTGGGCGGCCAGGTCGTCCGGCACGCCACCGCCATTGTCCGCCATCTCGATCCGCAGCCGCCCGCCTTTGCCCAGCCGCGCCTGCACGGTCACGGCGGGGCGTTCGCGGTGCTGCGCCGCCTCCAGTGCATTTTTCAGCAAGTTGATCAGCGCCTGTTCCAGCTGGCCGGGGTCCACCATGACTTCCAGCGGCGCCGGTTCCACGGAAAACGTGGCCATGCCGCCATGCGCCTGCCATTGCGGCACGATCAGCGCGGCCAGCCGGGCAAACAGGTCCTGCAAACGCACCCGCTCCGGTTGCGCCGGAGGCACTGCCGACAAAGTTCGATAGCTGCCGACGAAATCCACCAGGCTGGCCGCGCGGCGCGCGATGGCATCGAGCGCGGTCGCCATGTCCGCCGCCACGTCGCTGTCCAGCGCCCCGCCGCCGCGCGCCTCCGCCAGCAAATCGCACGCGGTGCGCGACAGCGACGCCACCGGCGTCAGTGAGTTCATGATTTCATGGGTCAACACTTGCACCAGCTGGCGCCAGGCTTGCATGGCTTCCGCTTCCAGCTCGCTTTCCACCGGCATCAATGCGGCCAGCCGCTGGCTGTCGCCCTGCACCGTCAATGCCGCCACCGACACCAGCGCCCGTTCCGCGCCCCGCTCCGTGTCATAGCGGATCAAGGTGCGGCCCTGCGCTGGCTGGGCCGCCACCAGTTGCAGCAATTGCGCGGGATCGCTGGCGCGGCCCGGCGCCAGCAGGCGACGTGCGCCCGCGTTCAGCGCCGTCACCGCGCCCGCGCCATCGATGCGGAACAGCGCCATCGGCGCGTGTTCCAGGTGCGCTTCCAGGGCTTGCGCCGTATCGAGCAGCGCGCGCCGGTCCGGCGTCAGCAGCGCATCGTCCGCCGCGTGCGTGGCCACCGGGGTGGCGATGGCGGCGCGGCCGGCCAACCGCCGCACGCCGCGCCCCACCACGCATGCCGCCGCCACGCCGCCCAGTGCGCACAGCACCAGCCAGCGCGGCGCCTGCGCCGACTGCGCCGCCAGCACGGCGGCGGCGGACAGCGCCATCAACACCGCCACGCCGCCGGCAATGGCCAGCGTTAAGCTGCGTTCAGATGCCATGCTTTTCCAGCTTGCGGTACAGCGCGGCGCGGCTGACGCCCAGCATGCGCGCCGCATGGCTGATATTGCCGCCAGCCGCCGCCAGCGCAGCGGCCACCGCATCGCGCTCCAGCGCGTTCAACGTCAGGTCGCCACTGGCGCCGGGGTCCGGCGCTACCTGCGGAGACGCGGCGGAAGCCGCCATCGCTGCCACGCCGCCTGCCGCCGTGCCTGGCAACGGCGCTGACGCAGGCGCCGCAGTGCAGACCGTCGTGGCGGGCCCCGCAACGGGCGTCGCGCCTGCCGCCGCGAATGGCCCTGCTGTTGGCGCCAGCGCTGGCGCGGCCCGCGGCAAGCCGAAATCGTCGCAGCCATAAACGAGGCCAGGCCCCAGGATGACGGCCCGTTCGCACGCATGGCGCAGCGCGCGCACATTGCCCGGCCACGCATACTGTTCCAGCTGTACCAGCGCCTGAGTGTCGATTGCCCGCGCGGGACGCTGGTATTGCCGCTCATAGTGCGCCAGGTAATGCCGCAACAGCTGCGCAATGTCGCCGCGCCGCTCCCGCAGCGGCGGCACACGCATCACGATGGTGTTCAGGCGGAACAGCAAATCCGGCCGGAACACGGACGCATCGAACAGCCGCGCCTCGTCGAGGTTGGTGGCGCTGACGATCCGCACATCGACGCTTTCCGCGCGGTCCGCGCCTATCGGCGTGACTTCCCGGCGCTCCAGCGCCGTCAACAGCTTGGCCTGCGCCGGCAGCGGCAAGTTGCCGATTTCATCGAGGAACAAGGTGCCGCCGCGCGCCGCCTGGAAGCGCCCCGCGCGGTCCGCCCTGGCGTCGGTAAACGCGCCTTTGCGGTGGCCAAACAATTCGCTTTCAAAGGTCGACTCCGGCAGCGCGCCCATATCCACCGGCAGGAACGCGCCGGCCGCGCGGCGCGACGCCAGGTGCACGGCGCGCGCCACCAGTTCCTTGCCGACGCCATTCTCTCCCAGCACCAGCACATTCGCTTCGGTCGGCGCCACGCTGGCAATCATGGTGCGCAGCGCCTGCATGGCGGGCGAATCGCCCATCAGCGCGGAAGCCGAAGGCGCCGCCACGGCCACCGGCGCCCTGGCCGCCAGCACGCTGTCGATGGCCGCCGCCAGGCGCGCGTTATCCCACGGCTTGGTAATGAAGTCGCACGCGCCGCGCTTCAATGCCTGCACCGCCAGCGGCACGTCCGCATACGCGGTCATGGCAATCACGGCAGGCGGATTGCCATGACCGCGCAGCACGTCCAGCGCAGCCAGTCCTTCCGCGCCATCGCTGCGGCCCGGCGTGAAGTTCATGTCCAGCAGCACCACATCCGGCGCTTCCCGCGCCAGCAGCGCCGGCAACGCGGCGGGCGCGTGCAGCACGGACACCTTGCCATGGCGCCGCCGCAGCAGCATTTGCGCCGCGCACGCGACGTCGGCATCGTCGTCCAGGATCAGGATATGGCTCGTCATGCGGCGCATTCTAGCAACAAACCCCTGCCGTGCATGCGCTGTTTTGATGTCCTCGCGCGCACTGTCCGGAATCGGACAGCGGCAGTGACCGCATGCGGACAGGTCCGCATGGTAAACCGCATAAAACCCCGTTTCCGGCGGGTGGCACGCCCTTTGCAGAAGACAGCCACCATGACGCCACCCAACAACATCCCCCATCTGCAACCCGCGACCGGCGCGGCCATGGACACCATCGTGCCCCGCAAGCGCGGCAAGGCCATCGCACTGGTGGCGCTGGCCACCACCGCCACTATCGCAACGCTGGCCATGCTGTGGCAACAGATGCCGCGCGGCCTGCAGGTGCAAGCCGCCGATCTGCGCATCGCCACCGTGGAGCGGGGCGTGTTCCGCGACGACGTGGCGGTGCGCGCCAGCGCGGAACCGCTGCGCTCCGTGATGCTCGATTCGGTGGAATCGGGCCGGGTCGAGGAAATCTCGGCGCGCGACGGCGACCTCGTCGCGCAAGGCCAGCTGTTGTTCCGCATCGCCAATCCGCAGCGCCACCTGGAGTTACTGGCGCGCCAAGCTGAACACGCGCAGCAGATCTCCAACCTGTCGAACTTGCGCGTGGCGCAGGAAGCGGCGGCCAGCGACCACCAGCGCCGCCTCGACGGCCTGCACTTTGTGCTGCAACAGGCGGAAAAACAGCATGCGCGCACCACGCGGCTGGCCGCGCAGGGATTTGTCTCGGCGGCGGCGCTGGAAGAATCGGCGGACCGCGTGGCGCACCAGCGCCAGGCGCTGGCGCAGGCGCGGGATGCCGGCGCCACCGAGGGCAAAGTACGGGCGCACGCCCTGGCGCAGCTGGGCACGGCGATCGACGGCTTGCAGTCCGGCCTGAAACTGGTGGGCGCCACGGTGGATGCGCTGGCCGTGCGCGCACCCGCGGCCGGGCGGCTGACGGACTTCCGCCTGCAAGTCGGCGAGTCCATCGCGGCCGGCAAGCACGTGGGCCGCATCGACGACCCGCGGCGCTTCAAACTGACCGCGCAGGTCGATGAATTCTACCTGGCGCGCATGGCGGCTGGACGCGCGGCGCAGGTGCGCATCAATGAGCGCAACCATGGCGCGCACGTGACCAAGGTCTATCCGCAAATCCGCGACGGCCGTTTCACCCTGGAGCTGGAGTTCACCGGCGAACAGCAGCCCGCGCTCAATCCCGGCCAGGGTGTGGACGTGCGCATCACGCTGGGCGATCCCGCGCCCGCCGTGCTGCTGCCGTATGGCGCCTGGGCCGCCGACAGCGGCGCCCTGTGGGCCTATGTGGTGGCGGCCGATGGCGGCGGCGCGCAGTTGCGTGAACTCCGCCCGGGACGCCGCAATCACAACCAGGTCGAAGTGCTGGCGGGCCTGGCGCCGGGCGAAAAAGTCATCGTGTCCGGTTATGCCAATTACGGGAAGTCGCCCGCGCTGCACATCTCAAGGTAAAGTCACTCCCTCAACCAAAGGAACACCCATGCTCAAGCTATCGGCTGTCAGCAAAATCCATGAAGCGGGCGAAGTCCGCACCACCGCGCTCGACCGCATCGACCTGCAGATCGACGCCGGTGAATATGTCGCCATCACCGGGCCATCCGGCTGCGGCAAGTCCACCCTGCTCGGTATCCTCGGCTTGCTCGATGTGCCGTCCACTGGCGAATACTGGTTCGATGGCCAGGATGTCGCCGGCTGGAGCGAAGCGCAATTGAACACGCTGCGGCGCGGCCGCATCGGTTTTATCTTCCAGAGTTTCAACCTGATCGAAGAATTGAGCGTGTTTGAAAACGTCGAACTGGCGCTGGAATATACCGGCATCGGCAAGGCGGAGCGCCGCGCCAAGGTCACCGCAATGCTGGGTAAACTGGGCGTGCTGCACCGCGCGGCGCACCGGCCGTCGCAACTGTCCGGCGGCCAGCAGCAGCGGGTCGCCATTGCCCGCGCGCTGGTGGCGGGCCCCGCACTGTTGCTGGCCGACGAACCGACCGGCAACCTCGATTCCGCCCACGGCGACGAAGTCATGCGCCTGCTGCGCACCATCAACCTGGAAGGCACCACGGTCGTGATGGTGACACACTCGCCGGCACACGCGGCGCAGGCATCGCGCACGTTAAACCTGCTCGATGGCCGCATCATGGTTGATGCGCTGCGCGCCGCATGAGGGCCTTTGACTTCCGCATCGCGTGGCGCCTGCTGCTGCGCGAACCGGGTCATTCGGCGGTGGCGATCCTGGGACTGGCGGTGGCGTTTGCCGCCTGCTTCCTGCTGCTGGGCTATGTGCGCCACAGCCTCGGTTATGACAGCCATGTGCCGGACCAGGAGCGCGTGGTTGCCGTCAAGCAGCGCATCAACGTGTTTCCCCGGCCGGAGTGGCAGTTAAGGGCCTATTATCCGCTGCGCCGGGCCGCCATCGACAGCGGCATGGTGGAAAGCTCCACCATCGTGCACGAACTGGACGTACCGCTGCGCGCCGGCGGAATATTGCATGGCATCGAACTGCACGCGGTCGATACCGCGTTTGGCGCGCTGTTCGGCCTGCGTACCGTGGCGGGCAGCCTGGAAGCAGCGCTGGCGCGCCCGGACGGACTGGTGCTGACGCAGTCCGCCGCGCAACGCCTGTTTGGCGCCAGGCCCGCACTGGAACAGCTGGTGGAGGCGGACGGCGCTGCGCTGCAAGTGCTGGCCATCGTGGCCGACCCGCCGGCCGCCACCACGCGGCCCTTTGCGGCACTGGTGGGCGTCACATCCAATGCGTGGCCTGCCGCCAGGCGGCCGGACCTGGACACCAGCTATAACGGCCGGGGCGGCATCTACCTGAAACTGAAGCCCGGCGCCGATGCCCAGGCGCTGGCGCAGCAATTGCAGCGCTACGCGGAACAATCGGACAACCACCAGCAAATCCGCAACGGCAGTCTGGGCGCGGGCCTGAATGGCCGCAACATCACCGACATTACCCTGATTCCCGTGCGCAGCGTCTACTTCGACGACGACCTGGCGCGCAGCCGTGACGGCGGCAAGCATGGCCGGCGCGGCGCCGTGCTGGCGCTGGCGGGCGTCACCGCCCTGATCCTGGTGCTGGCGGCCAGCAATTACGTGAGCCTGGCCGCCATCCGCACCATACGCCGCCAACGCGAAATCGCCATGCGCAAGCTGCTAGGCGCCGGCCCCGCGCGGCTGGCCGCGCAACTGCTGGCCGAGTCCACCCTGGTGGCCATGCTGGCGGCGCTGTGTGGCATGCTGCTGGCCTGGCTGCTGCTGCCGGCCTTCGGCTCGCTGGTGGCGCGGCCATTGGATGGCGTGGCCAATGGCGCCAATGCCATGCTGGCATTGCTGCTGGCATTGGTCACTGGCCTGTGCGCGGGTGCGTATCCGGCCTGGATCGCCATCGGCGTGCGTCCCGCCGCCGCACTGGCCGGACGGGGCGACACGGAAACCAGGGGCGGCCTGTGGCTGCGCCGCGCTTTGAGCGTGCTGCAATTCGGGGTGGCGATGGGGCTGACGGGTTCCACCATCGCCATTGCATGGCAAACGTACTATGCCAGCACCGCGTGGCGCGGCTTCGATCCGGCCGGTTTGCACGTGCTGGACCTGCCCGGTGACGACCATCCGCAGGCTGCGAACTTCATTGCCGCCGTGCGCGGCCTGCCCGGTGTGCAGGGGGTGGCCGGGATTTCGGAAGCCGTGGGACGCGACCGGTTGAAATTGACCATCACGGTCCGCGCCCGCGACGGCAACGACGTGCAAATGGAACTGAAAGTGGTCAGCCCGGAATTCTTCCGGCTATACGGCATCGCGCCGCTGCATGGCCGCCTGTTCGATCCCGCGCGCGACCGCATCCCGCCCCGGCGCCAGCAACCCGAAACCGAACCGCCTCCCGTCCGCCCTGCCGTGCTGAATGCGGCGGCGGCACTGGCGCTGGGCTACGACTCGCCGCAAGCCGCCGTGGACCAGACCATCCTGTCGCGAGAATTCATCGGCATCGCGCCGGACATCCGCTTCGCCAGCCTGCGCGAGAACATCCAGCCCATCCTATACCTGCTGGGCAACACGCCAGTGCTGACGGTGCGCGGCAGCGATGATGCGGCTACCCTGCAGGCGCGCATCCAGCCGCTTTGGGAACGGCACTTCCCCAACGATATGCTCGATGTGCGCCGCGTGGCCGGCTGGTTCGGCGCGATGTATGCCGAAGACTTGCGCATGACGCGCATGCTCGCCGCGGCCAGCGTCATCGCCACCGCGCTGGCCGCCAGCGGTATTTACGTGTTGGCGGCCAGCAGCGTACAGCGGCGGCGCCGTGAAATCGTGCTGCGCAAGCTGCATGGCGCGGGCCACGCCGCCATTGCGCGGCTGGTTGGATGGGAATTTGCCGCACTGCTGGGTGCCGGCGCCATCCTCGGCTTGCCGCCCGCCGCGCTGGCCATCCACCAGCACCTGGCGGGCTTTGCCGAACGTGCGCCGCTGGGTTTCTGGCCGCTGGCGGACGCGCTGCTGCTGGCGGCGCTGGTGGCGCTGGCGGCGACCGCGCGCCATACCGTGGCGGCCATGCGGATCGCGCCGGCCGCCGCGCTGCGCGGCTAGCGCGGGCGAAAAAAATCCCCGCTGCGCATGCAAGCGGGGATTTTTTCCAAGCAGGGGGGAATTACTTCACGCCCACCAGTTCGATATCGAAAATCAGCTTGGATTTCGGCGGAATCGTGTACGTCACAACACCAGCGGCATCCGTCGTAAACTTCCCGGTAACACCATAAGCCAGCTCGTACGGGATGGTCAGCGTGCGCTTGCCGCCCACTTTCATTCCCAGCAAACCACGGTCCCAGCCCGCAATCACTTCGCCACCCAATGCGAAGGAGAACGTGCCACCCGTCGCGGTCGCGCTGGAGTCGAACTGCGTGCCTTTTTTGTCCGCTTTGGTGTCGTCATACAGCCAGCCGGTGTACTTGACGGTCAGTACCTTGCCGTATTCGACCAAGGCACCGGTGCCCACGGCGGTCTCGTTAATCTCCACGGTCGCCGACGGCGACGCCTTCTTCACCGCCACCACTTCCACTTCAAACACCACCGGCGCGTACTGCGCGACTTTGTTGCCGTTCGGGCTGGTGTATTCGTAGATGCCGTATGCCAGGTTGTATGGCATGACCAGGTTGGCCTTGCCGCCCACTTTCATGCCGGGGACACCCTGGTCCCAGCCCAGCAGCGCATAGGTGGTGCCGGGCAGGATGGCGCCGGTGCCGGCCGCGAAGCTGCGGGTGCCGGATTCAAACTGGGCGCCGCGCGAATTCGGTTTGGTGCTGTCGTACTGGTAACCAACATAATTGACCGTGGCCAGGTCGCCCGCCACCACGGTTTCGCCGGTGCCGACCACCAGGTCGGTCTTGGCATACGCCGGCTGGGTTGGAATTTGCGCCGTCGTCGATTTGTTGGCGGCGCCGCCGCAGGCCGTCAGCGCCATTGCGCAAACCAGCGGAACGAATTTCCAGAACATCGCTTTCATAAAACCCTTCTTTGCAATAGTAGACATGCCGATCCGGCCAGGGCAGCAGTGTAGCAGACTGCCGCTGGCGGTTTACCGGATGTACGCTTCGGTTACAAATCTCAAATCAGATTTCGACCTGGGTCCCCAGCTCGTTCAGCCCGGTTTGCGGTTCGGTGGAATCTGGTCATTGCGGACTCCGCGCTAAATTTCCACTTGCGTGCCAAGTTCAATCACGCGGTTGGGCGGAATCTGGTAATAGTCGGCCGCCGCGCGGGCGTTGCGCGACATCGCCACGAACAAGTGTTCGCGCCACGACGCCATGCCGGAGCCCGGCGTGGAAATCACGGTCTGGCGGGCGATGAAGAACGAGGTTTCCATCATTTCGAATTCCAGTCCGTGCGAGCCACACAGTTTCAGCACTTTCGGAATGTCCGGTTCATCCTTGAAGCCATAATGCACATTGACCTGGTAGCACTGGTGGCCCAGCTCCGTGATCTTGACTTGCTCATCGGACGGCACCCACGGTTCTTCCTGGATGTACACGGTGATGAACACCACCCGCTCGTGCAACACCTTGTTGTGCGACAGGTTGTGCAGCAGCGCGTGCGGCACGCCGTCGCTTTCGCCGCGCAGGAAGATCGCCGTGCCATACACGCGGGTCGGCGGCGCCATGAACAGCGATTCCAGGAACGCATCGAGCGGAATCGCATGCTTTTCCAGGTTCTTGAACACCAGGTCACGGCCGGTGCGCCAGGTCAGCATGATCGTCAGCAGCACGGCGCCCAGCAACAGCGGGAACCAGCCGCCGTGCAACAGCTTCAGCGTGGAGGCGGAGAACAGCAGGATATCGATGAAGATGAAGAAACCGGTCGCGCCAAAGCACACCAGCAGCGGCAAATGCCAGCGGTAGCGGGTTACGAAGAACGTCAGGATCGTGGTCGACAGCATGGTGGCCGTCACGGCGATGCCGTACGCGGCCGCCAGGTTTTCCGACGAGCCGAAGCCCAGCACGGCGATCAGCACCACGGCCAATTGCAGCCAGTTGACGGCGGGGATATACACCTGGCCGATTTCGCTGGCCGACGTGTGCAGCACGCGCATGCGCGGCAGCAGGCCCAGCGCGATGGCCTGGCGCGTCATCGAGAAGGTGCCGGAAATCGTCGCCTGCGATGCGATCACGGTGGCCATGGTCGACAGGATCACCAGCGGAATCACGCTCCAGCTGCCCAATTGCTGGAAGAACGGGTTGGAAATCGCGTCCGGATTCGTCATCAGCAGCGCCCCCTGGCCCAGGTAGTTGAGCGCCAGCGCCGGGAAGGTCACCAGGAACCACGCCATGCGGATCGGCTTTTTGCCGAAGTGGCCCATGTCGGCATACAGCGCCTCGGCGCCGGTAAACGCCAGCACCACGGCGCCCAGCGCGACGAAGCCGGCGTACTTATTTTCCAGCATGAACACCAGCGCATGCCACGGGTTCAGTGCCGTCAGGATTTGCGGCGCCTGCACGATATTGACCACGCCCATCGCGGCCAGCGCGGCAAACCACAGCACCATCACCGGGCCGAACCAGCGGCCGATGCCGGCCGTGCCATGCTGCTGCAACGCATACAGCGACACCAGCACGATGATGGTCAGCGGCACCACATAGGGTTTGAACGCCGGCGTCACCACTTCCAGGCCCTCGATCGCGGACAGCACGGAAATTGCCGGCGTCACCACGCTGTCGCCATAAAACATGGTGGCGCCAAACACGCCCAGCAACAGCAGCGGCGCATGCCAGCCCGAACGCTTGCTGACGGAATTGAGCGCCAGCGCCATCAGCGCCATCACGCCGCCCTCGCCACGGTTATCCGCGCGCAGCACCAGGGTGACGTATTTGAGCGACACGATCATGGTCAGCCCCCAGAAAATCAGGGAGACAATGCCGATCAGGTTGGCGGAGTTCAGGGCGAGCCCGTGTTCCGGGTCGAAAATGGTTTTCAGCGTATACAGGGGGCTGGTGCCGATATCGCCATAGACGATGCCGACGGCAGCCAGGGTCAGCGCGACGAGGCTGCTCTTCTTATGTTCCGAGGTCAAGATTGCACCTGAAGTTGTTTTGGTGCATTGCACAATAGGTTAAGTGTGTTCAATTTGCAAGCTCGCGCCATGCCCGTCTCCTGTGAATGGCGAATTTTACCCCTGTCAGCGGCCTCATACGATTTCCGCGATAATGGCAGACCGCCCCGAAGTTTCCGCGCCGCCATCCGCCGCGCTTAAAGGTTTGACTCTGATGAATACAGGCATCCTGTACGCCGCCCTCGCCTTCTTTTGCTGGGGCCTGTTCCCGCTGTATTTCCACGCCATCGGCCCGGTGCCGCCGATGGAAATCCTGGCCCACCGCATGCTGTGGTCGCTGGTGTTCCTGGCCGCCGTGCTGACGGCGCGCAGCCAGTGGCGCTGGCTGCCGGAGGTGCTGAAAAAACCCAAGGTCGTGGCCAGTTTTGTCGCCAGCGCGCTACTGCTGACGGCCAACTGGTTTTTCTATATCTGGGCCGTCAAGAATGGCCATGTGATCGACGCCAGCCTCGGTTATTTCATCAATCCCCTCATCAATGTGCTGTTCGGCCTGCTGTTTTTGAAGGAACGGCTGCGGCGCGGCCAATGGATCGCGGTCGGCATCGCGGCGCTCGGGGTCGCGTGGCTGACATGGCAGGCCGGCAAGCCGCCGTATATCGCGCTGGTGCTGGGACTGACGTTCGGCGCCTACGGCTTGCTGCGCAAGACCGCCGCCCTGGCGGCGCTGGAAGGGCTGTCGTTTGAAACCATCATCTTGTTCCCGCTGGCGGTGGCGTATGTCGGCTGGCTGTCGCTGCACGGCGAAAACACGTTTGTCAGCGCCCCGGCCGATACGCGCTGGCTGCTGGCGGCGGCCGGGCCGATCACCGCGATCCCGCTGCTGCTGTTCGCGGCCGGCGCGCGCCGCATCCCGATGTCGGTGCTGGGCATGCTGCAATACCTGTCGCCCACCATGCAAATGCTGCTGGGGTTGTGGTTCTTTGGCGAAGCGTTTTCGCCAGAGCGGCTGGCGGGCTTTATTGTGATCTGGAGCGCGCTGGCGGTGTATATGCTGGAAGGCTGGTGGAGCTCACGCAGGGCGGCTTTGTAAAACCCGCCCTACTTTTTCAGTCCCGTTTGTCGTATGCTGTTGACCTTCTGTACCTAACACTTTCACGAGACTTTCCTAATGGCAAATTACGTCTATACCATGAACCGCGTGGGCAAAATTGTCCCGCCCAAGCGCCAGATCCTCAAAGATATCTCGCTGTCCTTCTTCCCGGGCGCGAAAATCGGCGTGCTGGGCCTGAACGGCTCCGGTAAATCGACCTTGCTGAAAATCATGGCCGGCATCGATACCGACATCCAGGGCGAAGCACGCCCGATGCCGGGCCTGAACATTGGTTACCTGCCGCAGGAACCACAACTGGACCCGGAAAAAACCGTGCGCCAGGAAGTCGAATCCGGCCTGGGCGAAGCCTTCAGCGCCCAGGCGCAACTGGAAGCCGTGTACGCCGCCTATGCGGAAGAAGACGCGGACTTCGATGCGCTGGCCAAGGAACAGGAACGCCTGGAATCGATCATTGCCGCGGCGGACGGCGGCAACCTGAACCTGCAACTGGAAATGGCGGCCGACGCGCTGCGCCTGCCGCCGTGGGAACAGAAAATCGGCGTGCTGTCCGGCGGTGAAAAGCGCCGCGTGGCGTTGTGCAAACTGTTGCTGTCCAAGCCAGACATGCTGCTGCTCGACGAACCGACCAACCACCTGGACGCGGAATCGGTCGAATGGCTGGAACAATTCCTGGTGCGCTTCCCGGGCACCGTGGTCGGCATCACCCACGATCGCTACTTCCTCGACAACGCCGCGGAATGGATCCTGGAACTGGACCGTGGCCACGGCATTCCATGGAAGGGTAACTACTCGTCCTGGCTGGAGCAAAAGCAGGATCGCCTGAAGCAGGAAGAAGCCACCGAATCGGCGCGCCAGAAAGCGCTGCAAAAAGAACTGGAATGGTCGCGCCAGAATCCGAAGGCGCGCCAGGCCAAGTCGAAAGCCCGCATGGCCCGCTTCAATGAGCTGAGCGAATACGAATACCAGAAACGCAACGAAACCCAGGAAATCTTCATTCCCGTGGCCGAGCGCCTGGGTAACGACGTGATCGAATTCAAGAACGTCACGAAATCGTTTGGCGACCGCCTGCTGATCGACAACCTGTCGTTCACCATCCCGCCGGGCGCGATCGTCGGCATCATCGGCCCGAACGGCGCCGGTAAGTCGACCCTGTTCAAGATGATTGCCGGTGTCGAACAGCCGGACAGCGGCGAAGTCGTGATCGGCAAGACCGCCCGCATCTCGCTGGTGGACCAGAGCCGCGACGACCTGGCCAACAGCAAGACGGTGTTCGAAGACGTGTCCGGCGGCGCCGACATGCTCAGCGTGGGCCGCTTCGAAATGCCGTCGCGCGCCTACCTGGGCCGCTTCAACTTCAAGGGCGGCGACCAGCAAAAGATCGTCGGCAACCTGTCCGGCGGTGAACGCGGCCGCCTGCACCTGGCCAAGACCCTGCTCAAGGGTGGCAACGTCCTGCTGCTCGATGAACCGTCCAATGACCTGGACGTGGAAACCCTGCGCGCGCTGGAAGATGCGCTGCTCGAATTCGCCGGTTCCGTGATGGTGATTTCCCACGATCGCTGGTTCCTGGACCGTATCGCGACCCACATCATGGCCTTCGAAGGCGATTCGCAAGTCACCTTCTTCGCTGGTAACTACCAGGAATATGAAGCGGACAAGAAGAAGCGCCTGGGTGAGGAAGGGGCGAAGCCGAAGCGTATCCGCTACAAGCCACTGACGACCTGATGCTACTGACAAAAATGGCGCCACGAAGGCGCCATTTTTTTATGCATTGACCGTCACATCAGAAGTTGTAGCGGGCGCCCAACGAGACCGCGCCTTTCTTGCGGCCCTGGTCGGTGGCGTTCTTGCCGTAGTGCTCATATTCGAGCGACAACGAGACTTTTTCATTCAGCGCGTATTCACCACCGACCGAAGCGTACAGGTTGCTGCGGTTGTTGTCGCCTGCCGCGTATGGCGCCGCCAGGCCGGTGCCATGTACTTCATTCTTGTTGTACGCCACGCCCAGCTTGCCGAACACGGACAATTGCTGGTTGATCGGCACACTGCCTTTGCCGGCCAGGTAGAACGCATGCGACTTGCTGTCGATATGGCCGGCCGCCGTGCCCACGCTGTAGTTGTAGTCGGAATTGCCGAAGTCGGTATAACCGCCTTCCACGGCGAAATTCTTGTTCAACTGGTAGCCGCCATAAATCTTGCCGGACCATTCAGAGCTGTTGCGGTCACCATTGCTGGTGTCGTTCGACAGGCTGTATTTGTGCTTGCTCGCCACCACGCCGACACCGGCGTAAGGACCGACTTCGTCGGCGGCATAAGCAGCGGAAACGCCACCAAAGGCGGTGGCGGAAACGATCAGGGCGGTCAGGATTTTTTTCATGTTGTTCGATCTTTCGCAAAGTATTGGTTGGGTTTGCTTGGGATCGCAATTTCACGGAATCGCGATGTAGGCAAGATAGCATTGAGCATTTGCCTACGTCGTTAGGGATTCCGTAAGAATTGTCACGAGTTGTAATCGCGATTGAAACGAAGAGGATCGCCACAAGATGACGGATTTTCGCTTAAGTTAGGATTAAGTTAAGCTTAGAATGTTGCGCAAGGTCAGGCTGATCCGCGCCCCGCGCGGCGTTTTTTCCTTGTTGATGCCATGCCGCCAGTGGTGCTGCAACGCGCCCGCCATCAGCAGCAAGCTGCCGTCGCCCAGCGCGATCTTGACGGTCTTCGGCAAGGTCTTGTGCTTGAGGATGAAGGTGCGGGCGGCGCCGAAACTCACCGACGCGATGGCGGGATCGCGGCCCAGTTCCCGCTCGTCATCGCTGTGGAAGCCCATGCTGTCCTGCTCGTTGCGGTAATAGTTCAGCAGCACGCTGTTGAAGCGGCGGCCGGTGGCGGCCTCCACGGCGTGTTTGATTTCCAGCTGCAGCGGCGTCCACGGCTGCGGCTCAAACGTGGTGCCCGAATACGTGTAGCGGGCTTCCGGGTCGCCATGCCAGGCGCTCAGGCGCGGCTGCAGCATGGATTTGCCGTACAGCGTGATCGATTCCGCGCGCCACGGCGTTTCGTCGACCAGCCGCCGCATCACCGTGTCCGGGTCTTGCGCCAGCGGCAAACGGGGCATGAAATACAGTTCGCCATCCTCGATGGGAATGGCGTCCAGCGTCGTGTTCTGATCGGCAAACAAGTCCATAGCCGGTATGATATCAGCCATGAAAAAACGCCAATTCTTCGGCGCGCTGGCGGCGGCCAGCGCCCTTCCCGTCCTGGAATCCGCCCAGGCGGCGCCCGTGAAAACCAGCGGTCCCGTGCTGCTGACGGTGACCGGCCCGATCAGCAAACCCAACCGTGGTCCGCTCGATCCGGGCGGTTTCGACCAGATGCTGGTCAAGCACAAGGTGAGTTTTACCAAAGCCTATGTGTTTGATTTCGCGATGCTGGCGGCGCTGCCCGCCATCACCATCAAGCCCACCCTGGAATACGACAGCAAGCCGCATACCTTGAAAGGGCCGCTGCTGGTCGAGGTCTTGAAAGCCGCCGGCGCGACCTTGACGGAAAACAGCACCATCGTATTGCGCGCGGTGGATGGCTATGCGGCCAGCGTGACGGTGGCGCAAGCACGGGCGCAGCGCTACATCATCGCCACGCACCTGGAAGGCGCGCCGATCGCGCTGGGCGGACTGGGTCCGCTGTGGGCCGTGTATGACGCCGATAAAGTGCCGGAGATGGCAAAGAAACCCGTGGCGGAACGTTTCGGTTCTTGCCCGTGGGGTTTATATCACGTGGAAGTGCAGGCGGTGGTGGTCTAGGCGCCCCCGTCTGACGTCCGGATCAGGGGGGACGCCAGACCCGCCGGACGATCAGGCGTACGCTTCGGCCAGCGACATCACGCGTGGCGTGATGGTGATGCCGACATCGGCAAACACTTTCGTGATGGCGGCCATGTTGGCGGCGTTTTCTTCCGGTTTCCAGCCTTTGAACAGGTCGGTGCCGTCCTTGTGGAAGTGCAGATCCAGCACCTTGCCACGGTCCTTGTGCGTATAGCCGGAGCTGTGCGTGTTTTCAAAGCCGGCCGCCTTCAACGCGGCAATCACGTCGGCAGGCGGATGGTCCGGATCGGTGGCGATGTAGACGCCAAAGGTCTTGCCAGGCGGCTTGGCGGCGATGTCCACATCATAAATACCGGGCGCCTTGGTCACCGAAGTGCTTTTCAGAAATAACATGTTCTATCCTCTATCCTCTGCTGGGCAACGCCATCCTGGGCGCGCATCCTGACTTGTTTTTCTGATCCAAATAAATTCCAACAATTAAGCTTATTGCTTTCGCCGAGGATTTACAAGGAATTCGGCGGTGCGCATGAGCAACATGTAGCAAGGGACGATTTAACTGTGGTGCTTTCGGTGCGCCAGCGCCACAGTGGGGGCCACCAGCGCCTGGTACAGCTCGCCGGTCGGCCCATCCCAGGCCGTCACGGCTTGCTGCTGGCGCGCCACGGTCGCCATGTCGCCGCGTGCAATCGGACCACTGAGCGCGGGCGCCGCCCCCAGCCGGAACACGTTGGCCAGGGTTTCCGATGCCAGCGGTTGCGCCAGTTCGCGCGCCACCGGTTCCGGGATACCGGCCGCCTGGTAAGCGCGCAGCGCCGCATCGAGGACGGTGGTCAGGTAGTTACTGGCAAACACCGCCGCCGCGTGATACACGGTTTTCGCCGCCGCGTCGATCGCCACCGGACGGGCGCCGATGGCCAGCAAGGCCGGTTCCAGCACCGCGACCGCGGCCGCATCGCCTTCGATCCCGCAAAAGGTGCCATTAAAGGCCGCGGCCACGCTGGACGGATCGGCAAAACTGCGGATCGGGTGCACGCTGGCCACGTGGGCGCCCGCCGCACGCGCCGCCTGCAACCGATCCGAGGCCAGCGCACCGCTGCAATGAAACACGAACGCCCCCTGCAACGGCACGCTGGCCGCCAGCGCTTCACAGGCCGGCACGATCTGGTCGTCGCCCACCGACAGCATATAGATGTCGGCCGCGCGCAGCGCGGCATAGCCATCGGCCGCGCTACCGGCGCCAATAAACGCCACCGCCTGCTGCGCAGACGGCAGCGAACGGGCCAGCACGTCGCGCAAGTCAAACACCGTGCCGGCCCACAGGCGGCCAAACACGCGTCCCACATGGCCGCCGCCAACGATAGCCAAGCTGTGCATCAAAAACCGGAACCGGGCTGCTTGAGGAATTCGCGCTCGTCCGCCGTCGATTCTCGGCCGAGGATCGCATTGCGGTGCGGGAAGCGGCCAAAGCGGCGGATCACGTCGTAATGGCGGCGCGCGTAATCATACGTGCTGTCAAAGCCTGGTGCGGAGACGCGCAGCATGTCATACAAATCCATCGAGCGCTGCTGCATCGACAGCGATTCCGAATGTTCGAACGGCAGGAAGGCGAAAATCCGCTGCACCGGCGGCAGGGTT
>Ga0307408_100000877_pt1 | contig 23650 bp, 24 predicted proteins | sample 322Cmetagenome_FD_202116 | JGI IMG/M metagenome (GOLD analysis project Ga0307408, IMG submission 202116) | Maize rhizosphere microbial communities from greenhouse at UC Davis, California, United States - 322HYB-C-3 | ecosystem: Host-associated > Plants > Roots > Rhizosphere > Soil | place... | reverse complement strand
CCGCAACCTGGTACTCACACTACACGGCGAAACCCGTTAAACAATCTGCCATAAAAAAACCGCCCACCGGCGGTCTTTTCAAAACTAATCGTGTGCAGCAAATAGGTATTACTTGCGCATTCCTGGCGGTAAGCCGCCGCCTGGTGGCATCCCGCCTGGCATCATACCGCCAATGCCACGCATCATTTTCTGCATGCCACCACCTTTCATTTTGCCCATCATTTTCGCCATTTGTTTGTATTGTTTTAACAAACGGTTCAAGTCCTGAATTTGTGTACCGGAGCCCATGGTAATGCGACGTTTGCGCGAACCACTTAAATCATCCGGGTTGCGGCGCTCCTCCGGCGTCATCGAGTTAATAATGGCTTCCATGGTTTTAAATTGTTTGCCCATGTTTGCGGTCTGCGCCATTTGCGCTACGTTCCCTAAGCCCGGCAACTTGTCCAACATGGAGGTCAAACCACCCATGTTTTGCATTTGCTGCAATTGATCGCGCAAATCCTCCAAATCAAATTTCTGACCCTTGGTAACTTTCTTAATTAATTTTTCGGCCTTTTCTTTATCGATAGTGCGCTCAGCTTGCTCAATGAGCGAGAGCACATCACCCATGCCTAAAATACGCGAGGCAATACGGTCAGGATGAAATGGTTCGAGTGCATCAACTTTTTCACCCATGCCCAAAAACTTAATGGGTTTACCGGTAATGTGGCGCACAGAGAGTGCTGCGCCGCCGCGAGCATCACCGTCGGCTTTGGTCAGGATCACACCCGTCAAAGGCAGCGCATCGTTAAACGCTTTTGCAGTATTAACCGCATCCTGGCCAATCATGGCATCGATAACAAACAGTGTTTCAATAGGGTTGATAGCCGCGTGAAGATCTTTGATTTCAGTCATCAAGTCTTCATCGATATGCAAACGACCGGCCGTGTCAACAATCAACACATCAAAAAATTGCTTTTTCGCGTGGTCGATTGCATTGCGTGCAATATCCAATGGCTTTTGTTCCCCAGTCGATGGGTAACACTCGACACCCACTTCTGCCGCCAATGTCTGTAACTGTTGGATAGCCGCGGGACGATATACGTCAGCACTCACTACTAATACTTTTTTCTTTTCACGCTCTTTCAGGAAGCGCGCCAGCTTGGCAACCGAAGTTGTCTTACCCGCCCCCTGTAAACCCGCCATCAAAACGACCGCGGGTGGCTGCTGGGCGAGGTTCAGGGATTCATTTGCCTGCCCCATGGTAGCAATCAACTCGGCCTCTACAATCTTAATAAATTGCTGCCCAGGATTAAGTGCCTTGCTAATTTGTTGGCCAAGTGCCCGACTGCGAACCTGATCGATAAATGCCTTTACTACCGGCAGTGCGACGTCTGCTTCGAGCAGCGCTTTGCGCACATCGCGCAGGGCATCTTTGATATTGTCTTCGCTGAGACGCGCCTTGCCGGTGATGCTGCGCAGCGTGTGGGATAAACGGTCGGTTAGATTCTCAAACATAGCCTATCTCAAACAATCAGTTGATTTGCGGCGGGCCAAACCTCTTGGATTAGCCCAAGGTCGGCCCATAAAAAGTGGAGGCGATTATAACCTCAAAGCCAGCATAAAGGGGCAAGCAAAGGCGCAATCAACAATCAGGTCAGCCGGTTAAATTGGATAAGGATGTTTCTCATTTACCCTTCTCTTTACAAAAACCTTATGACACACTTGCCCCTTAACTCAGTGTTTCCGCCCTTTACGGATTAGCCTTACCAAGATGATCACACTCAGCGCCAACCTGATCGCACTATTAATCTACAGTGCTGCTGCCGCCTACTTTGGTAGCCAATTTATACGCCAACAGGCATTGCAACCCAAATACCTGATCGGTACAGCAGGCTTGGCGTTAATCGCACACGGGATCGGGGTCTATGGTCTAAGCGTCAAAGGCGACAACCTGAATGTCAGCCTTTTTTCTGCATCTTCACTGATTTTTTGGGTGATCAATGCGATTGTTCTTTTTAGCAGTATAAAGAAAGCCTTACACAATCTATTTTTATTGTTATTTCCACTCTCTGCTATTTCTGTGCTGACATCGATCATCAGTAGTAACAGCGATTGGCAGCAATCGTTGAGCTACCACATTGCGATCCACGTTGTATTGTCGGTACTGGCATACAGCCTACTTACTATTGCCAGTCTACAGGCCCTATTACTGGCCTACCAAAACCACGCATTGAAAAATAAACAACTCACTACCAGTTCGCGCTTACTGCCTCCATTACAAACCATGGAGGCACTGCTGTTTGAATTTTTATGGGTAGGAGAGATATTGCTAACCCTCGCTATAGCCTCAGGATTTTATTTTTTAGAAGATATGTTTGCGCAACATCTTGCACACAAAACCATTTTTGCACTGGTCGCATGGCTGATTTATGCTCTGCTGCTCTGGGGACGCCACCAGTTAGGTTGGAGAGGAAACACCGCAATCCGCTGGACATTGGCAGGTTTTGTTTGCCTCATGCTTGCTTACTTTGGCAGTAAATTAGTACTGGAGATTATTTTGCATCGGATTTAGTGCCCGATTCATCGCGAGATGAAGATCCAAGCTTTTCAGCAGATTGGCTTTTTTCGATTTTTACATTTTGATCAGGCTCTACAGGATTCCACTCGCTTTTAGTCATTAGTTTGCGCAGAATCCAGCCGCATAATGCAGCCGCAATAATCAAGCCCAGTAAAAAAACTAAAATAACCAGAAGATAAGCGCCCAACTCCGCCCAACTCAAACCCCAAGCGTAAACTGCCAGTAAGATAAAACTAAAACCAGCTATAAGATTTACGCCAAGTCCGCGATTACGAAGTAGTTTGCGAATGACCATATAAAGCCTGCAAAGTAATTAACAAATAAAACGGTTTTACACAAAAAAACAACGAAGAAAATGTCTAAAATCACTCAACAAATAGATTCAAAATTACATACACCAAAATAAAACCTGACAGTGCAATGACTTTAACCGTTACACTTTTTTGTATTGCCGAAAGCGCTTGAAATCTAGGGTGCTTTGAAACAAGCAACTGCGCCAGGACATAAATTACTAAAAACCCCAAGGCAAAAAAAATGGCGTATTCGTTAAAAAGCTGAACTGGCATAGGGACAAAACCTTAGAGTAACGAGCTATTAAGTAGATTCACGGCGCCACTGCGTAGTACCGTCACGGGCATCTTCCAGTACCACACCCGCTGCAAGCAACTCTTTACGAATTTCATCCGCGCGCGCATATTGTTTATCTTTTTTGGCCTGGATACGTTCCGCAATCAAACGTTCGACATCGTCTGCTGCAATTTGCTCTGAACCACCAGCCTGCAAAAACACTTCCGGATTTTCTTGCAACACGCCTAAGATCAATCCAAATGCTTTCAGTTGACCAGCGAGTTTTTTGGCGAGATCAGGATTGTTCTTTGCGTTGTTTAAATCACGCACCAAATCAAACATACCAGCCAATGCAACACGGGTATTGAAGTCGTCATTCATGGCTTCGACAAACGCTTTGTAATAAGGGCTATCAGCTAAGTCCGCCAAGGAAGTTGGCGCAACATCAGCATAGTCACGCAAAGCACCGTAGAAACGCTCAAGCCCGGTACGTGCTTCAATTAAATTATCCTCAGCATAATTAATCGGGCTGCGATAATGGCTACTAACCAATAAAAAGCGCACCACCTCCGGATGATATTTTTCCAACACGTCGCGGATGGTGAAAAAATTGCCGAGTGATTTCGACATTTTTTCGCCATCAACACGCACCGCACCAGCATGCATCCAATAATTGACATACTTGCAACCGTTAGCCGCTTCACTTTGGGCGATTTCATTTTCATGGTGCGGAAATGGCAAGTCGGGACCACCACCGTGAATATCAAACGTTTCACCGCAGCAATTTTTGCTCATCGCAGAGCATTCAATATGCCAACCGGGACGGCCATTTCCCCAAGGGGATTTCCATGCAGGCTCTCCTGCCTTCGCGGCTTTCCACAAAACAAAATCACGGGGATCTTCTTTGACTTCATCAACTTCGATGCGCGCACCAACCAATAACTCATCAACGTTTTTGTTGGTGAGCTTGCCGTAATCGGCGAAGCGCGTTACGCGGTAATACACATCACCATTACTAGCTGCATAAGCAAATCCTTTGTCGATCAACGTTTTGTTCATATCAACAATTTGATCGATGTAGGCCGTTGCGCGCGGTTCAATATCGGGGCGGGCAATCCCCAAGCGGGCTTCGTCTTCATGCATATAATCGATAAAGCGTTTGGTCAGCGCTGAAAACTCTTCACCATTCTCATTGGCACGCTTGATAATCTTATCGTCGATATCGGTAATGTTACGCACATAGCTAACATCCCAACCCTGGCTGCGCAGGAATTTGGTAATGACATCAAAAGCGACCAGCACGCGCGCGTGACCAATATGGCAATAGTCATACACGGTGATACCACAGACATACATAGAAATCTTGCCCGGATATATCGGTTTAAAAATTTCTTTTTGGCGCGTGAGTGTGTTGTATATCTGCAGCATGTTATTCCTGATCTTCTGTTTTGCCGAAGCTGTCTTTTAAACTGATGGTACGGTTAAATACCGGCTTTTCTGCGGTGCTGTATTTGCTATCCAAACAGAAATAACCTTGGCGCTCAAACTGATAGCTATTGCCGACAACTGCACCCGCTAAACTGATCTCCGCTTTACAGCCCTGCAGAATCTCCAAGCTATCAGGATTGATGCAATCGAGGAAGTTCTTCCCTCCGGCATCAGGTGCCTCATCGGTGAACAAACGGTCATACAAACGCACTTCGCAATCGAGATTGTTGGTTGCCGATACCCAGTGAATAACGCCCTTGGGCTTTACACCATCCGCAGGATCTTTACCCAGGGTGCCTTCGATAATTCGTGCACGTACTTCAACAATATTGCCAGCAGAATCTTTGATCGCCTCATCAGCTTCAATTACATATGCCCCACGCAAACGTACACGCTTGCCAGTAACCAAACGCTTGTATTTTTTATTGGCTTCTTCGCGGAAATCTTCTTGCTCAATAAATACCGTTTGCGTAAATGGAATAGTGCGATCGCCCAAGTCATCGCGATTGGGGTGATTGTGCACAACCAAGGTTTCGACTTGTTCCGCAGGATAATTGGTGAGCGTCACTTTCAAAGGTTTCAATACACACATAGCGCGCGGGGCGCCTTTATCCAAATCATCGCGCACACAAAATTCCAGTACACCAACATCGACAATACCATCCGAACGGGTAACGCCGATACGCTCGCAAAAATCGCGCAACGCAGCTGGTGTAAATCCACGGCGACGCATACCGGATATAGTCGGCATACGCGGGTCATTCCAACCATCAACATGGTTTTCATCAACCAATTGCTTGAGTTTACGTTTACTCGTTACCGAATAATTAATATTCAAGCGCGCAAATTCATATTGACGCGGCACCGCTGGCACCGGCAAGTGTTGGATAAACCAATCGTACAAAGGTTTATGGTCTTCAAATTCAAGGGTGCAAATGGAGTGGGTAATTCCTTCAATTGCATCGCTTTGGCCATGCGCAAAATCGTATGAAGGATAAATGCACCACTTGTCGCCGGTTTGATGATGATGAGCCTTCTTAATGCGATAAATAATAGGGTCGCGCAAATTAATATTGGGTGATGACATATCAATTTTTGCGCGCAACGAGCAAGCGCCTTCCTCAAAGGCTCCTGCGCGCATTTTTTCAAACAACGCGAGATTTTCGTCCACACTGCGCTCGCGGAATGGACTGTTCTTACCCGGCTCAATCAAAGTACCGCGATACTCACGCATTTGCTCTGCACTTAAGTCACAAACAAATGCCAAACCATTGTTGATTAAATGTATAGCCCATGCGTGCAACTGATCAAAATAATCCGATGTGTAGCGCACAGCACCATCCCATTTAAAACCTAACCACTCTACATCCTGCTTGATGGAATTAACGAATTCTTCGTTTTCTTTTTCAGGATTGGTATCGTCAAAGCGCAAATTGCAGGCACCACCAAACTCTTCTGCCATCCCAAAATTCAGGCAGATAGATTTGGCATGGCCTATATGCAAATAACCATTAGGTTCCGGCGGAAAACGAGTAACAATTTTATTGTGTACACCCTGCTCCAAATCTTTGCGAATTATTTGTTGGATAAAATGTAAAGGTTTGGTTTTGATTTCGGTATTGCTCGTGTCACTAACATTGACCGCTGAATGATTTTCGCTCATGGAATAACAAATCCGTTAGGGTGGTATCGTGAATCAGGGATTATGAAAATTGGGAATCACACCGCCGGAGAAAACCGGACGGCATGTGGTGCTGAACCCATTGTACTGGCTCAACAGTATTTTTCATACCGCACTTATAATGCTGAATGGTCCACTGAAAAATGGTTATTTCGTAGGCGGTGCGGCACGATAATCACTACGCCGGTTTAACTGATAACGTCTTACTGCCTCATTATGCTGTGCCAGAGTTTCAGAAAACTCACTGGTACCATCGCCTTTTGCTACAAAATACAAAGCCTTACCCGCCGCCGGATTTAACGCTGCGCGTATCGAGGCAGCACTGGGTAGAGCTATAGGTGTTGGCGGAAGCCCTTGGATAACATAGGTATTGTAATCAGTCGCTTCCTGCAAATCTGCACGCCGAATACGCCCTTGGTAGCGATCACCCATGCCATAAATAACCGTAGGATCTGTTTGCAATTTCATACCCTGTTGTAAACGGCGAACAAAGACACCGGCAATCTGATCGCGCTCACTATGATGCCCCGTCTCACGCTCAATAATGGAGGCCATAATTAAGGCTTCATAACTCGATTTGTAAGGTAAATTAGGAGGGCGCTTCTCCCACTCTGCACTCAATAATGACAACATTTTTTGGTAAGCACCCTGCACTATTTCAACATCACTGGTATTGCGACTAAAACTGTAAGTGTCGGGAAAAATCCATCCCTCTAACTGGGTTACCGGAATATCTAATAACTCAATCTGCTCTTGCTCAGATTTACCAGGCAAAAGCTGCTTAACTGCATCAATCTTTGCCAGGGCGCTCAGTGCTTGCTTATACGTCCACCCCTCCACAAAAGTGACTTGATAAAGTACCACATCACCTTTGGACAATTTTTCTAGCAACGTTCTCGGCGTAGTTCCCTGTGGAAAAAAGTATTCGCCAGCATGAACCTTATTCAGATCAGTGGCTCGCGCATAAAGACGCAGCAAACGAGGATATTGAATGACCTGATCATTTCCCAAGGCATATGCAAGATGCCCCAATGACTGGCCGGGCTTTAATTCGTACCTATACCCCTGCTCAGAAATTGCAAGCGGTGTAGCGAGCCACTTTTGAACAAACATCCAGGCAAATGTCGCAGACATTAATCCTGCAAGATAAATAAATGCGGCAAAGCCCAATAATTTTACAGAGAGAGGGATTTTTTTGGTCATATTCAGATAGTCATCAATCAACACGCAAAAAGAATTGCTCGACCGAATTTTGCAGTTTGCGAGTCAAGGAATGCTGTGCAAAATTGGCAACAATTGCTGGTGCGGTACGTTGATCAACCAACCGATTAACCGGCCATATACCATAAACACTATTGCACAAGAATAATTCGTCGGCGCTGCACACAAAATCCAGACTCATCGCCCCCACTTCAACATTCAGCGCTAATTGGGGAGCCAAGTTTTCTAAAATAGTACGGCGCATAATACCTGCCACACCGCAGAAGGTCAGATCAGGGGTATATAGCTGCTTGTTTTTTACCGCAAATAAATTGCTGACTGTAGCCTCAATCAAATTACCCGAATCGTCCATCACCAAACCTTCGGCATACTCATCCTGCCACTCAGCACGCGCGAGTATCTGCTCCAAACGATTCAGATGTTTCATCCCTGCTAGAGACTTGTTGGTCGACAGACGCTGCTCACAGATTCGCACATCCACACCATTCAGATAATTACTGGAATGCAAGGGCTCAGCAGGAAAAACGCTGATGCAATAGGTCGGCTCCAGATCGAGTGGAATTCGATAACCTCGCCCACCCACCCCTCGGGTAACCTGAATTTTCACAACCGCAGCCATTATCGCAGCAGAGTGCAGCAGATTGAGCACACTTGTCAGCTGTGTCATCAACACAGATTCATTCAGGGGGATTTGCAACCGTTGCGCACTACTCACTAGACGATCACGATGAAAAAACCAGAGCGGTATTTCACCCGCGTGATAACGACAGGTTTCGAAAATACCATCGCCATAGGCAAAACCACGGTCCAGCGGCGAAATAGCCGCATCAAGGACACCGTTAACGCTAACAAAGGGAAGTTTTAGTGACATAGTTGCAGTCTATACAAAAACGCCGGACTGTCTCCAGTCCGGCGTCATTTTTTACATCATCACAAGTGATAATAATCCAAGCACTTACACCTTACGGAAAATCAATGAACCATTAGTACCACCAAAACCAAAGGAATTGGACAGAACCGCATCAATTTTGCGCTCTTGTGCGGTATGTGGCACCAGATTGAGATCCGCACAGGAATCTTCCGGGTTATCCAGGTTGATGGTTGGCGGCGCGACCTGATCGCGAATCGCCAGCACGCTGAATATCGCCTCAACGGCGCCAGCAGCCCCCAACAAATGACCAATCATGGATTTGGTGGAGCTAACAGCCACTTGCGCCGATGCTGCACCCATCACCGACTTAACCGCCGCACATTCCGCCTTATCACCAGCAGGCGTAGAGGTGCCGTGCGCATTAATGTAATTGATCAACTCAGGGGAAATACCTGCATCCAAAATCGCGTTACGCATAGACGCTGCAGCGCCTGAGCCATCTTCCGGTGGCGAAGTCATGTGATAAGCATCGCCGCTCATACCAAAGCCAATCAACTCAGCATAAATTTTTGCGCCGCGTTTTTTTGCATGCTCATACTCTTCGAGCACCAACACCCCGGCGCCATCACCCAACACAAAACCATCACGGTCTTTATCCCAAGGACGACTGGCCGCCTGCGGATTATCATTGCGAGTAGACAAAGCACGTGCAGCAGCAAAACCACCCAAACCTAATGGGGTTGTTGCCATTTCAGCACCACCAGCCACCATCACATCGGCATCACCGTACTGAATCATACGTGCGGCAAAACCAATACTGTGGGTGCCTGTGGTACAGGCGGTAGTAATGGCAATATTTGGCCCACGCAAACCATACATAATCGATAAATTACCGGAGATCATGTTGATAATTGCGCTGGGCACAAAGAATGGAGAAATACGACGCGGGCCTTTGTGCTCCAGAGTTGCAGAACCCTCTTCGATAGTACCTATGCCACCAATACCCGAACCGATTGAAACACCAATACGCCCCGCATTAGCCTCATTAATTTCAAGACCGGAATCACGAATCGCCTGAATACCAGCAACCATACCGTATTGGATGAATGGATCCATCTTGCGCGCTTCTTTGCCGGGGAAATAATCATCCACCACCAAATTTTTTACGGACGCACTAAACTGCGTGGTAAAAGCAGATGCATCAAAATGAGAGATAGTTGCCACACCACTCTTACCATTAACAATGCCATGCCAAGTATCCGCAACGGTGTTACCCAGGGAACTAATCATACCCAAGCCAGTGACTACAACTCTTTTACGTGACACCTTCGCGGTTCTCCTACATGACACATCGCTCAATGATTACCAGCGTTAGGGTAATTTTGCGCTCTGCTGCCGTCAGTAATCTTGATTATTCATTTGCTATATCACGCAAATGAACACGGAATAACAAAAAGAAAAAGCCGTACTATTTTGCAATAATACGGCTTTTCTAAACCAGAAATCAGCTAATCGCCAAATTAAACCGAGCCGGCAAATTACGCCAGGTTGGCATTGATGTAATCAATAGCCAATTGAACGGTAGTGATTTTCTCGGCTTCTTCATCAGGGATTTCAGTTTCGAATTCTTCTTCGAGAGCCATTACCAACTCTACGGTATCCAAAGAATCAGCGCCCAGATCTTCGACGAAAGAAGCTTCATTTTTAACTTCGTCTTCTTTCACACCCAGTTGCTCAGCAACGATCTTTTTTACGCGTTCTTCAATGCTACTCATGATGTTATGTAACTCCTAGTGGTTATGTATTCGAAACACCTGACAATTCAAACCAAACTTATCAAGTCTGGCGTTCCGCTCAAAATCGTCGCGCATTTTACATCGATTTTAAGATTGTTGTAATGCCAAGTGCTAAATTTCTTTAAAAATTAGAAAATAACCTTTAAAAAACAAAAGGTTATAATAAAAAATTACGACATATACATGCCGCCATTGACATGAATTGTCTCTCCGCTGATGTATCCACCCGCATCACTTGCCAGGAAAACAACCACGGAAGCAATCTCCTCTGGCGCACCAAGACGCCCCAAAGGAATACGCGACAACAACTGCTGCTTTTGCTCTTCAGGTAATACTTTGGTCATATCCGTATCAATAAAACCCGGCGCTACAGTATTAACAGTGATATTACGCGACCCTACCTCAGCTGCCAGAGAGCGCGCAAAACCCGATACACCAGCTTTGGTCGCTGCGTAGTTGGATTGCCCGGGGTTACCCATAGCTCCCACTACGGAACTGATATTAATGATACGACCCCAGCGAGCTTTCATCATGCCACGCAATACGCCTTTACTCAGGCGATAGATAGAGCTGAGATTGGTATTGATAACATCAAACCATTCCTCATCACTCATCCGCATCAACAGATTGTCTTTAGTGATTCCTGCATTGTTAACCAAAATCGCTGGTGCACCGAACTCCTCACCCACCTCTTTTAACAATGCGGCAACCGAGTCCGCATCGGTAACGTTCAATACCTTACCGGCACCGCGAACACCCAATTCGGCAAAGCGCGCAGTGATTTTTTCCGCGCCAGAAACGCTTGTCGCGGTACCAATCACAACAGCGCCCGCTTTGCCTAATTGCTCCGCAATAGCAGCTCCAATACCGCGACTGGCACCAGTCACCAATGCAACCTTATCATTTAGATTCATCATTATGTCTTCCTGAAAAAAATCAGTTCAATTTGTCGGTGAAAATTATTCAATCATCGCCAGTGCGGCACTCAATTCTTCAGGCTTTTCGACGGAGACCGTGCTTAGCTCTGAATTGATACGCTTATTTAGACCAGATAATACCTTGCCCGGACCGCACTCCAGTGTCAGCGAAACCCCTTTGGATGCAAGTGTATTAACGCACTCCACCCAACGAACAGGACTAAAGATTTGCTCAATCATTAATGCTTTAATTTTTTCCGGATTCATTTCAACCTCTGCTGTAACGTTATGAACAACAGGAATAGTTGGAATAGTAAAACTAGTGGTAGTAATTTGTTCAGCCAAACGTTCCGCGGCAGGACGCATCAACTCCGTATGAAACGGTGCACTTACAGGCAAAGGCAAAGCACGCTTCGCACCCGCCTCTTTACACAATATGCTCGCACGCTCAACAGCCGCAACGGCGCCTGCAATAACCACCTGACCCGGCGAGTTAAAGTTCACCGCAGAAACGACTTCACCCTGCTCTGCTTTTTTACAAGCGTCAACAATGAGCGCATCATCCAGCCCGATAATGGCCGCCATAGCCCCTTGCCCCGCGGGAACAGCTTCCTGCATAAACTTACCGCGCTGCTGCACAAGCTTAACCGCATCTTTAAATGCAACTACCCCGGCACATACCAGTGCAGACCACTCACCCAAACTATGTCCCGCCATAAATGCAGGTTGAGCGCCGCTCTTTTGTTGCCACACCCGATATACAGCGACACTTGCTGCCAACAATAAAGGTTGCGTACGCTCAGTTAAATTAATGTCTTCTTGTGCACCAGTTTGCACCAATGCCCACAAGTCATATCCCAATACCTCAGAAGCCTCAGCGAACGTTTTCTGCACTACTGGGAACTCTGCAGCCAATTCAGCCAGCATGCCAATTTTTTGAGATCCTTGACCAGGAAAAACAAAAGCAAGATGTTGAGTAGTCATAGTAATTAACGATTCTCTTTTATCACTAACAATTAATTGAGTTGAAATTCTTTTTGAATTAATAGAGGAATTTGCCGGACAACCTGTTCACGAGCAACAATTAACGCCTGCAAAAAAGCATTTATATTTGCATTGCCGTGACTTTTTATTACGGGCTTTTGCAACCCCAAAAGACTAGCACCATTGTATGAGGAGGGGTCTAATTCTCGTCGCATTTGGCGCAGTAGCGGCCACGCGAGAGTCGATAAAAATTTATTCAGCGCATTTTTATGTGCAATTTTAAACATTTTTTCCTGGGCAAATCGCGCAACTCCCTCACTGGCTTTGAGTGCGATATTGCCATGAAAGCCATCACAAACAATCACATCGACCACACCAGAAAAAATTGCACTCGCCTCCACAAACCCTGAATAATTTATACGCGAATCATTAATCATAAGCTGCCGCGCCAGTTGCAATACCTCAGTACCTTTCTGCTCTTCCGAACCGATATTAAGCAATGCAACACGTGGCGACACAACGCCACCCGCTTTGGATAACACATTTCCCATTTGCGCAAACTGATGCAACTGCCCCGCAGTGCAATTAATATTGGCACCGAGATCCAGCATATAGGTTAAGCCCATATCAACCGGTATAGGCTTACAAATTGCTGGACGATCCACCCCAGGAAATGTTTTTACCAGAAACTTACTCATCGCCAGCAATGCACCGGTGTTGCCTGCGCTGACGCAGGCATCAACCTTACCGCCACGCAACTGCTCTAAAGATAGCCACATTGATGAGCCTTTCTTATGGCGCAATGCAAACAAGGGATCATCGCTCATAGCAACAACCTCGGCAGCATGAAGCACCGATAGGCGAGCACTGTAGCTTTTATGTTTTGAAACAGAAGGAAGGAGCAGTGATTCATTACCAACAAGCAACAAATCTACATCGGGGTACTGAGCCACAAAAAGTTGTGCTGCAGAAATAGCAACGCGGGGACCTAAGTCCCCGCTCATAGCGTCAACCGCTATTCGAATTCTTGCCGACAAGGTGCAGTCGTCTTGAGTAAAAAATTACTCGTCGTTGCCTTTATCAATCACTTTACGGCCGCGATAGAAACCGTCAGCAGTCACGTGGTGACGCAGGTGTTTCTCACCGCTGGTAGCGTCAACTGACAAGGTTGGGCCAGTCAAGGCATCATGTGAACGACGCATGTCGCGCTTTGAACGAGATTTTTTGTTTTGTTGAACTGCCATGGTTTGCTCCTATTTACTTACTCGTTGGAACCGAGGCGCCTCAGGGTTTCGGCGAGCTCTTTAATTGTTCCAACACCTGAAATGGGTTTTTCTCTCTTTTTACCTCTACCGGTTTGCCACTTGAATAAAGCTTGCTATCGATGCAAGGTTCTTCGTGATAAGCAACGGCAGGTAAACTTAACAGCAGTTCCTCTTCGATCATCTCGTAGAGATCTGCCATTCCCTCAGCCGCAATCCAAGGCTCAAAGTGTGGTGGCAGTTTATTTGCCCCTTCTTCGTCCCATACAATTCCGAGTGAGATGTCGCTTTGAACAGGAACTGTTACTGGTTCCAAGCAACGCTGACAGATTAACGATAAATCAGCATGCGCAGTTCCAACAACAACCTTTTTCTTCTCCTCGCTAATTTTAAATTCAAGTTTTACCTGAATCTCTCCACCTGTGCTTTCTGTAGCCTCAGTAACGCGAGGCAGGTCAGAAACAGCAATGCAACCCTCTAGAACAACGCCATGTTGAGCGAATTTCCGAGGATCACCCTGCCGTGGCAGAACTTTATTAGGAGGGGTCTTAATCATAAGCGCGCCATCATAGGGATATCGCCCTGCAGTGTCAAAGAAAAACTGGTTAAATAGCGCTATTTAGTGGCTTGAGAGTAGAATTGCACCCTTATTTAGCGTTTCATCACTCTTAAAGTGCAGCCATTTCATGACATACCCAAAGATACTGCTCGCATCAAGCTCCATCTATCGCCGTCAGTTATTACAAAAACTGAGGCTAACCTTCGACTGGGCAAGCCCGGATATAGATGAAAGCCACCAACCAGGAGAAAGCCCCGCGCAACTAGTGTGCAGGCTCGCTGAAACCAAAGCTCGCCACCTTGCCAGCACCTATCCAAACCACTTGATTATCGGATCGGATCAAGTAGCAACAATCGACAACCGCATCCTCGGCAAACCCTATACCCACTCAAATGCAGTTATCCAACTCAGAAATTTTCGCCAACGCGAAGTCATCTTTTTGACGGGCCTGTGCCTACTCAACCCAACAACAAACCGCACCCAAACTAGTGTTGAAACCTATAAAGTCCGGTTTCGCAACTTGTCTGATGAGCAAATAGAAAACTACCTGCAGCGCGAGCAACCCTACGATTGCGCCGGCAGTTTTAAATCGGAAGGATTGGGGATTTGCTTGTTTGAACAACTTGCAGGTGATGACCCAAATACACTGACAGGCCTGCCACTGATTGCCCTCACCCAAATGCTTGCCAAAGAAGGAGTGGATCCACTCAATCAGCCAACCAGTTTTTCCCACGCAAGCAATTGATCAAACCGATTTAAACACAGCTCAGGCTGATAGCTGTGCAAGCGGTCAATATGATGCGCCCCGTAGCTGACTGCAATACGGGGCATATGAATGCGGCGCGCCATCTCCATATCGTATTCAGTATCACCTATCATCACCGCCTCGCCCGCTGCCACACCAAACTCATTCAGCAGCTCTTCCAGCATTAAAGGATCAGGCTTGGAGGCTGTCTCGTCGGCGCAGCGGGTAGCATGAAAAAAATCAGCCACACCCAGAACACCAAAGATGCGATCCAATCCCTTACGGCTTTTTCCCGTGGCAATAGTCAATGTATGTCCATCAGCCTTAAGACGATGCAGAGTATCCATCACCCCAGGGAAAAAATCGGATGGACGAGCCTCATCAAGTGATAAAAAATGGGTCGCATAGGCATCGCGCAAACGCTGACGCCCGGGCAAATCAACTTCGGGATACAAGCGATGAATGGCTTCCGGCAATCCCAGCCCAATAATATTATGGATATGGTGATCAGCTAGCGGCACCCACCCCATATCCTGCGCAGCAAGCTGCATAGCGTTGGTAATTTTGGCTTTTGAATCACTCAGGGTGCCATCCCAATCAAAAATAAACAGCAATTATTCTCTCCAAAACACAAGCTAGCTAGCATCAGGCAATTTTCCCAAAGGGATGGCCAAATCAGGCGGCAAAGGAGCATCGACGCGAGTAATCACGTCAGACTCAGGCAAATAAAATGAGAGCGAAGAAGCATGCAAAAATAAGCGCTTTATACCCTGCCCGCGCATTGCTTCGTTGACCTCATCACTACCATACTTTTCATCCCCCACCAGCGCACAGCCTGCATACTGTGCATGCACCCGAATTTGATGAGTCCGACCAGTAATCGGCCGTGCCTCAATCAAACTAAAACCATCAAAACGCTGCAACAGCTTAAACTCAGTCAAGCTGGGCTTACCCTCCGGGTGAACACGCACCACCCGCTCACCACCCGCCACTTCGGTTTTTAACAAAGGGGCATTAACTTGATGGACACGCTTGGGCCAATCACCAATCACCAACGCCTGATACACCTTGGTAATACCGCCAGCACCCGCAGACTTTTCACGCAAGGCAGCTTGCAAATGACGCAAATAGCTGCGCTTTTTAGCCACCATAATGCAACCTGATGTATCGCGATCAAGGCGATGCACTAACTCCAGATGACGCGCCTCAGGGCGCATTTGACGCAGAGTCTCAATCAAACCGAGTGTAATACCGCTACCGCCGTGCACCGCCAAGCCGGGCGGCTTATTAATAACCAATAAGCCATCATCCTCAAACAAAATTGACCTGGATAACAGCGACATCATTTGATGGCTAGCTTTCGCCTCCGTCCCAGCTTCAGCAGTCCTGATCGGAGGAACCCTTATCGAGTCACCCGCCATTAATTTGTACTCAGGCTTTACCCTTCCTTTATTAACTCGCACCTCACCCTTGCGAATTACATTGTAAATTTTCGATTTAGGCACCCCCTTAAGGCGCGCGATCAAGAAGTTATCGAGCCGCTGACCAGCCTGATCTTCATCGATAGAAATGATCATCACCTGAGCGAAGGAAGAGTTTTCTACAGCTTGAACAGTATTTTCAGTGGATATTTTCATAGTCGCCATAATACTCGATACCATCAGATAACCGAACCCAGCGCTCGTCAAGCAGAGCTAAAAACTTGTGTAAATCACTGATTTCATTGCCGCATATAGGTAGAACTGCTATATTCAAACGGCTGATACAGGCTGGTTTCCGGATCGCGCGCAAAAGACAGGCGCATCACTAGGAAATACCGCTGACAGCAAGAGCGCCTGCTTATGCGCACACTAAAGCCTAAAGCTCCCGCTCTTGAAGACACTGACAACGGTAGAATGTAAGCCATGCTTGCCAACTACCCTAACAATTGCGTCAACCAATGTTGCACTCATTGTTAACACAGTTTTTGTTTTGTTGAACTCAAGAAAGCTCTATTTGTAAGATCCGGATAACAGCGTCGCACGCGTCGCAAAACATTGTCCGATGCTATTTTGCAGGTTGCAAATTTAATCCTGTGGCTTAATTGTTAAAGCTAACCGCATGATTGAGAGACCAATGTAATGATCAATTATCTTTACGACTGACACTCAATCAAGCCAGATTATAAATGAACAACCCGGTCACCCCAGGATGGACTCACCTGACCGACAACCACAATAAGCACTACAAGTAGGAGCGCCGGAACCCCCGGCGCGAATGAATGAGCCAAATGGGCCATCTGATTAGTAAAGGCTTGTTATTGCAGTCGCTGCAAAGCGATAACACTGCTTAAGCCGACAGGTAAAACCCACCAACCGCTAATGCGAGCCCTATCAACCGGGTAGCGCATTAGTCCACAAGGTTGCGCAAAACATCACCTATGTTGACCTTGATTGTCACGTCAGTCAGACGCTCACAGACAATTAGGTAACACATGAAAAGAATGCTCATCAATGCAACTCAACCCGAAGAGTTGCGCGTAGCGCTGGTAGATGGCCAATGGCTTTATGATCTGGACATCGAAAACCGCAACCGCGAACAAAAAAAATCCAACATTTATAAAGGGCGCATCACCCGCGTAGAGCCAAGCCTCGAAGCAGCTTTTGTTGACTACGGCGCGGAACGCCATGGCTTCCTGCCACTAAAAGAAATCTCCCGCGAATATTTCACCAAAAATCCCGGCGACTCAGATGGTCGCATCAAAATTAAAGATGTGCTGAAAGAAGGCACTGAAGTTATTGTGCAAATCGATAAAGAAGAGCGCGGCAATAAAGGCGCCGCCCTCACCACCTTTATCAGCCTCGCCGGCCGCTATCTGGTATTGATGCCCAACAACCCAAGAGCTGGTGGTATTTCACGCCGTATTGAAGGTGAAGATCGCGCCGAATTGAAAGATGCACTTGGCGAAGTAGAAGTGCCTAACGGCATGGGCGTAATCATCCGTACCGCCGGTGTGGGCCGCAGCTCTGAAGAATTACAGTGGGACCTCAATTACCTGCTTCAATTGTGGGAGTCCATAGCAACAGCCGCAAAAACCTCCCCTGCCCCAGCTTTTTTGTTTCAGGAAAGTAACGTTATTATCCGCGCAATCCGCGATTACTTACGCCAGGACGTCGGTGAAGTAATTGTCGACAATCAAGAAGCATTTGACCTTGCCGCAGGATTCATCCAACAGGTAATGCCGAATTATCGCAGCAAAGTAAAGCTGTACAAAGATGATATCCCCCTATTCAATCGCTACCAGATTGAATCTCAAATTGAGACTGCCTTTCAACGCGAAGTTAAATTGCCATCTGGCGGCTCGATTGTTATCGATGCAACAGAAGCGCTTGTTGCCATCGACATCAACTCCTCGCGCGCCACCAAAGGCGGCGACATCGAAGAAACCGCACTGCAAACCAATCTGGAAGCAGCAGATGAAATCGCGCGCCAATTGCGCTTGCGCGACATGGGCGGCCTGATTGTTATCGACTTCATCGATATGCAACCCGTGCGTAATCAGCGCGAAGTTGAAAACCGTGTACGCGATGCCCTGATGATGGATAGAGCACGCGTACAAATTGGCCGCATTTCACGCTTTGGCCTGATGGAAATGTCTCGACAACGCCTGCGCCCATCACTCGGCGAAACTCACTCAAAAATTTGCCCTCGCTGTGATGGCGTAGGCAGCATTCGCGGCACCCGCTCACTTGCGCTATCAATCCTTCGCTTAGTGGAAGATGAAGCACAAAAAGAACGTAGCGCAGAAATTCGTGCTATCTGCCCTGTATCAGTTGCCACATATCTATTGAATGAAAAACGAAAAACCATCTCCAGTATTGAAGCGCGTAACAATACCCGTGTTGTGATAGTGCCAAGCGCTGAATTGATGACACCACATTTTGAAGTCCAACGCCTGCGCGACGACGACGAAGGAACCTTGGAAACAAGCTATAAAATAGTTGCGCACACTGACGAAGCAAAAGCCGACGAAGAAGACTTTAAGGCAAAACCCATTAATGCGCCCAAACCCTTAGTACAGCCGAGCAGCCCAAGTCAGCCAGCACCGGAGCCAGCCAAAAAACCAGGCCTTTTGTCACGTTTGTTTAGCTCAATTGGCAACATTTTTAGCGGCGAGAAAAATGAAGAAAGCAAAGGAAAGCGCGAGCACAAGCGCGATGGCCGTCGAAACCCTAGCAGAAACAATCGTCGCGATGGCCGTAACAACCGCCGCGATAAAGACCGCAAAGAAGACCGCGAGATCTTGGACAATCTGGAACACCGCAACGCCGGCGAAGTAAAACCAGTGCGCGAGCAAGATAAGCGCGACAACAACAAAGACACCGATAAGCGTGAGGGTATTACTCGGGAGTCAAATGGCGAACAACGTCGCCCACGCAATAATCGCGATCAACAGCGCGATCCAGCACGTGAACAACAAGCTGGTGATGAAGAGCAGCGCCAACCACGCAACCGCAATCAGCGCCCGGAGCGGGAGAATCGCCGCCCACAGATTCGCGAGGAGGCTGTAGCCGCAAGCGAGACCGTACTTATAGACACTCAAGATGGCTTGGATGAAGGCGATGATCAGCGCCCCTCAAAGCGTCCGGCTGGACGTCGAACTCGCTCCCAGCAACGTCGGCGCTCACGCAACCATGACACCGAAAGCTCACCAATCAGTTCAGATGCAGAGCAAACTCAAGCAAACGAACCGAAGGTATTAAGTGAATCAGCTCAACTGGCACAGCAGATATCCGCAGCTATCGCCGAACACGCACAGCAGAAGCCCCAAGAGCCTGAAGGGCAAACAGCGGCTACCACTGATGACGATGCAAACATTGAATTGCCAGCATCAACACATCAGGAGGCAACTATTGCAGCTCCACTTAAAACTGCGGAGCAAGAAGTAGCTACAATTGAGAAACCTCAAGCAACAATTGATAGCGCACCTCTTGATATTGAAGAAACCAGAGAAACTCCCGACGCAGCAATCAAACAAAAAACTGCTCCCGAAGGCGAAACAAATGCCAACGAAGCAGAGACACAGACTGCAGCTCAAGCCGAAAATACTGCAACCCCAATTCGCGCAAGCAATGACCCAAGAAAAGCACCGAAACCAGTTGCTCAGGTTAATATTATTACCGAAACAATTGAGGCACCAATTTCACGTGCATTGGACACTAGCCTGCCCCCGAGCGTGGATCATAATCCCCGACCACTAAACAGACCCTCAAATGACCCAAGATTGAATAAACGCAACAACTCGGAACAATAACTTTCGCCGCAAAAAACTGAAAAGCCGAATTGGAAACAATTCGGCTTTTTTATGATCAACTAAAAAATTAAAAATAATTACATTTAATATCAAGCCATAAAATTTTAAAGTTTTCTCTTGCCCAAAAGTAAAACCTAGGTATAATTTGCGCCACTCGGAAGGGTGGCAGAGTGGTTTAATGCACCGGTCTTGAAAACCGGCGTAGGTGCGAGCCTACCCAGGGTTCAAATCCCTGCCCTTCCGCCATACATGAAAAAGGCGCTAGAGAGATCTAGCGCCTTTTTTATTTTGTATGTCCCGTCAATCGAAACCATTCGCCATCCTGGCAGTCAAAGAGGAACCACTGAAGCCTCAGCCATAACCTCGATAATTAATCTTGAATACTTGGCTTTATAGCCGGTAGTTTGTATTATCAAAATCAGGTAAACGAAAATTGATGCACTTAAACGGAGATAAACATGCAAGAAGTTTATAGCACCAAAGCAAGTCACTCGGTAAGCCAAGTAGAATCAAGTAAAGTGTTGCGCAATACTTACATGCTTCTTGGCATGACATTAGCTTTTAGCGCGGTTACCGCTGCAATCTCAATGGCAGCAGGACTTGGGCATGGCGCAGGACTTATCATGAGCCTTGTAGCAATGGGGCTAATTTGGTTCGTATTACCAAGAACAGCCAATTCCTCAACAGGTCTTCTGGTGGTATTTGCTTTTACTGGATTGATAGGCGCCGGTCTCGGCCCAATATTAAATAAATACCTAAGTATGACCAACGGTTCGACAATCATAATGCAAGCTCTCGGAGGCACAGCAGTTGTATTTGTTAGCCTCTCAGGCTATGTATTGACCACACGTAAAAACTTTAATTTCCTCGGCGGATTTGTTGCCGTTGGCATGATATTGATGTTAGTTATTATGCTATTCCTGATTGGAGCCTCATTTTTTGGCTACCAGTTTTCAGGTCTACACTTGGCATTCTCAGCAGGCATTGTTCTTTTAATGTCAGCATTAATCCTTTATCAAACAAGCGAAATTATTCATGGCGGAGAGAGCAACTATATTCTCGCCACAACCAGTCTGTACTTGTCGATCATTAACTTATTTACCAGCTTATTACATCTTCTCGGTATATCTAGCGACGAGTAAACCTCCAACTATTTCGCTAGGGGCTCCTTAATGGAGCCCTATTTTTTTGATGGCATGAATAATTTATGATTTTTTCCCTAGCTGTATACGCCCCACCTTACTCATCGCAGGCCAGTCATACAGCCTACGAGTTTGCAAAAGCACTTCTCCACAAAGGCCACACACTGCACAGAATTTTCTTTTATCACGATGGTGTGCACAATGCATCTTCATTAGGAACACCACCTCAGGATGAATTTGACCTATACCAAGCATGGCACAACCTCGCCCAACAATATGACTTGGTTATTTGTATAGCTGCCGCCCTAAAACGGGGAATATTGAATAGCGAAGAAGCTTTGCGTTATAACAAGCCAGCACACAACATAAACAATAGTTATTCAATTAGCGGATTAGGACAACTGGTAGACGCCACAATAACATCTGATCGCGTTATTACTTTTGGGTAAAAACCCTATGAAAAAAAAATTACTGGTTATCAGTCGTCGCGCACCCTATGGCACCAGTCTGGCCCGTGAGGCACTTGATGTGACCCTCGCCGCATCCGTTTATGATCAAGATATTGGCATGTTGTTTATGGATGATGGAGTATTTCAACTTATTAAAAATCAAAACCCGGAAGAAATCACTCAAAAAAATCTTTCGGCCACACTTTCCGCCTTATCACTTTACGGTGTTGATAATATTTATGCACATAAGGATTCATTAGAAGATCGAGATCTTAAAATCAATGAACTTATTTGGGATGACATCAAAATCTTGACAAGCGAAGATGTAAAAAACCTATTAGACCAACAAGATCATCTACTGAGTTTTTAGCATGAGTACGCTGCACACAATCAATAAATCCCCTTATTCAAATAGCTCCCTATCATCTTGCATAAAGGTATGCTCAACATCTGATGCAATTTTATTGTTAGAGGATGGGGTATTTGGCGCAATTAAATCAGCACCAGACTCCGTACAATTACAAGAGTTAATTCTCTTGGGAGTCCGCGTATTTGCAATTAGCGCTGATATTAAAGCTCGTGGATTAACAGAAAAACTGATGCCATCCGTTGAACTGATTGATTACGACAGTTTTGTTCAACTAACCATCGAACACCGCTGCGTTCAGAGCTGGTATTGAGCAATGCACATAACAGTAGATGGTAACCAGATAGCGCTTGATAAAGATGGCTATCTAATCAGTTTGAATGACTGGACTCCAGCTGTTGCAATCCAGCTAGCACTACAAGAAAAAATTGCACTCACAGATGCACACTGGGAAATAATCACTCTACTGCAATCTTTTTATCAAGAGTATCAAATCTCTCCCGCAATGAGAGCCCTTGTAAAATATACAGAAAAAAATCTGGGCATAGACAAGGGCAAGAGCATTTATTTGCTTGGTCTGTTTCCGCCCAGCCCCGCAAAAATCGCAAGCAAAATTGCCGGCTTACCTCGACCAACCAATTGCCTGTAAAGACCAATTATTCGTTTTTGCTCTTAAAGTAATCTGCTGTCAATTTAATTACTACCGGACTCAGCAAAAGCAAAGAAAACAAGTTTGGTATTGCCATCAGAGCATTGAGCGTATCAGCAAGTAACCATACGAAATCCAAATGAAATACTGCACCTGCAAAAACTGCGAGAACCCACAATATCCTGAAAGGAAATATGGCTTTCTTCCCGGCCAAATACATCCAGCAACGCTCGCCGTAATAACTCCAACCTAGAATAGTAGTGAACGTAAATATAATGAGCGCAAAAGCCAATAAGTAACCACCAATACCGGGTAATGCAGACTCGAAGGCAGAGGAAGACAGACTTGCGCCCCGCGCTCCGCCATCCCATACACCGGTGCAAATGATTACCAGGCCAGTCATGGTACAGATGACAATTGTATCTATGAATGTCCCGGTCATACCAATCAGGCCAGAGCGCACAGGGCTATCAGTTGCCGCCGCTGCCTGTGCGATACCAGCCGTTCCCAACCCAGCCTCATTAGAGAAAATACCCCTGGCAACTCCGTACTGTATAGCCATCAGCACTGCTGCGCCAGCAAAGCCGCCAGTAGCAGCAACAGGAGTAAAAGCGTGTGTAAAAATAAGAGAGAACGCGGCAGGCAACTGAGAGGCATACAAAATAAGTACAGCCAACGAAATAATTATGTAACCAATACACATAAAAGGAACTAATGATGCCGCCACTTTTGCAATGCGCTTAATTCCACCCAAAATAACCAGTGCAACCACCACTGTTGTTACCAAACCTGTTACCCACGTCTCTATCCCAAAGGTGACTTTTATTACCTCAGCCATACTATTTGACTGCACCATATTGCCAATCCCAAAACCTGCCAATCCACCAAACACAGCAAACACAAAACCCAACCAATGCCATTTTTTACCTAACCCATTTTTAATGGCGTACATTGGGCCACCACTACACTCCCCTTTTGAATCAACATCTCGGTAATGAACCGCAAGCACTATTTCCGAATACTTGGTTGCCATGCCAACCAAAGCTGTGCACCACATCCAGAAAAGGGCTCCCGGCCCCCCTAAAAAAATAGCCGTTGC
>Ga0307408_100000876_pt1 | contig 23651 bp, 31 predicted proteins | sample 322Cmetagenome_FD_202116 | JGI IMG/M metagenome (GOLD analysis project Ga0307408, IMG submission 202116) | Maize rhizosphere microbial communities from greenhouse at UC Davis, California, United States - 322HYB-C-3 | ecosystem: Host-associated > Plants > Roots > Rhizosphere > Soil | place... | reverse complement strand
GTGTCCCCGCTCACTCCCCGGTCGCATTTCTGCTGCGTTCGATCCGCGCCAGGCTATTCGGCAGCGTCTTTGCGTTCGTCCTCATATCCGCGGTTATCGTGGCATTTCTTGCTGCCAACGTTGTACGCTCGAACATGCAACCCCAGATCGGCATGCAGCACGAGTTGCTGGTGCGCGGCGTGGCCGACCGCCTCGACACTGAACTGGCGCACCGCATCGATGAGTTGCGCGGCATCGCCGAGGCCGTGTCGCCTGCCGTGCAGGGCGACACCACTGAGTTACGCAACCGGTTCTACATCGTTCCGTCGTTGACGAAGCACTTCTGGAATGTCGGCATCATCGATAAGCAAGGCAACGTGCTGACGGACTTCCGCGGCAGCACCGCGCGCAATCTGAACATCAGCTACCGACCGCATTTCAAGCGTGCAATGACCACCAAGCTGCCCGTGGTATCTGAGCCCATCAAGTCCCTGACCGGCAAAGCGGTGGTAGCCATTACCTTGCCGGTTGTAGTGAACGGCGAAGTGACATTCCTGGTGGGCGCAGGTGTCGACCTGGAGGGTCAAGAACTGTCACGCTCGCTATTTGGGGCGCGCGGCGACCGCAAGGATGAACTGGTGGTCGTCAGCGAACAAGGCACCGTCATTTCGGCGACCGAACCTGCCTGGGTATTTCGCAACATAGGTGACGTGCCGAGCAAGGCAGCGCAGGCATTGTCCGCTCTCGGCCAACGCGAAGGATGGGCTGTCGCCAAGGATGCCGCCGGCAATGCGTCCGTCTTCAGTCGGGTACGGCTCAAACAGGCTGACTGGACCGTCCTGGGTACTTACCCTTATCAGGCCGCGTTCTCTCTTGTCGACGCAGCCCAGGTAAAAGCTATCCTGGCCGCCGTGATTCTCGCTTTGTCGGGTGGCCTGCTTGGATGGCTGCTGGCACTTCGCGTTATCTCGCCTCTCCAGCGTCTGCGACAGCAGGTAGCGGCAATTGAACGCGGCGAGTCTGACGGTTCGCAATTGCGCACCGCCCGTGCTGACGAGATCGGCGAACTGAGCAATCAGTTCCATCGACTGGTCGCCGCACAGCGCGCCGACGACGCACGCCTGCGCGAACAGGAATCATTCGTCCGGACGTTGCTCGAAGGCGCGCCGGACGCAGTTGTGCTTTGCGACGCCGAAGGCTCCGTGATCGACTGGAACCAGCGCGCCGAGGCGATGTTCGGCTGGAATGCCAAGGAAGCGGTCGGACGTGAGGTCGCCCAGTTGATCGTGCCTGAAACGATGCGCGTTGCGCACCGCGATGGTATGGCGCGCTTCGCCGCCAGTGGGGCCGGGAAAATGTTTGGATCGGCCGTGCGGCTGCCAGCTCAGCGCAAAGATGGCAGCACCCTTTCGGTTGAATTGTCCCTGGCGGCCATTGCCCAGGCCGGCCCGCCGATCGCCCTCGCCTTCATCCGCGATGTGACGCAACAGATCGAGCGAGAGGAGCGTATCCAGGTTAGCGAACGCCGGCTGCAAATGGTAGCTGATAATGTACCAGCGCTCATTGCTTATGTCGGGCGCGACCAGCGCTACCTCTTCTCCAATGCCCACTACCGGACACTGCTTGGCATTGATCCGGCATCGATGATCGGCAAGCACGTGAGTGAAGTCCTCGGGCCCGGGATGTACGGACGAATCAAGGACCGGATCGAGGCCGCCCTTGCAGGAGAAAGCGTGCATTTCGAAATTAGCACCGAGCGCAACGGCCAGGTCCTTCACCAGATGACGGACCTAATCCCGGACCGACAATCCGACGGCCAAATCCTCGGCTTCTATACTTTGGTGACCGATATTACCAAGCGCAAGGAAGCGGAACTCAAGCAAGCCGAAAGCGAGCAGCGTGCTGCTGCGGCCAGCCAGGCCAAGAGCGAATTTGTGGCCAACATCAGCCACGAGATCCGTACACCGATGAACGCCGTACTTGGCATCGCGCAGCTGTTAGAAAACACGCCGCTGCGCGAAGACCAACGCGAATACTTGAACATCATCCGCGCTTCCGGGCTCTCGCTGATCGCCATCCTCAACGACGTGCTCGATTTTTCCAAGATTGAGGCGGGCCGGATGGACATTGAGCACGAACGTTACGATATCGAGAGCGTCATCGATGGAGTCTCTGCCATCATGGCGGTCAACGCCATCAACAAAGAGGTCGACGTGCAAATTGGCGTGGGCGCCGAAGTGCCGCGATTCGTGCTCGGCGATATCGTCCGCATCCAGCAAGTCATCTCAAACCTGGTGTCCAATGCCGTGAAATTCACCGACCGTGGGCACGTGGCCTTGCAACTGGAGGTAATCAACGGCGGCCAGGAACTGCGCTGGAGCGTCGACGACACCGGCATCGGCATATCGCGCGAACAACAGAACCGGATTTTTGAGTCGTTCGTACAGGCCGATACATCGACCACACGAAAGTTCGGAGGAACCGGACTTGGCCTCGCCATAACTCGCCGGTTAGTGCAGATGATGGGCGGGGATATCGACGTTATCAGCTCGCCAGGCCAAGGCGCGATGTTCATGGTCGCTTTGCCGCTCGAGCGCGCTCCGGTGCTCGTTCCGCCGCGCCCCGTCATCGCGCTGATGGTGCTGATCGACCCTTCTGAGAACGGGCGTTCGCTATTCCTGCGTACGGCCGCCTACTGCGGGTTCTCCGCATATGCCTTCGGCACAGTCGAAGACCTGCTCCACAGCGTTCGCCGGAAGATACTCGATTTGTCGCTCCTGACCCATGTCTTGCTGGCCGCCAAACACATGAAGTCCGTCGCCGACATCAGTGATCGCCTGCGAGAGAGTGGCATGCCCACCGGCACGACCGTGTCCATTGTTGCGGCGCCATTCGAGCGGCGCAACCTCTCGATGCTCGCGCCCCGCCACCAGGTCATTAACAAGCCGTTGACCCCTCGCACCCTGCGTCAGCTCGTCAAGCGGTCCAGCGACGACAACAACCCTTCTGGCAGTTCACAGGATCAGCCCATGCAAGCGCTACGCGTTTTGCTCGTGGAAGACAACGAAGTGAACCAGCTAATCGCCAAGGGCATGCTTGCCGACCGCGTGACAGCCCTGGACGTGGCAAGCAATGGCAGAGCCGGAGTGGAGCTTCTACGCGCCCGCCCCGATGCCTTCGACCTGGTCCTGATGGACGTGCAAATGCCGATCATGGACGGCTATGAGGCAAGCCGAGCGATCCGCCAGGAACTGAAACTGAACTTACCGATCGTAGCGATGACGGCTGGCGTGATGCAGGAGGAACGCCAACGCTGCACTGAAGCCGGCATGAGCGACTTCGTCGCCAAGCCTGTCGTTATGGAGGAACTGTTCGAAGTACTGAATAGGAACGCCGCCGTGCTGAACTTGGCGCCAACGCAGACATCGGTTATTCCCCACAGCGCTTCAGCAACGCCGGCGTTTTCCCCGGCTTTGCTTGACGCCATTGCGCGCAAGGCGCCATCGCACCTCGAGCAACTCTCAAGAACCGTTCAAGAAGGCATTGATCGCGCGCGCGACGAACTGCGGCAAATTGATGTCGCTGTCGATAGTGGCGAAACCGAGACAGCGCACAAACTGCTGCATAGCCTGCGCGGCGGTCTGGGCACGTTGGGGGCCAAACGCTTCGCCGATGAAACGTTGGCGATGCAGGCGGCGCTCACCGCGGGCAAACCTGTCAACCTGCCCGCGCTGAACGAAGCGTTCGAGCATTTTGTCGACCAGGCAGGAAAATGGCTCGCCAATGCGACACGAGGGATGCAGGACGCCGCGCCCCACGGCGTGGATGCGGACTTCGAGGCGTTCCTTGCTCTACTGCGGGCGCAGGACATACGCGCCATCGCCCAGTTCACAAAAATGAAAGCCAAGTTCAGCGACCGGATCGCCGCCGACACAATGGAGGCGATCCAGATTGCACTGAATAAATTCGATTTCGAAACCGCTTACGAACTACTGCAGGTGTTCGGTGCAGATACCAACTCGTAAAGCCTCGCATTACTGCCAGTTCATTACAATTGCGTTCGTTCTGACTCTCCGCAATACCTCGATCTAGAAGCGGGCTAGGATCGGCCTATGATTTACTTCCTTGCAGCACTGCATTCTAAACACACGTTTGCGCGTTTCCGATCATCGCTTGAAAATGAACGGCTCGCTGCCGCTCCGCCATCGGACGCAGATTCTACTCATCTGCGCTGGGCAGACGCTTGGCAACGTCTCGCGCAGCGACATGCCCTAGGCGATCCAGCCTATGTTATAGATGAGATGCTGCGGCGGCGTTAGCCATGTCGTCGTTCGAGTTCCCGGCCGAGCGCGTACGCGCGGCGACGCGTCGGTGAGGGACCGAACACGCGGTCGACGACTCCACGCGGAATTCCGCAGTTGAGCATGTAGCGCACCGCCTCCGCCTCGCCGGCGATAGCACGCACGGCGAGACCACACTCGACGCGTTCGGCCATTCGCCTATTTTTGCGACGGGCCTCCGCAGTCACGTTCTCATCCATCATCCGTCCTCCGGCTGATCTGTAGCGTTTCAGATCATTCTAGCCACGTCTGTCCGCCTGCACTATGGTTTGCAGGCAACCTCGGTCAAAATTATCTGCTGCTCCAATCCAAGCAAATGCGCGCCACACTGTATGCATGCGCAGCATTGGGTGCATCAACTGCGATCTCCATAACGGTAACGAACTAGTCAGCCCAGAGGGTCAGCATGTCTCAGTGACCGCCATGCACGACCGCGGCGCAAAGGGCTCGCGCACCAGGCTGCCTCCAATCGAACCCATGATCGGCTTCATCCACAAGTCGCATGACAACGGCAAGTGCATGGCCTACCGGTACAACGGTTACCTGATACTTGAGAGCGAATGCTATCGGCCGCGCGACGTGGCACGCCTCTACCACCCGGAAATCCAGGAATGGAACAAGGACCGGCAAATCCATGTGGTTTGGACGCTGGTGCGGTGGGAGAACGGAAAAGATACGCCAGGTAGTACAAGGCTGGTGGGATTCGTCCGCTGGAATCGCTTTCCGCAAAGCCGGACATCGTGGTCAGGTCAGCCAAGCTTCCCGAGGAAGTACGCCGACTACCCGACTTAAGGCATACGCCGTACCGGATTACTGGGGCGCGCCGTAGGATCGTGCTGAGCGAGCGAATACCTCTCTGCCGACATAACAGGTACCATCGCGGTCCTCGAACACGCTCTCGCGGCCATATAGTTGTTCGAGGTCCTCCATGCGCTCCAGCGTGACCGCGACGCCGTCATTCATAACCTCATAGATCGTCGTCACCGGATGCGGCAGATCATTGAAACCCAGGTTTGTTGGCGCACTAACTCCAACGACGAGAATGACGACATTTTCCGGTTCCTGTCCTGGGAGCAACCGCTTCGCCTCGATCTCACGCAGCAATTCTCTTGCCATGTTGTTCCCCAAAGACCTGTCCGCGGACGAGGTACGCCCGCGGGTCGGTTGGCAATAACGACGTTCAGTAGCAATCTTATCACTCGCACACCGATGTCTTTTAATTGCACCATGTCCTCAAGGCCCACGACCGGAACACCCGGGCGAGCAGTGCAGGCGGCGCCTGCGTGTCTCGCGCGATTCCTGACTGGCCTGTCAATGCCGCTGCGGCGTCCCGGCACACTGGCGGCGCTGCACGTCCGTGATTTCGATGCCCGACTGCGCATCCTCACAGTGGTGCGCGACAAAAGTGGTGGAACAGCATGATCCAATTGCCAATGCGGCTGTTCCTCAATCGCGCAGCGGAAGGCACAGGCGTCGACGATCCATTGTTCACGTGCGACGACGCTTGGCACAAGTATTCCTGGTGTGTGCCGAGCAAGGAGGCCATCAAAGCCGCTACCTGCCAGAAGTTGCGACGGCCGACCGGCTCCGGCACAGCATCATCAGCGACTTGGTTCATGGCGGGCTTGACCTATTGACCGTTGCACATATCAGCAGGAACTCCGTAGCGATGGTCAAGAAGCAATATCGCCACCTGCTGTGGCGTATCGCCAAGAGCGCGTTGACGCATCTGTTGCTTTAAGCGCCATTCTTCATGTCCGGCCCACGTGTGGTAAGGCACCCGAGTTGCGTTCACAAAGAAAAGGGGATCGTCATGCCGGGCTTTCGTTTGGCTTGACCGAAGTGGAAGACAGATCATCGTAAAGCGCTTGCCTTTACGGAGATGCATATCATGGCCAAGGACAGTTTACAGATTGCGTCATTGATGCTGCGGGCGATGGTTGCCGGCGCCTCATGCGAATGCATTGCGTGCGACTTCGGGCTCACTAAATCCGCAGTGTCGCAAAAAGTCCGCATGCTCGCGACCAACCTGCAACAGATAGTCGGCGTGGTCGGGGTCGATGAAGATGAATCGCCGACAGCGGCATTGATTCGACATCATGGCGACGCTTATCTTGAAGCGCTGGAGCATTTCGTTCCCGATGCTGCGAGCATCTGGCGTGGCCGGGTGACCGAACTGGCGAACTGCCGCCTTGACCAGCACATCGCCAAGATCGCGCGTCATAGCAGGTGCGTTCAACGCGATACCGCCCTTCTACTGATACTGTTCGCTACGGCAGCTAAGCCACTGGAAATCGCCCAACTTGAAGTGCGCGACTATCTCGATGAATTCGGCGAAGTCAGGCTACATTCGAGCGTGCGATCCGAAATCGCAGTCAACGGCAAAGCGCGCCCCCTCCTCTTCTGTGATCCCGAGTTGATCGCTGCGATCGATGCCTATCTCGCTCTACGCCGCACAGAAGACAAGGCGACCCACGACCCGTCCTCTTATCGCAGCCTGCAGCCTCATAGCAGGTTATTCCTGTCCCGGGATGGAAATCCCATGACGGTGAAGCGATCTGGACCAGGGTCTCAACACCTGGTCTGCAAAGAAATCCACGAGATCTACCGTCGCATCTTTGCCCATGGGGGCCACTCAGGCATCAACACCGCCATGGCTCGCCGACTGGCAGCACGTCGTCTGCATCTCGGTGGTGCAAACGCGGAAGATATCGGCGCGGCACTTGGGGTGAAAAAGCTCGCTGTGTATAAGCTCCTGCGGCCATTCGATTGTGAAATGAGACAGCCTCGGCCCAGGCCGGACGGGAGTACGCAGCCAAACACGTATCGCGAGGACTGCCAACAGGTCAGGCGAACGGCGTGACAGTTGCGGTGTCCAAAGAGGGTGCGACCATAGGTCATGTCCCACCTGCTTCGAAGGAACCAACATGGACCAATGCAACCCGCCGACATTGTCGGCACCTACCGTCCCAATCACGCTGCTCGGACAAAGGGAACCACGCATTCCGACCGCCGGTAAGATCCGCGCGGGCATCAAGGTGCTCACCAAAAAAGCTGCCAGCAACCCTCAAGTGAAAGCGCTATATGACGACGGCGTAATCAGCAATTCCACCTTCGAGGAAATCGAGCGGAAGATTGTTGAAGCCTTCCCCGGCATCGAGAAGCCACTTGTCCCGAAGAACGTGGCATGGTTCACCGTCAGGCCAAACGACTTTCCCAATCCAGCGCTCGCGGACCAGATCCTTGGCCTTTACGGCGAGGATCGCGGCGACGGAGTGCGACGCCTTTATCGATTCCCGGTCATGTTTCCGGCTGACCGATGGCAGGCCGTCATGCCGCACGAACTGGCGTGCTGGTCGCGCAGCGAGAAGCGCTACTGGAGCGAGTATGGTCCCGATGGGCACACCCGCTATTGCAAGATGCATGCGCCAGCGCGGATTGACGCTCAGACACGACGAGTATTGCGTACCTTCGGCGGTCGCGCACACCAACTCCGGCCTGAGAATGACGGCCGGTGCGATCCTGAACTATGCCCGGAGTTCCAGAACCGCCTGTGCAATCTGAGCGGCCGCTTCATCTTCTACATCCCTGGCATCAAGTCGCTCGACGCCTTCGAACTTCAAACCAACAGCTTCTACGCTTTGAGCCGCGCGATCGAGCGGTTCGAGACCATCGCCTTCCTGCGTGGTGGCCGGCTTGCCGGTTTCCTGGACCGACACCATACCCCTTTCTTCCTCACCAAGAAGCTGCGCGAGGTGTCTCACATTGATTTGAAGACCGGGCAGCCAGTCAGGAGCGCACATTGGATCATTGAACTGGAGGCCCCTGTCGACGTATCGGCCTTGCTGATCGAGCAGGACCGGGACGATACGATCGAACTGGCCGAGGAAGCCGTAAGAACCCTGCAGGGCCAAAGGGCCCCAGATATCCGTCCGGCCAATCAACCCGCCGCCGACTACCAGGCCACGTCCGTTGATGCAAATGTCGTCGACATGCCTTGCGACAGTTCGACCGAACCGGCCAGCAACATGCCGCCAGAGCGCCCTGTCGTCGACACTGCGCCGGTCTATGCACTGGTGGCGGAATACGACATCCCGGTTGACCGCTTCGATGCTTTCGCCGATCGATCCTGGGGAGCTGGCTGGCGTCGAAATGTTCGCGGCTGCGCCCGCGTGCTTGCGGAACTAGAGAGGTACCGGGGCACGCCCGAGGCCCTCATCGAACGAGTTGCGGCCGAATTCGGCCAATAAAGCAATAGAGGAGACATCATGTCACTGCACATCGCCCATTTTTCGGACCTGCACTACGCGGACGAAACCCTTGCCGAAGTGGACCGCTGCTTCGGCCACGCCATCGATGAAGCAATTGCGCTCGGCGCAGATGCCGCCATCATTACTGGGGATACCACGGACCACGCGCTCAATGCGCACTCCCCCGCTTTCCTCGCTCTGGCCCGCCAGATCAAGCGCCTGGCGGATCATTGCCCTGTGCTCCTGCTGCAGGGGACATTCAGCCATGAACCGCCGGGGCTGCTCGCCATGCTGGCTATGCTCGGTGCCAAACTGCCGATTCACTATGCCAACCATCTTGAGCAGGTGGCACTGACCCACACCGGGTCATGGATGCCGTCACAGAATTGGCAATTCGAGTCGCCACCGCAGGACGCGCGCCTGCTCTGCACATGCATTCCAACCTTGAATAAGGCCGACCTCGCGACGGTCGTCGGCGCGGCGGATGCGGCGCAGGCGATGGGCGACCAGTTGGCGCGTGTCCTGGTTGGCTACGCACAAGGGCACCTTGCCGCACGTGGTTGCGGTATCCCCGTCGTCGCGCTGTCGCATGGCACAGTACATGGATGCGTGACGGAGCATGGTGTGCCCATGGCGGGCGCCGATCATGAATTTACCAACGGTGCGCTGTTTTCATCTGAGGCAACCGCCGTCATGCTTGGCCACATCCACAAACACCAGGCATGGAGCAATGCCGGCCGCCTGATAGCGTATGCCGGCTCGATTGGGCGACTGCACTACGGTGAGGAGGGCGAGAAAGGCTTTCTGATGTGGGACATCACTGCCGACCATGCAGGCCTCAGCCTCATTCCCACGCCGGCGCGGCGCACGCTCGATATCAGTTTCGACGGCCCACCGGATATGATTCAACTAAGGCAATTTATCCAGGAGCACGACCTCGCCGACACATGGGTGCGCGTCCGCTGGCAAGTATTGGAGGAAGATCGCTCCCAAGTCGACCGCGCCAGAATTGAGCAGCTACTCGATGGCGCTGCGGGAGTGAAACTGGAGGGCCGCGTCCTCCCTATCACGCGAGCACGGGCGGCAGGCATCGCCCGTGAGCGCACTTTATCGCGGCAAATCGAGCGCTGGGCGGAAATGACGGGCATCGATTCACGCGAAACATTGTCGTGCCTGGAACTGCTGGAGCATCGGTGCCCCGAAGACATCGCTGCCGGCATTCTGCATCGCGCGGCATCCGAATCGAGTTATGACGAGGTGCTACCGGCGCCCAAAGCACTGCTGGACCAACAGGTGGCGTGAGAACGGACGATCACCTCGCCCCGTAGCACAAACTAATGCGAAGGGATTGTGATGTCTGCAGGGCGTGCAGCCCAACGCAAACGATGATGCTCTCGCCAGTCGGGGTCAATGCGTTCAGTCTACGCATCAAGCGCATACAAAATCGGATCTGCTGCTCGCGGCGATTCATAGATCACCGACACTGCCTGGATGATGCCCAGGCCATACTTTTGCTTTTAGCGGTGGTCTGCTTTTGGGTTCTGCGTCTCAACGCGGCGGGCGGACAACGAAGATACTCTCTTTCCGCATTACGCCCATCGCCTGGTACCCGTCGCCTTGCGTCCAAGACCCTTCGCCATTCGGGCCATAGAGACGTACCTTCGTCCGCTGCCATTCTCCCCGCCGCAGCTTCGAAGCTCCGACTACATCGGCCGACATGCGCTGACCGTCCAACGTTTCCACGGTCACCCGCTCCGGAAAATGCGCGCACTGAAACCATAACCAAAGGACGCCCCAAAGGGCGATTATTGCCGCAAAGTAGGTGGCAAGAACCCGCAGTATCTTCTCAATGGCCACGATCGACCCTCGCTGGAAATTCGTCCGCTCCTTTCAGCAACCCGTCAGTCGGACCGCCGTACCATGTAGGCCGCTGACGAGGCGAAGCACAACGCCGAAACCGCTCCTACCCTTAGAGCGATGCGGACCATATGCTGGGGAATGATTGGGCCCAGAACCAGCGACGCCAAATAAAACGCAACCGCCCAAGTCGATGCGCCAACGAAAAGGAATTCCGATTGTTTGAATCGCGCAGCGAAAGCAGATATGAGGCATCCGGCTGCCGCGAAACTTGTAAGAAGGTTCTCGATTGCGCCCTCATGCCCTGCGATTGCGAGTGGCCAGGATAAAGCCCAGCACCAGCCAAACAGCGCCAGGAACACCCCGCCCAAGCAATACAGTACAGCGGGGCTTTCGTACCAAGGTCCAGAAGGCGTCTTCATTCTGGTCCCCTACGGGCGGACCTCATGTGCCTCAATCGTTCAGCCACGTAAAGGAATGGGGCGATGACGATCCCCGCCATGACCACAAAGATGGCCGCCACCTGGGCGCCTGTTTCGGCGAACTCCTTGGAGAATTGGCTCAACATGCGGATGGCCCGAGGGGTCCCAACCGTGAGGAAAGACATGCAAAGAAATTGCGTCCATTTGGCGCAGAACATCGCCCGTAGAGCGTACCCCAACAACAAGGCCATCGCGGCGGGGCGATACCACCAAGGAAAATAGTCCAGGCCAAGGATCAAGTACCAGATTGGCACTACGCAGAAAAAGAAGAGCATTCCCAGAGGGATGCCGACGCAAAATGCCATAGGATTGAATCTTTTCGTCTTGTCCATGTCTACTTAACGGATAGAGAAAACTCGCAAAAATGCAACCGATCTGCCGCGCCGCGAATGCCTGGCACCAGTCTTCAACGGCAGACGATCGTCCCAAGCAGTCAGCAAAGCATGCAGTGCGATCCCCGCAAACATTGGGAGGCTGGCCACGCAGGTTTCGGCGAGAGCGGCCACACATGCACTGAGAATCCCTCCCGCGAACCCGTCGTCCGCCAAATGACCGTACATCCATGCAAACGTCGGCAGGTAATACTCCCCATGCGTGATCATGAAGCCGAACACACAGGAAGCGATGAACTGCCAGGGAAAGATCTCGCCATTCTCCACATCATCTTGGCCCAAGAATGCCGCTGCCGTTGCAAGTAGAACGGCGAAGACGCCAATGATCGTCAGCGAAATATTCATCAACGGCCCCTCAATTCTGGCGGTGATCTCATAGGCGACATCCTCAGGACACCTGGCCTTGCGTGCACCATATCTTCCCGGACACTGGTTTCAGACAAATACATGAAAGGAGCGTGCTATGACCCCGCTTTCTTTGACCTTGACAGGATTCAAGGGAATTCGCGACGGGCTTGGACGCGAATCGATTTCCATCAACTTCGCCGAACTGACGCAAGGCGCGGAACTTGTCGCCATCACCGGCCGCAACGGTCGCGGCAAGTCCACGATCCTCGATAACATGACGCCCTACCCTGTCATGCCATCCAAAGCGGGGGTCGACGGCCTGGGAGCGTTCTCATATTACGAAGAGGTCTACCTGCCAGAAAACCTCAAGGAACTCATTTGGGAACTCGACGGCGTGCTCTACCGAAGCCAACTCGTGATTCGCGATCAGGGCAAGCGCAAGACCGAGGCATACTTGCACGAACACCGGGCGGGCCGCTGGCAGCCAGTCTCCCTGTCCGACGGCACATTTTCTGACGGGCGCATGGAGACGTACTGGAAGTGCGTCGAAGGGATTGCCGGAAGCTGTTCCACGTTCCTCACAACCGCATTCTCGGCACAAAACCGCCGGCAAATCGCCACCTACAGAAATGCCGAAATCAAATCGCTTCTCGCGGACCTGCTTGGCCTGGCCCAGATTCAAGGGTTTGGAGAGCAGGCAAATGAAACGCTCAGGCTGCTGCGGGCTGGACTAGCCTCGCTCCGGCAGTCCCGAACCGGCCTGCAAACCGAGTTCGACAAAGTCGCGGCATCACTCGATGCGCACGGCGACACGGAAAGGCTAGTTGCCACCGCCCGTGAAAACAAACGCATAGCAGTGGAGCGCCGTGAAGCCCGCCGAACAGAGCTTGCCAACATAACGGCACAGCGCGACATGCACGCGGTCCATTTCGCACGCCGAGAACAGCTTGAGCAAGATTGCCAAGGCCTTCTGCAAAACGCGGAAAGCGCACAGGCGGGACTCGATAAGCAGGAGGCTGCGCTCCACGGGGCCCTCGCCCGATTGCGACAGCGTGCCTCCCAGCGCGAGGCCCAGCGCGAGACTAATATTGCGTCGCTACGCTCCCAAATCACCAGCCTCAAACGCACTTTGCACAATGGCAGGCATGTCGAGCGTGCGGTACGCCGTCTACATCGCCTGCAACCGATTTACGACCTGCGCAAGAGAAAGCTCGAGCAACTGCAGCAAGACGCAATGCGCTATGAGCAACTCAAGGCCCAGGCCGCGATCAAACGGGAGCAATTGGCCGCTATCGACCGAGAAGCCGGACAGGCAATCCTCGCCGAACAGGACCTGAGACGCCGGTTCGGATTGACAGCCGAAGTACCTTGTTCAGGCATGGCCATGCAGCAGCACTGCAAACTGCTGGGCGACGCGCGGGCCGCCCAACCACTGATTCCCAGCACCGCCGCTACTATCGGCAGGCTCGCTCACGCCAGCCGGGAACTTAAGAGTGAATTGCACAGTATTGATGCAGCCTTGGCCGATGGTGCTGGTATCGCATTTGCGCTGAAAAGCGCAAAGGCAAAGCGGTGCCGCACTGAAGCCCGGCTATCGTGGGAGCAGCAGTTGGCGGCGCGGCAGCGCGACATCGCTGCGGCAAAGGATAGTTTGGCGTCCGTGGAAAATCAGCTCGCAGAGATTTTGGACGACAAGCCAGTTGCGGACTGCAACGACCAGACCGAGATAGCCGATTTACAAATCCAACTCACTGACCTTGTGCACAGGCGCGCAGAGGTTACCGAATCCTTGCTGTCCAGCCTTGCACGGATCGATCAGCTCCTTGCCCAGTTGCCACCGCCATTCGACGATGCAGCGCTGGCGCGCGCCGTGACGGCGGCAGCCCAGGCCAACGCATTCCTGGAAAGCGCAGACAAAGCACTGGAATCGGCGCTCGCAGCGACGGAACGGCGCAATGCCCTTTCTCAACGATTCGCGGCTTGCGAAGAACAGATGGGCGACATGGACCACCACATCGCCCACGTCGAACAAGAGGTGGCACGATGGTCCCTGTTTGCCAAATGCATGGGCAACGACGGCATCATTGCCCTTGCCATCGACGATGCAGGCCCAGAGCTATCCTGCCGTGCCAATGAATTACTGATAGCCTGCTATGGACCTCGCTTCACCGTTTCGATCAAGACCCAACTCGAAAACACCAAGGGCGGCTTGCGTGAGGGTTTCGAAGTCACCGTCCACGATGCCTTGCGCAACTCGTCCAAGATCGTTGGAAAGATGAGCGGTGGAGAGCGTATCTGGATCAATGAATGCCTCACGCGCGCCATGGCCCTATACCTCGCGGAGGCATCCAGCCGACGCTCCAGCACCCTGTTTTCCGATGAAGCTGATGGTGCATTCGATGCACAGCATAAACGCCAGTTCATGGCCATGAAGCGCGAGGTACTCCGCATCGGGGGCTACCGCCAGGAGTACTTCATTTCGCACACGCCGGAACTGAGTGAAATGGCGGACGCTGTCATCGATCTCGACCAATACGCCGTCGACGCAGCCTTCGCGGCCACGCAGGCAGCCCACTAGACGAGCCGGTTTGCGGCCATAGCATGGAGTCATGGATCACGACAGGAGGAACCCATGAGCCTTTTCGATGAACTGTACGCACTGACCCAATCGCGGCACTTCGCCATGCTGGTCAGTTCCGACCATACTTCGGGCCTGCTAACGATCAGTGTCATGCCGCGCGCCCTGAACGAAGCTGACGCGAAGTTTTGCAAAGACCTCACACTCACGGCAAAGCCGGAGGAGTTTGATTCGGACTTTATTGCTGCAATCGGCACTTACCGCAACAAACTTGTGCCGCTACTGGAACAGGCCAAAGAGGCGGCTAAGGCGATCGACAAGTCCTCGGAAGGCGCGAAAGCCTCCGCAAGCAAGCCAAATGCAAAGGCGAACGCCAAGAACGCCGTACCGAAGTACACGCCGTCGGCGACGGGAACATCGGTGGAAGACAAGGCCAAGGCGTACAGGGAAGCTTCCTCTGGTGGGGATGCAGCCGATGAAGATCTGAACAACGACTGGATGAAGAACCGCCAGCCCGAACTCTTTTAACAGGGAGAATTGCCATGTCCATTGACGTCAAAGAAATCATCAAACGCTATCGCTACAACGGTATCGAACTTCCCGCCCCGCCGGGACTATCCGACTCCGAAGTACGCGATCTGCACAGCGCCATCTATCCGGAACTGGTGAATGCGGAAATCGTCGCGGAGCAACCGCTGAACGGTGTGCAGGAAGTCAGCTTCCGCCGGACCGTTGGAACAAAGGGATGAACTTCAACGACTTCAAACAAGCGGTGGCGTTGGCGGCGCAAGGCTGCGTTTCCGCCGAAGCCGCCAGCATCGAACGAGCCTTACTCAGGAAGGAGTCTGTCAAATGCGCACAAGCTTTGAACCGATTCGCAGCAACGAGTCTGGAGGCCCAGGATCGCGGAGAACGGCCGCGCCGCCGCGTCCTCCCAAGCGCGCTGCTTCCGCCCGTGGCTTGAGTTTTCCAGCACCGCCCCGGCTTGCAGCAGGCATACCGGGAATCATCGAGCCGTCTGGCAACAGGCAGGCGGCAGCCCGCATCACGCAATATTTGATCGACGCGCGGGCCATCACCAAGCAAACCTTTTTCCCGGCAAACGGCAGCTTCTATGACATTTGTGAACGCGCCCTGAATATCTGGCTTACCAAGTGCATCGGGGATGTGCGCTGCTTCTCGCCGGTCTTCGAACTTCAACCGGTGCCGGGCGAGGTCAGGCAAACGTATGCCAGCCAGATGAAAAATGACGAACCGGGCACGCCGGGCGCGCTGGAAGTGGTCTGGAAGGAGGCGTCGGTCTGCCACTGGGGCGTCGGAGCCGGCCTCGACTATCTCGAACAATGTGTCCCCCTGCTGGGAAACACCGTGCTGGACATTATGGAGAGGAAAGGCGCCCACGCGTATCCGCTGTTCACGCCAAGCATGGCGCTCGACGAAGCGTCGTACCTGTATTGGCGCGGCGAGGAGGATGAGACGCTCGCACTCGATGAGGACTGCGGTGACGACAAGGAAGCGCGCGATGCCATGGCAAATGACATGATTACCCGCGCCACCATCGAGGCCGCATTTCCCGCATGGGCGCTCGATTACAACAGGCCGCGTCTTATGCACGAGGAATTGGTTCGCCTGACGGTGCAATATCCGTGTCCCTACGTCCAGCGCGCCGGGGAACTCGCCGCCGCATTGGACAGCACGCGAACGACGGCCCAGTATTGTCCCGAGGAAGACGGGATGTTCATCGGTTTCGGCGCAGTCCTGTGCTGGCGCGATGGCGATCTCACCGTGCAGATTTCCGACGACTATGCCAACCTCGCGTGGCAGTCGGAATATTGCGACGAGATCGGGAAAGTGTCCTTCCCATTCAACGAGCCTGATGCCATGCGGCGCTGGATGCGCAAGGTCAGCCCCAACCTCGCGGCCATCCGGTTGCTGGACGGGTTGCTCCTCCATCTCACCGAGAGAGAATAGGGTCAAGGAGGTAGCCCAAATGCCACAAGCCCGCTTTCGCCTGAACCTGCACCAAACGGCCAATCTGACATTGGAACAGGCCATCCTGATCTACCGCTCGCGGGGGGCGCGGGAATCCCGCTGCTTTGCGAGCGTCCATCGTGTCGCGCTGGACAACGGAAGTCCCGTCATTCAAGCTGGAAAACCGGTGACGCCGGGTGCGGTGCGGCGGCTTTCCGGCGACCTTTCGGCAAGTTCTTCGCATGCCGGATACCTGCCCGGCAATGTGCTCTACGCCGATGGCGATGCATTGGTCTGGTGGGTGCCGCCTCGTCGTCACCACATCGCGTTCAGCTGTCCCGAAACCGCGCTTTGCCAGCGCGGCACCATCGTTCCTCATCCTGCTCTGGTGTTTATGGTCTCTGGTGGCAATTGGCTCGTATGGGCTCACAAAGGGCGCAAGCGCCCCGTCCCGCAAAGCCGCATGTGGCGCGCGCCGTACTTCAACGTGGGTGCGGACGGTACGATCTGCCGGGGGAACGTGGTCACCCCGACCGGCACAACCACGGACAGGATCGCCGAGTGGGAGGATGCGTTCTTCCGCTCCTACTTCACCCACCCCAACGTGCCAAAAGGGCTGGTGAACCATCCCGGTGGAGCATATGCGTTCTGGGCCGAAATGGTCGAACTGCCGCCAGTAGCCTTTCCCCAGCGTGCGCTGGTCCGTGCAGGTTCGACTTTAGGAGAGTTGGTGGAGCGGCATCTATACGGTGCGAAATGATGTACTCGCGGGAGGAGAAAATGGCCAAGTTCGTCCATCACATCGACCAGCGGCTCCTTGACCGCCGTGTCGCCATCCACATAGCGGGCGTGGGCGGCAATGGCGCGCAAATGGCGGCCTGCCTGGCCCGGCTCGATATCGCCATTAGGGCGCTAGGCCATCCACACGGGCTTCACGTCCATGCGTTCGATCCGGATACGGTCACGGAGGCAAACGTGGGCCGCCAACTGTATAGCCCAGCCGATATCGGTGGCAGCAAGGCGGCCATTACCATCACCCGGCTCAATCATTTCTATGGGCTCGATTGGGAGGCGAGCGTTTGCCGGGTTGAGGACTTCTGGAGCCGCCTCGACTACCACCGGGGGCACGTGGCCGACATTCTCATCAGTTGCGTGGATACGCGCGCGGCCCGCCGCGCCATCCATGAGTATTTGTTTTCTGGAGACCGGTACCGGTATTGGCTCGACTTGGGCAATAATGAACTTGATGGGCAGGTCGTGTTGGGCGTTCCCGGCAGACCAAACGCGGCTAGCCACGCTGAGAATACTGAACGTCTGCCATGCGTTACGGAACTCTATCCTGAATTGCTGGAGGTAGACCAACCGGAAGACAACGCACCATCGTGTTCAGTGCGACTTTCACTCGCAGCACAAGGGCTTTTCATCAACGACGTGATCGTCCGCCACGCAGCGCACCTTCTGTACGAATTGTTTTCACGTGGGCAGGTCTCGCAACATGGCGTCGTGTGCAACCTCGGTAGCAAACGTACTGCTCCCATTGCCATTCAAAGCGACGGAATACAACTTACGCATTGACGGCGCAGTCTTCTTGGACAATTGAGGTCGTCCCGCCGTACTGCAGAGGCCTTCAGAAAAAAGCGCCACCAACGCTCCCGCAGAAGAGAAGATGGCGCAAAGAGGACTTGGTTAGACCCGCGATGCAGCTTTGGTATTTCCCTGTGGGATGCGAGGGCATTTGCCATATCCCTGCCCCCATACGTAGCGCTTGTCGCAGTCACATTGACAGCGCCGCGTTGCGGCTTCGACCTCGGCCACATCGAACCCGAACTGCCACATCCTGGCCAGGATCGGCCGGTCTACGATCAATGTGGGAGCCTCCTGAACTCCTTGGAAGTAGGCCTCATAACCAAGTTCCCGGAATCTAAGGAACGCCGCGATCATCCGCTCGCCGGTCTCTGGCAGGATCGGATCATAGGCGTTCTTCAATCGTTCAAATTCCTCGACTTCCCGCTTGCCATCGAAAAGTGCAAATACGGGTTCGGGAATCGACGACCACGAAACGGAGTCAGGCAGCGTGGTCATGGCTCACCTCTCCCGACGGGCAGAACAGCGATTGCTCGTCAATCCCACCGTATCGATAGCAGATGTCGCGCGCAGAGCACAATGCACCGTTCTGCAGGTTGCAGAAACAAATGCAGGTGCGGTTGGTGCGGATGAACGGCGTGCCGTCCTTCGACTGCAGGCGGCATCCCGGGCGTAGTGCCTCCAACTGAACCACGACGGGATCACTGCAGGCGGTATCCGCGGCGCGCATCGCCGCTTCGATTAATACAGAACAGTCTGACTTCATGATGACCTCCACATCCAAACACGTTGTGCATCCTCGACCGCGCATAAAGACATCGTCCCACCGGCATCCAAGTACAAGCAAAAGAAAAGCGCACAGTTGAACGCAGGGTTTTCCGTGCTTATCATGAATAGCGCGTTGGATTGGGGCTCGTCCACATCTGCCAACTATGCTAACTGGGGAGACTGCCGCGGAGGCAAGACCATATGCTGCGATTGGGACAACACGTTCGATTGACTTCGAAGGAAGTCGAGCACTTCACCCTCATCACCGGCTTTGCACCGGAAGGGATCAAGAAGCTCGACGACCTTCATTCGTACGTCAAGCGCTGCAAGCGCTATTACTGGGGAACGTCGAAGGACACAGTGGCATTGCACCAACTGATCGACGACGCTCTGCTTCAATGCACCGGCACTGGCGACCTGTAGTCAGGCCTGCATTGCCGTCGCTTCCTGCTGCACTTCGTCGCGACTGGACTTCGTAGCGGCACCTGCCTTGCGAATTTTCCGCATCTGCTTCGCTGCCGGCTCACTCGACTCAGGCAACCAGTTCATACAAATCGCGCCGATGAAGTTCGAAAGTCCGGCCATGTACCCCGCAGGTGCAATCACCAGGAACCGCAGTAGCGCTTCCACCGCATGCGCGATCGCTTTGGCTCTCGCGCGCCTGGCCTTTTCCCGCCGTAGCGACTGTTTGCAACGCAAGTAAAGTCCCAGATGTAGGGCCTTGACTTCGCTATCAGCCTCCATTTGCTCGATGAGGTCCGACGCGACTTCCGGATCACCAACCCTCCGGTAAAATCCGATCCAAACCCGTTCTTCCTCGCGGCTCGTCCACCGCTCTTTCCTGCTTCCTCGACGATTCTCATTTTCCACGGTGCTCTCCAAAAAGTATGCGGAAGCACCAGCCCCCATGCGGGAGCTGCCTGCTCCCGTCAAGGCGGAAAATTGACGATGGGCGATCCAAGGCTCTCGCCGTCAATCGCACCTTGCTTCTTTCTCACATTTGACGCGATCCCTGTCTTCCAGGAACGGATCGCTTTGGTAAAAACCGCACGCCGAGCAGCGTAAATTCCAGTGCCCATTTGCGACACCGAACTCCACTGCCTCCCAGCTTCGTCGCACCGCTCGCTCAAACGAGCACGAAGGACATGGTACAAACTTGGCATACTCCCAGGGATCATCTTCCACGCCGAGCAACATCTCGTCGTTGAAGCGTGCCGAGCATGGGTCGCAGTCCAGATGACTGCAATCGGGACAGCAAACGTTCCATCGGAACTCATTGCAGGGCGCATCGTCCTCCCAGCAAATGCGAAAACGCGCGTTCCGGTGCCAGCATCGAGGACACTTGCTCGACTCCAGGAACACTTGCCTAGTCATCGCCACCCTCGTACAGATACTGTTCCGGAATCACATAGTCGTCGTCCGAAAAAGGGTCACAGTCGCGGTGCCCGCATTCCGGGCATCGAACCCGCCAGTGGCGATTGATGCAGCCACCGTCGTTCGTTTCCCAGTACCGGTACTCCGCTTTGCTACTCTGGCACTGCGGACAGATGTCGTTACACGTGACATCGTCCAGTGCAAAGCCACCGGGCTCGACGCAAGATCCGGAATAGACATAGCCGGCCATCATTGCCTCCATCCACGAATCGCACAAAGAACTACATGCGCCAGGTTGTGAAATGGATGACGTATTTTTGGCTGCAGCAGAGCGCAACGCTGCGCCGCGGCGCCTCTGGACGGCGTACCGCCACCCTGTCCCACCACAGTCACTTGCCGTACCTCCGATCGTTCCACCGGCGGCTGGTGCAGTGCGGCCAATCCCCCCAGCAAAAAGCACAACGAACCGCACTGCACTGCTTGATTGATCGTCTGAGACATGATGCTTCTCCTTAAAACGACGAGGAAACAGCATGCCCTGGCCGGGGATGCTGGCATCCCCGAACCATGACGCCATAAGCGACATTGGGATTGCGCCCGTTACGGGCAAAAATAAGGCCCACGAATCTGACGATTCAGGGCCTTAACCTTGGAAGCGGGAGAGACTTGTGCTTCCAATGGTGCTGGAAGAATCAGCACCGTCAAACCCTGCCTTAGCCGGGTCAACATCTGCCGCACGAGAGCGGAAACACCAGTGAAATAACTGGCAATTTGAGGACGGGTGACGACCGCAACGCCTTCGACATTTCTGACGGAGGATCTCGCGGCAGCTCCGCGATGGAGCGCTGCAAGAGCGTTGTGAGAGCGATTCTCACAGTAAGCATTCTTATTCTTGCACCGCATTCCTGCATCTTCAAGTGCATTACAGCGGGTTGTGCAACGAAAATGCATGGCGCGAGAGCATCATCCGCCCATTGATGAAAAAGTCGGCCAGCCCCTTTTTCATTAGCCGATGCTGCGCGACACCTTAACTTTAGCAGCGTAGAATCCGTAATGTTCGGAAAGTGCAAACCAGTCTTGTCAATGCGATTGCATTTGCATATTTTCCGCCACGCCATATCCCAACGCATCCCTTGGCAAGGGTTTCAGAAGCGCGAGTGCGCGCACCACAAGGGAAATTTGATGTCCGATGAACAGAAAGACGCAGCATGGCTCGATGAAGTCGTTCATCGCGCCGAAGAAAAAGATCCTCAATTACGACAACTCCGTATTGCCGTTGACGAGGCGACACGACAACTTGCGATGTGCGCTATCGACGACAAATCACTTGCGCAGGAAGACTACCGGACGGCAATGCGTCATCTCTGATCTTGCCCCGTCACTTCCGGACACAGTCTATCGCTTAGTTAGCGCCGATCTGAGCTCGGCGCAGTAGCTCTTTCCGAAACATGCTTGGTGACTTGTAGCCCAAGGACGAATGCGGATGAACCTCATTGAAATGCTTGAACGCGGCCGGCATCTGTCGCAGCACGATGTCTGCGCTGGTGCGATCCATCTGGCTGACGTAATCGCGTTTAAACGTGTTCACGAAGCTCTCGGCCATGCCATTGGATTGCGGACTGCACACCGGGGTGTGGACGGGTTTGATGCCCAACTCCTTGACCAAGGTATGCGTATCCTTCGCCCGAAAAGCGCCGCCATTATCGCTCAAGAATTCCAGCTCGACGCCACTGCGTACTCTTGCCTCGCCAAAGCGCGCCTCGACGCCCTCAACCAGCATATCACGCACAGGTTCACCGGGCAGGCCTCGGCTGGACCACGCACGCCACGAAATGATCTCGCGGTCGCAGCAGTCTTTCAGGAATACGCCTGTGACCACGTCACCGTTGTCGCATCCGATCTCGAAGCCGTCGGAACACCATCGGCGATTCGATTCCTGGACCGCCACGGTGCCGTTATGCACGCGGGCGCTAACGATCCGCTTCGGTGCTTTCGGAAGCAGCAGCCGATAAGCCTTCATGACCCGGTAGAAGCGCTTGTGGTTAAACAACGCCAGACCTGCCGCCATTCGCCGACGATTGACCAGTGCCCCAGCACGTCGATAACCGTACGTCGGCAATTGGCCAATCTCTGCGCGAACCGCGTCCACCAACGCCAAGTCGGCAAGCACGTCGATCTGACGTACCGTACGGCCATCGACCCAATCCGGAGACCGCGTCATCAACTCAATCACGTGAGAGCGCGCCACGCCCAAGGCCTGGCAGACCGGTTTCACTGGTCGTCCTTCGGCAACAAGGGCGCGCGCGCAATCCACTTTTTTTCGCGGGCGAATTCCACGGCTTCTTTCAGGATTTCTGCTTCCATGGTCTTCTTGCCCAACATGCGCTGCAGCTGCGCGATTTGGGCGCGGGCGGCTGCAAGTTCACTCGCCGGCACGACCGATTCGCCAGCATGGACTGCAACCAGGGCGCCTTCGCGTTCCAGCTTTCGCCAGTTGAATAGCTGGCTCGCGCTGATTCCGTGTTTGCGCGCTACCAGCGAAACGCTCATTCCTGGCTCGTACGTTTCGCGCACCAGTGCTGCTTTTTCTGCGGCGGACCACCGGCGACGCTTCTCGTCGCTGACCGTCACCACCTCGATTGTTTGCCTGCTTTTAGTCATATGCCTAGTCCTATTCCTAGTCGTAAGGATAATGCATAGACTGTGTCTGGTGATTCAGGGGGCTATCTCATCTCTTGCATTACCTGACGACGCGATACATCAATTAACTGTAAGCGCCATCTCCTTTAGCGCTTGTAACGATGGTGCAAAGTGCCGCTGATATAGCGTGTTTTTTTTCGCTCGAGAAACAGGTGAATATCCGCCAGCGGCATTCGCGGTCGCATCGTAGCGCCCGGCCTCGCCGGCGCACGTTCGATCACATTCATCGTCGACCAATCCGAGACACGACTCAAATCGGAACTAGCCCCTGATCTCAAACTGAGGCAACCCGTTGAACCCATCGACATGGGAAACGGTTCGGTAAATCTTGTTCCCTTTGATTTGAAACTCGGGCAAAGCGTTATAGCCATCCACATGCGATTCAGTGCGATAGATCTTATCGCCCTTCACTTCAAACTGCGGTGCACTGAGATAACCCACCACATGCGAGACAGTGCGGAAGATCTTGCCGCCTATTAAGTCAAATTGGGGCAGGCCATTGAAGCCATCGACATGCGTCATTGTTCTATAAATTTTCGCCATGACTCGCACTCACCGTGGGTACGCATTCTTCGACGGCATTGGGAAGGATAACCGTCATAGGCCTCACTTTGGCCAACACATGGGCAATGTCTTCCAAGGGGCACCCTGCCTTCAGAAGAAATACAACAATATCGAGCCAGGACGTACTGGTTGAGAGCGCAACGGTCTCCTCCAGCCTATGGCGCATATTGTGATTCAGGCGCTGGGTCGAACTCATAGCCGCATCCCCACACCATCATATCGCTGGAAATCACATTGCGGATATTATCCATTTGCAACGTCCGAGCTATCTGCCCACTGCCGGTTGCCACCACCAGTGACGCGAGCATTCCACATGCCAGCCGCTTCACAAGCGACGCCAACGACCGTGCCAAGCATCGCCGCACTATGACGAAACCGGCACCTGCGCTGTCGATAGATAGTGCAAGAGCTGACGCATCGCATCACGGTACATTTGATTGGCGTACACTCGATCAGTTGAAGAA
>Ga0307408_100000874_pt1 | contig 23686 bp, 21 predicted proteins | sample 322Cmetagenome_FD_202116 | JGI IMG/M metagenome (GOLD analysis project Ga0307408, IMG submission 202116) | Maize rhizosphere microbial communities from greenhouse at UC Davis, California, United States - 322HYB-C-3 | ecosystem: Host-associated > Plants > Roots > Rhizosphere > Soil | place... | reverse complement strand
GTGAAGCGCACGCGGGCGGTCTCGTCGGTGATCAGGTCGACATAGCGCTGGCGGTATTTCTGCTCCTGGTCGGCCATGCCGTGGAACTTGTCGGGCAGCGGGCGCAGGCTCTTGGTGAGCAGGCGCAGGCTGGTCACCTTGACCGACAGCTCGCCCGTCTTGGTCTTCATCAGCGTGCCTTCGGCGCCCAGGATGTCGCCCAGGTCCCAGTGCTTGAACGCGGCATACAGGTCTTCGCCCACGGCGTCGCGGGTCACGTAAAGCTGGATGCGGCCGCCCACCTCGCCCAGCGAGCCGTCCTGGATCGTGGCGAAGCTGGCCTTGCCCATCACGCGCTTGAGCATCATGCGGCCGGCCACCGATACGGTGATTGGCGCGGCCTCCAGCGCTTCATTGGTGGCTTCGCTGTGGTCCAGGTGCAGCTGCGCCGCCTTGTGGACGGGCTTGAAGTTGTTCGGGAAGGCGACGCCGCCGCCCGTGGCTTGGGCCTCGCGCAGCGCACGGAGCTTCTCGCGGCGCTCGGCGATGAGCTGGTTGTCGTCCTGGGGGGCGGGGGCGGGTTGGTGGTCGGACATAAGGGGTGCCGTCGGTACGGTACTGAAATGTGGGGCGCCGCTGGCGCTCGGGGCTGGGGCAGACGGCTGCGCGTGCGCAGCCAAACCGCTGATTTTATGGGTTCCGCGCCCTGCGGGGGCTGGCAACCACCGTGGCGGCCGTGCGCGCGATGATCAACAGGTCCAGCCAGAGGCTGCGCGACTGCACGTACTGGCACGCATAGCGCAGCTTGGACGGAAGAACCTCGTTCACATAGGTGGCCTCAGGGTCGGCGCTTTGGGCCAGCAGTGCGCTCTCGTCGCGAAATGCCAGCGAGGCCAGGTCGGTGATGCCGGGGCGCACGCTGAGCACCTGTGCGGCGACGTCGGCGGGATACAGCGCCACGTATTTCGGCACCTCGGGCCGGGGGCCCACCACGCTCATGTCACCGCACAGCACGTTGGCAAACTGCGGGAGCTCGTCGAGCTTGGTGCGGCGCAGGAACCGGCCCGCGCGGGTGATGCGAGCATCCGCTCCGATGGTGATCTGCGGCCCCGCAGCATCGGCCCCTGCGCACATGGTGCGGAACTTGTAGATGCGAAACAGCCGTCCGTGGCGGCCCACACGTTCTTGCTGGTAGATGGCCGGGCCGGGCGAATCGCGGCGCACCCACAGCGCGATCATGGCCAGCGCCGGTGCCAGCAGCAGCAGCACGGTGCCCGAGAAGGCGATGTCAAAGGCGCGCTTGATCCACATGGTCGGTTGGGGCCTTCGCACTCAGCCCAGCAACTCGTGCAATGCGGCGATTACGCGGCCCTGGTCCGCGTCGCTCATGGCGGTGAAGAGCGGCAGGCTCACCATGGTCTGGTAAGCGGCATCGGCGTGCGGAAACTGCTCGGGCGTGAGCTGGTAGCGGTCCCGCCAGTAGGGGTGCCGGTGCAGGGGCACGTAGTGCACGCTGGTGCCAATGCCGCGGTCTGACAGGCCCTGGATCAGCGCATCGCGGCCGATGCGGGCCTGGGGTGCCAGGCGCACCACGTACAAGTGCCAGGCATGCACGTCGCCAGCCGGTGCGATGGCGGGCAGCACCAAGGGCAGGTCGGCCAGCGCGGCTTGGTAGCGCCGGGCCAGTTGCTCCCGCCGCTGCACGAACTGCGGCAGGCGCGCCAGCTGCTGCACGCCCATGGCGGCGGCCACATCGGTCATGTTGTATTTGAAGCCAGGCGCGACGACCTCGTAATACCACGCCGGGGTCTTGGACGTGAAGCGGTCGAACGCATCGCGGTTCATGCCGTGCAGGCGCATCACGCGCATGCGCTGGGCCAGGGCGGCATCGCGCGTCACGGCCATGCCGCCTTCGCCGGTGGTGATGGTCTTGTTGGCGTAGAAGCTGAACACCGTCACATCGGACTGCAGCTGCCCCACCAGCGTGCCGCGCCAGGTGGTGGGCAGCGCATGGGCGGCGTCTTCCACCACCTTCAGGCCATGCTCTTTGGCAATGGCCAGGATCGCGTCCATGTCGCACGCCAGCCCGCCGTAGTGCACGGGCAGGATGGCCTTGGTGCGGGGCGTAATGGCGGCGCGGATTTTGGCGGGGTCGATGTTCAATGTCACCGGGTCCACATCCACCAGCACGGCATCGGCGCCGAGGTAGCGCGCCACCTCCACTGTGGCGGTGAAGGTCAGCGTGGGGGCGATCACCTCGTCGCCGGGGCCAATGCCCAGTGCCTCCAGCGCCAGGTGGAGCCCGGCGGTGGCTGAGTTGACGGCCACCGCCTGCAGCCCGCCGCCCAGGTAGTCGACAAAGTTCTGCTCGAACTGGCGCGTGGCGGGGCCGGTGGTGACCCAGCCGGAGCGCAGGGCCTCGGTCACGGCGGTGATTTCGGCGTCCGTGATGTCGGGGCGGGCGAAGGGCAAAAACGGCGTGGTGGACATGGTCGGCGGTTCAGGAATCGTGGGAGAGGTCAGGCGCACGGGGAACGGTGACGGCCCGGCCAATGGGGTAGTGCTCCAGCCCGGCGGCGCGCAGGGTTTCGGGCTCGAACAGGTTGCGCCCGTCAAACACCACCGGCTGCTTCAGCGTGGCGGCCAGGTGGGCAAAGTCGGGGCTGCGGAATTCTTTCCATTCGGTGACGATGACCAACGCGTCGGCGCCCACCAGCGCGGCGTCGGCGTGGGGTGCGAAGTGCAGGTGCGCACGCGTGCCGAGGGCGGCCTGCGCCTGCGCCATGGCCTCGGGGTCGTAGGCCACCACTTCGGCGCCGCGCGCCAGCAGCTGCTCGATCACCGTGAGGCTGGGAGCTTCGCGCATGTCGTCGGTGCCGGGCTTGAAGGCCAGGCCCCACAGCGCAAAGCGGCGCCCCTGCAGGCGCGGTCCGAAGCGGGCCACGATCTTGTCGATGAGCACCAACTTTTGCCGCTGGTTCACCGCCTGCACGGCCTGCAGGATCTTGAGGGGCTGGCCAGCCCCTTCGGCCGTCTGGATGAGCGCGCGTACATCCTTGGGAAAGCACGAGCCGCCATAGCCCGTACCGGCGTACAGGAAGTGCGTGCCGATGCGCGGATCGGAGCCGATGCCGGTGCGCACGTGCTCGATGTCGGCTCCCAGCTTTTCGGCAAGCAGTGCCAGCTCGTTCATGAAGCTGATGCGCGTGGCGAGCATGGCGTTGGCCGCGTACTTGGTGAACTCGGCGCTGCGCACATCCATTTCGATGAGCCGTTCGCGGTTGCGCATGAAGGGCGCGTACACGGTGCGCATGAGGGCGGTGGCGCGTTCATTGTCGCTGCCCACGATCACGCGGTCGGGCCGCATGAAGTCCTGCACGGCCGAGCCTTCCTTGAGGAACTCGGGGTTCGACACCACGGCAAAGTCGGGGGGCAGCCCGCGCGCGGCCAGGACGGCTGCCACTTCGCGCGCCACCGCGTCGGCCGTGCCCACGGGGACGGTACTTTTGTTGACGATGAGCTTGTAGCCCTGCATGCGCTCGGCCACCGCCCGCGCGGCGGCCAGCACGTGCTGCAGGTCGGCAGAGCCGTCTTCGCTGGGAGGAGTGCCCACGGCGATGAACTGCAGCAGGCCGTGCGCCACGGCGGTGTCGATGTCGGTGGTGAAGCGCAGGCGCCCGGCCTGAGCGTTGCGAGCCACCACATCGCCCAGGCCGGGCTCGTGGATGGGGATTTCGCCCCGGTTCAGCGCCGCGATGCGACTGGGGTCGAGGTCGAGGCACACGACCTGGTTGCCCATTTCGGCCAGGCAGGCCCCGGTGACCAGGCCGACGTAGCCGGTGCCAATGACGGTGATTTTCATGAGGGTTGGGCCGGTTTCACCGCCCAGGTCAGGCGGTGTGTGCGTAAGAACGGCAGCAGGCTTGCGCAGGGCGCGACCAAGCTGCGCGGCAGGCGGCGCGCCACGGGGGGCGCCAGCGTGATGCGCCGCGAATGCAGCCGGGCGTGCGGGAACAGCCGCCGCACCTCGGCCAGGGGCATGCCCTGCACATCGGGGTTGCGGGGGTTGTTGACAACAAAGTCGTACACCAGCACTCCGCCGCCCGGCGCTACCCACTGCCACATCTGCTGGGCGAGCGCGGTGCGAAAGCGGGCGTCCAGCAGCGAGCTGAACAGGGTGAAGGCCAGCACGGCCTGCTGGCTGCCGTGTTCGATGGCGGCGCTGGCAGCATCACCCACATGCACCGACAGCGCAGCGGGCAGCGTGGCGCGGGCGTGGGCCGCACGCTCGGGCAGCAGTTCCAGGCCCTGAAGGCGCTGCGGTTCGGCGCCCAGGCGCACCAGGTCGTGCAGGTTGCCCCCGCTGCCGCAGCCCACCTCGGTGATGTGCAGGCCCGCCAGGTTGTGCCAGCCGTGCGCGTGCCACAGTTGCACCCAGGTGCGCAGCCGCTCTTGCTGGGCCTGCAGGGCCGATGCGCTGGCGTACAGGCTGTAGTGCTGCGCGTCCTGCGCAGCGTCGCGCCGGGCATAGCGCGCGGCCACGGCCTGGGCTTCGGGAGCGGGTGCGGGGGTGGGCGTGGACGAGGTCATCGCGTGATCCGGGCGAATTGAGCCGATGGGGCTTGGTGGCGCGCCACATCCCAGAGCCCCCGCCAAGTGCCCAGGCCATAGGCCACGTGGTAGGCGGCAATCACCATTGGCAAGCGGGTCAGGGTACGCCACTGGCCTGCGGCTTGCGCGGCCAGCACCGAGGCCGCGCCCACGTAGGCGGTATACGCCGCCAGAACGGCCGCCAGCGGCCAGACCGTCCACGGGCTGATCACCAGCAGCCCCAGCAGGGCGGCCACGAACGCGGCGGGCACCAGTTGCCGCACCGACCCGGGCTGGCCGTGCTTGCGCATCACGAACGGGCGCCAGTAGCCGTATTGCCGCTGCTGGGCGAACAGATGGCGCAGCGAATCGCGCGGCCGGTAGCTGGAGTGGATGCGCCCGCTCTGCCAGATGCGTGCACCGCCCAGGCGCAGCCGCAGGTTGTGCTCGTCGTCCTGGTTGCGCACCAGGGTTTCGTCAAAGCCGCTAAAGCGCTCCAGCGTGGCGCGGGGCCAGCAGCCCAGGTACACGGTGTCCACGGGGCCTTCGTAGGCTTGGTCGCGCGAGCGGGCACCGCCCACCACCCAGCGGCTCTGGAAGGCTGCGGCAATCGCGCAGCCCATGGGGCCATGGCCCTCTGCGACCCACGGGCCGCCCACGTTGTCGGCACCCGTGCGCGCGAGGGCGGCCAGGCATTCGGCCAGGTAGTCGGGCGCGAAGCGGGTGTGCACGTCCAGCCGCGCGATCACGCTGCCGCGGGCTTCTCGCAAGCAGGCGTTCAGCCCGGTGGAGACGATGCGGCCGGGGTTGTCCACCCAGCGCAGGCGGGGGTCGGCGGCGCAGCGCTGCGCGAGCCGCTCCGGGGTGCCGTCGTCGCTGCGGCCGTCGGCCACCAGCACCTCCATGCGCCAGCCTGCGGGCAGCCGCTGCTGCAGCGCGCTGTCGCAAAACGCGTCGATGTGCGCTGCCTCGTTGCGGCAGGGCACGATGACGCTCAGGCACTGGGGTTCGGGTGGGTGCAGAAACATGGGTTGGTTGCTATATTTTATGTAGCTGCCTGCGCTTGTTGGATCAGCGCGGGAGGCCGATTTTCCTTCAATCACGCCGTGCCCTGGTCCCGGGTCCCTGCAGCAGTTGACGGTACAGCGCATCCATGCGGTCCATCTGCAGCTGGCGGTCGCCTTCGCGCTGGATCAGGGCGGCGTTGCGCTGCCCGGTCGTCTGGGCTGTGGCACTCTCCTGCGCCAGCGCGTTCAGCGTGTCAGCCAGGGCTGTGCTGTCGCGGTCGGGCACCAGCCAGCGGGAATCGAGCCACTGGGCGTTGGCCTGCAGCTGCGTGGCCACCACGGCCAGGCCGCAGGCCATGCTTTCCAGCACCGAGACGGAGGTCGCGTCCTGCGTGGGCACCGACACCGACACCTTGCAGCGCGCCAGCACGCGGGCCATGCCGGCGTCGTCGAGACGGCCGTGGAAAGTCACCATCTGGGATAAGCCCAGCCGCGCCACCTGCTCGCGCAGGGCGGTCTCCTGGCTGCCGCCGCCCAGCAGGTGCAGGTGTACCGGCAGGGTGGGTTGCCGAGCCCGCAACTGCGCCGCCGCTTCGATGATGGTGGGGATGTTGTAGTTGGGCTCCCAGGATCGCAGGCTCACGATTTCGAAGCCGGGCTTGGCATCCCAAGGTACGGGCGCAAAGCGCGCCAGGTCTACCCCCCAATGGATGCAGTGCACGGGCGCCGTGGGGTGGTAGCCGTGCGCAGCATCCACCAGGCTTTGCGAATCGCCGGTCAGGAGGTCGGCGCGGCGCAGGGTCCAGCCCGTGAGCCAGCGCATCCAAGGGTTGCTGTGGGGCGTCACCAGCAGGTCGCTGCCCCAGGCCGTCATCACCAGCGGGTGCCGCCCCGCGCGCGCCCCCAGGTAGCCGTAGGACGTGGTGTAGTGCGCGTGCACGATGTCGGGTGCCAGGTTCTCAATGGCGCGGCGTGCCTCGCCTGCCCGCAGCAGCCACTGGGCCGAGCGGCGCACGGGGCGCAGCGCGTGCTGCTCCACGCCATCGATGGGCGCGGGCCGTGCCGTGACGAGCGATACCCGGTACTGGCGCGCTCGCATTTCGCGCGCCCAGCGCTGGATGTGGGGGCTGGTGGCATCGCCCAGGAGGCACAGGTGGATGGGGCGCATGGTCAAGCGGTGGGCGCAGCGGCGTCGGGATGCCGAGCGCGGGGCAGTTCGCCGGCCCAGGCGCGATAGTGCTCGGCCATGTCGGGGTACTGGGCCAGCAGCACGGCGTCCCGGGTGCGCACATCGCCCACCACGCGGGCCGGCTGGCCGGCCACGATGGCGAAGTCCGGTACCTCGCCGCGCACCTGCGCATAGGCGCACACCACGGCGCCCTTGCCAATGCGGCTGCCCGGCTCGACGAGGCTGTGCGGGCCGATGAATGCGTAGGCACCGATGTGCACGCTGCCCAGCCGGTACCCCGGCCGCTCCTGGGCCGGGGCTGCATGGGTGGCGTACGAGCGTCCCATCAGGCGCACGGCCCGGTGCGAGCTGTGCGTGACGATGCTCACGAAATTCGTGATCTGGGCGCCTTCGTCGATCTTGAGGCCGCCCGCTGCGTCGAGAAAATTGAACTGCCCGATGAACACGTGATCGGCCAGGGTCAGCCCCTCCTCGCCGTCAATGCATGTGCTGGGCGCAATGCGGGTGTGGGCCAGCAGGGTGCCATCCGCCGCGCGCTCGCCAAACACCATGCGGTGGAACAGGGCGCGCCACCAGCGGCGGCGCCAGCGGTTAAGCCAGGCTCTCATGCGGAATGTTCCTCCAGGTGGCAATGGCCCAGAAGTAGTAGGCAAAGTACAGCAGCATAGACGCAGACAGGCCCCATGCGGCCCCCGTCAGGCCCCCCAGCGCCAGCCCGCCCAGCAGCCCCGCAAAGTAGGCCACCTGTCCGGCCAGCGCCAGGCGCAACGCCCAGCCTTGCGCGCGCCAGGCCAGCGTGGTCACGGCCAGCGGCGATGCGATGAAGTGCAGCGCGATGTAGGGCGCCAGTGCGCGGGCCAGTTCGCCTGCGCCCGCCCATGCGGGGCCAAAGAAAAAGGTGAACAGTGCCGGTCCCCCCACCAGCAGGACGACCATGAGCGCCAGCGCCAGCGCCGCCAGCGCCACCATGCTGCGGCGCACGGCGCGCCGGGCCGAGGCCGCATCCGGCGCCTGCACCAGGCGGGGGTACAGCGCCTGCGACAGCGCGCCGCCGAGCAGGGTGGCGGGTGCCTTCAGGTAGCGCAGCGAAAGCGCCCACAGGCCCGCTGCGGCATCGCCCGTAAAGGCCGTGAGCGCGACGAGCGTCAGCGTGTCCTGCAGCGCGCCCATGAACGCGTGGGGCGTGTTGAGCAGCGGAAAGTCGCGGTGCTTGACGGCCTGGGCTTTGAGTGCGCTCATAGGCACCCGTGCCAGGGCGCCCCATCCACCCGGCGGCGCGGGCCGCGCGAGCAGCCAGGCCGCCACCAGCGTTGCGGCCACGGCACCCAGGCACAGGCCCAGCAGCCCGCCCACCCACCAGCCCAGCCCCAGCTGCAGCGCCGCGCCGCCTCCGTATTGCACCAGCCGCGCCAGCGATAGCGGCCGCCAGCGTTCGCCCCGTGTGGCCCAGAGCGTGAGCGCCTGCACCGCTGCGAGCGCCACCACGGCCGGGGCGAGCCAGGCGTAGCTGGTGGAGTGGCCCGACGCCACCAGGGCCGCCGAAGCGGCCAGGCTTGCCAGTGCGACCCCCCCCAGAACGGCCGCGCACAGCGCGAGCAGATGCACTGCCTGGGTGTCGTCGCGCTCCAGCGGAAGCGCATGGTCATACCGTGCACAGGCCACCACAGCCACATTGGTGGCCACGGCCCACAGCAGTGCGAATTGCCCGAATGTCTCGGGGCTGTAGAGCCGCGTGAGCGCCGGCCCCAGCAACAATGGCAGTGCATGTGCCGCCACACTGCCCGTGAACAGCAGGGCGGTGGCCTGGAGAAGACCGGATGTCATGGCCTGCTCGTCAGATGCGGTGCGCGCGGGGCCGCATCATTGGCCGCCCGCCGCTTCGGGCTGGTAGCCGGGCACCAGGGCCTTGAGCAGCGCGCGCATGCGCTGCAGTTCGCCACTCTGCACGGCCGCTTCCAGCTCGCCCAGCCTGGCTTGCAGCACGTGCCACTCAAAGCGCTCCTCCTGCGCCCGCAGAATGCGCGGGTGCCCGGTGGGCAGCGGGTTGTCGCCGATCAGCAGTTCCTCATACAGCTTTTCGCCCGGCCGCAGGCCGGTGAAAGTGATGTCGATATCACCGCTCGGGTGCTGGTTGCTGCGCACAGTCAGGCCCGCGAGCGCCACCATGCGCCGCGCCAGCTCCAGGATGCGGATGGGCTCGCCCATGTCCAGCACGAACACGTCGCCGCCCTCGGCCATGGCGCCCGCCTGCAGCACGAGTTGCGCGGCTTCGGGGATGGTCATGAAGTAGCGGGTCACTTCAGGGTGCGTCACGGTGACTGGCCCGCCGTGCGCAATCTGCTGGCGAAACAGCGGTATCACGCTGCCGCTGGAGCCCAGAACATTGCCAAACCGGACCATCGAAAACCGGGTGGGGCTGCGCCAGGTGCCCGGCGCGCGTGAGGCGGCGGGGGCGACGGCTTGCCCCTCGGCAAACGGCGGCTCGGTGGCGTGCGCCATGGCTTGCAACACCAGTTCTGCCACGCGCTTGCTGGCCCCCATGATGTTGGTGGGGCGCACCGCCTTGTCGGTAGAGACCAGCACAAAATGCCCCACGCCGTGCTCCAGGGCTGCGCGCACCATGTTGAGCGTGCCGAACACGTTGTTCTGGACGCCCTCGCCCGCGTTCGCTTCCACCATCGGCACGTGCTTGTAGGCCGCTGCGTGGTAGATGTGCGACGGGCGGTGAAGCCGGCAAAGCTCGCTCATGCGCTGCAGGTTGTTCACGTTGGCCAGCAGCGGGGTCAGCTTGCATGCCACCACACCCTGCTGCGCCAGCGCCTGCAACTCCTGGTGAATGCTGTACAGCGCGAATTCGCTGTGTTCCACCAGCAGCAGCTCCGCCACGCCCAGCTGGGCCAGCTGGCGGCACAGTTCGCTGCCGATGCTTCCGCCCGCGCCAGTCACCATCACGGTCTGGCCTGCGATGTGCCGCTGCATCAGGGGCAGGTTGGGCGCGACGGGGGGGCGCCCGAGCAGGTCTTCGATGTCGAGGTCCTGAAAGTCGGTGATCGTCACCTTGCCGCTGGCCAGGTCGGTCAGGCCGGGCAGCGTGCGGATGCGCACGGGCAGTTCACGGAGGTTTTCGATGATCTGCTGGCGACGCTGGCGCGGCGCGCTGGGCAGGGCCAGCAACACGTCGGTGATGCCCAGCCGCTGCACGGTGGCCGGCAGGGCCTGCGGTGCATAGACACGGACACCGTTGATGCTGCGCCCGACCTTGCTGGGGTCGTCGTCGGCAAAGGCCTGCAGCCGGTAGTTGCGCGCGCTCACCAGGCCTGCAGCCGTCTGGGCGCCGGCGGCCCCGGCGCCATAGATCAGCAGGCGATGGGGCGCGGCCGTGCTGCGCCCCGCCAGCCAAAGCCAGCCCAGCGAACGGCTGGCACCCACCAGCAGCAGGAAGATGAGGGGCTGGAGAATGCCCACGCTGCGCGGGATGCCTTCCCATTTGCCAATGAGCAGAATGGCCAGCAGCAGTGCCCCATAGATGCCGATGGCCTTGCCCGTGGTGAGCAGCGCCTGCATGCCGGTATAGCGGAAGATGGCGCGGTACAGGCCCAGGTTCATCAACACCGGAAAGGCCAGCACCGGGGCCAGGATGTAGGCAATCCACTGGTTGCCCTCGGGCCAGTGCAGCGTATCCAGCCGCAGCGTGAAGGCCACCCACATCGAGAACACGCCCATGCCCGCGTCCAGGGCGGCAACAAACAGGCGCTTGGTGGTCCGGTGCCAGGAAAGAATGTGTTCCAGCACTGCTGACTGGCCGAGGGTGGAGCGTCGCTCGATCACTCTGCGATTCCCGTCCGCTCCAGCACGTCCCCCACCAGTTCCAGGCGCACCAGGGGGTTGTCCAGCTCCATCAGGCGCTGCTTGAGCTCCAATGGCACCGGCAGCAGCTCGCACCAGCGGTTGGCGACCCAGCCGCAGTCGTTCAGCTGCGCGGCCGAAGGGACGATGGCGGTGGCCATTTCGGGGTCGCGCTGCTGCAGTGTGCTGAGCACGCGGTCGAGCGCAGCTGCGGCCTTCTTGAGGTCGTCCGGCACCGGCACGGCCAGGTCTTCGTTGATCTGCTCGATGTCGGCGATCCACAGGCCATGGGGCAGGTGGCTGCGCCGTGTGATGTGAAAGCGCTGGGCGCCTCGGCACACCAGGGTGATCAGCCCGGGCTGGGGCGTCTCCATTTGCTCGATCACGGCAAGGGTGCCCACCTCATTGAACTGCTCCGCGGGCGCACCCGGCTGACGCACTTCGCGGCCCTGCGTCAGGGCTACCACACCGAACGGCGCGCCGGCCTGATGGCATTTGCGCACCATGTCCAGGTAGCGCACCTCAAAAACGCGCAGGGCCAGATGGCCGCCGGGGAACAGCACGGAGCTCAGGGGGAAAAGGGGCAGCGATGACAGGGTGAGGGGGGAGGTCATGAACGGTGAAGCGCCTTGGCCCGCTATCATCCCATGGCACAGCCTGCTTTCGCAGCGGCCCCTTGGCTTTGTCTCATCCATGCTCTACCAGATCGCTTCCTTCCTGCTCGACGTTGTTGGTGGCCTGCTCACGGGAGCCTGCCTGTTGCGCCTGTACATGCAGTGGCAACGGGTGCCGTTTGGCAACCCTGTCGGCGGACTGGTTTTTGCGCTGACAGACTGGCTCATCCTGCCGTTGCGCCGCGTGATTCCACCGGTGGGGCGGTGGGACATTTCCAGCCTGGTTGCCGCCGTACTGATCCAGCTGGCGCAGTACTTCTTGCTGACGCTGATGCTGGGCGCCGCCTCGGCTTGGGCCTGGTTGCCCTGGCTGGCGCTGTTCGGTCTGGCTCGCGTGGCGGTGTCGGGGCTGATCGGCTTGCTGATCGTCCATGCCGTGATGTCGTGGGTGCAGGCACGTTCGCCGCTGGCGGACGTGATCGCCCGGCTGTGCGAGCCCATCCTCCGCCCCTTTCGCCGCATCATCCCTTTGGTGGGGGGCATCGACCTGTCACCGCTGGCGGTGCTGGTGCTGCTGCAGGTGGTGATGATCGTGCTGGGCCATCTGCAGGCCAGCGTGATGCGATAGCCCCCTGAGTCGCCTCGGTGCCTCCGCCTGAGGCGGCAGCTCTTCGGGCACGTCCAAGCCTGCGCAGGCAGGCTTGGCGCCGCGGCCCTCAGCCCCCCAAGGGGGACGGGGCCCTCGCGGCGGGGCGGCCCTTGCTTGCTCTCACTGGCTCGGGCCGCGCCCAGTTTCAGCGGCCGCGTGCTGTGCGGCGGGCGAGCATAGTAAGCCTTGAGGGAAATATGCCTCTAGCGCTTATCCAGAAAGCGCTGAATGCTATCAAAAAGGTAGCAAATCTCTTGGGGTGGGCCTTGGCAGGGCCCTTCCCCCACGGGATGGCTTACATCACCGCATCGGCCGGCAGGCGCTGCAGCATGGCCAGGCTGCTGGCTACGGTGTTGCGCAACTCACGGCGGTCGCAGATGAAGTCCACGGCGCCCTTGGTTTGCAGGAATTCGGCACGCTGGAAGCCTTCGGGCAGAGTCACACGCACGGTGGATTCGATCACGCGGGGGCCGGCAAAGCCGATCAGGGCCTTGGGTTCGGCAATCACGATGTCGCCCACAAAGGCAAAGCCGGCGCTCACCCCGCCCATGGTCGGGTCGGTCAGCACACTGATGTAGGGCAGGCCCTTCTTGGCCAAGCGGGTGAGGGCGGCGTTGGTCTTGGCCATCTGCATGAGTGACAGCAGGCCTTCCTGCATGCGCGCACCGCCTGTGGCGGTGAAGCAGATGAAGGGTACCTTCTGCTCGATGGCGGTTTCCACGCCGCGCACGAAGCGCTCGCCCACCACGGAACCCATGGACCCGCCCATGAAATCGAACTCGAAGCAGGCCGCAACCACGTTGATGCTCTTGACCGCGCCGCCCATGACGATAAGGGCGTCAGTCTCGCCGGTGTTTTCCAGGGCTTCCTTCAGGCGCTCGGGGTACTTGCGGCTGTCCTTGAACTTGAGGGCATCCACTGGCAGCACTTCCTGGCCGATCTCGTAGCGGCCTTCGGCGTCCAAAAAGGCATCGAGGCGCGCACGGGCGCCAATGCGGTGGTGGTGGCTGCAGTGGGGGCAGACGTTCTGGTTGTGTTCCAGGTCGGCCTTGTAGAGCACCGTTTCGCAGCTCGGGCACTTGATCCACAGGCCTTCGGGCACCTGGCGGCGCTCGGTAGGGTCGGTTTGCTGGATCTTGGAGGGCAGAAGTTTTTCGAGCCAGGACATGGTTTTCCTCTGTTTGAATGGGCCATTGGCGGCACGGCCTCGAATTGGCGCAGCCCAAGGGCCAGGGCTCCCGCGCAAGGGCCGCCCCGCCGTCCCCCTTCCCGCGCGGAACGCGAGAGAAGGGAGAAGCGGCAAAGCCGCTCAGGGGGATGCGTTTTATTTTACGCGTCCAGCGCCTTGCGGATGCCGCGCAGGAAGTCGATGGTCAGGGGCACCACCTTAGCGTGCTCCTGGTCTTCGATCAGCTGGATGATGCGGCTGCCGATGACCACGGCATCCGCCACCTTGCCAATGGCCTGCGCCGTCGCCGCGTCGCGGATGCCGAAGCCCACCCCCACCGGAATCTGCACGTGCTCGCGGATGCGGGGCAGCATCTGCTCCACGGCCGAGGTGTCGAGCGCGCCCGAGCCGGTCACACCCTTGAGCGACACGTAGTAGACATAGCCGCTGGCCACGCGCGCCACCTGGGCCATGCGTTCATCCGTGCTGGTGGGGGCCAGCAGGAAGATCAGGTCCATGCCGTGCGCGCGCAGGCTGGCGGCGAAGGCTTCGCATTCCTCGGGCGGGTAGTCCACGATGAGCACGCCATCCACGCCGGCGGCAGCGCAGTCCTTCACAAAGGCGCCCTCGCCGTGGATCTGGTCGTAGCGCTCCACGGGGTTGGCATAGCCCATCAGCACCACCGGCGTGGTGCTGTTGCGCTTGCGGAACTCGCGCACGTGGTCGAGCACCTGCACCATGCCCACGCCCAGGCTCAGGGCCTTTTCGCCCGCCTTCTGGATGACGGGCCCGTCGGCCATGGGGTCGGAGAAGGGCACGCCCAGTTCGATCACGTCGGCTCCCGCGTCGACCATGCCGTGCATGAGCGCTGGCGTGATGTCGGCAAACGGGAAGCCGGCCGTGACATAAGGAATCAGTGCCTTGCGGCCCTGGGCTTTCAGCTGTTCAAAAGTGGTCGCTATGCGGCTCATGGCTTGGCGTCTCCTGGGGCGCCCTTGACAGTCAGACCGCGCATGGATGGGCGGTCGTAGAAATCCTCGCCCGACAGGTCGGCCACGGTGCCGATGTCCTTGTCGCCTCGGCCCGAGAGGTTGACCAGGATGGATTGGTCCGGACGCATGGTCTTGGCCAGCTTCATGGCGTAGGCAAAGGCGTGGCTGGATTCCAGCGCGGGGATGATGCCTTCGGTGCGGCACAGGAAGTGGAAGGCGGCCAGCGCCTCCTGATCGGTGATACCGACGTACTCGGCGCGGCCGATCTCCTGCAACCACGCGTGCTCGGGGCCCACGCCGGGGTAGTCCAGGCCCGCGCTGATGCTGTGCGTTTCGGTAATTTGCCCGTTGGCGTCCTGCAGGATGAAGGTGCGGTTGCCGTGCAGCACGCCGCTGCTGCCGCGCTGCAGGCTGGCGGAATGCTTGCCGCTGTCAAGCCCTTCGCCTGCGGCCTCCACGCCGATCAGGCGCGTTTTCTCGAATGGGATGTAGGGGTGGAAGATGCCCATGGCGTTGCTGCCGCCGCCCACGCATGCGATCACGGCGTCGGGCTGCTGGGCCGCAATCTTCTGGTCCGCCAGCATGCTGGGCATCTGCTCGATGGCTTCCTTGCCAATCACGCTCTGGAAGTCGCGCACCATCATCGGGTAGGGATGTGGGCCGGCCACGGTGCCGATGATGTAGAAGGTGTTGTCCACATTGGCCACCCAGTCGCGCATGGCCTCGTTGAGCGCGTCTTTCAGCGTCTTGCTGCCCGACTCGACCGGCACCACGGTGGCGCCCAGCAGCTTCATGCGGAACACGTTGGGGCTCTGGCGCTTGACGTCTTCGCTGCCCATGTAGACCACGCACTCCAGGCCGTAGCGCGCGCAGATGGTGGCCGTGGCCACGCCATGCTGGCCGGCGCCGGTCTCGGCGATCACGCGGGGCTTGCCCATGCGCTTGGCGAGCATGGCCTGGCCGATCACGTTGTTGATCTTGTGAGCGCCGGTGTGGTTGAGGTCTTCGCGCTTGAGGTAGATCTGTGCGCCGCCCAGCTCGCGGCTGGTGCGGGCCGCGTGGTACACGGGCGAAGGGCGGCCCACGAAATGCTTGAGCTCGTACTCGAATTCCGCGAGGAACTCGGGGTCGTTCTGGTAGCGGGCGTAGGCCTCGCGCAGCTGGGCAATCGCGTGGGTGAGGGTCTCACTCACGAAGCTGCCGCCATAGGGGCCGAAATGGCCCGAAGCATCAGGTTGCTGATAGGAATTCATGCGGGTTCTTTGCAAGTTGTGCATCGGCCGCGCGCACGGCGGCAACGAAGCGTTGGATCTTGTCGGCGTCCTTGATGCCCTTGATGGGCTTGCCATCAGGGCCATCGGCTTCGACGCCGGAGCTCACATCAACCGCCAGCGTGGTGCAACGCGGGCGGACTTGCAAAATGCCATCGGTCACGTTTGCAGGCGTGAGTCCACCAGACAAAACGAGGTGAGAGCTGACGCTTGGTGGAAGGAGTGACCAATTGAATGCCTTGCCGCCGCCGCCATAACCCTCGACATGGGCGTCGAGCAGGATGGCCTGGGCGTGGGAGTAATCGTGGGCGTATTTTACGAGGTCGAAGCGCGCCGCGCCGTCGCCCAGGGGAATTCGTGCTGCGCGCAGGAACAGCCGTGCGCCCTGGCTGGTGGCCGCGAGGCAATCTTGCGGAGATTCATCGCCATGGAATTGAGCGATGGCGCCCGGTACACGGGCGCAAGCTGCTATCACTTTGGACGCTTCTTCGTTGACGAAGAGCAGCACGGGCGTGACAAAGGGTGGCAGGCGCCGCGCCAGCTCGGCCGCGCGCTCCGGCGTTACGGCGCGGGGGCTGGGCGCGTAAAGCACAAACCCGACGGCATCGGCGCCTGCTGCCACGGCGGCGTCTACGTCCTGCTCGCGTGTCAGGCCGCAGATCTTGACGCGGGTGCGCGGAGCGGGGGGGGCTGAACTGCGTGAAGCCGGAAGCTTGGGGGCGGGTGTCGTCATGGCAGCCAATCATACGCAGCCGTGCGCTGGGGCAAGCCCCAGGCGGCGTCGTAGACGGGGCCCTGGAAGTACAGCCCGTCCGGAGAGAACGTCGGGGCCGCAGCATCACGCGATTTGGCCGCGAGGACCTGTTGCACCCATTCCGGTGGCTGGCTGCCCTGGCCGACCGCGATCAGGCATCCCATGATGTTGCGAATCATGTGGTGCAGGAATGCGTTCGCCTGGAACTCAAAGCGCCAATAGCAGGGGCTCCAGCCCAGCTCTGGATGGGGCTCGCCCACGCCTCGACGCGTGATGTCGATGCGCTGCAATTGCTTGACCGGGGACTTCGCCTGGCAGGCAGAAGCGCGAAACGATGTGAAATCGTGCTCGCCCAGCAGATAGTCTGCGGCCCGGCGCATGGCCGCCTCGTCCAGCGGATGGAAAACCCAGCCCACGCGGCCGGCGTCCACGCTGGGGCGCACGGGGGATTGCAGCAGCACATACGCATAGCGGCGAGCCACGGCGCTGGCGCGAGCGTGAAAAGCGTTGGGCACGGGCTGAGCCCATTGCACAGCGATGTCGGGCGGGAGGAAGGTGTTGGTGCCGCGCACCCAGGATGCGGCGGGGCGCTGAAGCGGGGTGTCGAAGTGCACGACTTGCATCAGGCCATGCACACCCGCGTCGGTACGCCCCGCGCACAGCGTGCTCACAGGGTGCGTAGCAAAGCGGCCCAGGGCCGCTTCAAGCTTGTCTTGCACTGTGTTGCCAGACAGCTGGCTTTGCCAGCCGCTGTATGCCTGGCCGTTGTAGCTGACCCCCAGCGCCACCCGGGTCATGGGAGGGGCCGGGGTGAAGGCGTGGGATGCGCTGAAAGGACGATGGTCCGGCTGCATCAGCCCAGTTCAGCCAGCATGCGCTGGGCCCGGGTCTTGAGCGCCCCGCTGGATTCCGCCACCACTTCTTCGATCAAGGTGCGGGCGCCATCCGTGTCGCCGATGGCGTTGAACTCTTCCGCCAGTGCCAGCTTGGTTGCCAGCGGGTCGTCCTGCGCTGGCTCTGCCGCATCATCGGGCAGTTCGGGGGGCAGCACGGGTGCTGCCACGGCGGGTGCTGCCATGGGCTTGGAGGGGGCCGTGAGGTCCAGCGACAAGTCGCCCAGATCAAAGTCCATGGGGCCGGTATCCGCCGGCGCGCCCGCCAGCGGCATGGGGCCGGAAGGTGCCATCGTCAGATCATCGGCGCTTGGGAAGCTCAGGTCGGTTGCAGCCGGTGCGGGGGGTACCAGCGGTGCAGCGGCAGGTGTCGCGCCGGCCCAGGCTGCCGGGGGGGTTGCAGAGGGCAGGTCGGGCAGGTCCAGCCCCGGGCGCAGCGTTGGTGGCTCGTCCTCGGCAGAAGCGCGGCGCGCGTCGCCAGCGCCCGCGGCCGCGGCGGCAGCTGCCGCCGCAAACCCGCCAGCGGGTGCGGGAGCCACCGCCGGCGCGTCGGACAACGCGTCATCAGGCAAGTCCAGGTCCAGGTCCAGATCCAGGTCTGGGGGCAATGCTGCGGTGGCTGCCGCCGCCGTGCCAGCGCCTGCAAAGGTGCTGGGGAAACCGCCGGGAGGCAGTGAGGGAGATTCGTCCTCGCCCATGCCGGGTCGGCCACCAGGCTGGTACAGGCGGTTTTCGGGGTCCAGATCCCGGCCCAGCTCCGCAATGCGGTTCCAGTCCGGGCCTTCGCCCTGCGTCAGCTTGAACACATCGCCCGCCACGGCTTCGAGGGCCTTGCGGTCCTGGCGCTTGGCATAAATTTCGCCCAGCTTCACGTGCACGGAAACCCGGGCGGGGTTGTGGCGGACGGCTTCCTTGAGGATTTCCTCCGCCTGCAGATCGCGGCCATAGGCCAGATACACATCCGCTTCCGCCACAGGGTCCACGTCGCCGCCCGCGTCCAGCTGGCTGGGCGAGTAAGCCATGGAGGAGCCCGTGGTCATTTCACTGTTGGCCGTGTCCACGCGCTGCCCGCCGCTGGCGCCGAAGAACGAGTCGGGCTGAATGCGGCTTTCCAGGAACGAGCTGTCGACACCGCCGTTTTGCCGACGGCGCTGCACCACACGGTAGGCCCCGTAACCCAGCAAGAGGGCCAGCAGGCCGCCACCGGCCAGCGGAAGAATCGGGTCGTCCATCAGGCCCGAGAGGAACCCTGGCTCTTCCACGGGTGCAGGCGCGGGCATTGGCTTGGGCGCCAGACGCGCTGGTGCTGAGGCCACCGGCGCAGGCGCAGGTGCAGCGGCTGAAGCCGGCTCGGAGGCTGCTTCGGCGGGCGCGGCCGCAGCGGGTGCGCTGGCCGTATCACTAGGAGCGGGCGCCGGTGTTTCGGGGGCCGCTGGGGCTGTGGGCGTCGCCGGCACGGCCGGGGCCTGTACCGCAACGCCTGCAGGGGCGCTGGCAGCGGCAGCCGGGGCTGCAGGCGCCGGGCTGCCGGGCGGGGCTGAAGCCGCACCGATCTTGTTCAGGTCGGTAATGTTCTTCGACAACTCCGCCATGCGGGTAGCGGCCTCGCTGGCTTGCTTGTCCTTGGCGAGCTGGTCTTCGGCCGCCTTCTGACCCTTGACCGAGCCCTTGGACAGGGTGAGTTTGTCAGGGGCGGCAGTGGCGGGCTTCTTCTCGTCCACCCGGGCCTGCACTGTGCCGGATGCAGAACGCTCAGCCGCGGCAACCGTCGCGCTGGGGGCTGCGCCCGCCAACTTGCGACGGAATTCGTTGAAGTCACGCGCCTGGGCGGCCAGGATCTGGCGGGCCTCGGGGGCCGGTGTGGCCTGCGCCGCAGCCTCATCGGGCATCTGCAGCACAGCACCAGCGCGGAGGCGGTTCACGTTGCCCTGGATGAACGCGTCGGGGTTGGCGCGCATCATGGCGACCAGCATCTGGTCGAGCGATACGTTGGCAGGGCGATGCGCGTTGGCGATCCGGCCGGCCGTGTCGCCCGCCTGGACCTTGACTCCGTCGGCAGGGGCAGGGCGGGTGGCGGGGGCGGCCGATGGGCGCGGCGCAGGGGCTGTGGCTGGTGCCGCGGCCTGGCTGTCGCTGGAGCGAGGTGCGCGCACGGCGGGGGCTGGCGGCGCAGCGGGGGCGGAGATTTGCGGCGACGCCGTCACCGCGGGCGCCGTGCGGCGCATGGCTGGCGGGTCGAACAGCATCGTGTAGCTGCGCACGATGCGGCCTGAGCCCCAGTTGGCGTCCAGGACGAGATCAAGGAAGGGATCATTCACCGGGCGATCGCTGGACAGGCGCAGTACGGCCGTGCCATCCGGACGCCGCTGCAGCTGGATCCGCAGGTTGTTGATCGCCGGGGTGTATTCCATGCCCTGGGCGCGGAAGACTTCCGGCGTGGCGGTGGTGGCCTTGAGGGTTTCTGCTTCTGCCGGGGTGATTTGGGGCAGGTCGATTTCGGCGCGCAAGGGTTCGCCCAAGGCAGACTGCACGGTAATGCGGCCCAGTGCCAGAGCCGAAGCGTCGGTTGCGTAAAAGCCGACCGATGCCACGGCCGCAGCCGCCAACGCAGAGAATTTCCAACGATGCATGTTTGCCAACAGCTGATTAGGTTTGTGTGCGGCTCGGTCGAGCGGTACTTTTTTTCTCATGGTCTGGTCCCGCCCCGGCGCGTGAAAATATGTAAAAAGCACCATAGCATCAATGTTTTGCACTGACAAGCTGAGGTGCTGTAGAAGCTTTCAGCGTGGCATTCATGCCCCAAAGTGGTGCATCAACATGTTGCCAAATGCCAACGTGACGTAACTGACTGTGTCAAGGTGTCGGGCACAAAAAAGCGCGCACAGCCGGGCTGTGCGCGCCTTTTAGAAGATGCCCGATCAAGCGTCCAACAAGATGCGCAGCATGCGGCGCAGCGGCTCGGCCGCGCCCCACAGCAGCTGGTCGCCAATGGTGAACGCGCCCACGTATTCCGGCCCCATGGCCAGCTTGCGGATGCGGCCCACGGGGATGGTCATCGTGCCGGTCACGGCGACAGGCGTCAGGTCGCGGATGGTAGCTTCACGCGTGTTGGGCACTACCTTCACCCACTCGTTGTCGGCGGCGATCATGGCTTCGATGTCGGCCACCGGCACATCCTTCTTGAGCTTGAAGGTCAGCGCCTGGCTATGGCAGCGCATCGCGCCCACACGCACGCAGAACCCGTCCACCGGCACGGCGGCAGAGTCGAAGCCTTCCCCCTGGCCGAGGATCTTGTTGGTCTCGGCCATGCCCTTCCATTCTTCCTTGGACATGCCGTTGCCCAAGTCCTTGTCGATCCAGGGGATCAGCGAGCCGCCCAGGGGCACGCCGAAGTTCGCGGTCTCGGCACCAGTGAGGGCGCGTTGCTTGGCGATCACCTTGCGGTCGATCTCCAGGATGGCGCTCTTGGGGTCGTCGAGCAGCGACCGCACTTCGGCGTTCAGCGTGCCGTACTGCGTGAGCAGCTCGCGCATGTGCTGGGCGCCGCCACCGCTGGCGGCCTGGTAGGTCTGGGTGCTCATCCATTCGACGAGGCCGGCCTTGTACAGCGCGCCCACCCCCATCAGCATGCAGCTCACGGTGCAGTTGCCGCCGATCCAGTCCTTGCCGCCGTTGGCCAGGGCATTCTTGATGACAGGCATGTTGACCGGGTCGAGGACGATGACCGCGTTCTTCTCCATGCGCAGGGACGAGGCCGCGTCGATCCAGTGGCCGTTCCAGCCGGCAGCGCGCAGCTTGGGATAGATCTCGTTGGTGTAGTCGCCACCCTGGGCGGTGATGATGATCTCGCACCGCTTGAGAGCATCAATGTTGAACGCGTCCTGCAGCGTGGTCTCGTTCTTCGCATGGGCGGGCGCCTTGCCGCCTGCGTTCGACGTGGAGAAGAACATGGGCTCGATCAGATCGAAGTCCTTCTCTTGTTCCATGCGGTCCATCAGAACCGAGCCGACCATGCCGCGCCAGCCGACCAACCCTACCAACTTGCTCATTTAACGCCCCTTTTCAGTGTAAGAAACAGTGCCCGACCGGGACTGACTTCTGCCCCGGCTCGTCTGGGCCAGGGAGGGCGCACGACGATACCGGAGCTGGGTCAGCCCTTAATGGTCGTGGTTTTGGTGGTGATTGCGCGCACGGCCACGCCTGCCAGGGCGGCAGTAGCGGTGTTCAGGGCGAACGGGCGGGCGGCAAACATAGGGCGGGATTGTAGCGGATAAGCTTGGCGGCGCTGCTGCCTCGCGGTGTGCGGGTTGCTTTTCGCGGGTTTTGCTCGCCGTTCCTGGCTTTTCCGATGTTTTCTGGAGACAGTGGGAGATAGGCTGGCCGACCGGCGGGCCCGCGCGCCATCAAAAAAAAGCGCCGCAACGGCGGCGCTTTCTTGGGTTGCCCGGGGGGGCTGCCTCATTGCGCGGACAGCGCCTTCACCACCGCATCCCCCATGTGCGCCGTACCGACCTTCGTCGTGCCCTCGCTGTAGATGTCGGGCGTGCGCAGGCCTTGGGCCAGCACGTTCTTGACGGCGTTCTCGATGCGCTGGGCGGCTTCTTCCTGGTTCAGGCTGAAGCGCAGCATCATCGCGGCGCTCAAGATGGTGGCCAGCGGATTGGCCACGCCCTTGCCGGCGATGTCGGGGGCACTGCCGTGGCTGGGCTCGTACAGGCCCTGGTTGCTGCTGTTCAGGCTGGCCGAGGGCAGCATGCCGATAGAGCCGGTGAGCATCGAGGCTTCGTCGGACAGGATGTCGCCGAACATGTTGCCCGTCACGATCACGTCGAAGGCCTTGGGTTTCTTCACCAGCTGCATGGCCGCGTTGTCCACGTACATGTGCTCCAGTTCCACGTCCTGGTAGTCCTTGTGCACCTCCGTGACCACGTCCTTCCAGAACTGGAAGGTTTCCAGCACGTTGGCCTTGTCCACGCTCGTGACCTTCTTGCCCCGCTTGCGGGCGGCTTCAAAGGCGACGCGGGCGATGCGCTCGATTTCGGGGCGTGAGTAGCGCATGGTGTCGAAGGCTTCGTCGGCGCCGGGAAAGTGGCCATCCACGGCCGTGCGGCGGCCGCGGGGCTGGCCGAAGTAGATGTCGCCCGTCAGCTCGCGGATGATGAGGATGTCCAGGCCCGCGATCAGCTCGGGCTTGAGGCTCGATGCGCCCACCAGCTGCTCGTAGCAGATGGCGGGGCGGAAGTTGGCGAACAGGCCCAGGTTCTTGCGCAGGCCCAGGATGGCCTGCTCGGGGCGGAGAGGCCGGTCGAGCTTGTCGTATTTCCAGTCGCCCACGGCGCCGAACAGCACGGCGTCGGCTTCCTTGGCGAGCTTGAGGGTGGATTCGGGCAGCGGGTGGCCATGGGCTTCGTAGGCGGCGCCGCCGACCAGGGCGGACTCCATCTCGAATTTCAGGTCCAGCACTTCCAGGACCTTGACGGCCTCGGCGACGATTTCGGTGCCAATGCCGTCACCCGGCAGAACTGCGATTTTCATGGGTTGGTTTGCTTTGCTTCAAAAGTGATAGCTTCCAGCGCTTGTATAGCAAGCGCTGGAGGTCAATTTGGCTTGAAATAACCGTTCAGGCTGCCATGGTGTGTGCCAGCCAAGGCTTGGTAGCCAGGCGCTCGGCCTCGAAGGCCTTGATCTTGTCCGATTGGCGCAGGGTCAGGCCAATGTCGTCAAAACCGTTGAGCAGGCAGTACTTGCGGAAGGGCACGACATCGAACGGGATCTCCTCGCCCTGGGGGCGCACGATCACCTGGCGCTCCAGGTCGATGGTGAGCTGGTAGCCGGGGAACGCCGCCACTTCGTCGAACAACTGGGCCACCGTGGCCTCGGGCAGCACGATGGGCAGGAGGCCGTTCTTGAAGCAGTTGTTGAAGAAGATGTCGGCAAAGCTGGGCGCGATGATGGCGCGAAAGCCGTACTGGTCCAGCGCCCAGGGCGCGTGCTCGCGGCTGGAGCCGCAGCCGAAGTTCTTGCGGGCCAGCAGGATGCTGGCGCCTTGGTAGCGCGGCTGGTTCAGCACAAAGTCGGGGTTGGCCTTGCGCTGGCTTTCGGGGATGCCGGGCTCGCCCTTGTCCAGGTAGCGCCATTCGTCAAACAGGTTGGGGCCAAAGCCCGTCTTCTTGATCGACTTGAGGAACTGCTTGGGGATGATGGCGTCGGTATCGACGTTCTCGCGGTCCATCGGGGCCACGAGGCCTTTGTGCACGGTGAATTTCTGCATGGTCTGCCTGTTACTTGTTGGCTGCGCGCTCAATGGCGCCGCCCGCGCGCTGCACGTCCTGGCCCATGCCCTTGACGGTGTTGCAGCCGGCCAGCACGAAAGCCAGCGCGAGGGTGATGAAGGCGACAGTCTTGTTGTTCATGGTGGGCTCCTTGGGTTGGCTTTCAGGCAAATTGGCGGATGTCCACGAAGTGGCCGTGCACGGCAGCGGCGGCCGCCATCGCGGGGCTGACGAGATGGGTGCGGCCGCCGGCACCCTGGCGGCCTTCGAAGTTGCGGTTGCTGGTGGATGCGCAGCGCTCGCCGGGCTCCAGGCGGTCGGCATTCATGGCCAGGCACATGCTGCAGCCGGGTTCGCGCCATTCAAAGCCGGCGGCCTTGAAGATCTGGTCCAGGCCTTCGCGCTCGGCCTGTTCCTTCACCAGGCCGGAGCCGGGCACCACCATGGCCAGCTTCACATTGC
>Ga0307408_100000873_pt1 | contig 23699 bp, 24 predicted proteins | sample 322Cmetagenome_FD_202116 | JGI IMG/M metagenome (GOLD analysis project Ga0307408, IMG submission 202116) | Maize rhizosphere microbial communities from greenhouse at UC Davis, California, United States - 322HYB-C-3 | ecosystem: Host-associated > Plants > Roots > Rhizosphere > Soil | place... | reverse complement strand
AGGTAGCGGTTGACGCCCAGCAGGCTGGCCACCACCCCCAGCACGACAACGACGGCCAGGTTGGTCATCACAAACAAAAGGATCCGCTTCATGGATTGAATTCTCCGTGGGGTCAACAACAACGAGTGTTCGCTGGTTCAGATGGGGACTGCAGGCCGCGCTTCAAGCGCCGCTCCCTGGGCCACGGCCCCGGCGCCCCTTCCGGCCGCGATTTATCGCGCTATGGTAGGTGCAAACCTATGGCGCAGCCTTATCACACAAGCGTTGACGGGAATTACGGCGCCGGTACCGCACGGGGCGGGCGAAAGACCAGGGCGTCGTCGTAGAAGGCCGGCACCTCGTTGGCCGGCCACCAGCCAGGCACGCCCAGCACGGGCAGCGGCGTGAAGGGTTTGGCGGCCCAGGCGGCGGGATGCACAGCCTGCGCGAGCCAGGTGTCGAGCCCGGACAGCGCTTCTTTTGCTATCAAATCAATAGCTATAGGCGCCTGGTACACGTGCGCCACCATGGGTTTTCGAGGCGTAACCAGCTTCTCCATCAGCGCATGGCCGAACAGCACCAGCCGGGCCTCGGACCAGAGCGGCCGCAAGTCGATGAACAGGCGCAGCCAGTCGCGCGCCCTGAGCGCATTCCACAGCGCGTCAGGCGCCTGCAGCAGTGCGCCGTTTTCATCGAACACCGTGAGCGCATCGCGCAGCGGCCCGCGCACGGCCCGCACGCCGTCGGCAGCGATGGCGCCGGCCTGCAGCTCGTTCAAACGGCGTTTGGTCTGCGGAAAGTGCAGCCACACCAGGCCGTTGAAGAAGTCGTGCAGGTTGTCGCGCGTGGGTACGCGGCGGGTGTTGCGGATGTACTGCTCGTAGGCCACCCCGGAGGGCAACTCGGCTTGCGGCGCGAACGCCACGGGGGCAGCGCCGGCCGGCGCAGCGGCCTGCAGCGCCTGAGCCACCGGGCACCCGCCCTGCACCTGCTGCGCCACAGGCCGGCCCAGGCCGCGCCAGGGCGCGAGCCACGGAGCGCTCCAGTCGATGGCGTCGAGCGGTGCGAATGTGGGCAGGCTTACACCAGGCGCCACGGCAACGCTTCGCCGGCACGCAAGGGCTTAAGGTTCGCCTCGCCGAAGACAAAGCTCTCGGGCGGCGTCCAGGACTCGCGGCGCAGGGTAATGGTGCCGGTGTTGCGCGGCAGGCTGTAGAAGTCGGGGCCGTGGAAGCTGGCAAAGCCCTCGAGCTTGTCGAGCGCACCGGCGTTGTCGAACGCCTCGGCGTACATCTCCATCGCGGCGTGCGCGGTATAGCAGCCGGCGCAGCCGGTGGCGTGCTCCTTCAGGTGCGCGGGGTGCGGCGCGCTGTCCGTGCCCAGGAAGAACTTGGCCGAGCCGCTGGTGGCCGCCTGCACCAGGGCCACGCGGTGCGTTTCGCGCTTAAGCACGGGCAGGCAGTAGTAATGCGGGCGCACGCCGCCCACGAAAATGGCGTTGCGGTTGTACAGCAGGTGGTGCGCCGTGATAGTGGCGGCGGTGAACCGGTCAGACGCCTGCACGTAGTCGGCCGCATCCTTGGTGGTGATGTGCTCGAAGACGATCTTGAGCTCAGGGAAGTCACGGCGCAGCGGGATCAGCTGCTGCTCGATGAAGACGGCCTCGCGGTCGAACAGGTCGATGTCGCTACTCGTCACTTCGCCGTGCACCAGCAGCAGCATGCCTGCCTTCTGCATGGCTTCGAGCGTCTTGTAGGTCTTGCGGAGGTCGGTCACGCCCGCGTCGCTGTTGGTGGTGGCGCCCGCCGGGTAGAGCTTGCAGGCCACGACGCCTGCATCCTTGGCCCGCGCGATTTCCTCGGGCGGCAGGTTGTCGGTGAGGTACAGCGTCATCAGCGGCTCGAACTGCACGCCCGCTGGCACAGCGGCCAGGATGCGCTCCTTGTAGTCCAGCGCCTGCTGCGCCGTGGTCACGGGCGGGCGCAGGTTGGGCATGATGATCGCGCGGCCGAACTGGGCGGCCGTGTGCGGCACGACGGTCTGCAGCGGCTCGCCGTCGCGCACATGCAGGTGCCAGTCGTCGGGGCGGGTGATGGTGAGGGTGTTCACAGGGGAGGAAGATGCGGCGGTCATGGGCGCCATTGTCCCATTGCCCCTAGAGTCGCCGTGCTACTTCAAATTTGATAGCGTCCAGCGCTTGCTGGACAAGTGCCATGGGCCATTTTTGCTTGAATCGCCGGAAAGCACGGGGCTGGAAAGCCCCGGGCGTTGCGCTACTCGGCCGTGATGTGCGCCTTGCGCACCACCTCGCCAAACTTCACCAGCCGCTCGGACATCATTTTCTCGAACTGGGCGGGGGTCATCTCTTCGGGCGCGATCACACCGCGCTCCTTGAGGTTGGCCACCATGGCAGGCGACGTGGCAACCTGGCGCACGGCCTTGTACAGCGTCTGCACGATGGCTTCGGGCGTGCCGCCAGGCGCGGCCAGGCCGGTCCAGGAGGTGAGGTTGAGCTGCGGGTAGCCGACCTCGGCCAGCGTGGGCACATCGGGCAGTTGCGGCAGCCGCTGGTCGGCGGCCACGGCCAACGCGCGCACCTTGCCGGCCTGGATGTGGGGCAGCATGATGACCAGGTTGTCCAGGATGAACTGCACCTCGTTGCCCAGCACCGCCGTGATCAGCGGCGTGCCGCCGCGGTACGGGATGTGCGTGGTGAAGGCGCCGGTAGCGGCCTTGAACATCTCCACGTTCAGCTGGCCCATGCTGCCCACGCCGCCGCTGCCGTAGTTGAGCTTGCCGGGATTCTTCTTGGCATAGTCCACAAACTCGGCAAAGGTCTTGAACGGCAGGCTGGAATGCACCACCAGCGCGTTGGGCTGGCGGCCCAGGATGGCGATGTTCTCGAAATCCTTGACCGGGTCGTAGCCAACCTTAGGCTGCGTCAGCGGGTTGGCCAGGTGGCTGCTTTGCGACGACACGACCAGCGTGTAGCCATCGGCCTTGGCGCGGGCCACATACTGCGCACCCACAGAGCCGCCTGCGCCAGCGCGGTTTTCCACCACGATGGGCACACCCAGAACCTTGGACAGCGGCTCCGAGTACTGGCGCGCCATGATGTCCACCGACCCGCCGGGCGGGAACGGCACCACGAGCGTGATGGGGCGCGAGGGGTATTTCTCATCGGCGGCCAGCGCCCCTTGCGGCGCAGTCAAGGCGGCCAGGCCCAGCGCCAAACCGGCGGACAGCAAGTGGCGGCGTGGGGAGGGTGTGGATCGCATGGTGGAGCCTTCTCTTCAGTAAAAACGGAAACGGATTCGGAACGGGTCAGGGGTGGTCCAGCACGGCCAGCGCCACGGCCTGGGCGCGGGGCACGAAGGTGGACAGCTCGCAGTACTCGCGCTCGGTGTGCGCGTGACCGCCCACGGGGCCGGTGCCGCACAGCGTGGGCACGCCTACCGAAGCCGTGAGGCCGCTGTCGGCCGCACCGCCGGTGAACTCGCCCTGCACCTCAAAGCCCAGCGAGCGCGCGCCGCGCTGGTACAGCGCCAGCAGTTCGTCGGGGGTGGGCTTCATGGGCAGCGTGCGCCGCGCCTCGGTGATGCGGCCCTTTGTGCGCGGCACGGATTCTTCCTCGACGATGGCGCGCACCCGGGCGAGCAATTGCTCCGGATCGGTGTCGGCGGTGAAGCGCAGATCCACCTCGGCCTTGGCATGGGGCGCCACCATGTTGGGCACGATGCCGCCCTGGACCACGCCCACATTCACCGTGACGCCAGTGGCCGGTTCGGTCAGCGCATGCAGCGCCAGCGTCTTGCGGGCCAGGGCCTCGATGGCACTGGCGCCCGCCGCGTGGTTGATGCCGGCATGGGCGGCCACGCCCTCCACCTCGAACGCCACCACCATGGAGCCCTTTCGGCTGGTCACCAGGTTGCCGCTGACACGGCCGGGCTCGGCGTTGAACACGGCCTTGGCACCGCGCACGTGGGCCATGATGCGCTCGCGCGTGGCGGGCGAGCCGATCTCCTCGTCGCACGAGAAGAACAGGTGCAGTGGCCCCGTGAGCCCGCCGCAGCGGGCAAACGCTTCGGCCACGAACACGTTCAGCACCAGGCCGGATTTCATGTCGGCCACGCCGGGGCCGTAGGCGCGCCCCTCTTCCACGCGGAAGGGGCGCCGCGCCACGGTGCCTGCGGGGTACACGGTATCCATGTGGCCCATGAGCACGATGGGCGGGCCCTGCTCGGCACCCGGCACCTGGGCATGCAGCAGCACGCCGTAGCCGGGTACGGGCTCGAACTGCACGGCGATGCCCGCAGCCTGCAGCCGCGCGCGCAACGCCTCGGCCACGGCCGTTACGCCGGCTTCGTTGCGGCTGCCGCTGTCAATGTTGACCACGGTCTGCAATAGTTCTTGCATGGCACCGGCTTGGCCGGCCAACCAGGCCAGGATGCGCTCGCGCGCCTGAGGGTGTACTGCTTCTTCCACGGTATGCTGCATTGGCTCGATTCTTGGCGCCCGCGACAAGGGACGCTATGGCGGAAAGTGTTGCACGTCGTGCCTCGTTTTGCAATACATTTTTCACAGAAGACTGGTTTATGCAATCATCATTGCAAACACTATCCCCACTGCTACCCGACCGGCTGGCCCAGCACGGCGCCGCCCTCACGGCCAGCGAACGCGCCCTGGCGGACGCGCTGGGCCGGGACTACCCGCACGCGCTGCTGGAGTCGGCCACCGCGCTGGCGGCCCGCATTGGCACCAGCGCGTCCACCGTGGTGCGGCTGTTCGCGAAGCTGGGCTATGCCAGCTATGCAGAGGCCCAACGCGAGGCACGCGCCGAGGTGACGGCCATGTTGCAGACGGCCGGGCAGCGCGCCAGCGTCACCATCGGCACGCAGCGCAGCCTGCAGCAATGCGTGGACGACACGCTGCTGCACGACCAGCACAACATCACCGCCACGCGCGACGGGCTGGACATGCCGGCCTTCGAGGTCATGGCCACGCGCATCGCCGAGGGCCCGGGTCGGGTGTTCGTGCTGGCCCAGATCAACAGCGCCCCGGTAGCCGCCTGGCTGGCGCTGCACCTGAACATGTGCCGCCCCGGCGTGCACGAACTGGGCGCGGGCTCCGTGGCCGCCACCGACCAGTTGCTGTGGGTGCAACCCGAAGACACATTGCTGGCCTTCAGCATCCGCCGCTATGCCAGCGGCCCAGTGAAAGTCGCTCAGCGCTTTCGCGACGCAGGTGCGCAGGTGCTGGCCATCACCGACAGCCCCGCCGCCCCACTGGCCGCCCTGGCCCACCAGAGGGTGCAGGTGCGCACCTCCAACGCATCGCCGTTCGACTCCTACACCGCCGCTTTTTTCCTGTGCAACGCTCTCGTCTCGGCCGTGGCCCAGCTGCGCCACGAGGCCGTCTCCGAAGCTCTGAAGCGGCGCGATGGCCTGTGGGAGCATTTCGAGTCGCAGCTCATCCTGGACGGCACAACGCCCGCAGCGCAACGCAAAGGGAGGTCGCGCCGCACCGACAAGCGTGGTTGAGCCGGCGACATCAGAATGATCGGGCCTGCCCCTGCGTCGGCGGCCTCCAGGGAGATTTGTCGCAGCGGTGTCCGACGCTTCGACGGGCCAGCGGGAACGGTTGCACGCGGATGGACGCAGCCCCACGCGGCAAACACGCTGGGTTGGGACCCCATGAAAAAAGCGCTCCGAGGAGCGCTTTTGTCTTGCTTTGCGTTGATGAACCGTCCCCGCCCATGCAACTGGCGCGGCCCGCGCACGCAGCCGCCGGGAAAGGGCCGCCCCGGCAGCGCCCTCTGGGGGACGGCGCCGCAGGCGACCCGGGGGGCGATCAGTGCTGCAGGATCTTGTTGAGGAAGTCCTTGGTGCGGGGCTGGCGGGCGTCCGGGTTGTTGAAGAATTCCTCCTTGGAGCAGTCTTCCAGGATCTTGCCGCCCACGTCCATGAAGATCACGCGGTTGCTCACCTTGCGGGCAAAGCCCATTTCGTGGGTCACGCACATCATGGTCATGCCTTCATTGGCCAGGCCCACCATCACATCCAGCACTTCGCCCACCATTTCGGGGTCGAGCGCCGACGTGGGCTCGTCGAACAGCATCACGATGGGGTCCATGGACAGCGCGCGCGCAATGGCCACGCGCTGCTGCTGGCCGCCCGAGAGCTGGCCGGGGAACTTGTCCTTGTGGGCGATCAGTCCCACGCGCTCCAGCATCTTGAGGCCGCGCTTCTTGGCGTCGTCCGCATTGCGGCCCAGCACCTTGATCTGCGCGATCGTCAGGTTGTCCGTCACCGACAGGTGCGGGAACAGCTCGAAATGCTGGAACACCATGCCCACGCGGCTGCGCAGCTTGGGCAGGTTGGTGCTCGGGTCGTGCAGCTTCACGCCGTCCACCGTGATCTCGCCTTTCTGGAAGGGCTCCAGCGCGTTGATGGTCTTGATCAGCGTGGACTTGCCCGAGCCCGAGGGGCCGCAAACCACCACCACTTCACCCTTGTTGATAGTGGCCGAGCACTCGTTGAGCACCTGCACGGGGCCATACCACTTGGATACGTTCTTGAGTTCGATCATTTCTCTTTCTCCAATCTCTTCTTTCGTGTCACTTTTTCCAGGGCGCGGCCGTCAAACTCGCACGGCCTGAGCCAGCGGACGCCGTGGAACTGGCTTTGCCAGGCCACCGGCGTCGTCCCCCTTGAGGGGGAAGGCGCGCAGCGCCTCAGGGGGTGTCATCGAATAATGGCGATCTTCTGGTGCAGACGCTTGACCATCCAGGACAGCGCATAGCACATCACGAAGTACAGGACGGCGGCAGCCAGGTAGGCCTCGATGGGGCGGCCGAAGTTCTTGCCCGCCACTTCAAAGCCCTTGAGCATGTCGTAGGCACCGATGGCATACACCAGCGACGTATCCTGGAACAGGATGATGGTCTGCGTCAGGAGCACCGGCAGCATGTTGCGGAACGCCTGGGGCAGGATCACCAGCTTCATGTTCTGGCCATAGGTCATACCCAGCGCCTGCCCGGCATACACCTGGCCCCGCGGAATGGACTGGATGCCCGCACGCATGATTTCGCTGAAGTAAGCGGCCTCGAACGCGATGAAGGTGATGATGGCCGACACCTCGGCGCCAATGGGGCGGCCGATGATGGCGGGCACCAGCAGGAAAAACCACAGGATCACCATCACCAGCGGGATGGAGCGCATGCCGTTGACGTAGATCGTGGCGGGCACATCCAGCCACTTGCGGCCCGAGAGGCGCATCAGGGCCAGCACCGTGCCGAAGAGCACGCCACCAATGGTGGCGATCACCGTGAGCGTCAGGCTGAAATACAGCCCCTTGAGCACGAAGTTGGAGATCAGATCCCAGTTGTAGAACGAAAAATCAAGCTTCATTTCAGTGCCCCCCACCCGCGCCGCTGGCCACGACCATTCCGGGGATACGGGCGCGCTTCTCGACGAAGGCCATGATGCGGTTGATCGCGAAGGCCGAGATGACGTAGAGCGTGGTCACTGCCAGGTAGACCTCGATACCGCGCGAGGTTTCTTCCTGCGCCTGCATGGCGAACATCGTGAGTTCTGCCACCGACACGGCAAACGCCACGGAAGAGTTCTTGAAGATGTTCATCGTCTCGCTGGTCAACGGCGGGATGATGATGCGAAACGCCATGGGCAGCAGCACATAGCGGTAGGTCTGGAAGGTGGTGAAACCCATGGCCAGGCCCGCATAGCGTTGGCCGCGCGGCAGCGCCTGAATGCCCGAACGTACCTGCTCGGCAATCCGTGCCGAAGTGAAGAAACCCAGCGCCAGCACCACCAGCGCAAACCCGGGAACGCCCTGCAAGACGGGGAAAATGCTGGGCAGCACGTGGTACCACAGGAAAATCTGTACCAGCAGCGGAATATTGCGGAACAGCTCCACCCAGGCATTGCCCAGGCGCACGATCATCGGCCGGTCCTGCAAAGTGCGCAGCGTCCCGATCACGGAGCCCAGTACAAGCGCCAGCACCAGGGCCAGCAGCGAAACAGACACCGTCCAGCCCCACGCCGACAGCATCCAGTCCAGATAGGTAATGTCGCCGCCCTTGCCAAAGCAGCTCTGCACGACTTCCCTGTCCATGGTGTCCTGGCAGAACACCTGCCAATCCCAACTCATAGGAGCACCCCTTCAATCCTTGGTATTGCGTTGGGCGCAACCCTTTGCGAGCCCAACAAAAAAGCCCCTTCAAACCGGCTGGCCGAAGGGGCACAAGCGTTCAATCCGTTACTTCTTCGCGTAGTCTTCCATGGGCTTGTCGTTGGGGTTGGCCCAGGCTTCCTTGGTGGCTTCAGACAGAGGCAGGCCGATCTTGGTGTTGGTCGGCGGCACGGGTTGCATGAACCACTTGTCATACAGCTTGGCCAGCGAGCCGTCCTTGATCTGGCGCTTGATGGAATCGTCCACGGCCTTCTTGAAGGCGGGGTCGTCCTTGCGCAGCATGCAGGCGATGGGCTCCACGTTCAGCACTTCGCCGACGATCTTGTAGTCGGCAGGGTTCTTGGACTTGGAGATGTTGGCCGCCAGGATGGAGCCGTCCATCACGAAGGCGTCGGCACGGCCGGTTTCCACCATCAGGAAGCTGTCGGCGTGGTCCTTGCCGAACACTTCCTTGAAGTCGATGCCGCCAGCGCGTTCGTGCTTGCGCAGGGTTTGCACCGAAGTGGTGCCGGTCGTGGTGGCCACGGTCTTGCCGTTCAGGTCCTTGATGGAGGCGATGCCCGAGTTGGCCTTGGTGGCGATGCGCACTTCTTCCACGTAGGTGGTCACGGCGAACGCCACGTCCTTTTGGCGGGCGGCGTTGTTGGTGGTGGAGCCGCACTCCAGGTCCACCGTACCGTTGGTCACCAGGGGGATACGGTTTTGCGAGGTCACGGGCTGGTACTTGACTTCCAGCTTGGGCAGGCCCAGTTGCTTCTGGATGTCCGCCAGGACAATTTCACCCATTTCAGTGTGAAAACCCACGTACTTGCCATTGCCCAGGGTGTAGGAAAGACCCGAAGACTCACGGACGCCGAGCGTCACGCTGCCCGAGGCCTTGATTTTGGCCAACGTGTCGGTGGCTTGTGCGAAAGCGCTACCGGCCGCCAGGGCGGTTACGGCAACCGCGAGCAAATGCTTCTTCATTGGTATCTCCTTGTGTATGAAGCGAAAAGAAGGGGGATTTTCAAAGGTTCGCCCACGCCGGGGTACCGGCAGGCCGCACTCTTCAAAAGGGGATCTTCGACCAGGATAGTAATCAGAACGGAACCTGGTCGGTAGGGTATTTCCAGAAGTCGCGCAACAGGTAGCTCACCGGTAGGTTCAGCACCGTGTTGTTGGGAGGAATGGGTTTGTTAAACCACTTGTCGTAAATCGGGTAGATCTCGCGGCTGGTGATGATGCGGCGCATTTCCTCGTCGATCAGCTTCTTGAACTCCGGATCGTCCTTGGGAAGCATGATCGCCAGCGGCTCAGTGGTCATGAACCGACCCACCACCTTCAGCGCCTTGGGGTCGGGGCGTCCGGCAGCAAGGCCATACAGAAGCACATCGTCCATCACGAACGCATCGGCTTCACCCTTTTCCACCATCTCCACCCCCTTGGCGTGGTCGGGGGCTTCCAGGATCGTGATGCCCATGACACGCTCGCGATTGAGCTGGTCCGCAGCCTTGAGAGGAGTGGTGCCCTTGGTGGACACCAGTTTCTTGCCGCCCAGGTCTTCCACGCGATCCACAGGACTGGAGGACTTCACCAGCAGCCGCGCCCCGGTGATGAAATGCGGAATCGTGAAGGCCACCTTCTGGCGACGCTCGGCATTGTTGGTGGTGGAGCCACATTCCATGTCGGCCTTGCCCTGCTCGATCATGGTGATGCGGTTCGCCGGGGTCACCTGCAAGAAATCGACTTCCATGTCCTTCTTGCCCGTCTTCTTGCGCACGGCCTCTGCCAGGCGCAGGCACAAATCCACCGCATACCCCACGGGCTTGCCGGACTGGCTGTCCACATACGAAAACGGCACAGAGGACTCGCGGTGGGCAATCACCAGCTTGCCTCCCGCGCTGATGCGATCCAGCACCGAGGCCTGCGCAGAAAACGCCGCCATGCAGCTGGCCACCAACCCCCAGGCGATTCCCCAATGCTGAACTCTCATAAGCTTCTCGGTCAATGAATGGACGGGATTAGCAATCTTCGTACCACGGGGGTGTTGAGCGGCGCGTTTTGCGGGATCCCAAACCAACGATGGCGCGAACTGTACGTGTCGTTACGAGGAAACTCCAATGCCGTTTGGGCGCGCAACTATGCAAATCGTTTATATCCGTATTTACCCTTAGCATGACCCTGCCTGTGCCTGCAGGTAGGTCCACAGGGCCTGGGCCATCCCTTTGGGCGCCTCTTTGCCCGCCGGCTTTTCCCGGTAGGCACGAACATCCATGGTCATCTGCATGGCTTCGCTGCCGGCGGGGGCCGCACTGACGAGGCGGCGCGAGCGCAGCTCTTTCTTGACGGCGCTGTGGGGCAAAAAGGCCACGCCGTGTCCTTCGAGGGCCATGGCCTTGAGGCCCTCGGCCATGTCGGTTTCGTAGACCCGCTCCAGGTGAATGGGCGTATCGGATTCCTTGAGGATCAGCTCCGTCACCCGGCCCAGATACGCACCGGGGGCATAGCCCAGGTACGGCAGTGGCTGGCCGGCCCGGCCGGGCAATCGGTGCACGGGCTGGCCGTCGGCATCCGCCTTGCTGTAGGGCGACAAGACCTCCTGCCCCAGGCTCACCATCTCGTAGCGGTCCGCATCCAGCTGGAACGGCTGCGAGGGGTGGTGGTAGGCGATCAGCAGGTCGCACCCGCCTTCCACCAGGCGCATCACGGCATCGTGCACATTGAGGGCGATCAGCCGGCTTTTGAAGGGGCCGAACTTGTCGTGCAGGCTGGACACCCACGCCGGGAAGAAAGTGAACGCGAGCGTGTGCGGCACCGCGAACTCGATCATGTCCTTGCCTGCACTGGTGTGGGCTCGCAGCATGGCGCGCGTGTTCTGCAGGGACTGCAGCACTTCCAGGGCTTGGTCGTACAGCGTCTTGCCCGCGGGGGTGAGCCGGGTGGGGTAGGAGGTGCGGTCCACCAGATCGGTGCCGGCCCAGGCCTCCAAGGCCTGGATACGCCGCGAAAAGGCGGGCTGGGTGACATGCCGCAACTGGGCAGAGCGGCTGAAGCTGCGCGTTTCCGCAAGACTGACAAAATCTTCGAGCCACTTGGTTTCCATGGCTGCATTATCCCTGCCCATCCGGGGTGCGGGGACCCCACGCCATGAGGGTTTTCATAGAGAAGCAGGGCCTGCCGCATCCCGAGTCAAGGGTAAACACGCAGGTTTGCCGACGCATAATGGAACGCAGCGCTAACCGCGCTTTTTTTGCGCTCGGGGCGTTGCACGCCCCAGGCCCCCGGTGCACAACACCGCCGGGCAGGGCAGCCGGCATTTGCGTGTTTGTCATCTCCACCCTGCTCCATGTCTCCACCTTCTTCCCCAGGGCCCACGGCTGATGCAGCTTCCACGGCCCACAGCCCCGACACTGAACTCCGCTCATTGCGCATCGAAGACTGGCTTACCGTCATCGTGATGGCGCTGCTGGCGCTCATCACCTTTGCCAACGTGCTGGTGCGCTACTTCACCAACTCGTCCTTCGCCTGGACGGAAGAGATCTCGGTCTTTTTGATGATCGTGCTGGCCCTGGTCGCAGGCTCGGCCGCCGTGGCGCGCGACCAGCACATCCGCATCGAGTACTTTGCCGAAGGCGGCTCCGCCCTGCGCAGCAGGCGCCTGGCGATGCTGGGCGCGGCCACGGTGGCGGTGCTCTTCGGGCTCATCGCCGTGCTCAGCGTGCGCGTAGTGTGGGACGACTACCGCTTTGGCGAGACCTCGCCGGGCATCGGCGTGCCGCAGTGGTGGTACTCGATCTGGCTGCCCGTGATCTCGGCGCTCATCACGGCACGCGCCGTGGGCCTGTTCATTCGGCGCAGCCGCAGCCCTGCCGGTGCCAGCAACGACGCCGCCCGGGACACCCAGCCATGATCGCCACGCTGCTCTTTGTGGCCTTCCTGGGCCTGATGTTTGTGGGTGTGCCCATCGGCGCTGCGCTGGGCCTGGCGGGTGCTGCCGCCATCGCCCTGGCCAATGCCGACAGCCAGTGGTTCGGCCTGCTGGCCGTGCCGCAGAACTTCTATGCGGGCCTGGGCAAGTACCCGCTGCTGGCCATCCCGATGTTCGTGCTGGTCGGCTCCATCTTCGACCGCTCGGGCGTCGCCCTGCGCCTGGTCAACTTTGCCGTCTCAATAGTCGGGCGCGGCCCGGGCATGCTGCCGCTGGTGGCGATCGCCGTGGCGATGTTCCTCGGCGGCATCTCGGGCTCGGGGCCGGCCAACGCCGCTGCCGTGGGGGGCGTGATGATCGCGGCCATGTCGCGCGCGGGCTACCCGCCCTCGTTCTCGGCCAGCGTGGTGGGGGCTGCGGCGGCCACCGACATCCTCATCCCGCCCTCCGTGGCGTTCATCATCTATTCGGTGCTGGTGCCCGGCGCTTCGGTGCCCGCGCTGTTTGCGGCGGGCATGGTGCCCGGCGTGCTGGCGGGCATCGCGCTGATCGTGCCGGCCGTGTGGATGGCCCGCAGGCACAAGATGGGCGCGCTCGAAGCCGAGATGCCCCGCCCCCCGTTCTGGAAGAGCCTGCGCGAGGCCACCTGGGGCCTGGCCGCGCCGGTGCTGATCCTGGGCGGCATGCGCGCCGGCTGGTTCACCCCCACCGAGGCCGCCGTGGTGGCGGTGTTCTACGGCCTGTTCGTGGGCATGGTGATCCACCGCACGATCTCCGTGCGCGACCTGTTCCCCATCCTGCGCGAATCGGGCGAGCTGTCGGCCGTGATCCTCATCGTGGTTTCGCTGGCGGGGATCTTTGCGTACTCACTGTCCACGCTGGGCGTGATCGACCCAGTGGCCAACGCCATCGTGAATTCGGGCCTGGGCGAGTACGGCGTGCTGGCGCTGCTCATCGTGCTGCTGATCACCGTGGGCATGTTCCTCGACGGCATCTCGATCTTCCTGATCTTCGTGCCGTTGCTGCTGCCCATCATGAATCACTACCAGTGGGACCCGGTGTGGTTCGGCGTGATCCTGACCCTGAAGGTCGCCCTGGGCCAGTTCACCCCGCCGCTGGCCGTGAACCTGATGGTGTCATGCCGCATTGCCGGCGTGCGCATGGAATCGACCGTGCGCTGGGTGGGCTGGATGCTGCTGGCCATGTTCCTCGTGATGGTGGCCGTGATCGCCTTTCCGCAGCTGGCGCTGTGGCTGCCAGCCCGGCTGGGGTATTGAAGTACGAATGAAAATGCCATCTAGCGCTTATTCCACAAGCGCTGGTAGCTAGATTTTCTATAGCAAGGAGACTGAACCATGAAACTGCGCACCTTCCTCACGTCCACCCTGGCAGCCGCGGCCGCCCTGGCCTTCGCCGCTCCGGCCGCCATCGCGCAGACCGCCTACAAGAGCGAGTACCGCATGTCACTCGTGCTGGGCCCCGCGTTCCCATGGGGCAAGGGCGGCGAGCTGTGGGCCAACAAGGTCCGCGAGAAGACCAATGGCCGCATCAACATCAAGCTGTACCCCGGCGTCTCGCTGATCCAGGGCGACCAGACGCGCGAATTCAGCGCGCTGCGCCAGGGCGTGATCGACATGGCCGTGGGCTCCACCATCAACTGGTCGCCGCAGGTCAAGCAGCTCAATTTGTTCTCGCTGCCCTTCCTGTTCCCCGACTACGCCGCCGTCGACGCCGTGACGCAGGGCGACGTGGGCAAGCAGATCTTCGCCACGCTGGACAAGGCGGGCGTGGTGCCGCTGGCCTGGGGTGAAAACGGCTACCGCGAGATCTCCAACTCCAAGCTCGCGATCAAGTCGCCCGCCGACCTCAAGGGCCTGAAGATCCGTGTCGTGGGCTCGCCCCTGTTCCTGGACACCTTCACCGCGCTGGGTGCCAACCCCACGCAGATGAGCTGGGCCGACGCGCAGCCCGCGTTCGCCAGTGGCGCCGTGGACGGCCAGGAGAACCCCATCGCCGTCTACCAGGCCGCCAAGCTGCACACCGTGGCCCAGAAGCACATCACGATGTGGGGCTACGTGAACGATCCGCTGGTGTTCGTGGTGAACAAGGACATCTGGAACAGCTGGACGCCCGCCGACCGCGAAATCGTGAAGCAGGCCGCCATCGACGCCGGCAAGGAAGAAATCGCCATCGCACGCAAGGGCATGGTCGAAGCCGACAAGCCTCTGCTCAAGGACATTGCCGCCAACGGCGTGACCATCACCCAGCTGTCCGCCACCGAGCGCGAAGCCTTTGTAAAGGCCACGCGCCCCGTGTACGAAAAGTGGAAGAGCCAGATCGGCGCCGACCTGGTGACTGCAGCCGAGAAGGCCATTGCGGCGCGCAAGAAATAAGCAGCGCCCGCCACCTCCGCACCCTCGGCCACGCGAAGGCGCTATGTAAACAATAGCTGCCGGCGCTTGCCCATCAAGCGCCAGCAGCTATTTTTGCTTCAAACCGCCATCCGATACCGGGTGCTTGGCCGCGTTCTTGCGCAGCTTGTTCTCCACCGCCTGCGCCAAGTCCACACCTGCGTGGTCTGCCAGCTGCAGCAGGTACAGCAACACATCGGCCACTTCGTCGGCAATGGGCTCCTTCAGCGCCGGATCGTGGCGCGCCGCCAGCGACTGCTCGGGCGTCATCCACTGAAAGATCTCTGCCAGCTCGGCAGCCTCCACCATCAGCGCCATGGCCAGGTTTTTGGGCGTGTGATAGGGCTGCCACTGGCGCTCGGCCGCGAAGGCACGCAGCCGGGCCCGCAGGGCACCGAGATCGACAGTGGTCATCAAAACTCCTGATTTGATAGCCGCAGGAGCATGTCCTTCGAGCGCCAACGGGTTACTTGACGCAAGTCTCAGACCGGCGACACCGGCGCTTCACCCGCCAAATGGCGCCGCGCGTTCTCCAGGAACCGGTCCACCGATGCCTGCACCGCTTCGGGCGACCAGCCCGCCACGTGGGGCGTGAGCACCACGTTGCCGAGGTCCAGCAGTTCGGCGGGAGGCGCGGGCTCGCTCTCGTACACGTCCAGCCCCGCGCCCGCAATGGTTCCGGCGCGCAGCGCCTGGGCCAGCGCCGCGGTATCGATCACGCTGCCCCGTGCGATGTTGACCACGTAGCCGCTCGGCCCCAGGGCCTGCAGCACCTGCGCGTTCACCAGATGCTGCGTTCCCGCGCCGCCGGGCGTGGCGATGACCAGCACGTCGGCCCACTCCGCCAGCGCCATCACGTCGGGAAAGTAGCGGTGCGCCACATCGCTGCGCACACTGCGGTTGTGGTAGCCCACCTCCATCTCGAAACCCAGCGCGCGCTGCGCGATCTTCTTGCCAATGGTGCCCAGGCCGACGATGCCCAGGCGTTTGTGCGACACGTTGGGCGGAAGCGGCAGCGCCGTGCGCCACACGCCCTGGCGCGTGAGGGTGTCGAGCCTGGGAATGCCGCGCACGGTAGCGATCAGCAGGCCGAAGGCGTGGTCGGCCACGCAGTCGTCGTTGGTGCCTGCGCCGTTGGCCACCACGATGCCGCGCGCCTTGGCGTGCGCCACGGCGATGTTCTCGTAGCCCGCGCCCAGGGCGCAGATGAGGGTGATGTTCGGCAGGGCATCGATCTGCGCGGCGGAAAGGCCGGTGGAGCCAATGGTGAGCACCACGCTGATGCGCGGGCCATGTTCTTCGATGGCAGCCGCGGCCTGCGCCGCGTCCGGCGCATAGATCACCTCGAACGACTGCGCCATCTGGGCGCGGTGGTCCTCGGACAGGAACATGAGGGCAAGCAGGACAGGCTTCATGAATGAAAAGTCATCGGGTCAAGGGAAAAAAAGGGGGCGTCGGGAAGCGCTTCACGCCGCGGGGTCACTCTGCTGGATAGCCCACATCCTGGCGTAGCGCTCGCCGCGCGCCAGCAGCTGGGTGTGCGTGCCGCGTTCGATGATGCGGCCGGCCTCCATCACGAGGATCTCGTGCGCATGGACCACCGTCGACAGCCGGTGGGCAATCAGCAGCGTGGTCTTGTTCTGCGCGGCGCTTTGCAGCTCGGCCTGGATGGCGCGCTCGTTGGCCGAGTCCAGCGCGCTTGTGGCCTCGTCGAAGATCAGAATCGGTGGATTCTTGAGCAGCGTGCGGGCAATCGCCACGCGCTGCTTTTCGCCGCCGGAGAGCTTGAGCCCGCGCTCGCCCACCATGGTTTCGTAGCCCCGGGGTGTGCTGGCAATGAAGTCATGGATGCGCGCGGCACGGGCGGCGGCCTCCACCTCGGCCTGCGTCGCGCCCGTGCGGCCGTAGGCGATGTTGTAGGCCACGGTGTCGTTGAACAACACCGTGTCCTGCGGAACGATGCCGATCGCCTGGCGCACGCTCGCCTGCGTCACGCTGCGGATCTCCTGCCCCGCAATGGTGATGCGCCCCTGCTGGATGTCGTAGAAGCGAAACAGCAGCCGCGCCAGTGTGGACTTGCCAGAGCCCGAAGGCCCCACCACCGCCACCGTCTTGCCCGCCGGGATCTCGAAGCTCACGCCCTGCAGGATGGGGCGCGCTGCGGCGTTGGCAGCGTCGTAGGCAAAGTGCACATCCTCAAAGCGCACGGTGGGCTGGTCCAGCCCTGTCAGCGGCTGGGCGCCGGGCGCATCGGCCACCTCGCGCTCCTTGTCCATGAGCGTGAACATCTTGTCCAGGTCGGTCAGGCTTTGCTTGATCTCGCGGTAGATCACGCCCAGGAAGTTGAGCGGGATGTACAGCTGGATCATGAAGGCGTTGACCATGACCAGGTCGCCCAGCGTCATGCGGCCGTCGACCACGCCCTGCGTAGCGCGCCAGAGCATGGCCACGAGGCCGGTGGCGATGATGAGCTGCTGGCCGGTATTGAGCATCGACAGCGTGGTCTGGCTCTTCAGGCGCGCGCGGCGCAGGCGCTCCAGGCTCTCGTCGTAGCGGCGGGCCTCGAAGGCTTCGTTGTTGAAATACTTCACCGTCTCGTAGTTCAGCAGCGAATCCACGGCCTTGGTGTGCGCGGCCGAATCGAACTCGTTGGCCTCGCGGCGGAACTTGGTGCGCCACTCCGTCACCAGCACGGTGTAGGCGATGTACAGCACCAGCGCCGTGAGCGTGATCCAGGCGAACCAGGCATCGAACTTGACGGCCAGCACGCTGAGCACCAGCACCACCTCGATGAGCGTGGCGAACACGTTGAACAGCGAGAACGAGATCAGCGACTCGATGCCGCGCACCCCCCGTTCGATGTCGCGCGTCATTCCGCCAGTCTGGCGCTCCAGGTGAAAGCGCAGCGACAGCGCATGCAGGTGCTGGAATGTCTGCAGCGCGATCGAGCGCGCGGCGCCTTGCGTGGCCTTGGCAAACACCAGTTCGCGCAATTCGGTGAAAACCGACGTGGACAGGCGCAGTGCGCCGTAGGCCAGCAGCAGCCCCATCGGCACCACCAGGAGCGCGGCGGGGTCGCCCGGCTTGAAGTTCATCGCATCCACCAGCGTCTTGAGCAGCAGCGGCACGCCCACATTGGCCAGCTTGGCGCCCACCATGAACACGATGGCCGCCACCACGCGCCATTTGTACTGCCACAGGTAGGGCAGCAGGCGGCGCAGGGTGGTCCAGTCGGATCGGGCAGGCGCGGCGGTGCCGGGCAAGGGGGGCGCAATTTCGCCGTGGTGGCGCATGGGGGACAATTCCGGGTTGTTGTTCTTACCGACCCGGCTGACGCCCAGGTGGTCTGGCAGGCTGAACGCCCACCAGAAACCCATGGTTCATGGTTCCCGATGGACCGGATCAGCCCCAACCGAGATTGTGCCCATGTCTGCCGTTTTCAGCCCGCCACCTGCCGCATTGCCCACCGACAAGGAGCTCGTGCTCAAGGTCATTCCCATGCCCGCCGACACCAACGGCAACGGCGACATCTTTGGCGGATGGGTGATGGCCCAGGTCGACCTCGCCGGATCGGTGCTGCCGGCGCGCTACATCCAGGGCCGCATGGCCACGGTGGCGGTGAACGAGTTTGTCTTCAAGCAGCCCGTGCGCGTGGGCGACATCCTGTCGTTCTTCTCGGCCATCACGCGGGTGGGCAACACCTCGGTCACCGTGGAAGTCGAAGTCTATGCAGAGCGGTTTTCCGCCCAGGGCCAGTATGTGAAGGTCACCGAGGCGCGGCTGACCTATGTGGCCATCGACGAGCAGGGGCGCCCCCGGCCGGTGCCCAAACGCACGCCCGCCTGAGGCCCGTACATGCCCACGCAAGCGCCGGGGCGTGCAATGACCCGATTTCGCTCCACCCCTTCGAGCGGTGGTCCGTGCGGGCGGTCTGCAGCGTTGCGGCGATTGGCCATGCCGAGCTTTTGGCTGCGCACCGCGCCTTGCACACCATTTCGCAGAGACCGCTGCGCGCCCCCTGGGAGATCGTGACCAGGCTCTGAGGGACTGTTGAAAGCCGCCCAGGAGCGAATCTGAAAAACCGCCCCGGCACGTGCGCTGGCGGGGCGGTCGGATGCCGATGGCGGGGACTTTATGCGGCCATGGCCGTCGGCTCGGCACGCAGCGGCGCCGATGCAGAGCGGTGCGGTTGAGCGCCCGACGACGCTGCAGCCCCGTTGGAAAAGCCAGAGACAATCTCGCCCGCGAGCTGCCCGCCCTCTTCCACCACCAGCTTGCCATAGCGGATCTTGCCGTTGACCTTGCCGGTGCTGTAGATGACGAGCTTCTGGCGCACGGTAAGCGTGCCGTCGAACTCGCCGTGGATCTCCGCGATGTCGATTTCGGCGGAACCCTTGAACGCGCCGTTGTGCGAGATCTGGATGACCCGCGAATCCATCGTGGCCTCCACGGTGCCTTCCACCACCAGGGTGTCGCAATCGGTGATCTCGACGCCCTTGAGCTTGATGTTGGGGCCCACCGTGAGCTTGCTGCCCGACGAGTCGCTGGCGGACGGGGTCGCAGCCGGCGTGATGGCCGGTGCCGGGTTGGCAGGGGCGGCTGATGTGTTGCTGCTCAGCCCTGTGGATGACGTTGCGCTGTGGCGGGGTTGGAAGGATTCGGTTTCACGCTTGCCAAAGAAGGGGTTTTGCACGGCCATCAGATCTCCTTGAAAAGAAGAATTCATCGTAGGACGGCAGCTACAAAAAAGATGCGCGCGTTACGCAAGATCGGTAACGAGAAGGTTCGATGGTTGCAAGCGCTTGCAGCGCTTGCAACACCATACAGCGCCCGAAAGCCTGTGCATGGTGTCGCCTGTGCAAGCCTAGCGCAGCGCAAAGGTTGTTAGCCTGGGGGCATGCAGATTTCCGAACTGGCCCGCCAGACGGGTGTCACGGTGCATGCGCTGCGCCACTACGAGCGCGCCGGGCTGCTGCGCCCGGCACGCCTGCCCAATGGGTACCGCGACTATGCCCCTTCGGCCCGCCGCGAGGTGGTGTTCATCGCCATGTCGCGCGCGCTGGGCTTTGGCCTGCCGCAAATCCGCAGCCACCTGCAGGCCTGGCGGCGTGGCCGCATTGGCCCTGGCGAGCTGGCGGACACCGTGGAGGCGCGGGCCAACGAGATCCAAGCGCAGATCACTGCGTTGCAAGCGCAGCAACGGCTGGCGCTCGACCACGCGCAGTGGCTGCGCGCCCGCCAGGCCGAGCAGGCGCACAGCCAGCGCCCCGGCGCCGCTCCGTCGCGGGCGCCCTGGCCCCGCGTCCGCAAGGCCACACCGGCCACCCCTTCCACCCAAGGAGACCGTTCATGAACCCCACCTCCGCTCCCCTGCTGGAGCAGCTTGAAGCCGCCGTGCTTGCCATGCCCATGGCACGCACCCTCAGGCTGCGCTTTCTGGATGCCGCGCCCGGCGCCGTGACCGTGGAGATGCCCATTCTCGAGGCCTTCTGCTTTCGGCCCGGACAGCTGCAGGCGACTGCTGTCTATGCACTCGGCGACTTTGCCGCCGTGGCGGCCGCCGGCAGCCTGCTGCCACCCGGCTGGGCCAACGCCACGGTGGACGGCACCGTCAAGCTGTTTGCCCCAGCCCGTGGTGCCTGCCTGCGTGCCAGGGGCCGTGTGGTTGATGCGGGCAGCCTGCTGAGCATCTGCGCCGCCGACGTGTGGGCGGTCGATGACGCTGGCATCGAAACCCTGTGCGCGACCTGGCTGGGCACGGCGCGCAATCTGGAGCCTCGCCGCAGCACCTGAGCCGCGCGATTTCAGGACACGATGTACGCTGCCGCGCCTGCCGACATGATCTGTCCGTCCGGCCCCAGAAACTCCATGCGCGTGGTGGCCACGCGCGAGCCCAGGCGCAACACCTGTGCGCGCAGCTCGAAATGGCTGCCAATGCCGGGGCGCAGGTAATCGATCCGCAGGTCAATGGTGCCCAGCTTGGCAAAGCGGTGCAGGCGCTGCGCGGGCGGCTCGTCCATGTGCTTGGCGCCGATGGCGGCCATCACGGCCAGCCCGCCCATGGCGTCCAGCCCCGCACTGATCACGCCGCCGTGCACGCGGTTGTAGGCGTAGTGGCCCACCAGCTCGGGCTTCATGTCGATACGCCCCGCCACCCCATCGGGCCGCAGGTCCACCACCTTCAGGCCCAGCACCTGGTTGAAGACGATCTTCTCTTCAAAGATGGTGCGCAGCCCGTCAATGAACTCGGGCTCGAACGCCGCGGCGGGCGAAGGGGCGGTTTTACTCATGAGGATTTCCGGCAGGAAGACGGCGTGGACCCACAGCCCGTGCGGTCTGTCGCTTCAATTTTGATAGCTTGTTGCGCTTACCCAGCAAGCGCCAGCGGCCATTTTGGCTTAAACAATGCGTTTCTGCCTGCGCCATCAATGTCGCCCACGCGACATTTCAAGGCCCGGCATCGCCCTGCGGTGGGCTGAGTAGGACACAACCCTTATTGCGCCTCGCGTCCGCGCCCGTCAATATCCGCGGCTTGCCAGTCACCGCAGCCCGTCAGGGTTAGCCCCGAGTGCGAAGCGCCACCCGGGCAGGCACGATCATTTATGCAAAGCAATCGCTTTGTAAAAATATTCTGGAGAGCCAGTGTGCAATTCGTGCAACTGTTGATCAGCGGTGTCTCCCAGGGGTGCATCTACGGGCTGATCGCGCTCGGCTTCGTGCTCATCTACAAGGCCACGGAAACGGTGAGCTTTGCCCAGGGCGAACTCATGATGCTGGGCGCGTTCTGCGGCCTGGCGCTGATGACCGTGCTGGGCTTTCCCTTCTGGGTGGCGGTGCTGGCCAGCATCGCGGCCATGGGGCTCTTCGGCGTGGTGCTGGAGCGCGCGGTGATCCGCCCCATCCTCGGACAGCCGGCTTTCTCCATCGTCATGCTCACCATCGGCATCGGCTACGTGCTGCGCGGGCTGGTCACCATGATCCCCAACATCGGCACCGACACGCACACGCTGCCCGTGCCCTACAAGGACCAGTCCCTGCGGCTGGGCGAGCTGGTGCTCAGCGCCGAGCAGCTGGTGGTGATTGGCGCCACCGGCGTGCTGTGCGTGCTGCTGTTTGCGATGTTCCGCTACAGCAAGCTGGGCATCGCGATGCAGGCCGCCTCGCAAAACCAGCTGGCCGCGTACTACATGGGCATCCCGGTGCAGCGGCTCAACGGCTTGGCCTGGGGACTGGCGGCCGTGGTGGCGGCGGTGGCGGGGCTGCTGCTGGCGCCCATCACTTTCGTGCATGCGAACATGGGCTTCATCGGGCTCAAGGCGTTTCCGGCTGCAGTGGTGGGCGGCTTCGGCAGCCTGCCGGGGGCCATCGTGGGCGGGCTGGTGATCGGCATCGTCGAATCGCTCTCGGGCTTTTACCTGCCCGATGGGTTCAAGGACACGGCTGCGTACATCGTGGTGCTCATCATGCTGATGGTCAAACCGAATGGGCTGTTCGGCGAGAAGCTGAGAAAGAAAGTCTGACCCATGCGCTTTCTCTTCAAGACCTCGTACGAGCAAGACATCCGCCTGGCCAAACACGGCGGGCATGTGTTCTGGTACAGCCTGCTGGGCCTGGCGCTGGTCGCCGCGCCCTGGGTGGCGCCTGAATACTGGCTGGCCCAGCTGACCTTTGTGCTCATCTATGCCATCGTGGGCCTGGGGCTGATGCTGCTGGCGGGCTTCACGGGGCTTTTCTCGCTGGGACATGCGGCCTTTTTGGGCGTCGGGGCGTATACGCAGGCCGTGCTCACCGGCATGGGCTGGCCGTTTGCGCTGTCGCTGGCCTGCGCGGCGGGGCTGTCGGCCGCTGTGGGGGTGGTGGTGGGGCTGCCCGCGTTGCGCGTGAAGGGTATCTACCTGGGCATGGCCACGCTGTCGTTCGGCTTCATCGTCGAAGAGGTGTTCGCGCGCTGGGAGTCGGTGACGGGCGGCAACTCTGGCAAGCACCTGGTGCCGCCGCAGATCGGCGGGTATTCGTTCGAGACCACGGAGTCGTTCTACTTCTTGTGCCTCGTCATCACCGTGGTCTGCACGCTGGCCATCCTGAACCTGCTGCGTTCGCCCACCGGGCGCGCGTTTGTCGCCATTCGCGATTCAGAGATATCGGCGCAGAGCATGGGCATCCACCTCGCGCGCTACAAGACGCTGTCGTTCTCGCTGTCGGCCGCGCTCGCGGGCATCGGCGGCGCGCTGTATGCGCACAAGCTGCAGTTCATCTCGCCGGACCAGTTCAACATCCTGCAATCCATCGACCTGCTGCTCATGATCGTGATTGGCGGCCTGGGATCGGTGCACGGGGCTTTCCTGGGCGCCATCTTCCTGATCTCGATGCCACAGCTCATCTCGCTCAGCAAGGACTGGCTGCCCGCCACCATCGGCCAGGCGCCTGGGCTGCAAGCGGTCGTGTATGGCGTGGTGCTCATTGCCTTTGTGCTGTTCGAGCCCATGGGCCTGTACGGCCGCTGGCTCAAGGTGCGCACCTGGCTGCAGATGTTCCCGTTCTACCGCAAGGGGATGTTCAAGCGGCAGAAGTCCTTTCAAAAATCCGACAGGTTGAAATGACTGCGATGACCAACGAAGTCCTGCTTTCGGCCCAGAACCTCAGCGTGCGCTTCGGCGGCGTGCTGGCCGTCAACAACGTGAGCTTCGACGTGCGGCGTGGCGAGGTGTTCACCCTCATCGGACCCAACGGCGCGGGCAAGACGACGGTGTTCAACCTCATCAGCCGCATCTACACGCCCACCACCGGCACCATCGCGTACGCCGGCCCGGGCGGCGCCATGCTGCCCCTGACCGAGCAGCCGCCCCACAAGGTGGCGGGCCTGGGGATAGCGCGCACCTTCCAGAACATCGAACTCTTCGAGCACGCGAGCGTGCTGCACAACCTGCTGATCGGCCGCCACACCCGCCGCGAGACGGGCCTGTGGGCAGACATGTTCTTCACCCGCAAGGTGCGTACCGCAGAGGTGCGCGCCCGCGAGAAGGCCGAGCAGGTCATCGACTTTCTCGACCTGCAGCACTACCGCGACACCATGGTGGCCGGCCTGCCGTACGGCGTGCGCAAGGTGGTGGAGCTGGCGCGCGCCCTGTGCACCGAGCCCCAACTGCTGCTGCTCGACGAGCCATCTTCGGGCCTGAACGTGGAGGAGACCG
>Ga0307408_100000872_pt1 | contig 23711 bp, 21 predicted proteins | sample 322Cmetagenome_FD_202116 | JGI IMG/M metagenome (GOLD analysis project Ga0307408, IMG submission 202116) | Maize rhizosphere microbial communities from greenhouse at UC Davis, California, United States - 322HYB-C-3 | ecosystem: Host-associated > Plants > Roots > Rhizosphere > Soil | place... | reverse complement strand
CTGCGCGCAGCGCAAAATGTCCGATTGCCAGACCTGACCCCGACTTTTGCTTAAGAAGTTTTTAAGGTTTGCTGAGGGAGTTTTTAAGAACGCGATGATGTCTTGATGACTACCATTCCCTTCGTACCAACCCGAGGACGAATGACATGAGCAAACCACGAATCAATATGTACTCCGGCATCCACAAGGCGCTGCGCAACTTCATGAGCGACACCGAAAGCCGCCTGTCCCGCACCGATGCCGCCGATAATGAAGACCTGCAAGGCGCCCTGGCGCAAGTGCGCGAGTTGCTGGGCATGATGCGCAAGCACCTGCAGCACGAGCGCGACTTCGTGCACCCCGCAATGAACGCGCGCCGCCCCGGTTCCGCACAGGTGGCGGAAGGCGACCATGACCACCACGACTGGGCCATCGACAAGCTGCTGGCATTGTGCGACCACTGCGCCAGCGCCGTAGGCAGCGCGCGCTTCCAGCACCTGGAGCACTTGCACCTGCAGCTGTCGGTCTTCATTGGCGAAAACCTGGTGCATATGAACCTGGAGGAAACCGAACACAATGCCGTGCTGTGGGCCTGCTATTCCGACGAGGAGCTGCACCAAATCCACGAACGCATCATCGCCGCCATTCCGCCGCAAGAGATGCAGTCGACCATGCGCTGGATGATTCCCGCCGTGAGCCCGGCTGAACGCGCAGGGATGTTGCTGGGCATGCGCGCCGGCATGCCGCCGCCAGTGTTCGATGGTGTTCTGGCTTTGACGCGCAGCTTGATCAGCGCACGCGATATGCAAAAGCTGGAAGCGGCACTGCAAGCACCGCAGCCCATCGCCGCGTGAAGCGCGGCGCGGTCAGGCTTCCGTCAACTGCAACGGGCGCTGGACGCAAAGGAGGAAATGTCCGCGCCCCGTTTTTTCGATGCGCACCGGCGCCTCGCGTTCGCACAAGCGGCGTGCCAGCAGCACCAGGCGCGCTTCCAGGTTATCGCTGACGTCCGGCAGGCGCACGCGCTGGTCCAGCCGCAACTCGCGGTTGCTGAACGCGGTCTTGCCATGGGCGACAAAGTCCTGCAGCAGCGCCCACAGCACGGCCCCCGCCACACCCTTGATCATGTAGTCATTGCCAAAGAAGACGGAATCGTTGTCGGCGAAGTGGCGCACCGCCAGTGGCGCGCCCTGCGCGTCGGGCAGGGGCTGCGCTTCAGGTTCGGGCTCGGACACCGGAACGTTCTGCATGATGTGCATGGCCATCGCCAGCTGGCCGCACAAGGTCACCAGCGCATCTTCATCGTCGTAGCTAAAGCGCAGGTCTTGCGGACTTTCCACGTACAGCACCCCAATCAGGCGCTCGCAGCCCTGGATCGGCACCGCAAGCTGGCTGCGCGATTCAGCCAGGCCGGGGAATGGGATCTCGGTCTGCAGCGCATGCGCCAGCCCGGTCCCCTCGGCCTGCTGGCGGACCGCGCGGCTGTAGCTGTATTCCGCCGTCATGTGGCTGATGCGGATTGCCGTGCCTTCGCGCGCTGCAACGCCGATCACGCCCCGTCCCAGCGGGATTTCCGACCCCACCCCGGACTGCTCGTAACCCTGGCTGGCCACCGTATACAGGCATGCCGCCTGCGGATCATACAGCAGCAGCATGGCATGGCTGATGCCCAGCTTCTCGTTGAGGCAAGCCATGGTTTCATCGAACAGCTGCGCCAGGTCGCGGCAGGCCAGCAGGCGCTCGGAACATAGTCGCAGCGCGGCCAGGGTATTGCGCGGCGGAGGCGGCGGAGGCGCGATGTCGAGGTCGACGCAGGCGATCTCGGTCACGCGGAACACGTCGGAGCCGAGCAGCTTGAACACGCCGGTCATGCCGACGTGCGAGGCCAGCCCGGCCAGCTTGGCCTTCATGCTTTCGAACAGCTGGCCGGAAGTTTCGGTGCGCAGGTATTGCAGCGCGAGCGAATACTGGGCGCCGGTGTAGGGGTTGACCACCGTCAGCCGCGCATTCGGATTGGCCAGGAGGTTGGCGCGCGTCTTGTTGAAGAACTGGTAGGACAGCGCCACATGGTCGCGGTCCATGTACTGCACTTGCGACAGGTAGGAGGCGTTGGGCATGCCGGCCAGGTCGGCGGTACCCAGCACCGCCGGAATCACGCCCTCGAAGCATTCACGGATGGTGTCTAGCATGATGGCTGGCGGTGCACTCATGACAATATTTTAACGCAAGCCTTGGCGAACGAAGCAAGCAAATGGCTGGCACCTTGCTTTCCCCTGGCTTAAAATATGATGCTCAAAATCAACTCGTGACGGATAGCCGCTTCATGCAGCCAGGTGAAAATTCGGGGTCTCCAGGCAGCGCCTCCTGGGGCTATTATGCATTTGCCTTTACCGTCGCGATTCTTGCCTTGCTGCCCAGGTTAGGCATGCTAAGTGTTGAACCGGGAGCTTACTTGTGGGCCGAGGATGGCACCGTCTTCCTGAACGAGGCCCAGGAAATGGGCCTGGCGGCGATCTTCCATCCCTATGCCGGGTACCTGCATTTCTACCCACGCATCTTCAGCGCACTTTCCCAGGCATTTTCGCTCGCCACCCAGCCGATTGTGCTGCTCATAGGGTGGTGCGTCGCCTACCTGATCATGATGTACGCTGTCATTCGCGTGGCAGCCAAGACCAACCGCAGCATCCTGGCCACTGCCGTCCTGGTCTCCCTCGTCTCGCTTCAGCCAAACCGCCTGGAAGTCTTTTTCAATATCACAAATTCCCAGTGGATGATCGGGGCCGCCCTTTTCATTTTCACCCTGATTGAGAGTGACGGTTCCGAGCGGCGCAAACAAATCAAAGGCATGCTGCTCCTGCCTTTGGCCTTGACCGGGCCGTTTTCACTAGTCCTGACCCCGGTCCTGCTCCTGCGCCTGCTGCTCAAAAAAGACTGGGCCGGGCAAAAGTACGATTACATCCCGGTCTTTTTCGGCGCCTTCGTCCAAGCTTGCGCTCTGCTGTCGTGCGACCGGAAGGGTGGGGTAGCGAATAAAGACCCTTCCGCTTGGCTTGACGCCTTTTCAAAGCTCACGCTGTTTGGCGCGGACAGTGCTGCCATCCTGCCGGTTCCGCTGCTGATCTGGTCGCTGCTTGGCTACCTGGTATACGCCCAATTGCGCGCGCCGACAGACGGTGCACAGTCAATCCACCCCGCCTACCTGAAGTTGATCGCCGCACTGGTTCTGCTAGTGGCTGGAGTCTATGCAAGAAAGCATGCTCTCGGCGAGATCATTGTGCTCGGGGGCGGCAATCGTTATACCTGGGTGCCTTATGCCCTGATCTTGCTCGCCGGTTTCCTGCTGACCAAGGGCCGAAGAATCATGGGTCCCTTGCTTGCGCTGCTCGCCACCCTGATTTGCATCGCCGGTTTCCATCAATTTGACTCGCCCTATCTGCAATTTGCGGCGTATGAGCGCTTCTCCCGCATCGAGCAGGTCTACATTCCGCTCAATCCCGTGGAGCCGGAATTCCCGGGCTGGCACGTCCTGGGGAAACCACGGACTGCGAAGATGCCCCAAGGGAGCATTATCGAACTCAACCTGCAACAGCTTGCCGCCGAAGAGCTGAACAGCAGCATCGGCTCCCAAGGCCTGGAAATCGCCGCCACTGGCAAGCATCCCTCGCTGACCACCACTCGGAAGTTTAGCTGTCCCAATAGCGGATTCGCCGGACTGAATATTCACTTGAACCGTGACGAAGAAGGCTGGCTTCAATTATTCTGGGACGAAGATGGCAATTTCAATGAAAAGGCCTCAATTCCGCGCTGGTACCCAGCTGGTAATATCACGGCCCAGTTCGCCTTCCCCATGCCGCCGGGTGGCGTCAGGCTGCGCTTCGCCCCGATGAAAGTAGCAGGCCACGCCATGATCGGGAAAATCGAGCTGCACTGCCTCTGAGGTAGCGCTCATTCTCCGGCCTCCAGCTTCTTGCCGGCGTTGGGGCCGGGGGTCTGGCTGTAGGCTTCACTAGGGCAAAAGCTCAATGCCACCAGTTCTTCGGGCGGGCACGCCAGTAGCGTTCGCACCATTTTCTCGTGGAAGCCGATGGCGCCCACCTCCGCCACGAAGGCATCGCGGTAGGCCTCGACCACTTGTGCATCGTCTGGCTGCAGCGCCGCCACCCGCGCATCGCGGCTCTTCAGCTGCATGGTGCGGTGGGTGGAGGGCTGGGTGAAGGCTACGGCAATGGCCCCGCTGGCAAAGATATCGCGTTGCACCGCCTGCGACTTCGCTTCCGGCACAAAAACCGAGACGCGGCGCCCGTCGTCGCTGACGCGGCAGCCGATGGCGCGCACAAGCTGGGGCATGCCGTTGCGGTCGCAACTGGCCACGCTGATCGAGACACCCCCGCGCATGAACGCAATTTGTCCGGGATCGAGGTTTACTGCACTCATGACAACATTCTAGCGCACTCCCCTGACGGCCAAGCAAACTCTCGAGCCGATCCCAGCACAATTGGCAACCTTGACGCATTAAGTCAGCATCGCCAATAATTTCATTTGACAACTTCACAAGCGCCGCTCCTCTTCCCAACCGGTGACGCCTTTCCTCCCATGATCGACAAACTTGTCTACGCGGCAACACATTACTTCGCCTTAGTGATTTTCCTGTGCGCCTGCTGGGGCTTGGGCCAGACTTTGCTGCGGCGCCTGCAGTCGAGTGTATCCTTGCCCGCAGCCGAAGAAATGCCCTTATGGCACGCCATCGCGGCGGCACTTGGGATGGGCCTGTACATTTGCGTCATCCAATGGCTGGCGATCGCGGGACAGCTACGCTTTTTGCCGCTATTGATTGCGCTAGCACTCGGCCTCGGCCTGTTCGTGCTTGAATGGCGCGCGCTGCCTGCGCGCAGTGGGCCGGCCTGGACCCGGCGCGGGTGCTCCGCGAGCTGGGCCGAACGCGGTGCGCTGCTGTTGATCGCCTTGCTCGTATTGCCAACGCTCATCGCGCCGCTGTGCCCGCCCCTTGCCTGGGACGAAGTAATGTACCACTTGCCTCATGCCAAACAATGGGCATTGAACGGCAAGCTTAGCGTCAATGAATGGCTGCGCTTCCCCTGGTTCCCGTTCAATGCAGATTTGCTGTTTAGCGCTGGCCTGATCATGTATGACGATGTCCTGCCACACTTGCTCAGTGCCCTGGCAGCATGGCTCACCGCCTATCTGGTTTATCAGGTGGGTAAGCGCTACGTCGGCAAGAGTGTCGCTCTCATTGCAACCATTATTTTCTTGTCGTTGATTCGCGAGGAATTCGACAATGCGATGGTCGACACCAGTGCCACGCTGTTCGTGTTTGCCGGCTGCGTGACCTTTTACCTGTGGCAGCAGCAGCCTCAACGACGTGTAATGCTGGCCGTAGCGGCCTTCCTGCTCGGTGTAGCGGTCGGCATCAAATACCAGGTGCTGCAGGTGCTGCCATTGCTGGCAATCGCCTTGCTGGTACGGACACGCTCGCCCCGCAACTGGCTCATCGCCATGGTCGGCCTGCTGCTGCCTTGTGCCTATTGGTACGTCAGGAACTACGTCCTGACCGGCGACCCGTTCAATCCGATCGGTGGCAAAATGTTCGGCTTTAGCGATTGGAACCTGGGTGACTATGAGTTCCAGTTTGCGGATATGAAGCACAACGCAGCCTGGCCGAGCTGGGTCATCTGGCCAGCGCTGCTGGGGCCGTTTATCGCGAAAGTGCGCCGGGCACCGGGCGCGTCATCCGCAATGATGCTGAGTGCGCTTGGCCTCGTGGTCTGGTTGCTGACTTCGCGTTACCCGCGCTACCTGATGCCGTTCTATCCAGTCCTGGCGCTGTTGGCAGCCGCCGTCTGGCATTGGCTGTTCGTGACGGCATGCCGCCACTTGGCGCGCGGCAGCGATGCCAGGCTGTCGCTCAAGGCGGCTGCAAGCTGTGTCGCCCTGGCGCTACTGGTGGTCCTGCCGATTGCTCTGAAAAAAGGATACAAGAACTGGAAACTGGTGGCACCGACCGCCAGCGCCCGGGAAGCGATATTGAAGCAAGAGATCACTGGCTATCCGGTGCTGGCTTATTTGCGTGAACATCCGATGGGACGTACCTACCAATTCGGCCTGGAAGACTCGCTGTATTACGCACCGTTGCGAACCGGCGGCGATCATTTTGGCCCAGGACGTTACCGCGACTTTGCGCACCTCGCCCCTGCCGACCTGGCCAAGTCCTTGCGTCGTGCCGGTTACACCAGCCTGCTGATCCACGCCGAGCGCTGGCCGGGCATAAATACCCGGCCGGGTTTTGCGCAGTCGTTCACGTTGGTGCACCAGGACGGCCCTGTCTCACTGTATCAAATAGTCGAACGACCATGAATGACCCTCTTGGCAAAGCAAAAAAACCTCTGCTATAAGTGCGCGCCTTGGCCTGGTAGCTCAGTTGGTAGAGCAGAGGACTGAAAATCCTTGTGTCGGTGGTTCGATTCCGCCCCGGGCCACCAAGAACAAAAGTGAAAACGCCGACTCTCGTGGTCGGCGTTTTTGCTTTCTGGTCACAAATCCCCCTGCCTGTGCCCTATTTCCCTCGCACTTCCGAGTGCGGCTGGCAACGGAGCGGCAGCCCAGGCCCGGTGACCGGTGAAACGTGGCGGGTGGCCATCGGTTGCGGCCGCGGGCCGTGAGCAGGACTTTGCCCGCTGCCCTGCATCCAGTCTGAAATCCTTGTGCCGGTGCTTCGATTCCCCCAGGACCACCAAGAATCAAAAACGAAAACGCCAACCCTTGCAGGTCGGCGTTTTCGTCGCAGAAATTTGTTGTGTCAAGCCCGCCTGCGCGGGACTGGCCTGGTGCCGATACCACCCGGCCAAGGGTCCATTACCTTGCAGGCAATTCCGTCGGCTACTTTACTTCACGGTAGATCGTAATCTCCTCCATTCCACCGAACCCGTAAACCGGATCACCATGTGCATGCTCATAAGGGTTGTGCCCGCTGACGGCAGTCAAAGGATAGGCCGGGTCTTTCTGGTAGAACGGCAGTACGATCTGGGCCGCCGGTTCGTATCGCGCTTTCAGCAATTGATCGATGGGAGTAGCCATCCGGGCCGCTGCCTGCGAATAACCGTAGACACCATCTTTCGCCGTCAGCGGCAAAATCACGCAACCTTCAGCCAGTGGTTCGCCCTTGTTCAAGGCTGCGTACAGTTCATCAATGCTTTTCGCCGGAGGGTCTTGCCTGCTTGCCAGGGCCAGTACGTACAATGGCGGGGCATAGGCTAAGCGAGCGCATCCTGTCCCCTCCCAGCGCCGTTGGAGCGCATCATACAGGGTCGGATAGTTGGATCCCCGATACGGCATGACATAGAAGTACGCATTGGTCAGGCTTAGTATGGCAGCGAAAAAACACGCCACGGCAGCAACCGGCCTATATACCAATTCGCTCCAACGCGGCTCGCTAGCTGCCTGCACTCCGCCACGTGTCGACATCAAGAAGAACGCATAAATCGACATGCACAACAGGATCAGGACAAACACCTGGTAGAACAGGTAGGTCGCGGAAACACCACCAACTCCAAGCTGCAGCGCCGTGGTCAGCAAAAATGCAACGCCGAAGACCAGCACCAGCGGGATATGCGGGCCATATGCCAACGCCGTCATATCCAGTTTGGTCCGTTGGCTTTTGATCAGCCGCCCGACTTTTAGCATGAACAGGCCCATGAGCGTGGTCGCCACAAGCATGAGGACCAGCAGTTCACGCCCGCGATGGGGTGCTTTGTCCAGGCTCAGGAACTCAAGGTTCTTATAGATGTCGCGCCATAGCGAAGATTTGTATCCATCGGCGTAAGTTGCCTGCAGCGCATCGATGAGCGCCATATCAAGCTTTGCGTGTGCTGCCGCTTGGATGAGCGAGCTCAGCTTGGAATACATTTCCGGCACCAGCAACCACTGGACGATACCCAAAGCGACGCCTACGGTGATGGTAGATACCGTGGCGCGCGCCGGCTTATACACCCTAAGCTGCACAAAAAAGATCATCAGCACCAGCGACGGGGCCAGGCACACTGAACGAAGATCGATGTTGAGCATGCAGAACGCCAAGGCCAGTATGCCGTAGGTAGTGACCCCGGCCGACTTGTGAATATCCACGTGCCAATACGTGGTAAACCGCACATACAGATACACGCTGGCCATGAAGATCAGCGCGATAACGACTTCCGGCTGCGTGCGGTGCAAGTTCGTGAACAGGAAACTGTTCATGCTGAAGATCAGCGCCCCAACAATAGCCAGGTATTCATTGGCAAGACGCGCCAGGATCTGGTACAGCAGCAGCACACAAGCGAGCCCGATGAGGACGAACGCAAACTTGGCATAGCCGAAGCTGAATACCGCGTCGATCACGCGTGTCAGGATAATCCATCCGCCCTCGGATGCCTCGCCCCTTAACCCTTGCAGGAATTTCTCAGCCTCGGTGCCGGAGGTGTATGGAAAAGACCACGTAAAGAAATGGAAGAACACCGTGGCAAACAGCACATTACGCCACAGCACCCGCGATTTCAGCTTCTCGAGCAGTACGCCACTCAAGGCGTTTTTTTGAATAAGCTCCGTCATTTCACTACGCTGGATATTTGTCGTTGCGTGCACTTGGCGTCTTGACCACTACCGTCACAACATCCGTCAGGGCGCTGAAGTCAGTAGCCTCGCCGGGCTCGATGGTAATGATCGCTCCGGGGCCATACCGATGCCCGTTCATTTCGACTTCGCCGCTAACGATGGCGGTAAGCTCTGTTGCGATCCGATGCACGTGCGCGCTTTCCTTGTCGCCGGCCGCATAATATTTGATCCCTACCTCGCATGCCGTGGAATGCAGCGCCGTGGGCTGGAAATCGCCGACGAACCAGCCGCGTACCATGTCATTCAATTGATGCACTTTCATGCTGCTCCCCTTTCCATGCCAACATGCCCAAAGCCGGAGCTGCGCGGCACGTATTGTTCCTTCTGAATCGGATACACGCCAATCCGCATCTGGCGCAGCAGCATTTGATTGAATACAAGCGAAATCGGAAAACGCCCTTCGCTTCGGACGTCTTTTCTGATCAAGTCTTGCGCCGCGTCGAGGAACAGCTCGGCCTTCCGGAAATAGAAGAATTCCGCGCATGCGTTTTGACTGATCGGGCGGCGATCAGCCGTCTCGATGATCTGCTGGTTTTCGTCCAGGCGCACATAGGCATAGCGCGGGTGGATCGACCTGAATACCACCACGCCACCGTCCAGGTCGCGCACACGGAAATCGGCAAGAATCCGGTTGATGTCATCCTTGATCAAGGCATTGCCGCTCATGACCAACAGAGGCTGGTCCTTGTCCAGATACCCCCAGGACAGCAACGCGGTGCAAGCGTCGCCTTCCGGCTCAATGTTAATCTCGTAGATTTTGGCTTCGGGCACCAGCAAGCGCACCACTTCGTTCAGATGGTGCCTTTTCACATGATGCTGGTACATTGCATAGATATGCCGTGCCGTGCGTACGGTCTGTACCTGTTTGATGACGTGCTCGATCAGCGGGGTGCCGTCCACATCAACAAGACATGGCGGGTAGTCATTGGCATGTCCCTCATCGTTGTTTGTCAGGAGAATCAAGATATTCATCGGCCAAGCCCCCGTTTCGAATTTTCTTTGTTGAACATAGTCAGGTGCTTAGAGATGTTCTGCCAATTGACGTCGTGGGTGTCGCTGACGACCATGACGTGCGCGCCAGATTCCCTGGCGGCCCTGATGCCATTCTCATTGTCTTCGACGATCATCGTTTCTTCTGGCTTTACGCCAAGCGACTCCATCGCTTTCAGGTAAATGTCCGGAGCTGGCTTGGCGTTTTTCACATCCTCGTTGCTCAGCATGACGTCCATATGCTGCGTCAGATTGCTGCGCTCCATCATCACTTCAACGGTATGGCGGATCGAATTCGACGCTACGGCAACTTTCATGCCGCTCCTTTTCAGCTGCGCCAAGGCATACTCATGGTGGAAAGTTGGCTTGCACTGGACGTGCACCATTTCCATCGTATAGGCCTGCTTCATCGAATTGACGAAGGAATGCAACTCCACCGGCATGCCCCTCATTCGGCTCAGCATTTCGAGTTTGCGTCGGGTTGGCAGGCCATCGAACGTCGTAATATGCTCATGGCGGTTAATTTCATAGCCGAACAAGCGCAGCGCTTTGTTCAACGATTCGTAGTGCCACTCCTTAGCCTCGATCAGCACGCCGTCCATATCGAATACCACTGCTTTGATCATGCGGCCTCCGTTCCAAAGAAATAAGCTTTGGCATCTTCCGGCCTGTCAGTGCAAAGCGTCAATTGCGATTCATGGTGCATGCCCGCCTCCTTCAGCATCGCCCAGAGCGGCATCGGTTCGCGCTTGTGCAGCTCGGAAGAAACCAGGCAAACTCGTTTGCCATCGCGCAGGAACCGGAACAGATCGCTTGGGCGGTACCAGTCTGAATAGAAGCCATCGAGCCAGATGCCTTGGGTGGCCCCATAAAAGCTCGGTTCGGTCTCCACATCGCTGACACGTGTGTAGCAGGCGAGCCCCGCAGCCATGGAGGTCCTCAGTTCCGGCACAGACATATCAAACAGGAAATAGTTATCGATGCCGTGCTCAGCCAGCGCCGCTTTCAAGCGCGAGGCCAGGCCGTCCGCCTTGATGTTCAGGGCCAACGGCAGGTTGCCGGAATAACGGGAATAGATCTGGCAGAACGTATCAAACGCGAGGTCCGCCTCAGCCGACACGTCATGCGCAATCACCAGCTCCCCGTTGCGGTCCCGCACATCGGTCTCAGTCCCGAATCCCAGGGAGAAGCTGCGCTCAAACGCGACCTGCCGGTTTTTCTCCGCGTCGGTCTGCCAATAACCGCGGTGACTGATGATGATCATTTCGTCATCTCGCTATCTTTTTTCAGCGAGCGCGAAATGGGGTGGGCAAGGAAGTATTCCAGATCGGATGGAATCCCCAGGCCATACATGCCGTCGCCCTCGGCGCCTACGCCGTAGATACCAAACTTACCGCCCTGCTCGATGAGCTGGTTGTACACGGGAGCCACGTAAAACTCGTTGTTTACCCGCAGGTTCTTCGCAATCATCGCCTCGGCGGCGCGAACGAAGTCCGAGCCCTTGCGGTAGTTGTAGATGCCAACCGTTGCGTGTTGCGAGATCACTTTCTTCTCGACGCACTCGGTCACATGATTTGCTTCGTCCAATGCAACGTAAGACCATTTCGGGTCATCGGCCGTCAGGGTCATGATGAGGCCATCAAGATCGCGTTGCTCCATGTCTGCCAGATAGTCGTCGATGGAGGCATCGACGTATTGATCGCAGTTTGCGATCATCAATGGCTCGTCATTGTCGAACAATTGCTTAGCCAACAGCACGGTACATGCGGCGCCTTCCGTAAGCTGGTCGACACTTAAAACAACCGCGTTGTCCCCGGCCCAAGTCCGCAGCTTGCGTTCCAAGTCAAAGGATTGCAAATGTTCGTTTCGGCAGATGAAGATGAAACGATGCGGTGTCGATGGGCGCAGGTTGTCAATTACCAGTTGAATCATCGGGGCGCCATGCACCGGGATCAGGGGCTTCGGTTCTTTGTAGCCGACTTTGGCAAAGCGGCTGCCGGCACCTGCCATAGGAATTACGATATTTAACACTGCTATTACTCCGTTCTCTGGTAGACGATATCAGCTTCGTACGCGAAGGCTGGATTACCTGCAGACTTGGCGAGATAGTTTTTGCGATCGAAAACAAACGAAGCCAGGATTTTAATCATTTGCCACGTTTGACGCACCAGCTTAACATTGGAGATCTGGTCGTCTTCGATCCACTTTGAAGGGAAAAACTTCTGCGTAACACCGCGTGCTGCCGCGTGCAACTGCAAGGTATAGTTAAAAGTAAGGTCGTCACTACACATCTCTACGACGTTGGCGGTGAGGAACTTCCTGCTATAGCAACATAAGCCCGATCCCAGGTCGTGCTGGCGGCACCCGGAGGCCAGGGAGAACATGAGATTGAAAGCAATATTTCCCAATGTCCGGAACTTGGAATAGCCAATGCGCTGTGCGCCCTTCATGAAACGCGAATTGAGCAGGCAATCATAGTTGCGGTGCTCGCCTTTATCCAGTTCCGGCAGGATATCGCCGATTTCGCCCTGGTCATCGCCGTGCAAGACGAGGCAATAGTCGTAGCCATTGCTAACCGCATATTTGAATGCCACCTTGTGCGAGCCACCCAAGCCATAATTTTGCTTGTTTCTCAACACGGTGGCCTTACAACCTTTCAGCCCTGCGCTCAGCGTCCGAATGGCGGCATTCTCGCCGTCATCGGTACTGCGATTGTTGACGATGACGACTTCATCGATGCGATCCTGCACACGCTCCAGTTTTGTCAGTACCCGAATGATCTGCTTTTCGCAGTTATACATCGGTATAAAAAGCATTATTCGCTCAGTCATATTTTTTGCCGGTTTCGTCTAAACATTTGGCTTTACGCACACTCATTTGCCACCTTGCCCAGCTTAAGCATCCGGCCTGTAAGGTAACGCATGAAAAGGAAATTGGTAAATAAATTGAAGGGGGTGATTAAAATTTTTGGCAAGCTCTTTGCCAATTCAGGTGGTACGCCCACGGGAATATTCGGTGCAAGTGCGGCGGCAACCCAATGAATCCCTTGCGAGTAGGCCGAAATAGAAATGAACTGGAAGAGCCAATAGACCAACAGGTATCCTTTGTTGTATCCATTATTCACATCGAATACTCGGTGCAGTGACACCAGCCAGACGAAAGTAACGCCCACGTAAGAAGAAGCAAAGTTCGCAGCAAACGGAGGAGCATCAAAGAGGTTTACCAGGACGGTATAGGTCGCCATATCGAACAGCCAACCCACCCCGGAGATCAGCACAAAACCCAACACCAAACGCATCAAATTATTCCTTCATGAACCTGCCAACCAGGGATTCCTACCGGCCTGGATTAAGAACGAGCAGCGCCGGCAGCTGTCCCGTGCTTCAACTCCTAGGGGGGCGACTGTTTAGTGCCCGGCCGCGCCTATCAGCCTTTTTGCAGCGCGTTCGCGTCGACCGGGTTCTTTCGACTCCTGAAGGGGGGGCGAACATGTTGTCGCTTTGAGCTCTAACGGGCTCTGTCAGCATGCCCCCTTGAGAATTTGCAAAAAATTGGCGCTATTTTAGCAAACCTTGCAATTCCCAACAGTGGCTTTTGCTAGTTTCCCCTTTAGAATCAGGCGCCAATGTGGCGGAAGAGAGTGTCGCGCGCTGCCGGCGGGCGCCGGCGCCCGGACGGCCCCGGCTTCTACCGGGGTCATGGCGGTTCACTGTTTTTGGGTCCCTGCTTCCTGTAAAATGCCGTTTATTTGTATGCAACTGCGCGAAACGGCCTGCAGATCGCACGTGCTGGGATGGGGCCGATCGTCGCAAATAAAACCGATACTGGCCACCTCGCTACACGGCCGAGTTCAATGAGGATTTGAAATTGTTTAATGGAATTCACCTAAAATCCAGGCTGTTGAGCCGAAATGGCGTGGCGCAGCTATCCTGGCTACTGGTTCTCTTGGCCGCACTCTTCGCGGTGATCTGGTACCAATTCACCGGCTTGAAGCTTCACTTCTTCCATGAAAGCGCCTACCCGCTGCTGTACGCCGAGACGAATCTCGATACGGCAACGTTCTTTTCCGGCAGGTTTAGCGGAAGGGAAATTTCGCCGGCCAGCTGGCCCACCATCGGTAGTTTACTGCTATTACTCGGGGGCAAGGTTTCGATTGGAACCCACTCGGTTTACGCCTTCTCCTTCACCCTGTTTTCCTTACTAGTCGGCATTTTTTTCTGCCGGGTCGCCAAGTTCTCGTTCTTCACCAGCGTCCTGTTCCTCACCACGGTCTTTACCGCTTTCGGCCCGATTCCTGCGCAATACCATTGGCTGGACCAGGTATGGATCTGGCCAATGAATTCGTACGGGGTTTATGACTTCTTCTCGCTGGCGTGCTTTGCGATTGTGCTGAAGCTCTTCCAGGAGGAGGAAAACACCTTGGACGGCTCCGCCGTCGCGCGACGGAAAGCGTTCCGCAACTGGCTGCTGCTGGCGATGGCCGTATTCTTCCTGTGCTCTTTGAACAGCGTGCGCGGCTTCCTGGTCATTCTGGGTGGCGTCATTTTTGCGCTGTTTTTCGAGAAACTCATCAAGCCCAACCCGCTTGCCCAAGCCGAGCGAAAAGGCTGGGGCATCCTGGTTGCGCTGGGCGTTGCCTCGCTCGCCGGCCTTTTGCTGATCAAGGTCACGACTGCCGGGATTCCGCAGTATTGGCAGGATCCGCATAAACTGGCCACAATTAACAACTGGAATGATTTCAGGGATCGGCTCAACTCGATGCCGTTTACCTGGTTGACTCTGTTCAATGCCATTCCGGTCCAGGGCAAGTCCATCTTTTCGCCCCAGAACATCGTTTGCCTGTCGAACACCCTGCTTGCCACGGTCCTGCTGCTGATGCCGCTGTTCAGGCTGCGCACGGTGGCCGGCCAGAGCGGGGGCATGGCGCGCGCCGAGAAGCTGATGATCTTCCGGTTCCTGTTTATCTTCGTGCTGCTGCTGATCGCCACCATCTACGGAACGAGCGCCTGGACGCCACGCTATCTCTTGCCGTTGGCCTACGCGGCATTGTTCGTCTTCCCCTTCTATGTGGAAGCGTGGCTAAAGGAAAAACGTTTTGGCGTCATCGCGATCTTCATCGCCCTGCTGGCGCCTGCTTACGTCAATTCCATCAAGGAATTGACCAAGTTTTCGCCCTCGGATTACCACAGCAACAAGTTCTACCGCATGGCCAAGCTGCTTGAAAACGAAGGCGTGGCGTTTGGCTATGCCGGGCCATGGCGCAGCGATGTCCTCACTGTCAATCATTTCAGTGATGGCAAGGTCCGGGTCGCCTTGCTGGATCCGGAAAACAATATCCTGCAGCCGCACCGCCACGCCGACAAGCAGTGGTATAAAAAAGAACACCATCGCGGCAAGACTTTCATTGCATTGCCTGCCGATGTGGCCAATGGCAACGCAAAGAACCGGATGTTGAGAAGCTCGGCAATCAAAACGATCAATTTTGAAGATTGGGTCATCGATATCTATCCTGAGAACGTCGCCGATTCGCTCGATAACAAATTCGACTGATGTCCTTGGGCAGGGGGCGCGACGGGCGCCTCCGGCAGGACCGGTCCTGCAAGCTTTTTCCGGGTGCGCAGTCGTGCCAGCTTGACCCGCTTGCGCCTTTTCCAACTTTTTGACCAAGCATTGAGAAACAATGAAAAAATCTACCCTCACCCTGTCCCTGATCGCCGTGCTGCTAACCGTAGGCTGCTCCGAGCAGAATGAAGACAAAGCTGCCGCCGGGCCTGTGGCCGCCAGCGCGCCCGCCGCGCCAGCGGTCAAGAATGCTGTTGTCAGCAAGGATGTGCCTGCCGAGATCAAGGATGCGGCGTTCGAGAACATCGCCGGCGCTTGCTCACTCGACGTCGTCAATAACGCGCTGGTTGGGGAAGCGACGGAAGTGACCGTCAACCGCGCCGACGGCCTGATGGTCGACGGCTGGGCATTCGACGAAAAGAACGCCGCGGTGCCGGCCACGGTGGTGCTGCAGTTGGCCCATGGCGAAGAGCGCTATTTTGCATTGCTCAACCGTCACGGCGGCCGCGACGATCTGGCGAAGGCGTATGCCAAACCAGAGTTCGCCAACGCGGCCTACGGCGCGCCACTGGACATCGCAGCGCTGCCGGCCGGCCAGTACGAAGTCTCGGTCATCCAGAAAGCTGAAGGCAAGAGCCTGGTTTGCGCCACCAAGCGCAAGCTGAACCTGCAGGGCTAAGCCTTGCACGGCAGGGCAAGGCCACGCTGGCGGCCTTGCTACCTGGCCGGGTCGTCCGTCTTCCTGGTGCTGGAGGAGAGCAGCGAAATGACGCCAATTGCCATCCCCAGCCAGAGCGTGACCAGGCGGATGGCAATGGCCAGGGACACCGCAGTACCGTAACCCACGCCGCGCTCCGTCAACTGCAGCACAAGTGCTGCCTCCATGGCACCCAGCCCGCCCGGTGCCATCGTCGCGGCGCCAAACAACGTTGCCTGCACAAAGATCAGGACGCAATCGGCGGCAGTCACCGATGTTCCGGCTGCATGGCAAAACCAGGCAAACACCAGGGCCTGGCTGCCATAGGCCAGCATGGCCGCGCCCGCAAACGCGATTACTCGCGGCAGTGTCCAGACGATCGCCCAGCTCTCGAGCACGGCCTGGCCTCCTTGGACCGGGCGCCATTGCAGCGCGCGGCCCAGGCCCGCCCAAGCGGCAGCGGTACGCGGGCGCGACAGGACATAGGCAAACAGGGAACTCCCGAGCAGCAAGGCGGCGAAAGCCCCCAGCCAGGCCCAGGCCAGCGGCTTGCCGAGGGTCCAGGCGGCCACCAAGCCCAGCAGGCACATGCCCAGCACATCGCTCGCCCGATCGGTAATGAATGCCGCGAGGCTGTGCGCGAACCGCACCCCCCGTTGCACCAGGAGTGCGGAGCGGAAGGTTTCGCCGGACTTGCCCGGGGTTGCGGTCAACGCCAGGCCCGACAGGTAAATGGCCAAGTGCTGCCGCCGTGGCACCGTGTGCCCCAGGTGGCGCAACGCATGCTCCCAGCGTGCAAAGCGCCACAGGTAGGAGCTCGACGCCACGAATGCGCCGATGAGCAGCGTCATCGGGCCAAGGGCGCCCAGGGCAGCGGCGGTCTCTTTCCATCCGAACCAGAACATCGCTGCCAAGTACAGCGCCACCCCGGCGCAGACGAACAGCACGACCGCCCGGACCATACGCGGTTCAAGAAGCACGGACTGGAGACTGGCGGGGCTTCGGTTCATCGGAATGTCAGGAATTTATGGCCAAAATAGCTGGTCACCACGGGCACCAGGACGCCCGCCAGGTGGGCCAGCGCCTCGGCCTGCGCAACAATGCCCAGCGAGGGCAACAGCCAGCGCGCGAGCAGCAAACTGATCACCAGCGTTTGCAGGACGGCCAGCACGTTTACCCCGATAAACTTGCTGACCTGGGACGCCAGTGCCCCGCCGCTGGCATTGAATACGTGGCCGCGCATCAGGATAAAGGCGACCAGCATCCCCACCAGGTAGGCGAAAAAGACGGCGCTCGCGTAGCCGAGGAAGTTGCTGAATACGAAGCGTGAACCAAAGTTGGCGCCGGCCGCGATGCCGCCGGCGACCAGGAAGCGCAGGAATTGTTTATTCAGCATGGGCCGCCATCTGTGCCATGTTGCGTCCGAAGTCGATACTTTCGGAAATGCCGCGGTCTTCCGGATAGTAATAGGAGGTATCGGCGACCCACAGCCCTTTGACCGGCAACGCTACCGGCGGCAGCTTGTCCAGGTAGCCCGGATCGCAAATCGGTTGCGCATACCGATAGCGGCTGGCGCGGATGTCGAGGAAGTCGTCGTCGCGCAAGGCTGGGTTAATTTTCTTCAAGTAGCTGCGCACCTTGTCGAGGAAGACCTGGTCCGGCTCGGCAAATTTCGGGTGCTCCCCCGGCATATAGAACGGCACATAGGTGATGTGCTGGTCAAGCGGATACAGGTTGCTGTATTCAACCAAGCCCGGAATGTCCATATCCGGATCGTTCGTATTGAGCCAGAAATTCTCCGTCACCGCCTTGCGCAGCTTGGCAATCACGCACACCACGGCAATATTCTTGACCGCCTTGAACTTCTCCAGCAGCGCTGGCGGCAGGTCGGGCATCACGCGCGGCACATACGGCAGCGGGATCGTGCTGACGACCTTGTCGAAAGCTTCGAACTGGCCGCCTGCTTCGACGCCGCGCACCGCGCCGTGCTCCAGCACCACCTTGCTGACCGGGGTGCTCAGGCGCACCTCGCCGCCGTGCGCCACGATGTCGTCGCGCATTGCGTTCAGCAGCGTCTCGGAACCGCCCTCGAGGTAGCCGAGCTTTTCCTCGAACAGGCTGGCGCGCGACGTCCCGATGCGGCGGATGCGGCTCCAGATCCAGGCCGCCGACAGGTTGCTGCTGTAATCGTAGAATTTGTAGTCGAACAGGCGGCGCCACAGCACCTCATAGGCTTCCGCGCCCACCCAGCGGCGGATCCAGCCGGTCGCTTCGACGTTGTCGAGCGGCCGCCAATCCTCGCGCTTGCGTTTGGTGGACAGGAAGGCGTGCAAGCCGTACCGGAATTTGGCACCCAGGCTCAGGCCACGGAACTTCAACAGCGCTACCGGGTTACCCCATGCCTGCAAACGGTTCTGGTACCAATAGCCCATCTTGGTGGCAACCCAGTGCATTTTGCCGGACAGCCCAAGTTCTTCCAGCACCTGCAGGAAGCCGGTATCGGAGATGCAATGAAAATGATAATAGCGCTCGATTTTCAGGCCGGAGAAATCGAAGGCGGCAGCCATGCCGCCGACCCGGTCATCGGCTTCGAACACCACAGGGTGGTGGCCGTCGCGCGCCAGTTGGTAGGCCACGGCCAGGCCCATTGGTCCGGCGCCTAATACTGCAATGCGTTGTCCCATATCTTAAAACTCCAGCATAACTTGATTAATATTGGTGTCCTTGCGCGCCGCACTCTGCCTGAGCGGTCCGGCAGCCCGGGGCGCTAGCCGCTTCCATCACGCGCCAGCCCGGGTGCGGGGGCGGGATAGGCAACGCGCATCTGGCAAAATGGCCCGTCGGGCCCTTCGCCGCGCAACGTCAACTCGGGGCCGGCTTCTGCCGCCGACAAGTAGCCGCGGAAGCCGGCGCCATCCGCTGCCTGGGCAATCTGCGCCCGCAGGTCAGCCCTGACCTGGCCGCCCAGTGCATAGCCAACCTGCCGGCCGCCCGAATCCAGGAAGCGCACCACTTGTGCTTCGCGCTTGCCGCTGGCGCCATACATCCACCCAGCGACCCGCAGGAAGCGCGCATCGCCCGCGGTGGATTCGGCCGTTTCCAGCATTCCCTGGCAAGCCGGCAATGCCACCGGTGCGAACGTGGCCCCCATCTGCGCACGCGCGCCTTTGAACGGGAACATGCCAAACACCGACCGCTGCCGATCTGCTGCCGGCGCCGTGATTTCGACCACATCGGTCGTCGGGTACATATGGCTCAGTTCGACTTCATCCTTGATGCGCAATTCGATCGCCAGGGCGCCAATCGAGCGCTTGAACAGCTCGTCCGCTAGAGAATTCAGCGCCTTCGTCTGGTACACCAGCATCAACGCCACCGTGAGCGCGAGGCCGGCCCAAACCAGGCGCCGGCGGCGCCCTTCCAGCGCCAGCAGGGCCGGGGCATACAGCACCAGGAGCGCGCACCAGGCCATCAGCGCAGGGGTGGAATAGCGCAGCGTTAAGGATTGGCTGACACCGAACAGCAGGCGTCCGGCGGCGGTACCGAACGCTGTCGCGCCGATATAAGCGATGTAGAACAGCAAGGCGAGCGGCAGTGCCGACTGATTGCGCCGGCGCAGGGCTTGCAGCGCAAAGCGCAATGCACTGCCGACCAGGAACACGGCTGCGATCAGGGCAATTGACCTGCCGGGCCCCTTGCCGCCGAAAGCATGATAGAAAGGACTGCCCAGGTAATACAACACATAGCGGACCACTTGCAGCGGGTGCTCGCGCAGCGCCTGCAACGGGGAACTATGATGGGCAGGCGCGGCATAATCGTAGAAATAGGCATACAGCGTCAGCGCCGTGAGCAGCGCGAGCGTGCCGATGCGCCGTGCTCCCTGCCGTGTCAGTGCCGCATACGCGGTCATGAGCGGCAGCGCGAGCACGCCATTGGCCATGCTGCCCGCACTCAGGACGCCCAACAGACAGGCCAGCGAAAACGCGGCCCTGCCGCCTGGCAAAGACCGATAGAGCGCGTACAAGGCTGCCAGCGGAATCAACTGGGCCAGGAAGAACTGGCTCTGGAAGCCTCCGGTCAGGTTATCCTGCTGGCTCCAGAAGAATAATGCGATGATGACCAGCACGTAGAGCGCGTGCATTTCTGCCCGGCGCTCCGGCGCCACCTCGACATGGCGCAATATCCGGCAGAACAGCCAGGCGGCAAGCGCAGCCAACAGGTAATTGACGGCGATCAAGAACCAGCCGGCGCCGTCAAACCAGCGCAAGTCGACCCAGAAAAACAGACGCGCAAGCAACAGGCGATGCTCGTTATGCTGCCCCCACCACGTCCGCCAGCCCCCCTCTGCCGCCTGATCCATGAAGGACAGGTAGGCGCTCCACATGTCCCATACCGGGATCGGCGAATAGGCGCGCAGCCCCCCGGCCACGGCCAAAGCAACAAAAAGCAGGGCCAGGCCATTCAGCAGGAAGCGCTGCTGCCCGCGGTGCGGCAGAGCAAGCGAGGCGCTCATATATTCATTTTATGGAAGATCGCACGCGGCAAGTTGGCAATCACAAACATGATCAGCGCCCATTTGCCCGGGGTATACAGCACCGGCTGGCCCTTGGCCGTCGCCGCGACAATTTGTGCCGCCACCGATTCGACACGGGCCATGCCGCGCTGCGGCATATGCGCCGTCATCGGGGTGGCGGTCGGACCCGGCTTGACCAGGACTACCTTGACCGCGGTTCCCGCCAGGCGGTGCTGCAAGCCTTCGGCGTAGCGCGTGACCAGGCCCTTAGCAGCGCCATAGACGTAATTGGACTTGCGGCCTCGTTCGCCTGCCACAGAGCCGATGATGGTCAGGGTTCCCTTTTGCTCGCGCAGCATATGGCCGGCGAAGGCTTCCGCAAACAAGACCGGCGAAATGCCATTGATCTCCAGTGCCTCGGCCGCCAGCGCCAGGTCATCCTGGCACGCGTGCTGGTCCGGCAGCGAGCCGTGCGCAATCAGCACGATATCGGGCACGCCGGCGCTCACGATGGCATCCACCGTGGCGCGAATCGCCTGCGGATCGCTGAAACTCACTTGCAGCGCCCGGACCGTCGATTGCGGACTGCGCACGCGCAGGTCGGCGGCCACCGCTTCGATCTTTTCCACATTGCGCCCCAGCAGAATCACATCGCCGGCCTGCCCTGCCACCCATAAGCGGGCGCAATGCTCAGCCATGGCCGAAGTGGCGCCGACAATCACGATCTTCTTCTTGTGCTCTGACACTCAGTTCCCCATCAAGCGGCGCGACATCGCGGAACTGATGCCCGGGTCGCGGTAGGATAAAAATTCGGCAAGGCGCGGATAGCCGGACTCAAACAGCGAGCGCGGCATGCGCGCATCTTTGGCCATATAGATCCGCCCGCCAGCTTCGGCGACGATCGCGTCAAGCCGTTCGAACAGGCGCCGCGTACGCTCGCTGCGGTTAGGAAAATCGAGCGCCAGCGTCACGCCCGGCTGCGGGAAGCTCAACATGCCGGGCGCCTGCCGTTCACCGAAGGTTTTCAGCACGGCCAGGAACGACCCTTCGCCACTGTCGGCAATGGCCTTCAGCATGGCCTGCACGGCGCTGCGCCCAGCCGCGCGCGGCACCACGCTCTGGTACTGGTAAAAACCGTTGGGGCCGTACATGCGGTTCCACTCCATCAGGTTATCGAGCGGATAGAAATAGGCCTGGTAGTGCGCCACCGCTTTGCCGGCGCGGCTTTTGTGCAGGTTGAAATAGGCCGCGTTAAATGGCGCCAGCGAGAGCCGGTTCACCAGCGACACGGGCGGCACAAACGGCATGGTGCGCGGCCGCGCGACGGGCTCGGCCCGTCCCGGCGCGTCGCCATGGTTGGCGCGCAGGAAGATGCCGCGGCCGCGGCCCGACAGGCAGTCGATCCACGACACGGTATGCTCCCACGCCGCTTCGGACGCATCGGCCAACTGGAAAAATTCGTCGAGATTGTCGTACGGCAGGGTTTCCGTATCCAGCCAGGGGCCCGCCACCGGCCGCAGTTGCAGCTCGGCAGTGCCGATCACGCCCGTCAGGCCCAGGCCACCCACGGTGGCGGCAAACCACGGCGCGTTCTCAGCGGGGCCGCATTCGATGCGGCTGCCGTCGGTGCGCAAGAGTTCGATGCGGCGCACATGGTCGCCGAACGAGCCATGCACGTGGTGGTTCTTGCCGTGCACGTCATTCGCAATGGCGCCGCCCACGGTCGCCAGCTGGGTCCCCGGCGTGACCGGCAACATCCAGCCGCGCGCCACCGCCAGTTGCTGGATATCGCGCAGCAGCACGCCGGCTTCGCAGCGCAACACGCCGCGGGCCTGGTCAAAGCTGATAAAGCGGTCGAGTCCGGTGGTGCGCCACAGCACTCCGCCGGGGTTGAGGCAGACATCGCCGTAGCTGCGCCCCATGCCGTACGCCAAGCCGGGCTTGCCGGCCTGCAGTTGGCGCGGCAGTTGCGCGCGCTCGGCCAGCGCGCGCACCTCGTGCTCCCACTGGCCCAGCCTGCCCCACGACGACACCATTACCGCGGCCATCCCGCCGAGCCCACCGCCAGCACCGCGGCAAAACAAGCGCCCGCCAGCAGGCTGGCCTTGTCTTTCACGGCAAACACCAGTGGATCGTCATGCATATGCCCGCGGTGCGCCTGCATCCACATCCAGCTCACCCAGAACAGCATCACGGGCACCGCGCCCCAGACGATTTCCGGCCAACGGTACAGCATCAGCACGGCTTCACTGTTCAGGTACAAGGCCAGCACCACCAGCGCCGCATACGCCGAACAAACGCCCAGCATCTGGATCAGCGGCGCGTCCGAGGTGTAATAGCCGCGGCCATGGGCTTTTTTCTTGCCGTGCAAGATCTGCACCTGCAATTCAGCATAGCGCTTGACGAACGCCAGCGAGAGGAACAGGAAGACCGAGAAGGCCAGCAGCCAGAACGACAGCGGCATGCTGAGCGCGGCCGCACCGGCGATGATGCGCAAGGTGTACAGCACTGCCAACGCCAGGCAGTCGACCAGCATCAGGCGCTTGAGGAGCCAGGAGTAGGCGCAGGTCAGGGCAAAATAGCCGGTCAGCCAGGCGAAAAAGCTGCCGCCCACATGCCAGGCCACGACGGCGCTGGCCGTCAGCAGCAATGGCGCGCACAGCACCCCTTGCCAGGCCGGCACCTGGCCGCTGGCAAATGGACGATTGCGCTTGCGCGGATGCTGACGGTCGCTTTCCAGGTCAAGCAAGTCGTTGGCAATATAGACCGAGGAGGCGCACAGGCTGAACGCAATGAAGGCCAGCATCAGCGGCATCCAGTGCTCCGGGTCGGCAAACTGGTGGGCCGCGAACACTGGCACGAACAGCAGCAGGTTTTTCAGCCACTGGTGCACGCGCAGCACCCGGCGCCACGCCTGGAAGCCGGCGCCGGGCGCGGCGAAGGCGCGCTCGACTTCACAGCAATCGGCCGCGCGCCGGGCCAGGCTGGCGGCAGCATTGACCACCACGGCGCGCCGCGCACTGCGCCACACGGGCAGGTCGGCATGCGAGTTGCCCGCATAGTCATAGCCGGCTTTGCCGAAGCGCTCGACCAGCGCCGCCGCCTTGTGTTCGCCGGCCAGGTTGACCACGCCATCGCTGGCCATCACCTCGTCAAACACCCCCAGGTGGGCGGCAATGGCGTTGGCGACCGAAAGGTCGGAAGCGGTGCACAGGATCAGCTTGCGGCCTGTGCTGCGCTGCTGCTTGAGCCACTCGAGAAAGGCCGTGTTGTAAGGCAGCGAGGCCGCATCGAAGACACTGCCCTGCG
>Ga0307408_100000871_pt1 | contig 23712 bp, 22 predicted proteins | sample 322Cmetagenome_FD_202116 | JGI IMG/M metagenome (GOLD analysis project Ga0307408, IMG submission 202116) | Maize rhizosphere microbial communities from greenhouse at UC Davis, California, United States - 322HYB-C-3 | ecosystem: Host-associated > Plants > Roots > Rhizosphere > Soil | place... | reverse complement strand
GGTGATGCAATAAATACAGCAGTGCTGCCCAGTCATCTATCGCCATATCATTATCGAAAATAACGGGTTTGGCTTGAGCAAAAATACTTGTGCTGAATAACAGGGTAAGCAATAAAAATTTATTCATCATAATAATGTTCACAAGAGTTAGCTGCTGCACTCGTTAATAGCGAGCGCAGCGGAAAAATTATTTTGCGGGAGTTGTTGATGGAATAGATGTTTGGTATTTGTCCCAACCGCGCAACAATTCCTGCACAACACGATTGCCTAAACCATAGGCCGCTTCAATTGCAGGCAAGCCATCGTCAGGGTAGGGCGCGGTTGTGCTCCATGCGGCTGTTTTTCCCGGTGGTGGAAAGCTGTAGTTACTCACGGTGCGCAACACCAATACACGGTTGGTATCCACCAATTTTGCTTTGGCTAAACGGTACAACGCGGTGAGGCTACCGTTATCTTCCATATTGGTCGTCATAAAATTACTTTTTTTACCCGCATGCAAATGCATCCAATCATTCGCCCAGGTATTTAATAATTCGCCGTGCCAGTAAGTGCTGGAGCCAAGGGTATCGCCGATGGTGACAAAGGGCTCGCGCAGCGCTTGCGGAAAACCTTTGTATTGCGCACGAAACGATTTCATCGCGGGTGTATCGGCAACGGGAAAATCTTTGGTGAGTTGATAAGCCCAATCCACAAGTGTTGGATTCAGGTTGTACACAATGGTATCGACCGTCCAGCCAGTCGCTTCCTGATTCGGCTCTTTGGCTCCGAGTGGAATCAAACCGTATTTCCATTCTTTAGGAATTTCGCGGCCATCAATTTCATACAGCAAATCGCCATCAACAACATGCTTGGCCCAGACGCCAGTGCCGAGTGAAACGTCGAGCGGATCGCCACCGCCAATGCCTGCAATTACCCAATAGGCTTTGGATAAATCAAAACGCGGGTCCATGCCTAACGCCATAATCGATGAAGTTGCATTAGTAACGCCCCCACCGGTGCAGATGGCGAGCACGCCTGCATCATTCATGTGCAAGTCGTAAGCGCCGAGTGGAAAAGCGAATTTTTTATCGAGCTTTTGGCGTTCAATCCAGAGTTGGTATTCACCGGCTTTATCGCCAGTGACTTCACCATTTTCAAACATGCTCACCACTACCACTTTCACCGGAATAGCAGCGCTGGCGCTGAGTGCCAGCAGCAAGCTGGCGAATATTGCAAAAGCACTGCGAACGAAATTCAACATAGCTACCTCAATTAATTGCATTCAATATTTATTACTGCATCTCTCAACCGATTAACGATAAAGCGCAGATGCTTTTGGTATGCAAATAATTGACCATTCGGACAGTAAAGTGTGAAAAGTTATGTTAGGTGGTTGTTCGACTATTTATAGCCACCTTGCAGATAGCGATGAAACGCCAGATTGACCCAAATGGCTTCAGGTGAAACTGACCAAGCGGGATTTAATTGCTGGATTGCTTTGACCAGTGCGGGTGCTTGATTAGGCAACGCCAAAAGAAGTGCAGTTTCTTTGCCATTGCTCACGGAAATTTGTGTTGCGCTGGCAAAACCTGCAGCGGCAATTTTGCTGCGATAAAAAGGTTGCCACCAGGCGCTACGAATTAAACCGGTTTGGTTGGCGGAATCTTTTTTAGCGTAGCGATCAATCGCTGCGACAAATTTTGTTTTGTCGACCACCGTAGGAAATTCAAAATGCAGATCGTATTCGCTTGCTTCAACCAGGCGGCGATCATTGCCCAATTGAATCAGTGCTTGGTTTAGCGTGCCCCAGTCATCGCGATATAAAAATGCCGAGGTTTTGCGCGAGAAACCCACGCGCGCTTGTAGACCTTCACTTGCCAAAAGCGCGAGCAGCTGTTGCGCGTGGTCGATATCGCTATGACCATAAATAATATGTCGGTCTGCAGCAAATAACGGCCAAGGTGTGGTTATCAGATTGTAGCCGGTTGCAATGCCCTGACCGATTAATTGCCGCAATTCCAACGCAAAGGCCGAAGGCTTGGCTGCACTTTGTGTTTTCCAGTGGATTTCAATGCGCTGATAAAGTGAGCTTTCGTTAAGTTGTCCGAGATAGGCGAAATCTGGCTGATGGTAGTTGGCGATAAATTCAGTCAGTGCTTTTGAGTCGATGGTTGAGCCAATTATCGGCGCGCCGATGAGTTGCAAAGTTGCTGCGGCCTGTAATTGCGGCAGCGATAATTTTTCTTCATCGGGCAATGTGCTAATCGCGAGTGCTTTTTCACGGCTAAAGGTCGCTGCCAACTCGCTATAGCCGAGTTGTGTAATGGCATCTTGATAACTTGTTGCATAAGTGGTGCTGGCGATCGATACGCAGGCAATAGCCAACGCGATGCGAATCAGTTTGGTGTTAATGATTTGATTGGGCATGGGGAATCCTGCGGCTAAAATAAAAAAGCCCGCAAAGCGGGCAAAACTACTACGGAGGAGAACTACAGAACACAACAACAAGAACAACAACTACAAGAACAACAACTACAAGAACAACATAAAAATCGGGTGAATAAAAAGTTACAAAAATTTCACTAAATGGAGCGAAAACTTTGCCGCTTCGCGCGCAGCGATGGGGCCGAGGCGCAAGTAATCATCATTGGGTGCTTCCTGTGCAACGTTGCTGCCGGAGCGAACAATCAAGTAAGGAACGCCTAGCGCTTCACAGACATGGCCAAGTGGTGCAGATTCCATTTCCATAATGTCAGTTTTAAAGTTGTTGCGTAGCGAATCAATCCGCACTTGCGGCACACCAAATAAATCCGATGATGAAACTACGCCGTAGCGCACAGAATTTTTGTAGGTGCTGCCGTTGGCGGTAATAGTTTGTGGTTCATAGGTATCCATGGCTTTTTGCGCAACGATTAAGATCGATGCCGTAGGTTTGAATTCATTCTTCACTTCCTTGCCATCGTCCGGACTGTTCATAGGGCGATACACCATATCGTTTTTGGTCAGGCTGCCATAATCATGCTCGTAAGTATGGGTGGCGACAATGACATCGCCAGTGCGCAATTGCTGATTGATACGAGCGCCTGTCCCCGTCATCAACACCAGGCGCGGTTTAAATTCTTTGATAAATAAGGTGGTGGTCATGCCGGTAAAGGTTTTGCCAATACCGGTAATGGCGATAACTACCGGTTTGCCGTGCAATTTTCCTTGCCAATAGGGAATTCCCCAAAGGGATTTTTTCTCGGGCTTTTCCAACGCATCAGTCAATACTGGAATTTCTTGTGGTACAGCGCCGAGAATAACAATGGTATCGGTAGCTTCATAATATTTGGGTTGGGCATTGACATAACTAATATTCGCAACTGCGAACGAGAGTGCGATAGATACCAATAGCCGTAAAAAAATAGTCATCATTTTTCTCTTGGATTGAAGATTATTGAACGGATGTATTCTGTATATAAGCGCCCAGCTTTTGCAGGTAGGCCATTTTTTCTTCATCTGGTAGCCAGGCTACGCGGAATGCGTTGCCAACCAATGTGGTAATTTCCTCGGCGGTAAAATGGCCTTCGCGCTGCAACTCCACTAAATTTTCATTGAGATAGGCGCGGAAGTAAGCGGGGTCATCGGAGTTGATTGTCGCAAGCATGCCTTTATCGAGCATACTGCGAATCTCTTTTGAAGTGAGCGACTGGACCACAAAACGGTTGGAAACCGGACACACAGTCAGCCCCAAACCTTTTGCTTTAATCGCTTCGCAGAGCGCATCACTTTCCAGCGAGTTAACACCGTGATCGATACGGTCTACCACAATCTCATCCAAACACTGGCCAATATGTAGCAAGGTATTTTGTTGGTTAACATCGCAGTGCATGGTGAGTTTTAAGCCCATCTCCCGCGCCCTCTTAAACACTTCAGCGAATTTACTCGGAGGATTGTTTTTTTCATCGGAGTCCAGCCCCACACCGACCAACCAAGCGCGATAGGGTTCGGCCATTAATAAATGTTCCATGGCGGATTCAGCACTCATATCGCGCAGGAAGCACATAATCAATTGGCTTTTGATGCCGAGTTTTGCTTCAGCATCTTCCTGTGCGGCGCGAATGCCGTGCATGACCACCCCAAATTCCACACCGCGACTGGTGTGCGCTTGCGGATCAAAAAATAATTCCGCGTAAAGTGTATTTTGGCTATAGGCCTTGCTCAGGTAATTCCAGGTCAGCTGATAAAAATCCGCTTCATCGCGCAGTACTTTCATCGCACCGTAATAAATTGTCAGAAATGATGGCAGATCATAAAAATCGTAAGCGGCAATTAATTCTTCCGGTGTTTCATAACCCAGCTCGATATTGTTTTTGCGCGCAAGGGCAAAACTCAGCTCCGGCTCCAGGGTGCCTTCCAAGTGCACATGTAGTTCGGCTTTCGGCATATTTTCGATAAAGGCTTGCATACGCAACTCCGTAGCAAAAAATGGTTGATTCAACAATCGCTGTTAGCCTTACAGCAAGTTCCGTTCCTGATTTGTCAGATTTGGAAAATTAGCTGACCATCTGGGCAGGAAATTAAAAACCTGACTGAATCGGGCGTTAGGGATGCACTGAATTGTTTCGCGTAGGGCCTGTTTTGCGCGAATAGCGGTCATTTCGAGTGGGATTGGGGATGAGGGCGTAAATAGTAATACCGGGTATTTACCCTCAACACCCTTGCAGGGGCAGAAGCGAGGGCGAGTTAATGGTCATCTCATGCCCTGACTACAAATTAACCATTGATAAAAAAGGACTTTTTTTACTTTTCCGTATTGACTCAAAAAGGCCAAACGGGTTTAATACGCGCCTCTTGCAGTGCAGCGCTCAGCGCGCCAGCAAGAAGCGACACGCCCAGATAGCTCAGTCGGTAGAGCAGTGGATTGAAAATCCTCGTGTCCCTGGTTCGATTCCGGGTCTGGGCACCATATTAAAACCCGAAGTTCTTGCGAACTTCGGGTTTTTTATTGCGCCATGTTTTTTGGATTGTGGAGGCCATTCCTCCAATCTAATTACCTCAGCTATAGTGATGCTATCAACCTATCTGGATTTTTCGCCATGACCAATAACGACATCCTCCGCCGTCTGCGTTTTATTTTTGATTTTGGCGATGCGCAAATGATGTCGCTGTTCGTGTCGGGTGGTTTTAATGCATCGCGCGAGCTGGTGAGCGATTGGTTGAAGGCGGATGACAAGCCTGAGTTTAAAGAGCTGCGCGATGTGCAGCTGGCGATTTTCTTGAATGGCTTGATCAATAAAAAACGCGGCAAGCGCGAGGGTGAACAGCCTGAGCCGGAAAAAAAGCTCAATAACAATATTATCTTGCGCAAATTGAAAATCGCATTGGATTTTAAGGATGAGCAGATTCTGGAAGTGATGGAACTGGCGGGTTTTCCCTTAAGCAAACACGAGCTGAGTGCATTTTTCCGCAAGCCGGGGCACAACAATTATCGCGAGTGCCAGACGCAAGTCCTGCGTAATTTCCTGCGCGGATTACAAATACAATTGCGCGGCGTTAATCAGGACGCGCAAGCCGACCCAGGCGAAGCCTGATCTGGCTAATAGCTCTATGTCCGCTAAGGCACAGAGCCCGCTTTAAGTTCGGCTTATCCTCCCGGTTAAATCCAATAAGGTTGGGGGGGATATGCCGGAAGGTCCTTCAATTGTTATTTTGCGCGAGCTGGCAGAAAATTTTAACGGCAAGGAAATTTTGCGTGCCGAGGGCAATAGCAAAATTGATATCCAGCGTCTCGTTGGCCAGAAAATCCAATCCATTCGCAGCTGGGGCAAGCATTTTTTAATTGAGCTATCAGGGTTTTCCCTGCGCATCCATTTCCTGATGTTTGGCAGTTATAAAATCAATGAGCGTAAAGATGTCATCCCGCGCCTGAGTTTGCAATTTGCCGATAATCAGGAACTCAACTTTTACGCATGTTCCGTTAAATATGTCGAAGGTGCTTTGGATAAGCATTACGACTGGCGAACTGATGTGATGTCTGAGTTGTGGGATGTCACTGCCGCACTAAAAAAATTGCGCGCGGCACCCGAAAAATTGGCCTGCGATGCGCTGCTCGACCAAGATATTTTTGCTGGTGTGGGCAATATAATAAAAAATGAAGTCTTGTTTCGTATCCGTGTGCATCCGCTATCAATCATAGGTGCACTACCCGCTGCGAAGTTACGCGATTTGGTAAAACATGCCCGCCAATATAGTTTTGAATTCCTGGAATGGAAAAAGCAATACGTGCTGCGCGAGCACTGGCTTGCGCACAACAAGCGCGATTGTCCGCGGTGTAAAATTCCCTACACCAAAGCCTACCTCGGTAAAACCAATCGACGCAGCTTTTTCTGCGAGCGGTGTCAGAAGAAATATCAGTAACAGCGGTTCTTCGATTTTTCTTGGCTTATTTTTTGTTCTAAGTGCAACCGGTTTTGATGCAAATGTTGTCGGTCGAGTTCAGTGAAGGGTGACCTATACTTTGGATAAAGATGGTTGCAGGGAGTTAATTATGCGCACTTATATCCGCCACCCCACATCGATTCCCATTCAAGTCTGCGCCGGCGGCGATGAAGAGTCGCGCGTGCGGGTGCGCAATTTGAGCGCGGGTGGCTTGTGTTTTATCACTGATAAACCGGTAAAAGTCGGCACTCTGGTCGAGTTTGATATTCCGGTCACCAAGCCGGATTATCATGGACGCGGCGTGATCGTGTGGCGCCGTGAGCAGTCATCGACAAAGTATGAGGTGGGTGTGCGTTTTACCAGCGACGATGAGTTTTTCCGCACGCGCATGGTGGAGCAGGTGTGCCAGATTGAGGATTATCGCCAGCGCCTGGCGTTAAAGGGGCGCCAGTTGAGCAGTGAAGAGGCGGCGCTGGAGTGGATTGAGCGTTATTCGGCGAGCTTTGATCATCACGCGCAGCATTAATAGAATCCGTTGCGCACAAAAAATCCGGCTATAAGCCGGATTTTTTGTGCGTATTAATTGATGACAGTTTTATTCGTGTTTGTGTGGGAAAGGTGCAAACCAGCAAATCAGGAATGATGGAATGGTTGCTGCCATTACAAAAATAAAATAACCGATATATCCCATGGATTGCTGCATAACGCCACTAACCATACCGGTGAGCATCATACACAAACCCATGAGTGCAGTGCCGAAGGCGTAGTGGGTGGTGGCGTATTTGCCTGGCGCGAGTTGCTGCATCAAATAAATCATAAAGCCCACTGAGCCGATACCAAAAAAGAATTGTTCGATGATGACGCCAGCACTAATTAACAGCTGGCTCTCCGGTTGGTAAATCGCCATCAGCAAGAAAGTGATATTGGGAATGTTGACGCAGAAGCAGAGTGGGAAGAGCGCTTTTTGCAGGCCTTTTTTGGCGACGTAGGCGCCGCCAATCAATGAGCCAATCAAGAGTGCAACCAAGCCGAAGGTGCCGTAGATAATACCGAATTCCTGATTGGTTAATGCGAGGCCGCCATTTTCAACGGTGTCTTTCATAAACAGCATGCTTGGCGCATTTAAAAAACCGAAGCTGATGCGGAATAACAGTGCAAAGCCGATCATCATCCAGATGCCTTGCTTCTGGAAGAAAGTGATAAAGGCGTCGATCAGTGTGCTGATCGCTTCTTTGGGATTTCTCGGCGTATTTTCTGCACGTGCCCCGTCGGGCATAACGCGCCAGTGCCATGCAGCCATAATCAGCATCAGTACACCCAATAAGGCGAATACGATTTGCCAGGATTTAATCCACTCGGGTCCGGAGACATGCGGATCGAGTTTGAAATAATGCTCGTGCAATACACCGCTCAGTACCACCATCACACTCATCATCGCCAATTTGCCGAGATTCCAGCTGAGGCTTTGCCAGCCGCAATAGAGCGCTTGGGATTTGGCATCGAGGGAGGTGACGTAAACGCCGTCGGTGGTGATGTCTTGTGATGAGCCGATGAATGAGAGCACCCAGAAAAAGAGGAGCATCAGGGTGATGTAATTGGGCAGGTTCATTACCAGCGCTACGCCGATAAATCCTGCACCCAAAATAACTTGGCAGAGAAGTACAAAAAACTTTTTGGTTTTGTACATTTCCAAAAAGGCAGCGAAAAACGGTTTGATGGTATAGGCAAGGCCGAGGGCGCTGGCGTATGCCGCGGCGCTGGCGTTATCCATACCCAGGTTGCTGAACATAACGACTGCAGCAGCAGTAAGCATGTTATAAGTCAGCGCCATCGTAAAATAACCGGATGGCACCCAGAGCAAAGGATGTTTGGTTGTAGCGGGCGGAGTTATAACAGGGGCGGAATCAAGCGCAGAATCAGAACTCATGGTCAGTACCTTGTGTTTTTTCTTGCTGTTGTGTTTTTGTGGTAACGGCGACCTGCTCGTGTTGTTTCAGGTGTTGGTTTGCGTTACTCACTGCCACTGGTTTTATTTTGGTCGGCGTAATCCCTGCCTGGTTTGTATTTTGTTGGTCGTGCGCCGCTTGTGAAACCGGAGTTGCTCGGGGAGCAACTCCGGTGATCTCTCTCACCTGATCAAGCGGTTGATACTGCTTTGTTGGGTGTTACTTTTTTATTGCGATGTTAAATCGCTATTTTTTAACCACTACTTTTTATTACTGCAGTGATGCATTTTTTACAGGGTTCGCGCGCAATTATTTGCCCGCTTTATAGGTCTCTGCCGCTTTCAGGATTTCTGAGCGCGCTTCTTCCAGATCGCCCCAGCCAGCGACTTTTACCCACTTGCCTTTTTCCAGATCTTTGTAGTGTTCAAAGAAATGTTCAATTTGCTTCAGGGTGATTGCGGGTAAATCTTGCAGGGTTTTTACTTCGCTGTAGATGCTAGTCAGTTTATCGTGTGGTACCGCTACGATTTTCGCATCTTCACCGGCTTCATCGGTCATCTTCAATACACCCAGCGGACGGCAGCGAATCACGGAGCCTGCTTGTACTGGCTGTGGGAATACCACAAGTACGTCAGCAGCGTCGCCATCGCCACACAGGGTGTTGGGGATATAGCCATAGTTGCAGGGATAGTACATGGCGGTGCTCACCAAGCGGTCAACAAACAGCGCATTGCTGTCTTTGTCGATCTCGTACTTGATACCGGAATTCATGGGGATTTCGATAACTACGTTAAAGTCATCGGGCAGGCTTTTGCCCGCAGGGACAAGTTCAAAACTCATGATGCGTTCCTGACGTCTATTGATTGAAAACTAATGGATTAAAACGGGTTAATGTGTTGCACCGGGAGGAGCAAGAATTCTTTGAGCTAATAGGCGGCGGATTCTACCACAACAAAAAGGCGACGATAGCGGTGACCACCAGGGTGGCGGCGATCAATGCAAACCAGGCATTGCGACGGCCGTTGCTCAGGCTGGGCTCGATGCGGTTGCCGGGCGAGGTAGGGCGGGTCTTCCAGCGTTTGGGTTCGCTGCTGGGCAGTTTGCGCTCGACCGGTTTGCTTAGCTCATCGATCGGTTTCCGGATACGGGTTTTGCTGTCTTCCAGATCTGGCGCGACTATGCGGAAGGTGTAGACATCCAGGCGCAAGCGGTCGCCATTGTTGGCGGTGGCATTGTCGATGCGCAGCTCATTGAGGAAAGTGCCGTTGGCGGAGCCGAGGTCTTTGATGCGCAGGTGATTGCCTTCGATACTGATCTCGGTATGGCGGCGCGACAAATGGGTGCCGGGGATCACAATATCGCATTGGTTGCCGCGCCCGATGACGGTGCCGCGCTCGGGTAGCAGGATAAAGTGCTTGCCCGCCAGCCAACTGCTATCGGAAACGAGCCGCCAGGGGGCGCTGTAGGCGTCTTTGGCTTTATCAGGCAGGCTGCGGGGGTCGAGTACGATAATGTCGCTGTTGCCGATTTTGATAATATCGCCGGGCAGGATTTCTTTCTGGGTGATGCGCTGGCCATTGATGAAACAGCCGCTGGTGCTGTTGTTATCTTTGAGAAAGTATTTGGTGTTTTCCTGGATGACCTTGGCGTGCAGTGGATCTACGCCATCTTCGTCGATGATTAAATGGTTGTCTGCCGCCCTGCCAATCGAGAAGAGTTTTTCGACGACCCACACAGGCGGGCGTCGATTGTCCTTAAAATGGAGTTTGAGCATGGCAGATTCCGTATTTTGTCGTCTGAATCGTTATTTGTGCTGCTATCTACCCTGAAACTGCGGATTTTGGCGCCGATCCTGTGATCTGAATGACCTTATCATCGAATTCTATTAACTCATACCCCAAAGGGCAATCAAATGGCCGATATTACTGAACCGGCGGTTCTACCTACGCTTCCGCTACCGAACAATAAACTTGTTATTCACTACTGCAATATGTGCCGTTGGATGTTGCGCTCTGCGTGGTTGGCGCAGGAGTTATTGAGCACTTTTGATGGTGAGTTGGATGAAGTGGCGCTCCACCCCGGCACTGGCGGTGTTTTCCATGTTTGGCTCAATGGCCAGTTGATCTGGGACAGGGTTAGCGACGGCGGCTTTCCAGAGGCCAAGGAACTAAAGCAGCGTGTGCGCGATCTGCTTTGCCCGGAGCGCTCGCTTGGCCACAGTGATGGACACACTAAAAAAGTAGACTGACTTTTGTAACAAATCGTTTCAGGCGCGCTGAGTTAATGGCCTTTTTACTGTTTTAAATGGGGGTGGCTGGCATAATGGCGCCACCTTTCTGGCCGATGCACCACTGGCACGTCCCTCTTCAGGTCCTGTCGCTCAGGGAAACTTCACCAACCGGATTTTTTCATGCAGACACTTTCACGTTTTTATCTGTCGCTCAATCGAATTTACCGCGCGCTTATTATCAACCGTCCCTATCATGTGCTGACTACGCTGGTGTTGCTCACCATTGTGGCCACGTTTGGCATGACCAATTTCAAATTGGATGCATCCGCTGACTCGCTCACGCTCGAACACGATACCTCCATCGATTATCTGCGCGAAATTTCCAAACGCTATCAAAGCGGCGATTTTTTGGTGCTCACTTATGCACCCAAAGCCGAAATGTTTTCCGATGAGTCGATCAATACGCTCAAGCAATTGCGCGATGAACTGGCGAGCGTTGATGGTGTGGCCAGCGTCTATTCCATGATCGATGTGCCGCTGCTCTATAGCCCTATGCGGCCCTTGGCGGAGCAAAAAGAATCCACCCGCACCTTGCTCACCCCCGGCGTTGACCGCGCGATGGTCAAGCAGGAATTTTTAACCAGTCCGATTTACCGCGATATGTTATTGAGCCCCGATGGCACTACCTCGGCGATATTGCTCAACCTAAAAGTGAATAACCAATATATCCAAATGGCGCGTCATCGCGATGCGTTGCGCTTGAAGCGCGACAAAGAGGGACTGAGTGCAGCCGAAGAAAAAGAGTTGGAGCAGGTATCGGCAGAATTTTTGGATTACCGCACTGCAACTGCCGCACATGACGCGGCACGCGTGGAAATTGTGCGCGGCATAGTTGCCAAATATCAGGATCGCGCACAAATTTTTCTCGGCGGTGTAAGCATGATCACCACCGATATGATCGCCTACATTAAAAGTGATCTGGTGGTTTTTGGCGGCGCGCTGCTCGCCTTTATTATTTTTATGTTGGCATTTTTATTCCGCCAATGGCGCTTTGTTGTGTTGCCACTCGCCACCTGTTTAATGTCGGTCACCTTAATGCTCGGTTGGCTGAGTTGGATTGATTGGCGGCTCACCGTCATCTCATCCAATTTTGTTGCGCTTTTATTAATCATGGTATTTGCGTTCACTATTTATGTAGTGGTGCGCTACCGCGAAATCCATGCGATTGATCCCGATATGGACCAAGCCGATATTGTTTTGCAAACCGTGCGTGATATGGCGGTGCCCTGCCTATATTCGGCATTGACTACGATTGTAGCTTTTATGTCGCTGGTGATGAGCGGTATTCGCCCGGTAATCGATTTTGGTTGGATGATGACGATTGGATTGATCGTGGGTTTTATTTTGGTGTTTGTGGTATTGCCGGCAGGCCTGATGATCCTTCCGAAAGGGGAACCCAAAGATCGTGGTGATAATTCTGCAGCACTTACTGTGCGTTTTTCCAAACTGGCGGAATTCCACGGCGGAAAAGTTTTATTACTCTCGCTGATAGCAGTGCTTGTCAGTGCATGGGGGATCAGCAGGTTGGAAGTGGAGAACCGCTTTGTCGATTACTTTAAAAGCGATAGCGAAATCCATCAGGGCCTGAGTGTGATTGATCGCCAGCTCGGCGGCACGGTTACACTTGATATTATCCTCGATGCCGATAAAAACACTATCGATGTTGTTGAGTCAGAGGCGGGTGATGAAGAAGATCCTTTCGCTGAAGATAGTGGCGAGGCTGCGGGGGCAAATGAGTTTGCCGACGACGAAGATCCCTTTGCCGAAGCGGGCGATGAAGATGCGTTTGCCGATGACGCAAGCACTCCCGCAGCTGCCCCAAGTTATTGGTTTAGTGTGGCCGGGTTGGATCAAATCAAACAATTGCACAACTATTTGGAATCGCTACCGGAAGTGGGAAAAGTGCAATCGCTTGCCACTGTTTACCAATTGGCGCATGACATCAATAAAGGCAAGTTGAATGACTTTGAATTGAATGTGCTGCGCAATATGCTCTCTGATGACATCAAAAACTTTTTGATTACCCCCTACCTTGTTGATGACGTGCAACAAACCCGCATTACCTTACGCGTCATTGAAACTACACCGGATTTGAAACGCGCCGAACTGGTGGAAAAAATTCGCCAGTACGCCCAGAAGGATGTTGGCCTTAAACCGGAGCAGGTGAATTTCACCGGTATGTTGGTGCTCTATAACAATATGTTGCAGAGTTTGTTTGCATCGCAAATTGCGACCATCGGTGTGGTGTTTGTATCCATTATGCTGATGATTATTGGCTTGTTTCGCTCGTTTAAAATTGCGCTAATCGCCATACTGCCGAATATCCTGGCGGCGGGAACCGTCCTGGGTGCAATGGGCTTGGCGGGTATCCCGCTCGACATGATGACAACAACTATCGCGGCGATTGTGGTGGGGGTTGGGGTAGATCAGGCGATCCAATACTTCTATCGGTACCGGATCGAATTCGCGCATGATCAAAATTATGTTGAGGCTATGCATCGCTCCCATGCTTCGATTGGTCGCGCTATGTATTACACCTCGGTGACGATTATTGTGGGTTTCTCGATCTTGATGCTCTCACAATTTATCCCCTCAATTTATTTCGGTGTGCTGACCGCATTTGCTATGCTTATGGCGATTGTCGGATCGCTAACCTTGTTGCCAAAATTAATTTTGATGCTAAAACCTTTCGGTCCGGGAAAATAATTTTGGTGTGAGTTAACAATAAAAAAGGGCGCGAATTTCGCGCCCTTTTTTTTGTTTTATTTCTGGATCGCATGCTACCAATCCATCAATGCTTTCAATTGCGGCGCTAAATCTTGCGCCATTAACGCATGTTGTTCTTTGGTGGGGTGTGCATCCTGCGCATCGCCAGGGTAATTGTTTGATGTCACTTGATGCACGCGTGAGTCGTTAACACGCGAAATGGCTTCGCGAATATAATCGATCAGTGCCGCTTTTTTATCGCCATTAAGAATGGCTCCTTCCGTCAATGCGATATGCGCCTGCGGATGATTAGCGAGCAATTTGTTGATCAGCTTTACATAGGCGGTTACATAGGCTTCGCGTTCGGGAATGCCTTGGCTGAAATCGTTGGTGCCTATGGCACTGACAATTAAATCCGGTTGATACTGGCGGTGATCCCATTGCATTGCCGGATCATTATCACCCACTGCGAACTCATAAAAATCCGGCAAATTCGCATCATCAGTTTTACCGTTCCAACTGCGCACCAAACCGCGTCCACCCCAACAGACTAAATTCACTTGTGCGTTGAGCGCTTTGGCTGTGAGCATGCCGTAGGATTCGCGAGCATTCCACCAGCGGCTATTTTTTTCTGCGCCGGCGACGCGGTCAATCGCTTCACCACAGGTGACAGAATCGCCCATCACCAGTATTTTGCGTTTGGGTAAGAGTGGCGCCGCCAAAAATTTTTCGCCCGTGAGCGTAAATTGTTTGAGTGTGACTTGACCTTGCCAATTTTCCGTGCGGTGAATAATTTCCACAGAATGTTTGGCCTCTTCTGCAAAATTAAATAATTCTATTGTTTGTAATTGGTTGGTGAGCTTGATGGCAGTCGGCGAGCCATGATCGACAATCACATCGATCCAGGAGTTGCCGGTCGAGCTCTGCAGATCTGCAGTCAGGGATCTGCCCACAACCTCGGTTTTAATACTGACGCCGGGAAAACCCAACAGCAGGCTTTTATCGCTGTTGATGTGGGCGCGTCCCATAGTGGCAATTTCGGTATTGGCGGCGGGAATGGAAATCATAACGTCTTTGTGTTTAGGCGGGGCGCTGCTGCAGCCAGATAATAAAATAGTGGAAAAAAAGAGAGCGTTGGAAATCGGAAGAAGTTTCATGATGGCTACCTTGCTGTAATCATTGGTTGGGTAGGCTGGACAACTTGCCCAGCGCCATGAATATTTATTGCAATAATGCGTTGATATCCGGCGTCATTGCATCTGCCCATACCTGATAACCTTTGGGGGTTGGGTGCAGGAAGTCAGCCATTATTTCCGGCGCAATACTGCCATCTTTTTGCAGCAGCAACGGGCCGTAGTCTTTAAAGAAAATCAATTTGTTGTCGCCCAGTTTGGAAATAATCTGGTTGAGTTTTTTGACTTTGCTGCGGTTATCTGAGTTGGGCGCTTGATCAAATGGAAATACTGCATTTAATAAAATTTTGCTGTGTGGCCAAGCCAGTTGTAATTGCTCGGTTACTTTGGCAACCCCTTTTGCGACTTGCTCCGGCGTTTCATGAAGGTGGCCAAAATTATTAACACCGACAAGCAATACAATCACTTTGGGTTGCATGTTGCCGATGGCGCCATGCTGTAAACGCCAGAGTACATTGGCCGTGTGATCACCGCCGATACCAAAGTTGGCAGCGTTCAGCGGTTTAAAATTTTTCTCCCAAATTGACCAATCCCAACCGGCCGTGATTGAATCGCCAACAAAAAGCACATCGACCTTATCGTATTGCGCAACCACAACATCTTCGGCGTGCATCTTGTCCCACGCCGAAACCGACATCCAGTCATATTCGATGGTTCGTTTGGTTGGAGTTGTGCCAGAGGGTGGGGTGGGTGATAGGGCGCTGCTTAATTGGCATAGGAGCGCGAGGCTAATACCCGAACAAAGTTGCACCAAGTTTTTGGTAGATAAGGTCATGCTGATGATTCCTGCGTAATAGTGGTTAAAGAAATAAATGCAGGCTGTGTGTTTTTATACTGCGCATCGGTGTGCGCTTATATTTAGTTTTTCAAGCTTAGCCGCTCGTTGTGTACATTCAAGCTTTGCACACCGGCGATATTTAAAATCAGGTCGAGTAATTCATCCCAGGGTTCGGCATTGCGCATACCTTTGACGGCTTTATCGATGCCATTGGCTTTGCGCAACAACTGTTGTAGCTGCGCGGGCTTTAATCGGCGCAGCGCCGCTTGAATGAGCGGCTGGCGTTTATCCCACACGCCGGCTTGTTTAGCGGCCCATTCAAAATGTTTGCCCTGTGCAACTGCCTGCGATATTTGCACCAGTGCGCGAATTTCGCGCGTCACTGCCCACAAAATATTAATCGGCTCAGTCCCTTCGGTTTTTAACCCTTGCAAGGTGCGCACGGCGGCGCGTGCATCGCCGTGCAGGGCTTTATCGGTGAGGCCGAAGACATCGTAACGTGCGCTATCAGCGACGACTGAGGCCATCATTTCATAACTGATACGGTTGTCGGTGGTGAGCAATTTTAATTTTTCGATTTCTTGCGCGGCGGCGAGCAGGTTGCCCTCAATACGCGATGCGAGCAAGTCGATGGCATCGCTGTCGGCGTGCAAACCGGATTGCTGCAGGCGCACGCCAATCCAGCGCGGCAATTGCGCGGGTGTCACTGGCCAAATCTGGATATGTTGGCCTGCATCTTCAATCGCTTTAAACCATTTGCTTTTTTGCGTGGCGCCGTCGAGTTTTTCGGTGACGATGAGCAACAAATTATCGGGCGCAGGTGACTGCGCATATTCTTGTAGCGCCTTACCACCTTTATCGCCCGGTTTGCCAGAGGGCATGCGCACTTCGATAATTTTTTTTTCGGCAAACAGCGACAGGCTATTGGCAGAAGCGAGCAATTGCCCCCAATCAAAACTGGTGTCTATATGATATAGCTCGCGTTCGCTAAAACCATTTTTGCGCGCGGCAGCGCGGATTTGGTCGCAGCATTCCTGAATCAATAAAGGTTCATCACCCGACACCAAATAAATTGGCGCCAATGGCTTGGTGAGCGCGGCAGCTAATTGTTCGGCGCGCAGCTTGGGCATGTTATTGTGCTGCCGGTGTTGCTGTCGTGGGGGTCTTTTTTGCGCTAAGGTTTTTGGCGCGGCGCAAAATTGTATTGGCCAGCTCACGGCGCATTTCACGCAGCACTAATTCTTCTTCCTGTGCGGCGCTGTTGGCATTGTTGACGTTGTAATTGTAGGTGCGCGAGGTGCGCGCGCTGGTATCGAGTGGAGTGATTACACCGTTGACATTGCTGATGCTGTAGTCCACGCGCAGGATAATTTCATAGGCACTGGTGAGTGCATCGCTGCCCACACCGGCGGTGCGTTTGTCCATTACTTCGCGGTTCAAATTGAGGGTGAGTGACGTTGCATTGGCTGCAGTCAGCTCATTGATTTTGTAACCGGGCAGTGCTTGGCGCAGGGCATTAACCAGCGGGCTGTGGTCGTCTTTGGTAATTATCACCAAGTCCAGCGGGGTGGTCATCGCCAGTTTATCTTCACCGGCCGCCGAGCCGCGCAAATGCCAGCCGCAAGCGGTCAGTGTGAGAACTAAAAAGCTGACGATAATTTTTTTCATAACACTCTCGGTAGGGATTTATTTCGTTCCCATGCTCTGCTTGGGAATGCATGTCTATATGCAGTAAATCATTTATCTTTCGGTGCGAGATATACACTCCCAAGCGAAGCTTGGGAGCGGGGGTTAAGCGTTAATTGGCAACAATATTCACCAGCTTGTTCGGGATCACAATCACTTTGCGCACGGTGATGCCTTCAAGGAAGCGCTGCACATTTTCCTGTGCGAGCGCGTCGGCTTCGAGCTGCTCTTTTGGTGCGTCAATTGCCACATCCAATTTGCCGCGCAGTTTGCCATTCACTTGAATCACCACTTCAACGGTTGAGCGGGTCAGTGCACTTTCATCGAGTGTTGGCCATTTTTCGTTGAGTGGAATAGTGCTGTGGCCGAGCGCTTGCCAGAGTGAATGGCTGATGTGCGGCACAATCGGTGCGAGCAACAAAATCGCCGCTTCCAGCGCTTCGCGTTCTACGGCTAACCCAAGTGGATTGGCGCGGTCGGCGAGTTTGCTCACTTCGTTAAGCAATTCCATGGTCGCGGCGATGGCGGTATTAAAGGTCTGGCGACGGCCGTAGTCATCGCTGACTTTTTGGATGGTCTCGTGCGTCTTTCTGCGCAAATCTTTTTGTGCTTGCGGAAGTGCACTTACATCCAGCTTGCCAGGTGTACCGGCATTGATGTGACCTTCAACCGCTTTCCACAAACGGCGCAGGAAGCGGTTGGCACCTTCAACGCCGGAATCGCTCCACTCCATACTTTGCTCTGGTGGTGCGGCAAACATGGAGAAGAGACGTACGGTATCGGCCCCGTATTGGTTGATCAGCTCTTCCGGGTCAACGGTGTTGCCTTTGGACTTACTCATCTTGGTGCCGTCTTTCAACACCATACCCTGGCAGAGCAAACGCTCGAAGGGCTCATCACAGCTCACCAGGCCTTCATCGCGCATCAACTTGTGGAAGAAGCGCGAGTAGAGCAGGTGGAGGATGGCGTGTTCGATGCCGCCGACGTATTGGTCCACCGGCAGCCAATAATCAGCGGCGGCTTTGTCGAGCATACCGCCTTCAAAATTCGGGCAGGTGTAGCGCGCGTAGTACCAACTGGATTCCATAAAGGTATCGAAGGTATCGGTTTCGCGTTCAACCGCTTGACCATCCAATTCGGCCTTGCGCCACTCGGGATCGGCTTTGATCGGTGAGTGAACGCCGTTCATGACTACATCTTCCGGCAGCAACACGGGGAGCTTGTGTGCAGGAACCGGAATCTCGCCGCCGTCGGGCAAATTGAACATGGGGATAGGCGCACCCCAGTAACGCTGGCGCGATACACCCCAATCGCGCAGGCGATAGTTGGTTTTTACCTGCCCTTTGCCTGCCATTTCCAGGGTGCTGGCGATAGCATCGAAGGCGGCGTTGAAATCCAGGCCGTCGTACTCGCCCGAATTAACCAGCACACCTTTTTCGGTGAAGGCGGCTTTGGTCAGGTCGATGGCTTCGCCATTTTGCGGAGCTATCACTTGGGAGATTGGCAGGTTGTATTTCTGCGCGAATTCGTAATCGCGCTGGTCGTGCGCAGGTACGGCCATTACCGCGCCTGAGCCGTAATCCATGAGTACATAGTTGGCGATCCACACCGACACCGGCTCGCCGGTAATCGGGTGCAAGGCTTTGATACCAGTGTCGATACCGCGCTTTTCCATGGTCGCCATATCGGCTTCGGCGACCGATTGCACTTTGCATTCGGCGATAAATTGCGCGAGCGCTGGATTATTTTCAGCGAGGATCTTGGCGATAGGATGTTCAGCCGCAAGGCTCACATAGGTCACGCCCATAATGGTATCGGGGCGGGTGGTGTAGATATCAAAACCGGTAAATTCGCCTACGGGTGAGGCCAAATCAAAATGCATATCCAGACCGCGACTTTTACCGATCCAGTTGCGCTGCATGGTTTTGACTTGCTCGGGCCAGTTGGGCAGTTTGTCCAGATCGGCTAACAATTCTTCGGCGTAGGCGGTGATCTTGATAAACCACTGCGGAATCTCTTTGCGCTCAACCAATGCGCCCGAGCGCCAACCGCGGCCGTCGATCACTTGTTCGTTCGCGAGTACGGTGTGATCGACCGGATCCCAGTTCACGGTCGCCATGCGCTTGTAAACCAGGCCTTTTTCGTAAAGACGGGTAAAGAACCACTGCTCCCATTTGTAGTATTCAGGCTTGCAGGTGGTCAGCTCGCGCGACCAATCAAAGCCGAAGCCAAGTTGTTTCAACTGGCCGCGCATATGGTCAGTATTGGAATAAGTCCACTTGGCCGGAGCGGTCTGGTGCTTGAGTGCAGCGTTTTCCGCCGGTAGGCCGAAGGCGTCCCAACCCATTGGGTGCAATACATTTTTGCCCTGCATACGCTGGTAGCGCGCGATCACATCGGTGATGGTGTAGTTGCGCACATGCCCCATATGCAGCTTGCCGCTTGGATAGGGGAACATCGCCAGACAGTAGAACTTTTCTTTGCTGCGATCCTCAATAACCTTGAAGCTTTGGTGTTCTTCCCAGTACTGCTGGGCTTGGGCTTCGACTTCGGCGGGAGTGTATTGTTCTTGCATGGGACGCTCTTGCATTGGAATCTAAGGCCTATACTGAAGGTGGAGTTTTGCACTCAATGTTGAGAAAGGCGGTGATTATAGAGGCTGTACTGCCTGTGTGGGTATAAATATCTTGAAGCGCTAGCGGGAGTTATTTGCCATGAAGCCGACTGACAATCTGACCAACAAATCTGCCAACAATGTAGCCAACAACCCTTATCACGTGATCCAACCGGATTTACCTTTTAGCCCGGAAGAAACCGGTGCGCTCGGAGCGCTCAAGCATGAGGTGGATGATCTGGTCAAACTTGAACTCACTGCCGAGCAGATGGTGGGCGAGGAGGTTGACCTGGCCAAAGCCTATATCAGTGAAGATGCCCAAGGCATTTGGAGTGATGTGAAGCTCGGGCTCGCGGAGCTGGAACTGATCACCGGTGATTGGTTGTTGCGCGCCGCTGATCCAACCCGTGTCGAATGGCAACTGAACCATTGGTGGGAGGATGAGGAGTCTCAGTTCCGTCATTAATGGATGCATAATCCCATTTATACGACAAGTTTGTTAAGCTCTCGTCTGTCTGATCATTGATATCAGTCCTTTGATGCATCATCACTGACAAGAACTAACGAGAGAACTCCATGTATGTATCCTCAAGGCGCACGCTGAGTGCGCTCGCCTGCATTTTATTGTCCTGTCTGCCAATCCTTGGAGCTGCCCAGCCTGTGAGCGAATTGCCTGTCGATCCTATTTATCTGTGGGATGAAAAACCCTTGGTCATTCCTGACCGCGAACATATAAAAGACCAGCGTGTTTACGCGGTAGATAATCCGGCAATGATTCCCTATTGGCCTGAAGCCGATAAAGCCAATGGTACCGCCGTGGTGATATTCCCCGGCGGCGGTTATGTGCGGCTGGCGATTGACCACGAGGGGCACGATATCGCCAAGTGGTTTGCGGCGCACGGTGTTGCGGCCTTTGTGGTGAAGTACCGGATGCAGGAGTACGACTTTCCCGCGCCGCTGCTTGATGGTTTGCGCGCAGTGCGCCAAGTGCGTAAACATGCGGATGAGTGGGGGATTGATCCAGCCAAAGTGGGAGTGATTGGTTTCTCGGCCGGCGGCCATCTGGCGGCGAGTGTTGCCACCCGTTCCGATTTTACCTTTGCGTTAGATGACCCGCTCGGCGATATCAGTGCGCGCCCGGATTTTGCCATCCTCGGCTACCCGGTCATCGCCCTTTACGGCCCTGATGCGCATGCTGGGTCTCGCAAAGCCTTGTTGGGTGAAAATCCTGACCCCAAAAAATTGCATGACAATTCCTTACAATTTCAGGTGACGGATAAGGTGCCGCCGGTGTTTATGCTGCATGGTATCGGTGACCAAGCTGTGCCGGTGGGCAATAGCCTCGCGTTTTTTACCGAGGTGCAAAAGCACAATAAACAGTCCGAATTACACATTTATCAAACCAGCATTCACGGTGTGGGGATGATTCAGGGGCAGGGCAGTGTATCCAGCTGGCCAGATTCTCTTGAGCGGTGGCTAAAGCAAAATAACTGGATTCAGTAACACTATGAACATGAATAGCAGAAGGAATACGAGCGCAACCTTTTGGGAGAGACGCAGTTATGGCGCGCAATAATTTGGCGACAATGCAAGGCATGGTGGAGGTAGAGCAGCAACTGCAGTGTGAGAAGGCAATTGCAATGTATCGCCAACTGCCGAATGTATTGATTTTTACCTTTGTCGCCTCGTCGGCGTTGGCCCTTTATTTCCAGGAAGCGGCCAGTCAATTGTCACTGCTCCTGTGGTGGGGGAGTATGCAACTGGTTAGCCTTTTGCGTCTTGGCAGTTTGTGGTGGTGGCATCAATCCCTGCGGCAACAGCATCAAAACTATACTCAGATGATCCGGCTATTTATGTTGGGAGCACTGGTATCAGGTGGTGTTTGGGCGAGCTTTTCGGTTGCCTATTTTAACGATGCACCTGCTGCACAGCGTTTGGTTATCGCACTGGTAATGGCGACTATCGCGGCGGGCAGCATCAATGTGCTCATGTTGGTGCCTTGGGTTGGTCGACTATTTATGGCGTTGTTGATCGGTCCGCTAGTGGTGTTGTTTGCAACGACGGGCGCCATGGATGATTTGGTTGTGGCCGGGCTGAGTTTGGCACTCTTTATCGGCCTAACAGGTTTTGCGCGTGTATCGCGCGATAGTGCACTTCACTTGTTTGCTGCAGCGCGCGATAAAGATCGCAGCATTGCTGCTGCGCTTAGTCAGCGCGATGAACTGGCAAGGGCCAAAGATGATTTGGAGCTGCGCCTTGCCGAGCAGATCGAGACACTGCAATTTGAAATCGCCCTGAAGGAGCGCTATGCGCAAGAGTTGGCGCGGGTGGCGTCTTCTGATCCGCTTACCGGGCTGTTAAACCGCAGCTCTTTTGAGCGTGAATTGCGCCAGCAAATCGAAATGGCTCGCGCTAATAACAGCTGCCTGGGGGTGTTGGCGATTGAAGTGCTGCGTTTCGATGTGATCGAACTCCAGGGCGCAGCCGTTAGTGAGCAAATCTTGTTGGTGCTGGCAGATCGCTTAAAAAGTGCCATGCCGCGCGGTAGCTTGATCGCCCGTTGGGGTGGCTCCGAGTTCGCTGTCACCATGAGTACGCAGGGGCGCAAATGGGTGCATGAGGCGGCGCTGCTGCGCGGTGTTTTGCAGCAGCCCATTGAAACCGGCGCTGGCATTATGCGCATCGACGTTATGATCGGAATCTCTGCGTTTCCTGGCGAGGCGCGCGATGCCGAGCAACTCCTCTATCAAACCTCTATCGCGCGCCACAGTTTGCGTCAGCAGGGAACCGGCGGGGTAAAGCTATTCGATTTGGCCCTGGATGTTGGTATCCAGCAACGCCAGCGCTTGCGTCGCTCCCTGCATTCGGCGCTGGAGGCGGATGAGTTGTCACTGGTATTTCAGCCTATCGAACCCTGCAGTACTTCTATACCGCGCAAAATGGAAGCCTTATTGCGCTGGGATGAGCCTGAGTTGGGGGCAATCTCGCCACTCTTGTTTATCCCGGTTGCGGAAGAGAGCGGTCTGATTGTGCCATTAGGGCGCTGGGTGCTTGCGTCTGCCTGTAAAGCGGCGGCGCAGTGGTCGGGCGATGCTGTGGTCAGCGTCAATGTCTCCATCCACCAGATTCTGGGCGGTGACTTGTTGGCCGATGTCAACGCGGCCCTGGTTGCGTCGGGGCTGGCACCCGAGCGGCTGGAGATTGAAATTACCGAAAGCGTCTTTTCCCACGATATAGATCTGGTTTGCTCGGTACTGGAGCAGATCCGCGCTCTGGGCGTCAGCTTGGCAATCGATGATTTCGGTACGGGTTATTCATCGCTGGCCTATTTGCGGCGGCTGCCGGTCAATATCATCAAGATCGACCGCAGTTTTATTGCCGATCTCGATCATGATGCGCGCAAGTTGCTGCTTGCGATTGTCGGCATGGCGCGCGGCTTGGGCTTTCGTATTGTGGTTGAGGGGGTTGAGACCGAGCAGCAGCGCAACTTGCTGGTAGCGATGGGCGTGGATTATTTGCAGGGCTACCTGGTCTCTCGCCCGATTGCTGCCCATCATGTGGCAGGTTGGCTGTCGGCGCCCAATTCACTGCATGCATGAATGTCGCTTTTGCTTGCGATTGATTGGCCATTTGGCATACAATCGCCGCCCCTGAAATCAGGTATACGACGCTAGTCCCAAACGCCACGGCATGTCGCCCGGCTACTTCGTGTCGTCCAAGCGTTGTTTTTGGAGCAAAGAATGAGCGCATATGCAATTTTTGAAAGCGGTGGCAAGCAACATCGCGTAGTTGTGGGTGAAACCCTCAAACTCGAAAAAATCGATTTCACCACTGGTGGCGTTGTTGAATTCAACAAAGTGTACCTGGTTGCCAACGGCGCAGACGTCAAGATTGGCGCTCCTGTTGTTGAAGGTGCAACTGTTACTGCTGAAGTGGTTGCTCATGGCCGTGCCGACAAAGTGAAGATCATCAAGTTCCGTCGTCGTAAGCACCACATGAAGCGTCAAGGTCATCGTCAGTGGTTCACCGAAGTGAAAATCACTGCTATCAAAGGTTAATTGAGGAGGCTATAAAATGGCTCACAAGAAAGGGGTTGGTAG
>Ga0307408_100000870_pt1 | contig 23712 bp, 18 predicted proteins | sample 322Cmetagenome_FD_202116 | JGI IMG/M metagenome (GOLD analysis project Ga0307408, IMG submission 202116) | Maize rhizosphere microbial communities from greenhouse at UC Davis, California, United States - 322HYB-C-3 | ecosystem: Host-associated > Plants > Roots > Rhizosphere > Soil | place... | reverse complement strand
CAAGCTGGCCATCAGCGACCAGCAGCATTTTCATGAAGTTGCGCAGCGAGGTGGCTTTGTTGACTGGCTTGGACAGGCCGCCGCCCTCCTCTTCCGACCACAGGCCCTGGACGGCGCCGTCCATGAAGCAGACGCCGGTGGCGCTTTCGGCGCGCGGATAGGGACCTTCCCCCACCAGCACGTAACGCACCAGGTCCAGCGGCTGCTGGAAGGCGGCAAACAGGCGCAATTCGGTGGGCAGGTAGCTGTCGACCGCCAATTCAGGCAGGTAGGCCGGGTTGGCAGCCGCTATCGCCTGCAGGCCGCGCTCCAGGATCGGGCGCCACGAAGGGTGTGCGCGGTCGAGCGCTTGCAGGATTGGGCTGGGGATCGTCATGGCGGCTGTCGGCGATGGGCAAAGGCGAGATTGTATCGCCGACAGCCGGCGCGGTCTACGGCCTGGGCTTCTCCGCGCCGTGGCCTTTGGCCAGGCAATCCACCATGGCCGGAGCTTGCAGGCGCGAGATGCAAATTCAGCATGCTATTTCGCTGGGGAATTGGAATCCTTCAGCCTGACGTTGGCCGCGCGCAGCTTGCGGTACAGGAAGGCCACCGCGAACAATGCAGCGGCAGCCAGGGCAGCGGCAACCGACCAGGCCAGCCGCAGCTTCGACTGGTTGCGCAAGTCCTTGGTGTTCTCATCTTTCTGGCGCAAGAGTTCTTCGTCCTCGCGCTCTTTTTTCTGGAGCTGGGACTGGACCGTGCTCGCGTCCTGCGCCTTGCGCCGCGCCCGCGCGTAGACTTGCAAGGCAAGCTCCTTCAGGCCCACATAGTCGAGCGCCCGCGCATACTCCGAAAGCGCGTCGGCATCCATCAACTCGATGTTGACGGCCTCGATGGCATTCCGGCCCGCGTCAAGCTGGCCCAGGTAGATCAGCGCAATCCCTTCGTTGAACTGCGAAATCTCCGCCATCTCGGTGTTGCCGGTAGCCAGGGCGGCCTTCTTGGATTCGAGGCTGAGCGACAAAGCCTCCTTGTAGTCCTGGCTTTTCAGGCTCATGTCGGCCAGGGTGACCTGCAGCTCCGGCACATCTTCGTCCATATGATGCTTCTGCAGCCATGCCACCACGTCGTTCAGTGCATCCCGGGCGCGCGCAACCTGGCCCGCGCTTTCAGCGATCTCCCACTCCGCATAGCGGGCCCGGATCACGGGACCGTCGAGAGGAATCAGCGCAGCCTTGGCCTTCAAGACGTCGATCGACTTCAGCGCCTCCTGGCTGCCGCCGGCCAGGCCGTTCAGCGCATAGGCCCGGGCGCGCAGCGCCATGAACTGGGCGATGGGCTGCCCGGACTTGTCAGCCAGCGCCACGGCGGTGTCGATATATTCCAGGCCCTTGCGCCCATTCCCGCGCCGGATTTCGTCCTGGCCAACGGTAAGAATGACCTTGGCCTGGAGCGCGAAATCGCTGGTTTGCTCTGCGAGCTGGCGCGCCAGCTCCAGGTTCTTGCTTGCAGCCTCACGGTCTTCGAGCGCTGAGAAAAGATAGGACCGGTCAAGCAAGCTGTTGGCGATGATCGACTCGTCATCCAGTTGATGGCCGATGCGCTCTTCCTCTGCCACTGCCTGCAGCGACATGGCGCGGTCCGAAGTCCGGGTGACTTTGCTGAGCACGGAATAATAAGTCGCCTGGTCGCGCTGCGGCCACTGTGCAACCTGCGGTTTCAGTTTCCGCAGTTCGGCCAGGGTGCCATTGGTAGCGAGGTAGGAAAACTCCCGCAATTGCCCCAGGCGGGCCGTCACATCCTGCCCCCAGGCCAGCGGCTGGACCAATGCGGCGGCGAGCAGGGACATGCGCAGCACGCGCGGAATATTGCAAAACATACAGCTTTCGATTTGATAGGAAGTAAAGATATTTTACTGCCCAGCAAACAAATCGTGGGCATTCAGGATGGCAAAAGCGATCTCCGGGTGGCGATCCAGGCATTTGCGTATCGCCGCTGGTACAGATTGCCGCGTTTTGCGGCACAACCCAGGCCGGTCGCCCAGCTCGATCTGGAAGCCGCGCACCGTGCGTACTTCGTTCGGCCCGGGGGCGATGCGCACCGAGACGCCCAGCTGCTCCTGCAGGCGCTGGCCAATACGCATCAGCTCAGCATAAGTGGAGATGGCCTCGATGCGCTCAAGCAGGCGCTTCTCTTCCTCCCTGGTCAGGCGCAGGACGCGCAGGTCGGCTTGCGGGTCCTCGAGCAGCGACTCGCGGTCACAGTCGCAGGCGCCCGGCGGGCACTCCTTGCGGATGGGGAAAGGCGGCATCGTCATCAGGCCAGTATCCGTTGCTTGCATCGTGCTGTCAAACGCGGCCGGGGACCGGCCTGTCTAGGACACTTGTGTGCGCCGTCCAAGTTTCGTACAGTGCAGAATTGCTAAAAATTATAGTTAGAGAAACACGTGACTATCAAACCGGAAGGCTTGCAATTCCTTGCTTCCCCAGGTGCGCTAGGCCAGCAGATTGCAGCCTTCGACTGGTCTTCCACGCCGCTCGGCCCCCTCGATGCCTGGCCGCAGAGCCTGCGCACGACCGTCAACCTGATGCTGAACTCGAGCCATCCGATCTGGATCGGCTGGGGCCCTGAGGCCACCTTCCTCTATAACGACGCTTATATCGATGTGCTCGGCGCTGCCAAGCATCCCTGGGCGCTGGGGCGGCCGGCACAGGAAGTCTGGGCTGAAATCTGGCATTACTGCGGCCCGCTGGTCGACAAGGTATTCCAGCGCGCCGAATCAAGCTACGTGGACGCCGTGCAGCTATTCATGAGCCGCGGCGACTGGGTGGAGGAAGTCTGGTACTCCTTCTCCTACAGCCCGATCTTCAACGAAGCGGGCGCAGTGGGCGGCCTGTTCTGCCCTTCCACCGACACCACCGGCACGCGCCTGAATGCGCGCCGCCTGGCCACGCTGTCGACACTGTCGGCCAGCGCCTTGCGCGAGCAGGACGTGGCAAGCGCCTGCGCCACTGCCATGCACACCATCGCCGGGAATCGCGACGACATCCCGTTCGCCTTGTTGTTCAAGCGCGCCGGCGACACGGTGCGCCTGCAGCAGACTGCGCATGTGGCCGAGCAAGCCTGCGACCTGGCATTGTGGCCAGTGGGCCAGGTACTGGCCAGCGGCAATGCGGTAACAGTTGCAACGCAGGGCATGCCGGGCCTGCCGCGCGGCCTTGCCGGGCAAGCGATACCCGTGGCGCTGGCCCTGCCGATCACGGAGGGAGTGCTGGTCCTTGGCATCAGTCCCGCCCGCCAGCTCGATGCCGAATACCGCACCTTCTGCGACCTGGTGGCGGGCCAGCTGTCTGCCGCCGTGCAAAATGCCAGCGCCGCCACCGAGCAGCGCCAGCGCGCCGAAGCGCTGGCGGAGCTGGACCGCGCCAAGACGGCCTTCTTCAGCAATGTGAGCCACGAATTCCGTACGCCGCTGACGCTGATGCTGGGTCCTATCGAAGAAGCGCTGGGCGACAGCGCCAACCGCCTGCCTGGCGTCCACCACGAACGCTTGCGACTGGCGCAGCGCAATGCCCTGCGGCTGCAAAAGCTGGTCAACACTTTGCTTGATTTCTCGCGCGTGCAAGCGGGGCGCATGCACGCCACCTACGCCAAGGTTGACCTGGCCGCCCTCACCCGCGACCTTGCCAGCGGCTTCCGCTCGGTGGTCGAGAGCGCGGGCCTGTACCTGGCGGTCGACTGCGAAGAAATCGATGCCGGCGCCTGGGTCGACATCGCGCTGTTCGAGAAGATCGTCCTGAACCTGCTGTCGAACGCCTTCAAGTTCACCTTCGATGGCGGCATCACGGTCAGGCTGCGGCGAGCGGGCCAATTCGCCATGCTGTCGGTCGCCGACACAGGCGTCGGCATTTCGAACGACCAGCAGCAGCACATTTTCGAGCGTTTCCGCCGCGTCGAAGGTTCGCGCTCGCGCACCCATGAAGGTTCCGGCATCGGCCTGGCGCTGGTGCGCGATCTGGTGGAGCTCCTGCATGGCCGCATCGAACTGGAAAGCACGCTCGGCGCAGGCAGCACCTTCACCATTACGCTGCCGCTCGGCCACGATCACTTGCGCCAAGACCAGCTGGCAAACGCTGTCGATGCCGATACCAGCGAAATACGCGAAGCGTTCCGGCAGGAGGCGCAACGCTGGCTGCCGGAAGAGGACAGCGAAGAATTCTTCCTCGACCTGGCCGACGACGACAGCATCCTGACGCTGGGCGCACGCGTGCTGGTGGTGGACGACAACGCGGACATGCGCGACTACCTGGCGCGCCTGCTGCGCCAGCGCTGGCACGTCCGCACCGCAGCCAACGGCCGCGAGGCGCTCGATGCCATGGTTGCCGAATTGCCGGAACTGGTGGTGTCCGACGTGATGATGCCAGAGCTGGACGGCTTCGGCCTGATCGCAGCCATGCGATCAGACCAGGCGCTGCACGACGTGCCGGTGCTGCTGCTGTCGGCCCGAGCCGGCGAGGAAGCGCGCATCGAAGGCGTCAATGCCGGCGCCGACGACTACCTGGTCAAGCCCTTCTCCGCCCGCGAACTGCTGACGCGGGTTGACTCGCAACTGATGCGCGCCCGCATCCGCCAGGCGGAACGCGCCCATCTGGTGCGCATGGCCAACACGTTCCAGCAGGCGCCGGCCGCCATCGCCATTGTGCGCGGTCCCGACCTGGGCTTTGAACTGGCCAACGACCGTTTCGTGGAGCTGAGCTGGCAGCGCGAGCTGATTGGCTTGCCGATGCGGCGCGCTTTCCCGGAACTGGAAGGCCAGGGCATGGTGGAGGAAATGGAACTGGCGCTGGCCAGCGGCCAGCCGGTGACCGGCAAGGCGCGCCGCGTCATGCTGAAGCGCGACGGCAGCCTGCAGGAATGCTATTTCGACTACGTGCACCAGCCGGTGCGCAACGCGCGCGGCGAGGTGGACCGCGTGGCCATCGTCGCGTTCGAAGTGACGGAATTGGTTCGCGCGCGGCGCGATGCCGAACTGGCCAACCGTACCAAGGATGATTTCCTGGCGATGGTGGGGCACGAGCTGCGCAATCCGCTGTCGCCGATCCTGATCGCGCTGGAGCTGATGCGCCTTAAGGGCCTGGGCGGCCTGGCGCGCGAGCATGCCGCCATCGAGCGCCAGGCCCACCACCTGGTGCGGCTGGTGGACGATTTGCTGGACGTGGCGCGCATCGCGCAAGGCAAGATCGCGCTGCGGCCGGAACGCGTCGAGCTGGCGAAACTGCTGGCGCAGGCGCTGGAAACTGTCAGCGGCCTGCTGGAAGAGCGCCAGCAAAGCCTGGAGCTGGACGTTCCTTCGCACGGCCTGGCGGTCGATGCCGACCCGATGCGCTTCGTCCAGGTGCTGGTCAACCTGCTGACCAACGCAGCCAAGTATTCCAACCCTGGCGGCCATATCCGGGTGCGGGCTGCTGCGGTCAAGGGACGCGCTGCGATCAAGGTGCGTGATACGGGCATCGGCATCGGCCCGGAAATGCTGCCGCACCTGTTCGACAAATTCGTGCAGGCACCCCAGTCGCTTGACCGTTCGCGCGGCGGCCTGGGATTGGGCCTGGCGATCGCCCGCAGCCTGGTGCAACTGCACGGCGGCGAGATCGAGGCGCACAGCGCGGGACCCGGCGCCGGGAGCGAGTTCACCATCCGCATGCCGCTGGCGGGCGACCTCGCCAGCGCACCTGCCGCCGACGCCGCGCCCGGCCAGTTGGCCGCCGTGGCGCCGCGCCGCGTGCTGCTGGTGGACGACAACCAGGACGTGCTGCAGGGCTTGCGCGCCCTGCTGGAAGTGGGGGGCCATGAAGTGCAGGCGGTCGGCGATCCCGCCAGTGCGCTGCGCACCAGCGCCAGCTTCGTACCCGACCTGGCCATCCTCGATATCGGCTTGCCCGGCATGGACGGTTACGAGCTGGCCACCGAGCTGCGGCGCAGGCCCGGTTTCGGCAACACGCGGCTGGTGGCCTTGACCGGTTATGGCCAGCCTGCCGACCAGGAGCGGGCGCGCGCCGCCGGATTTACCGCCCATCTTGTCAAGCCGATTACGCCGGCCCAGCTTTACTCCTTGCTGGGTGATTAAATCCGCCTGCAGCGTTGCAAAGCTGCCACGATAGTTGCCTTAAGGGAAATACAGTTGCATGTGCGCGTGCTACACTCGTTTTTCCTATGCGCCCCCACCCGTACCGCCGTGCAGTCCTGCGCCTGGCCGCCGCCTTGTGGCTCGCCTGCGCCTCCGGCCACGCGCTGGCGGAAGAACGGCGCGTGCTGGTGCTGTACTCGCTCGGCGCCGATTCATCCTCGGCCTGGCAAAGACTGGTGCACAAAGGCCTGTATGACGAACTGGAACGCAGCAGCCAGGGCGTGACCCCAGCCATTTTCGAGGAGCGCTTCGACGCCAATCGCGTCGGCGAAGACCAATCGCAGGAGGGCATGGCGCCTTATCTCGCGACCAAGTACGCCGACGTCAAATTCGACGCCATCGTGACGGAGAACTTCGTCGCCGCGCGTTTCCTGTCCAGCCATCCGGAACTGTTTGCCGGCGTGCCGCGCCACTACGTCAACCATGGCCGCGACCAGTGGCAGCCGCGCGACGGCCTCGCTTACGAGGTTACCTCCGATTTCGAGCGCGCGATCGGCGTAATTCCGCGGGTGGCGCCGAATGTGCGGCACATCGCCATCGTCGGCGACAAGACGTCTCGCAACCAGATATGGCTGGACCATATTCGCAGCGTGACGCCGCGCTTCCCGGCTATCCGCTTCGAGATCTGGGACGATGGCAGCGTAGACGACTTGCGCCAGCGCGCGGCGCGCCTGGACCGCAGCAGTGCGATCTTCATGCTGGCGTCGCTGCGCGGCGCCGGCAATTCACGCATCCAGCCGCGCGAACTGGCGCTGCAGATTTCGGCTGCCACCAAGGCGCCGTTGTTCACCCATTCCGAATCCCTGGTGATGCCGGGCGTGGTCGGCGGTTATGTCGTCAGCGGGGAGGCGGTGGGCCGCATGATGGCGCGCCTGCTGCTTGGCCTGCCCGCCATGACCAGCCAGGTGCAGGGCTACTACTTCGACTACCCGACGGCGCGCCGGGCGGGCTTGCGCAATATCCCGCCGGAAGCAGTCATCCTGAATCGTCCGCACAATGTATGGGAGCTGTACCGCTGGCAGATCGTTTCGGCAGGCGCGCTGATTGTCCTGGAGGGCTTGCTGATTACGGCGCTGGTGCTGTCGCTGCGTTCCCGCCGCCGCGCCATGTCCGCGCTGGCCTCGGAACGCAGCAGCCTGGAAGACCGTATCCTGCAGCGCACGCTTGAACTGCTGCAGGCCAATCGCAAGCTGGAACAGCTGGCCACCACGGACCCGCTGACCGGCATCGCCAACCGGCGCAAGATGACGGAACAGATCGCGCAGGAACTGGAACGCGCGCGGCGCTTCCATCACCCGCTGTCGCTGCTGATGATCGATATCGACCACTTCAAGCGCATTAACGATACCTACGGCCACGACGTTGGCGACCAGGCAATCATCCAGACTGCTACCATGTTGACGGCCAGCCTGCGCGCGGTGGACATGGTGGCACGCTTCGGCGGAGAGGAATTCGTGCTGCTGATGCCCGAGACGCATATCGCGGTGGCCGTGCATGCGGCGGAACGCTTGCGCGAACGGGCGGCGGAACTGCGGGTGCGGACCGAGTTTGGCGTGGAGGTGGAGCTGACGATCAGTATCGGCGTGGCGGCAGCCGACCCGCACGGGACGCCGGATACGCCCTCTTCCCTGCTGGTCCGCTCCGACAAGGCGCTGTACCGGGCAAAGAAGGAAGGACGCAACCGCGTCGTGCAGTTCTGATTACTCTGCGTCAGGCTGCGCCGCAGGATGCGCCGCCTTGAATGCCGGCAAATCGGCGCAATTGGCCGCAACGCGCGCCACGTTCGGATAAGGCGCCAGGTCGATGTTGAAGCGCTGCGCGTTATACACCTGCGGCACCAGGCAGCAATCGGCGATGGTCGGCGTGTCGCCATAGCAGAAACGCCCGACGTCGCCATCGCGCTCCAGGTGCGCTTCGAGCGCCTTCATGCCTTCGCCCATCCAGTGGTAGTACCAATCCATCTTCTGCTCTTCGCTCAGGCCCATCGGGCCCTTGATGTGCTTGAGCACGCGCAGGTTCATCAGCGGATGGGTGTCGCAGGCGATGATCTGCGCCAGGGCGCGCACGCGGGCGCGCCCCACCGCATCCTGCGGCAGCAGCGGCACCATCGGATGCACTTCTTCCAGGTACTCCATGATGGCCAGCGACTGCGTCAACACAATGCCGTTGTCCTCCAGCGCAGGCACCAGTCCCGCCGGATTCACTTCACGATAGGCGGGCGCCAGTTGTTCGCCGCCGTCGCGCAGCAGATGCACCGGCACCGCGTCATACGCCAGCCCTTTCAGGTTCAGCGCAATGCGGACGCGGTAAGCGGCCGAGCTGCGGAAGTAGGTATAGAGCTTCATTGACGTTCCTCGTAATTGCGCACGGTCTGGTCGATGGCGCCGAAGATGGTCTTGCCTTGCGCGTCGTGCATCTCGATGCGCACGGTGTCGCCGAATTGCAGGAAGCCGGTTTCCGGCTTGCCGCCTTCGATGGTCTCGTACATGCGCACTTCGGCCAGGCAGCAGTAGCCCACGCCGCCGTTGGCGATGCTCGAACCATGCAGGTTGCCTTGCTTGTTCGACACGGTACCGGAGCCGATGATGGTGCCGGCGCACAGTTCGCGCGTCCTGGCGGCGTGCGCCACGAGCTGGGCGAAGCTGAAGGTCATGTCCTCGCCGGCGTTGGGCTTGCCGAATGGCTGGCGGTTGATCTGCACCAGCAGCGGCAGGTGCAGCTTGTTGTCCTGCCAGGCCTTGCCCAGTTCTTCCGGCGTAACGGCTACCGGCGAGAAGGCGCTGGCCGGCTTGGAGTTGAAGAAGCCGAAGCCCTTTGCCAGTTCGTTCGGGATCAGGTTGCGCAGCGAGACGTCGTTGACCAGCATGACCAGGCGGATGGCCTTGGCCGCTTCTTCATCGCTGGCGCTCATTTTCACGTCGCCGGTGATGACGGCCACTTCCGCTTCCAGGTCGATGCCCCAGGCTTCATCGAGCGCGTAGACCGGGTCGCGCGGGCCGACGAAACTGTCCGAGCCGCCCTGGTACATCAGCGGGTCGGTGTAGAACGATGCCGGCACTTCCGCATTGCGCGCCTTGCGCACCAGCTCCACGTGGTTGATGTAGGCGGAACCGTCGGCCCACTGGTAAGCGCGCGGCAGCGGCGAGTGGCACATGCTTTCGTCAAAAGGCTTGGCGCCGGATGCGCTGCCCTGGTTCAGCAGGGCGTAGATCTGTTTGAGCTGCGGCGCGGCAACGTCCCAATTGTCCAGCGCATCCTGCATGGTGGCGGCGATGTTCGGTACCGGCTGGCAGGATTTCAGGTCGCGGCTTACGACGACCAGGCGACCGTCACGGCTGCCGTCTTTCAGGGTGGCGAGTTTCATTGTGTTCCTTAATTCCGGATCTTAATTCTGCGGCGCGTGCATCCAGGCTGCGTGCTTGGGCGCCCTTTTCGTTTTAGACCATTCTTCCAGCATTTCCCATTTCACATCATCCAGCTTCTGCATCATTTCGGGGGTGCCGGTGTTGGCCGCCAGTTCCAGGCGGTGGCCGTTCGGGTCGAAGAAGTAGATCGACTTGAAAATGGTGTGGTTGACGGGGCCCAGCACCTCGATGCCGGCGGACACCAGGCGCTCCTTGGCGGCCAGCAGTTCGTCCATCGAACCGACTTCCAGTGCCAGGTGCTGCACCCAGGCGGGGGTGTTTTCGTCGCGGCCCATTTCCTTCTGGGTCGGCAGCTCGAAGAAGGTCAGGATGTTGCCCTGGCCGGCGTCGAGGAAAACGTGCATGTAAGGGTCCGGCGCCTTGGTCGAAGGCACTTCATCCTCCGCGATGGCCAGCACGAAGTTCATGTTCAGGTGCTTGACGTACCACTCGACGGTTTCCTTGGCGTCCTTGCAGCGGTAGGCAACGTGGTGGATTTGCTTGATTTTCATGGCAGGGCTCCTTTGTATCCCGCCATTAAACTCTTGTTTCAGCTATCATACAAACGATATTTTCACGCCAATTTATTAATTTTCCTGATGAGTCCAACCGTTCGCCAGATGCGCGCCCTGGTCGCCGTCGCCCGCACCGGAAGCTTTACCGCAGCCGCCGACCTGCTGCATGTCACCCAGTCCGCCCTGTCGGGGCAGATCAAGGAGCTGGAGCAGCTTCTGGGCGTGAAAGTGGTCGAACGCAATACACGGCGCGTGCAGCTTTCGGAGGTGGGGCGCGAGCTCTATCCCCTGTTCGACAAGATGCTGCAGGACCTCGATGGGGCGATGGCCGATATCGCCAGCCGCAAAGCTTTAAAGAAAGGCATCGTGCGGGTCGCTGCGCCGCAAATGATGGCCTGCACCTTGCTGCCGCAGGTGATCGGCTCCTTCCGCGCTTCCTATCCGGACGTGCAGGTGCAACTGGTGGACTGCCCGGTCGACAACGTCGCGGCACGCGTGGTCAGCGGCGAGGTGGACGTCGGCATTGGCCCCGAGCGCGATGTGACGGCCGAAGTCGATGCGTCTTTGCTGTTCGAAATGCCGTTCGTGGTGGTATTCCCGCCGTCGCACCCGCTGGCCGCACGGCGCACGGTCGCCTGGGCGGAGGTCAACCAGCATCCCTTCATCGCCCTGCAGGGCCAGTTCACGGAACGGCTGCTGCGCGACATGACGACGCTCGCGCCCTATAACGAAGTGACCTTCATGACGACGGCGCTGGCGATGGTGGCGGCAGGTCTCGGCATCACCGCCTGCCTGCCCTATGCGGAGCCGATGGTGCGCCTGTATGGACTCGAGATGCGGCCACTGGTCGAGCCGGAACTGAAGCGCAAATTCTTCATCTACACCAAGACCTCGCGCACGCCCTCCCCGGCTGCGGAACGCTTCATCAGCGTGCTTGGCGAGTATTCCCTATAATCTGCCGCATGTCGCACAATACGATTGAAGCCAACAAGGCAATGGACAGGTTCGACGGCCACCACCAGGTGTGGCTGTTCGGTTATGGCTCGCTGATCTACAAGGCGGACTTTCCCTTTATCGAACGCCGGCCGGCGCACATCTTCGGCTGGTCGCGCCGCTTCTGGCAAGGCTCGCACGATCATCGCGGCACGCCTGACGCGCCCGGCCGCGTGGCCACGCTGATTCCAGCCGAGGGAGACGTCTGCCACGGCATGGCCTATCTCGTTACGCCGGAAGAATTCGCGCACCTCGACCATCGCGAAAAGAACGGCTACCTGCGCGTGGCCATCGACATCCATTTCGAAGCCGGCGGCGTGGAAGAAGGCCTGATCTATATTGCCGCCGCCGATAACGCCGCCTGGCTGGGCGAGGCTCCGGTGGAAGAAATTGCCCGCCACATCGCTTCGGCATCCGGCCCAAGCGGCCCGAACGTCGAATATTTACTGCGCCTTGCTGCCGCCTTGCGGGAAATGGGGCACCACGACGAACATGTGCATGCCATCGAAGCGTTCCTCGATCGCCAGTAATCAGCCTGTCAGGCGACGAACGGCAAGCCGATCAGGAAAACCACAAAACCGATCAGGCCAGCAAATCCGCCGAGATTCACGAGGAACTTACCGGTATGTTCTGTGTCCTGGAAGTGATACTGAAGAAATTCGTTGATCATGGCGGCCTCCTTCTGCAATGGGCGCACTTCATCCTAGTCCGAACTGAACTACCAGGCGAACCAAGGCTGCCCAAACGGTCAAAAACAGTGAGAACGCAAACGTTGAGTAATGGCGGAGCGGGGCAACACCTTCAGGCCTATGCAGCGAGGTTGGAAATGTTGCGCCACCAGCAGCTATGATACTTGATGCCGCAATGATGAAGACTGCTACTCCCTGTACGTAGCCAACACTCGTGGTGCCCGGCACGCTTCTTCCAACGCCGATTTCATATAACGCTGATGCAGAAAAGGCGATTGAACTCAGAAAAGATTCATTTGCCCCGCTTTGGCTGCAGCGGCTGCACGGGCGCCGGAGGGTGGGATGTATTCGGGGCGCTTGAACTGGGTGCAGTCGAGCGAGCGGAATTTGCTATGGCGGCCGTGGAAGCCGAAGCGGGTGATGCCTTTCTCGATGCGTTGCTGGATCAGGTCGGCCCACACGCCTTCGCCACGCATGCGCGAGCCGAACTCGGCTTCGTACTCCTTGCCGCCGCGCATGTCCCGCACGCGGTTCATCACCCTTGCGGCCCGGTCGGGGAAATGCGCCTCGAGCCATTCCTTGAACAGCGGACTCACTTCCCATGGCAGGCGCAGCACGACATAGGTTGCCATCACCGCGCCGGCATCGCGGGCGGCAGACATGATCTTTTCGATATCGGGCTCGGTAACAAAGGGAATGATCGGCGCAATGCTGACGCCCACTGGTATGCCGGCCTTGGCCAGCGTTTCGATGGTGCGCAGGCGGCGCGCCGGGGCGGCAGCGCGCGGCTCCAGCGTGCGCGAGATCTTGCTGTCCAGCGTGGTGATGGTGACCGATGCGGCAGCCAGGTTGCGCGCGGCCATCGGCGCCAGGATGTCGATGTCGCGCTCGATCAGCGAGGATTTGGTGATCAGGCCCAGCGGATGGTTGCACTCGGCCAGCACTTCCAGCACGCGCCGCGTGAGCTGGTATTCGCGCTCGCAGGGCTGGTAGGCGTCGGTATTCACGCCCAGTGCCAGCGACTCCACCAGATAGCCCGGCTTGGACAATTCGGCACGCAGCAATTCCGGCGCGTTCACCTTGGCAAACAGCCTGGTTTCGAAATCCAGCCCCGGCGACAGGCCGAGGTAGCTGTGCGATGGCCGCGCAAAGCAATAAATACAGCCATGCTCGCAGCCACGATAAGGGTTCAGTGAGACATTGAACGGGATATCGGGCGACTGGTTGCGCGTGAGGATGGTCTTGGCGGTTTCGGCAGTGACGATGGTGCGCGGCGGAAGCAGTTCAGCCTCGGCATCGTCCGGATCGGGCGCCCAGCCGTCATCGAACGCTTCGCGCGCCTGTGTGTCATACCTTCCTTGCATGTTTGATACCGCACCACGCCCTTTTTTGGCTTTGAGCGATTGCGGCGGCAGCATCACCTGCCCTTCGAATTCATGGTCCTGCATGCGGCGCCTCGAAGCATTACTGTATATGCATACAGTATTCTAATCCGCCCGCGCCAAGGCTGCAAGCCAAGCTGGTATCATGCGCACTTCTCCGGGATATCCCCCGACATTCAAAGAGCAATAACATGAGCAAAACTAGCAATCTGCCCTCCTTTGGGAGCAGGATTTCCCTCGCCTTTGGCGCCTTTTTCAAAACCCTGGGCGATGCCGAATTCGCCGCCCGCGTGCGTGACGACGGCGTGGGCCCTGCAGCGGCTCCGGCTGCCGCGCCAGCACCTGCACCAGTCGCTGCCCCAGCGCCAGCCGCCGCGCCCCTGCGCGAAGCCACGCCGGACGCAGCCCTGCAACTGCTGTCCCTGTTCCAGCGCGAAGCACGCCTGATCGACTTCACCCAGGAAAACCTGTCCGGCTATTCGGATGCCGACATTGGGGCCGCCGCCCGCGTGGTGCATGAAGGCTGCTCCAAGGTGCTGCGCGAGCATTTCACCATCGATGCTGTCCGCTCCGAAGCGGAAGGCAGCCGTGTAACGCTGCCGGAAGGCTTTGACGCGTCGGCAGTGCGCCTGACCGGCAATGTGGTCGGCAAGGCGCCGTTCACCGGCACCCTGAGCCATCGCGGCTGGCGCGCCTCCAGCGTACGCCTGCCGAAGCTGGCGGAAGCGCATGACGCCAAGGTATTGGCCCCGGCCGAGGTGGAACTGTGAGCGATCCTCGTTTTGCCATCGGCATCGACCTTGGCACCACCCACAGCGCCCTGTCGTATGTAGAACTGGCAGGCAGCGATGGCGAGAAGACCCGGCACGGCGTGCTGGGCGTGCCCCAGCTCACGGCACCGGGCACGGTTGAAGACCTGCCGCTGCTGCCGAGCTTCCTCTACCTGCCGCATCCGGACGAACTGGCTGCCGGCGAACTGGCCCTGCCCTGGGCTGCAGCCGACGCACAGCCCGCGGTGACGGGCGAAATGGCCCGCAGCCGCGGCGCCACCACCCCGATCCGCCTGGTATCGAGCGCCAAGAGCTGGCTGTGCCACCCTGGCGTAGACCGCCGCGCTGCCATCCTGCCGCATGACGCGCCGGAGGAAGTATCGCGCGTCTCCCCGCTGGAAGCGTCGACCCGCTACCTGAAACACCTGCGCGCAGCATGGGACAACGCCCATCCGGACGCCCCCTTCACGCAGCAGGCGGTAACCGTCACGATCCCCGCGTCGTTCGACCCCGCCGCGCGCGAACTGACTGCGGAAGCCGCGCGTGCGGCCGGCTACGAGAACGTCACCCTGCTGGAAGAGCCGCAAGCGGCGCTGTACAGCTGGATCCAGAACAGCGATGGCCGCTGGCGCAAGGAAGTCAAGCCGGGCGACATCATCCTGGTGGTGGACGTGGGCGGCGGCACCAGCGACTTTTCGCTGATCGCCATCCTCGAGCGTGATGGCAAGCTGGAACCGCACCGCGTGGCCGTGGGCGACCATATCCTGCTCGGCGGCGACAATATGGACCTGGCGCTGGCCCACTTGGTGGCGCGCAAGCTGGCTGCCAACGGCACCCAGCTCGACGCCTGGCAAATGCGCGCACTGACGTATGGCTGCCGTGCAGCCAAGGAAAACCTGCTGGCCAATGCGCAAGCCGAAACCTGGCCTATCGTGGTGCCAAGCCGCGGCTCGAAACTGATCGGCGGTTCGATCCGCACTGAACTGACGCGCGCAGAAGTCACCACCTTCATCACCGACGGCTTCTTCCCGAAAGTGGAATCATCCGCACGCCCGGCCGTGCGCACCCGCGCCGGCCTTACCCAGCTTGGCCTGCCTTATGCGCAGGATGCTGCGATCACCAAACACCTGGCCGCCTTCCTGGCGCGCCAGGCCGGCGCGACGGCGGAGCTCGAGGGTTTTGCCGTCAACCCGGCACATACCTTCCTGCATCCAAGCGCAGTGCTGTTCAACGGCGGCGTATTCAAGTCCGAGCTGCTGGCCAATCGCGTGATGGAGACCATCAACGAGTGGCTGTATATGCAAGGCGCGGAACCGGCACGCATGCTGGATGGCGCGGACCTGGACCTGGCAGTTGCACGCGGTGCGGCGTACTACAGCTATGTGCGCCGCGGCGCCGGCGTGCGCATTCGCGGCGGTACCGCCCGCTCCTACTATGTGGCGGTGGAATCCTCGATGCCGGCCATACCGGGCATGGAGCCGCCGATCCAGGCGCTGTGCGTGGCGCCGTTCGGCATGGAAGAAGGCAGCGAGCTGGAATTGCCGGGCCAGGAATTCGGCCTGGTGGTGGGCGAGCCGGTGCACTTCCGCTTCTTTGGCTCCTCCGTGCGGCGCCAGGACCAGATTGGCGCCGTGCTCGATTTCTGGGGACCGGAAGAACTGATTGAGCTGAACGAAATCCAGGCTACGCTGTCGCCGGAAGGCCGATCCGTTGGCGAGGTGGTGCAGGTGCGCCTGCATGCATACGCCAGCGAGTCCGGCACGCTGGAACTGCTGGCAGTGGCGCAGGACGGACAGCGCTGGAAGGTGGAGTTCGACGTGCGCGGCAGCGGCGAAGGCCAATGACGCAGTACCTGGTCAGCATCGACCTCGGCACCACCAACTCGGTCCTCGCCTATGCCGCGCCGGGCGGCGACGTGCAGTTGCTCGACATCGAACAGCTCACCGCGCCCGGCGAAGTGGGCAGCGCGGTGCTGCTGCCCTCCTCCCGCTATCATCCGGCAGCCGGTGAATTTGCCGAGGGAGAGTTGCAGCTGCCGTGGCAGGAACCTGCCGTGGCGGATGCACCGGCTGGCGCTATCATCGGCCGCTTTGCACGCAAGCTGGGCGGACAGGTGCCGGGCCGGCTGGTTGCCAGCGCCAAAAGCTGGCTGTCCCACACCGGCGTCGACCGCATGGCGCCGATCCTCCCGTGGGGGGCTTCGGATGACGTGGCGCGCGTGTCGCCGGTTGCCGCCAGCGCGAGCTATCTCGCGCATTTGCGGGCTGCCTGGAATATCCGGTTTCCCGCAGCGCCGCTGGAGCGGCAGCAGCTGGTACTGACTATCCCCGCATCCTTCGATGAGGGCGCCCGTGCCTTGACGCTGGAAGCGGCGCGCATGGCGGGCCTGCCGGCCTTGCGGCTGCTGGAAGAACCGCAAGCGGCCCTGTACGATTGGCTGTACCGGCATCGCGCTTCGCTGGCGCGGGAGCTGGCCGAGGCGCGGCTGGTGCTGGTGGCCGACGTCGGCGGCGGCACCACCGACTTCACGCTGGTCAAGGTGGCGATGGCCGGAAGTGAGCCGCAGCTGACGCGCATCGGCGTCGGCAACCACCTGATTCTCGGTGGCGACAATATGGACCTGGCGCTGGCGCACTTGGCCGAGCAGCGCCTGGCCGGCGCTGCAGCGGATGCGGCCCCGCCGCAACGCCTGTCGGCAGCCCGCCTTGCGCAGCTCACGGAACGCTGCCGCGCGGCGAAAGAAGCGCTGCTCGCCGCCGACGCGCCGGAACAAGTTGCCGTGACCCTGCTCGGCGCCGGCTCGAAGATGATTGGCGGCAGCCGCTCCGTGGCGCTGCAGCGCGAAGACGTCGAACGCATTGTGCTGGACGGCTTTTTCCCCCTCAACGAAACGCAGCAGCCGGCGCAAGCCAAGCGCGGCGGCATCGTCGAATTCGGCTTGCCTTACGCCTCCGATCCAGCCATTACCCGCCACCTGGCCAGCTTCCTGCGCCAGCATGCAGCTGCGGCACGCGAGGCACTGGGGATGCCGGATGACGGCCGGCTGCCCGTCCCGGATACGCTGCTGCTGAACGGCGGCGTGTTCCGCGCAGCCAGGCTGGCGGAGCGGCTGGCAAGCACCCTGTCGGCGTGGCGCGGCCTGCCAGTGCGCGTGCTGCATAGCGCCGACCCGGATGTCGCTGTCGCGCGCGGCGGGGTGGCTTATGCGCTTGGCCGGCAAGGCCTGGCACCAGTGATCGCGGGGGGATCTCCGCGCAGCTACTGGCTGCTGCTCGATAACGCGCGCGCACCAGGCGTCACGCGCCGCGCCGTTTGCCTGCTGCCGCGTGGGACAGCAAGCGGCCAAGAAGTGCGCCTCGTTGAACGCAGCTTTGCCTTGCGGCTCGGTCGCCCCGTGCGATTCCACATCGCCACCACGCTTGCCGATACGGCGCCGCCGCAAGCGGGCGACGTAGCCGACCTGGCGCCCGGCGACCTGACGGCGCTGCCGGCCATCGCCACTGTCCTGCGCGACAGCAAGGACGCCAATGCGCGCAAGGAAATCGCCGTGCAGCTGACAGCCTCGCTGACTGAAGTCGGCACGCTGGAGGTTCACTGCGAAGGCAATGGCCAGCGCTGGCAGCTCGAGTTCCAGCTGCGCGAACATGGCACGGACGATGCGGCCGAACCCGGCGACGAAGATGCCGGTGCCGATGCAGCGACGGAAGAACCGCTGCCGGCGCGCCTGCCCGAGGCGCTGGAGAAAATCGACCGCATCTTCGGCAGCCGCGCGCAGCAGGTGGACGCCAGGGAAGTGCGCCAGCTGCGCAGCCAGCTCGAACATCTGCTCGGCAGCCGCGAGCGTTGGGCTACGCCACTGCTGCGCCGGCTGTTCGACGCCTTGATGGAGCGCGCCAAGGGCCGCCGCCGCTCGGCCGAACACGAGCGCACCTGGATGAACCTCGCCGGCTATTGCCTGCGTCCCGGGTTCGGCCATACGCTGGACGAGTGGCGCATCGAACAGCTCTGGTCGATCTTCGAGTCCGGTGTGCAGAACCACAAGGACAACCAGGTCTGCGCAGAATGGTGGACGCTGTGGCGGCGCGTGTCGGGCGGCCTGCCGCCGGCGGCGCAACTGCGCCTGCTGGACGATTTCGCCTTCAACCTGCAGGCCGATGCCAGCGAACGCGGACGCCGTCCCGTCACCCTGGCCAACGGCAGCGAAGAAGACATGCTGCGCCTGGGCGCGTCGCTGGAACGCATTCCTTCCGCCTACAAGGCCGAAATCGGCAACTGGATGGTGGGCGAACTGCCGAAGGCGAAAAACCTGGCGGCGCAGACCCGCTACCTGTGGGCGCTGGGCCGGGTCGGCGCACGCCGCCCCTTCCACGGCAGCGCGCACGATGTGGCGCCGCTCGAAACGGTGGAGCAATGGCTGCAGGCCGTGATGCTGCTGGATTGGCGCAAGGTGGAACCGGCCGGTTTCGCGGCAGCGCACCTGGCGCGCATGACCGGCGACCGTTCGCGCGACATCAACGAAGCCCTGCGCGCCGAAATCGTGCGCCGGCTGCAAGCGGCGGGCGCGCCGCCCAGCTGGCCCGCCATGGTGCGCGGAGTCGTCCAGCTCGACCAGGCCAGCGAGCAGCGCATGCTGGGCGAGGCGCTGCCGCCCGGTTTGAAGCTGCTCAGCTAGACGCGTTGCCGCGCGCAGCCTGCGCCTGCTGCTGGGCGACAAAGCCGTCGAAGGCTGCAATCACGCTGTCGTAGCGGTGTTCGTCGCCTTCCAGCTGCGCCAGTGCATGGCAGGTCGCTTCGAGCGTCGAGAGCTGGTCAGGCGCATGTGCCTTGCGGATAAGGTAGTGCGATGGCGGCGTATTGCGCAGTGGAAGGCGCGGCAAGGCTTGCAAGGCGGGGTTCAGGTACAGCATCTTGCGGCTTTTGCGCCAGGTGGCGTCCAGCACGACCAGCTGGATCGCCGCTGGCGCCAACTCGGCGCCGAATGGCGGTGGCGGCGCGATGCCGAGCGAACGGTCTCCGGGCGTGTCCGGATAGAGCAGGACCGGCTGGCGCCCATTTGCGCCAAGCATGGCGCGCAGCGCATCTTCATCAAACCGTTCTCCGGTCTCGATGCGGCTGCCGGGCAGGCAAAAATGCAGCAGGCGCGCGCTGCCCTTGGCATTTTCCACTTCCATCGGATGCTGCAGGATCAGGACCTCGACAGCGCTTGCCACCGGCGCCGCCCAGCGGCAGATACAGGTGGCGACGGGGCGCAGGCAGGTGGCGCACTTCTGGCGCCGCGGCATGGTGTTCATGCCGCCGATCATACACTAGGCTTGCGGCGGTGCGCCCAATAACTCGTCCAGCTGCGCCGACTGCGCTGGGTCCTTGATCACTGCACGCAGCCATTCGTGCAGCGGCAACTCGCCCCAGGTGGCCGCCTTCTCCGCCAGGTAACTGTCAGTCAGCGCCTTCTGCACCTGTTCCGGACTGCCCTCCAGGGTCAGGTCGGTGCGCTCCGCCGTTTTCAGCACCCAGTCGCTCGATTGCAGCGCGCTGTTGGCGGCCTCGCGGATCGCGCCGCGGACATAACCTTCCCACGCCTCGCGCGTGAATGCGCCTGGGATGGCGCGGCTGCCCTGCACCAGCTCCCGGTCCTGCTCTCCGACAATGCGCGCCACCGTCATTGCGGGGTAACGCGTTCCGGCCCGCGCCTTGATCTCGGCATAGACGCGCTCGCGGGCCGTCATGCCGCGCACCACTTGCCGCAACTGGTCGCGTGCGGCATCGACCAGCGCCAGCTTGGGTTCAATGCGAGGCCAGGCCGGATCGTCCACCTGCGACAGGTAGAACGCCAGCAAACCTTCCGCACTGCGCAACAGCTGCTCGCGCGGCATGGCGCCCCGATTCGCTTCGAGCCAACCGCGCCAATGGCGCGTGAGCTGGTCGCCCAGATGGGCGGGTTCTGCATGCGACTTATCTGCCAGCATCAGGTAAGCCTTCAGCGCGTTATATGAATCCTCGACGCTGCCTCCCTCGCGCTGGCCGAGCGCATACAACTGCGTCTCCAGGCTGGCCGCGACAGGCTTGAGCAGGATTTCGCCCATGCCTTTGAAGTACTCGCTGCGCATTTTTCGGCCCAGAACATCGCCCTGGTACAGGCCCATTCCCAGCAGCCAGGGCGACTCGCGGTCCAGCCTGTCCAGCTGCCCGATACGATCCTGCAACAACTGCAGCGCCTCCAGGCGCGCCTGGAGGTCCGGGCGCAGCGCCTGCAGCTTGACCGCCTTCTCCAGGTCCGCCGCCGCATTGGCTACCAGTTGCGCATTGCCCGAATACGACCAGGTCCATGCGCCAAGCACCGCCCCGAGCAGCAGGATCGCTCCGGCAAAACCGGCGCTGCGCAACAGGCGTTGCCTGCGCGTGGCATACTGGGAAACCAGCTCCTTGTCGGCAAAGATCACTTCGCTGAAAAGCCGCGGCAGGAAAAACCCCGCCTGAGCGCCGGTCCCTGCACGAGGTGGCGCTTCCGCCTCACCCGTCAGCCCGAATCGTTTGGCGACACGACGCGACTGCGCATACAAAGGCTGCCCTTCCTGCAGTGCGCTGGTGAAGTAATAACCCCGGAACAGGGGCCGGAACTGGAAAGGATTGTCCTCGAACAGCGTGGCAAGAAAGGCCTTCAACGGTGCGCGCAGGGCCGCGAACTCCAGCGGGAAGGTGTGCACGCCGGCCGGCACCAGTTCACGGCGACGCTGGGTCATGGTGGCGATCCCCATTTCCCGCAATCCTTCGCACAATTCCTCAAAGCTCTGCTCAAAGAACGCCAGCATCTCGCGGCAGCCGGCCTTCTGCTTGAACGGCATGGTCGCGCCCCAGGGACGCTCGCGCTCCGCCGGTTCCGCGCCCATGAAGAAGTCGGCAAAACCGGCGACCAGGTCGGCCTTGGTGAACATCACGTACACGGGCGCAAAGACTTCCAGCTTTTCGATCAGGTCCTGTATGCGTTGGCGCAGGCTGCGCGCCAGCTGCAGTATCGACTCCGTGTCGTCGCCACGCAGCTCGGCGATGCTGACTGCGATGATGATGCCATTGATCGGCGCCCGTGGCCGGTGCTTTTTCAGCAGTCCAAGGAAACCATGCCACTCCTCCCGGTCCGCTGCCTGCACCGCGTAGCGGCCCGCGGTATCGAGCAGGATGCCTTGCGCCGTAAAGAACCAGTCGCATTGCCGCGTGCCGCCCACGCCCTGGATCGCTTTCGGATCGGCGAAAGGGAACTGCAATCCGGACTGCGTGATCGCACTGCTCTTGCCTGCGGCCGGATTGCCGATCACCATATACCAGGGCAGCTCATACAATGCGCGCGCCCCGGTCGTACGGCCAAGGCGCGAATTCCTGATCGTTCCGACCGCCTCCTGCATCACGCTACGAACGGCATTCAGGTCGGCTTCGGCCCTCGTTTCAAGCGGCGGTGCCGGCTCTGATTCATGGCGCCGTGCGAGATGGCGGCGCGTGCCCCACGCCGCCAGCACCAGCAAGCCGGCCGCAGCGATGCCGGCCAGCGCCCACGCCAGCGCAAGTTGCAGGAGTTCGGCACCAAGCAAGAACAGGCATGCCAGCAAGGCAAAGGCCAGTATGTTCAAGATGCGCCGGTCGGTGAGCAGATGCCAGGTTCGTTGCAGCATGATGGGCCGGAAAAGGGAGGCAGGTTGGGCGATGTTGCCACCAAGCCGCCGGCCGCCCCTTGAGCCTTCTCAAGCCCTCGTGTCGCGTGTGCGCAATTCGGTATGGCCGAAGTCCATCATGGTCCAGCGCCCGCCCCACACCATGCCGGCCGCTTCCGCAGCTTCGCCGTACAACTGGTAGCCGCGCATGGCCCAGGGATCACGCTCGCTGATCACCAGCTTTCCTGCGCGGACAAAGCCGCAATCGGCGGCCCGCCCAAACTGGTGATAGCTCTGGAACGCACGCGCGTTGCTGACATGGCTCCCGGCCGCGGCCAGCCTGTCCTGCCGTTCCGGGCTGCGGTAGCCTTCCAGCAAAGCCATTTCATAGCCGTAACGCTCGCGCATTACATTGAACACCGCCAGCAGCCGCTGTGCAAAGTCCCGGTCCAGGCGCTGCCAGTCGCGGTCGGCCTGCGACAGCATGGGACGCAACAGTTCCACCTCCGCCGAGGAGAAAGCCAGCGGCGGCAACGGCGGCGGCGGCACAATTTGTTCGCCTTGCAGCAAAGCCGTGATTTGCGGGTCGGCGGGTCGACTGCCATCATCAAAAGCCGGCACCATCTGGCGCGGCCGCAGCAGTCGCACCAGCAACGATGGAATACCCGCCAGCAGCGCGGCCCCTGCACCAACCAGCAGCAGACGCCGCTGGCGCGGACTTGGGCGGCGTTTTGGCGGAAACAGCAACAGCCAGCCGGCGGCGCTCGCCGCCACGAAGATGCCCGCGACGATAAGTGGCAACATGGTGCGATCCATCAATACGAATGCGCGTATGGCGCGCGACACTTGAATCCTATGACGTCCCGCAATCGGGCGGTTCGAGCGAAATCAAGCTTTGGGAGGACTTATGCGGCCGGATTTGTTTGCAGGCCCCGCGTTGCGGGACGATAGCCATCGCATATTGGCACGACTGGCAAATGGCGGCGCCGTTCCCGCCCCCGCACGCCGGATGATTCGGTGGGATGCAGCGCAGCGCGCCAGGCTTGCGGCGATAGCCACGCTGCTCGCTACCGGCGCCGCAGCCTGGGTATGGCTGCAAAAAGATGCATCCGTGCCCCGGCGCCCGCCCGGCCCGACGGCGCATGCGGCATCGCCGGTGACGGTGCAATCACCCATTGCATCGCCGGAGACTGCCCTACTGCAGGCCGCAACCATCGTGAACGAGGCAACGGAGCACGGCGAATCCGCGACTGCACTGCCAACGCCTTCGCTGCCCGCAACGGCGCGATCCGCAGCAGTACACCCGCGCCCCGCCAGATCTGCGCACTCGCCGCGCCGGCAGCAAGCCGCGACAATGGCCGCGGAAAACGACGAAGACGTGACCCTGCTGGCAGCAATGCTCAAGCACGCCAAGCCGCAGCAGCCCTCTCCTACCCCGCCAAAGGATTGATGAAGGCAGCCATGGCATCCAGTGCCGCTGCCGGCTGCTCGATATGGGGACTATGTCCGCAGCCGGGCAGCATCAACTGGCGCGCGCCCGGCGTGCCCCGCTCGATGGCATCGAGTTGCGCACCGGAGCCATAATGGTCATCGCTGCCCTGCATTGCCAGCAGCGGACAGGCAATCGCCGGCAGCAGGTACTCGATATTCCATTGCCTGAACCATGGAGCCAGCCAGGTATCGGCCCAGGACGAGAACACCAGCTCCGCCTTGTCGCCGTGATAACGCGCCAGCGCCCGCATCTTGCCTGCACTATGGGACGCCAGCACGGCGTGGATCCCTTCGATCGTGATCTCTTCCACAAATACGTGCGCCGCGGCGCTGATCACGCCGCGCAAGCCCTGTGGCCGTCCCGCCGCGTAGATCAGCGCAATGCTGCCGCCATCCGAATGCCCCACCACGACATGCTCGCGTCCCGGCGCCAGGCGCTCCATCACCGCCGGCAGCTCCACCAGCGCCGACTGGTGCAGGTAGTGGATGCTGCGCGGAGCAGGCTGGGGCGACGATTGTCCATAGCCCTGGCGCTCGTACACCAGCCCCGCGCAACCGGTGGCGGCACACAGCCGGTCCGGAAACTCCTTCCACATGCCGATGCTGCCCAGGCCCTCATGCAGGAACACCAGCAACGGCTTGCGCGGATCGCCTTCGATCAG
>Ga0307408_100000869_pt1 | contig 23714 bp, 15 predicted proteins | sample 322Cmetagenome_FD_202116 | JGI IMG/M metagenome (GOLD analysis project Ga0307408, IMG submission 202116) | Maize rhizosphere microbial communities from greenhouse at UC Davis, California, United States - 322HYB-C-3 | ecosystem: Host-associated > Plants > Roots > Rhizosphere > Soil | place... | reverse complement strand
TCGCACCTGAACCTGCACAAGACCTTCTGCATCCCGCACGGCGGTGGCGGCCCAGGCGTCGGCCCGATCGGCGTTGGCGCACACCTGGCCAAGTTCCTGCCGAACCAGCGCTCCAACGGCTACGTGCGCAGCGAAGACGGCATCGGCTCGATTTCGGCCGCACCGTTCGGCTCCGCATCGATCCTGCCGATCTCCTGGATGTACATCGCCATGATGGGCGGCGAAGGCCTGACCGCCGCAACCGAGACCGCGATCCTGAACGCCAACTACGTCGCACGCCGCCTGGCGCCGCACTTCCCGGTTCTGTACTCGGGCCATGACGGCCTGGTGGCACACGAGTGCATCCTTGACCTGCGTCCACTGACCGACGCTACCGGCATCAGCAACGAAGACGTGGCCAAGCGCCTGATGGACTTCGGCTTCCACGCACCGACCATGAGCTTCCCTGTTCCAGGCACGCTGATGATCGAGCCGACCGAATCCGAGTCCAAGGTTGAACTGGACCGCTTCATCGACGCCATGATCGCCATCCGCGCCGAAATCGCCAAAGTGGAATCGGGCGAATTCGACAAGTTGGACAACCCGCTGAAGTTCGCCCCGCACACTGCTGAAGTGCTGCTGGCAGACAAGTGGGACCGCAAGTACAGCCGCGAAGTAGCTGCCTACCCAGTGCCTTCGCTGCGCAAGCAGAAGTACTGGCCGCCGGTCGGCCGCGCCGACAACGTGTACGGCGACCGCAACCTGTTCTGCGCTTGCATTCCAGTGAGCGATTACGCCTAAACGGAAGCACCCCGAAACGCAGGCAAGCCCCAGGCTTGGCCTGCGTTTTTTTTGGTTTAACCCCATGCAAGGCCTGCAGCGTTCGCAGGCCAGTGCCTGACCCTGCGGGTCAGGCACTGCTTTTCCGGTTTCGTTCCAGCTCAGCCTGGTTCGTTGCCGTCGCGTGACCGATGTTCGGGATGGCGTCATTCAAGCCAAAACCGATAAGGCAGTGCCTGACCCGCAGGGTCAGGCACTGGTCTGTCAGCACTGCGGGGCTTCTTGTTCTCGCCGGCGATTACTAAATTCACCGAAGCTGGCAATGATTTTTCACAATGCCCCGCACACAGTTTCTGCGCGGCAATAGCGACTGCCATAATTGTCCGGTCACCCACTCACACCGGATAAGCCATGTCCAACCCTAGCCAACCTTTCTCCCCCAAACGCCGCACCTTTTGCGCCAGCACGCTCGGCTTCGTAGCGCTTGGCCCGCTGAGCCTGGCGGGTTGTGGCGGCACCGACAGCACCTCCGACACCGCACCGCGCGCTCCCCAGCGCCTGGCTGGCGTCGCCACTGTTCCCGCTTTCGTCCATCCAGGCCTGCTGCACACCCAGGCGGACTTCACCCGCATGAGCCAGAAAGTCGGCGCGCGGGCGTCGCCATGGATCGACGACTGGAACCTGATGCTGCAGAACAATCTGGCCAGCAACACATGGCAGCCGGACCCCCGGCCTGTGATCTACCGCAATGACGGCGTTCATGGCGACAACGTACAGGTGCTGCAATGGGACATCATGGCCGCCTACCTGAATGCGTTGCAGTGGAAGATCACCGGCAACACCACCGCCGCCAACACCGCCGTGAAGATCCTGAACGCCTGGGGCTCCACGCTCACCGCCATCAATTACACCGACGGCCACTATGACGGTTTCCTGGCCGCCGGCTTGCAAGGCTACCAGTTCGCCAACGTCGCCGAGATCATGCGCGGCTATTCCGGCTGGGCGGCGGCCGACATCGCCAAGTTCCAGCAGATGATGCTGACGGCGTTTTATCCCATGGTCGAAAACCTGAATGACAACCTGGGAATATTTTCCAGCTGGGGCCTGTGCGCGCTTGCCGCCGCCATGGCGATCGGGGTGCTGTGCGACGACCGCGCCAAATTCGACAAGGCGGTAACCTACTTCAAAGAGGGCCTTGGCAACGGCGCCATCGCTCAGATGGTCTACTACATCCATCCCGGCTATCTCGGCCAGACCCAGGAGGCCGGCCGCGACCAGGGACACAACTCGCTGAGCATCGCGCTGGTGACCACCCTCTGCGAAATGGCCTGGAACCAGGGTATCGACCTGTATGGCTACGATAACAACCGCGTGCTGGCCGCCTGCGAATACACCGCCAAGGGCAACCTGATCCAGTCCGGGACCACGTATTATTCGGTCCCGTTCACCAACTACGCGCTGCAAGGCTTCCTGGCCACCACTTTTGCCACCGGCGGACAAGGCATCGCCCGGCCGGCGTGGGCGCTGATCTACAACCACTACGTCAACCGCAAGGGATTGGCGGCGCCCTACACGCTGCGCTTCGCGCAGAAGGTAGCGCCCGAGACCGGCGGCCACTATCCCGAAGGCGGAGGCACCTGGGACCAATTGGGCTACGGCACCCTGTTGTTCACGCGTGACCCGATCGCCGCCGGCGCCCCGCCCAGCGGGCTGACTGCCGTTACCACGGCCGGCCAGGTGGTCCTGTCGTGGTGGGGCAGCGCATACGCGACCAGCTACACCGTCAAGCGCGCCGCCAACGCCGGCGGCCCGTACGCGGTAATCGCCAGCGGCATCACCGACCTGCTCACTTACACCGACACGCCGCCCACGTTCGGCACGTATTACTATGTCGTCACCGCCAGCACGCCGTCCGGCGAGACGGCCGTGTCGAACGAGGTGCGCGGCATCAGGGGCGCGTGGCTGCACACCCGCCTGGCGTTCGACGAAGGCGCAGGCACCAGCGCCGCCGACAGCAGCGGCAATGGCCACGGCGCCACGCTGGCCGGAGGCGCCACATGGGCGCAAGGCATATCGCGTCAAGGCACAGCCCTGGCGCTAAGCGGCAACGGTGCTTATGCCACCCTGCCCGCCAACATCGTAGACACGGTGGGCGACTTCACAATCACAGCGTGGGTCTACTGGAAAGGCGGCCAGTCATGGAGCCGCATTTTCGATTTCGGCAGCAATACCCTGCATTACATGTTCCTGTCACCGCAAACCGGCAGTGGCAAGATGACGTTCGCGGCCACGCTCAACGGCAGCGAAGGCGAATTGCGGCTCGAGGCGCCCACCGCAATGCCGGCCATGCAATGGGTACATGTCGCGCTCACGCTGGCGGGCACCGACCTCACGCTCTACTTGAACGGGCAGGCCGTTGCGACCGCCCAGAACTTCCGCTTTCCACCGTTCCAGCTCGGTCACACCACGCAAAACTATATCGGACGCTCGCAATACGCCAACGATCCGACCTTCAACGGCATGATCGACGACTTCCGCATCTATAACGGCGCCGCCAGCGCGGCCGATATCCAGGCGCTGAGCATCTCGCCACTGCCGTCGCCGATGTTCGACGTCGACATCGGCGCGGTGGCGCTGAGGGGCAGTGCCAGCTTCGCCAACGGCGTGTACACGGTAGCGGGCAGCGGCGCGGATATCTGGGCCACGGCCGACGCCTTCCATTTGGCCTGCGCCAACGCCAGCGGTGACGGCAGCATCACGGCGCGCGTGGCGAGCATGACCAACACCAACAGCTGGGCCAAGTCCGGCGTGATGATGCGCGCAACGCGGGACAGCAACGCGCCACATGTGATGGTGGCGGTCTCTCCAGGCAATGGCGTGCAGATGATGTACCGTGGCGCCGCCGGCGCCGCTTCCAGCACGGTCAGGATTGTGGCTGGAATCAAGGCGCCCTACTGGGTGCGGCTGGCGCGGGCGGGCAACACCTTCACCGGCTACATCTCGCCGGACGGGGCAAACTGGACGCTGGTGGGCAGCATCAGCGTTGCCATGCCGGCCACGGTGTTCAGCGGGCTGGCTGTCCTGTCCCACAACAATCCAGCATTGAACACCTCAACCTTCGACAACGTGACTTACGCCTGACGCGTCCCGGCCTTTCATTGCAACGTCAATGGTATGCTTGTGCACATGCACCTTAATGTGTTCAGGCACGATGAGCGCCGCCGCTTCGGCACTCGTACACTGCTCATCGGCAGTTCAAAGGAGGTCACATGTCAGACCAGGTAGAACCACTCATCCTCGACCTGCTGGAATGGGTCGGTCGCGAACCCCGGCCCTATTCGGAGGTAATCGAAGTTTGGCGCACGTCGTGTCCAAGGCTGCCGGTTTGGGAAGAAGCAAATGCGCGCGGGTTTGTAGAGCGCCTTCATAGCGCTGGCACGGAAGCTCGCGTGCAGGTCTCACTGTCAGGCCGGGCATTCCTCCAGGCGCATCGAACCGGAGAAATCCAGTCAGCAACTAGGCCTAAGGGAACGCTTGCCTGAAACTTGAAACGCCGGTACCGTGATGGACTGGCGTTTTTTTATGGAAACTGAATGAAGCAATCTAGCAAAGCAGCCCTGATCTCCGGCCTCGGCTTCCCCGGCCTTGGCCAAATGATGGTGCTGAAGCGCACCGCGCGCGGCCTGGTGTTCATGGTGCCCGCGCTGGCAGTCTTCGGCTGGCTGATGCACGGCGTATGGAAAGCCACCTCGGTCCTGATGGACGAAGCCCTGAGCGGCGTCCTGCCCCCCGCCCCTATCCTCATCGCCCAGCGCCTGACCAAGGCCAGCATCATGCCGGGCACGTCCACGGCAGGCTGGATCCTGCTCATTTGCTGGATCGCCAGCATCATCGACGCGCTGCTAACGCGCGACAAGTCTTAAGCAACGCTGCGCGCCACCCGGGCTGCGCGCTGCACTTCCTGCGCTTCGTCATCCCATACCGCTGCCTGGGTAATTTCCTCCGCCCCGACTTGGGCGCCATCGGCGTTAAAGCGCAGCCATGCCAGCGCGCCGCCGGGTGTTACGCCGATGGCGTGCACCCCACCGTGGTTGGGAGCCGACATCAGCGCGGCCATCACCAGCGTGGTTGCAATCGGCACCGGCATGCCCCAGTGACCGCCCTGCTTCCGGCATACCAGCCAAAGTCCGCCCGCACCGTCGCCATATGCCAGGTATTCGCCGGTGGGTGTAGCCTCGCTCCACACCACGCAGGCCCCGCCGATATTGGCCACCGGTTGCGGCACGGATTGCCCGCCCCGATACACCACGATGCTTTCGCCGGCCACAAACACGTCCGGCACGTTCGGTACATTCGATGGCGCCAGGTGCAGGCTGTTCGCCCTGCGCGGCAAGCCTTGATAGTCGATTGCGATGCCCCACGACGCGGCGCGTGCAAAGCTATTGAAGCGCAGAGTCCGGCCGCAAGGCGAATCGCTCAGGCGCCAGGCACCCGGCACGCGGTAGCTGCCAATTGCCGTTGCCACTGGATCAACGCCTTCCTGCCCTTCCCAGGCCGTCAACGGGCCCTCCATCGCCGCATTGAAATACCAGGTATTCGCTGCCGTCACCAGCACCATCGGCACAGCGCCCGACTGCAGCAGGCCAAACGAGATTCGCGTTACGTCATCCTCCAGTTCGGGCACGTGGCGGGGTGCCATGCCGCGCAAGGTCTCCACCCAACCAGCTTCGTCGAGCTGATTGGAAATGCCAACTGCTACATGCAAGGTCGGCCCGCCTGCGCTGGCCCAGGGAGCAACAGCCAGCGCCAGCGCAATCGTTCCATCCGGCGCCTGTTGCACGTCTACAGCCTGTACCTTGCCCGGCTGGTTCAAAGGCAGCATGCCGCTCAAATCCGTCTGCGACCAGCGCCCGAAAGGCGTACGGCGGAACATATACAGCGAACGATTGGCACCGACCGTAAACACCAGCGGCAAGCCGGAACCGTCGCGCACGACGAACAGCGGCGAACGCGCCATGGCCGGCGCAGCGCAAGGGCTGGAACGGTAGCCCGATTCGTACAACGGCACCAGTTCCTGCCGCACCAGCGCAGGCAGTTCACGGCCAGCGGTCACCTGGCTGCGCCAATAAGCCATATCTGCGGGCTGCGATGCATCGTAGCGGTCGAACACCGCGTTATAAGCGCGCAGCAGGCGCTCTTTCACATCCAGCTCCGCCAACTCCGGGCGCGCCAGCAAATGCAGGGCCAGTTCGGCGCGGCCACGCACCGCATCGCCCTGGCAGCTATACAAGGTCGTCCACGACAGCGCTTCACTCGCCATCGGCTCACGTTGCAGCACAATGCGCGCCACGCGCGCAGCAGCAAAACTCAAGGCGCCCGACGCACTGGCGCCGCCCCACTTTCGGACCTGCGCCACCGGCACAGATGTCATCAGAACAGACATGCTTCACTCCCCCAGTTCAATCTCTATGTCACCAGACTCATTGATGCGCAAGTCACGGCATCCCAGCTTGCGCCCTGGGGCCAGCCCCTCGGCAACGGCGGCGAACATGTCGCCGGTAGCCGTTGCCAGGAAACCGGCAATATCCTGCTGAACCGAGGCCAGGCTGGCAGCATTGCCTTCCCACCATAGGTTGATGCGCTGCACGTTCAGCAGGTGCGGCAGCGGGTCGGACACCACGTAAATGCCCGTGGTGCCGGCATCGGTGGCCGGGTTGCCTTTGCGCGCCAAGGCGGCCACGCCTACCCGGCCGTTCTCCACCTGCCATTGCAGGCGCAGCGACCATTGCAGCGTCGCGCGCGCCCACGCCTTGCCCATATAGCTGCGCTGGCGCGACAGCGGCAATTCCTGTTTCACGCTGTCCCACTCATAGCGCCCCAGCACACTGCTTATATCGAGGGTCGGGCGCGGCACGCCGTCCGGACCGGCCTGGCGGCCCATGGTCACCATGCATTGCAGGTCCTGCTCCGACTCGCGGTCATGCAAGGTGCGGTTGGCTTCCTGCCAGCTCAGCAGAACGTGGTCGCGGTAGGTCCAGCCATTGCTGTTGCGGATGAAGCGGGCGCGTTCGCCATTGTTCAGGGTCGCCTCAACGCCCGACTTCTCGTTCTGGCTATCCTGCAAGTTGACCTGGGCCACGCCTTCGCGCGACGCCACATAGTCCGGCAGCGAGTCGAGGCGGCGCTGCAGCTTCTCCACCACCATCGGGTAGATATATTGGCGCAGGAAGCTTTCACGCTCGATCACCGCGCGGCGCATAGCCGTTTTATTCAGCACAGCTTGCGACTGGCTGCGCAGCCAGTTGCCAACCGCAGTGATAAAGAACTCTTTCAGCGGGCCGTTGTCGCACGGCAAATGGGATTTATCCACGTCACACAGCGCAGCTTGGAGGACCAGGCCGCCATATTCATTGACCGCCGCCGTGAATTCCAGGCGCCAGCCGGCCACCGCCTGGCGCAGGATGTCGCGCCGGCCGTAGGCGTTGTAAAAACGCAAATTCCCGGATGCAAGGGTCAATGTCAGATGGGCAGTAGTCGGTGCCGCGGAGTCATAACGGATCTCAACCGGACGCAGCTCAGCCTTATCTTCGCCATCGCCGCCGAGGGCCAGGCTGCCCACTTCCATGCTCCCGTAACGGATGTCGTTAGGAAACTCTCCGGCGGCGCGCATGGCGTCAATCGTGCTCTCCAGCAACTTTCCGGAGGTGAACCAGCTAGCCGATAGCTGTTGTACCGAAGTCGTGGTGTCAGGGCCGATTTCAAAAAATACCGCTTTAGTTGTGACCATTTTTGCTTTTAAGAATGTTAAGATTTGGCCGTTTGGCAATGACTGCAATGTAAGAAAAAAAGTCTTCCCTCGCCTTCCGGAAATCTTCCGGAGGCCGGAAGAAAACCTTCCGGACCGGAAGAAAGTCACCGGAAGGTTTCTAAGTCGTTGATTTATAAGAGACAAGAAAAAGAAGGTTGGGCAAGCCATGGAGTTCCAATTCGGCGACTGGTTAGTCAGTCCGGAAGCCAATCTCGTCAGCAATGGGGATGCGAAAACGCAGCTTGAACCGCGCGTGATGGCGGTTCTGCGCTATCTTTGCCGCCATCCTGGCGCGGTCATTCCAGCGGAAGAGATCCTGCAGGCTTGCTGGGGAAGCAGCGAATTGGGCGACAACCCGGTCCACAAGGCCATCACCCAACTGCGGCGTGCCTTCGGCGATTCGAGCACTGAGCCGCGCTATATTGAGACGATCCGCAAGCGCGGGTACCGTGCGATCGCCCCGGTCATCACTTTCGCAGCGCCACCCGCAACCACCTGGGAAGGCGGTTCGCCATTCCGCGGTCTGGAAGCATTCCAGGAAAATCACGCCGCCATTTTCTTCGGCCGCGTGCAAGCGACCGCCCAATTGCGCGAGCTGGTCCTGACCCAGGCGGCCCATGGCTGCCCGATGGCTTTGGTCCTCGGACCTTCCGGCTCCGGGAAGACTTCCCTGGTCCGCGCCGGGCTGCTGCCACAGTTAATGGCGGGAGCGATACGCTCGGACGAACCAATCGGGCTGTCCAGCACCGTCTACCTCGACTGCGCGGACCTCGGCAGCGGCACCCTGTTCCAGGCCTTGGGCAGCGCATTAATCGATGCAGAGATCAACGGTGAGCCCCTATTCCCCGGCGCTAGCGCCGACAGCCTCGGCCAGCGACTCGCTTCCGATCCCGATATGGTCGCCGCCGAACTACGCGAACGCAACTGCCCAAAGGCTTCAGTTGGAGTCTTTATCGACCGTCTTGAAGCCGTCTTCCGCGCCGAGGCCATGGAATCAGACGGCTTCTTTGATGTGATCGACGCACTGGCCAATTCGAATTGCCTTGTGATGTTGATGGCCTGCCGTAATGACTTTTATCCGGAAGTGATGGCGCAACCTGTCCTGCTCGCCTTAAAGTCGCGTGGCGGCCACTTCGATGTTCTCCGACCTGATGGTACGGATATTGCCCAGATTGTCCGTCAACCGGCGCAGGCGGCAAACCTCACCTTCGAAAAGGATGAGGCGACTGGCGCCCGCCTCGATGACGTACTTTGTGATGCTGCACGCGGCAACCCTGATATGTTGCCGCTGCTGCAGTACACGTTAAATGAACTTTATCGACAGCGCAGCGATGAAGGCGTGCTGCGGTTCGCGGTATTCCGTCAATTAGGCGGTATAGAAGGTGCAGTGGGGGTGCGAGCCGAGCAAGTAGTCTCGACACTCAGCACATCTGAGATCGCTGCTTTACCTCACGTGCTGTCGCTGCTCGTTAACATCGGCGAAGATCAAGGTGCCGTCACTTCGCGCAGAAGTCCGCTAAGCCTGCTCCGCAACCATGACGCACGCGAACTGGTTCGCGTGATGGTCGAGGCGCGTCTATTCGTCAGTGAGTTGGCTGGCGAAGTCCCAAGCTTTGGGGTTGCCCATGAAGCCCTGCTACGCCGATGGCCAAGGGTCGCTGGATGGATTGAACTCCACCGAAGCACGTTGCAACTAAGGACGCGCCTTTCAAGTCAAGCAGTCCGCTGGGCAGCATCGGGGCGCTACAGAGACTTGCTTCTTCCAAGGGGAAGCCAAGTAAACCAAGCTGCGGACTTGCTCGCACAGCAGGACGTTGCTCTCTCACCGCTTGAGCAAGAGTATGTTCGAGCATCCATCCTCCGCGCGCGCCTTTCTCAAAGGATCATGCTTGGCGTGACAGTTCTCATTGGTTTGCTAGCCATTCTCACGACCGTATTTGGATTACAGGCTCGATCGGCGCAGGGCGATGCCGAGCGCAACCGCACCGAAGCGGAAGGACTGATGACCTTCATGCTGGGAGACTTCGTTGAAAAACTGCGCCCTATTGGCCGTTTGGATTTGCTGGACGACGTGGGGACGAAGGCGCTGGGCTACCTGGAACGAACGGACTTGTCCACCGCCACTACCGCTTCTCTGGTCAATCGAATTAAAGCGCTCCGAATAATCGGAGAAGTGAATTCCAACCGGGGCCGAGGCTCCGAGGGATATAAGGCAATGGCAACAGGCATGAGCTTAATTGCGACTGCCCCCCCAACATTTGCGACCAACCGTGATTTTCTTCTAGAAGCAGCTAAGATAACCAACGCTGTCGGGCAGGTGCACATGGCAAATAACGAGCCCGAAAAAGCCGAGCACAATTTCAGGGAGTACCTCAAATTCAGCCAGCAATTAGTGAATATTTCTGATGACCCGATGGATGGATGGCTTGAGTTGTCTTACGCTCGGATGGCACTTGGCTCATTGGCCATGTCTCGCTCGGACTACACTGCAGCGGCGAATGAGTTCAGCGAATCGCTAAACCTGCAAAAGCTGGCCCTACAACGAAAGCCTGGCGACAAAAAAATAACAGCCCAGCTTGCTAGTTCAATATCCTGGCGAGCTCAGAGCCTACTTAAGCTGGGTAACCCGATAGGCGCAATGCAACTCTACCGCGAAGAGGAAGCTTTATTGCGTAACGTATACCACGACGATGCCAACTGGACCGGGTTGTTGTCTGTTTCGTTAATGCGGCAAGCGCTACTTCATGTTGCGTTCGGTGATCGTTCAGCCGCCATAAAGTCGTTACGAGATGCAGAGCAATTTCTAAAAACTCTCGTTGCAAGGGATTCAACCAACGTCACATGGCAGACATGGTTGCTTCAGGCACAAGGCCGCTTAGCGGAGGCTCAACTCGACCAAAATAACGCAGCACAAATGTACCAGCAATTACAATCAATTATTGATCGCCTTTACGACTTCGCCGCGCGGAATCCTAAGGATACATTCTTGGCGTATCAAACTGCCAAATTTGAGGTCAGTCGAACATATATGCTCCAGTCGTTAGGCCGAGATAGGGAGGCTCTGCAGAGTATTGACGAGGCCCTTCCGAAATTGGAAACGCTGCGTCAGAAAGCGCCACTGGACAGCACTTCACTTGCATTTCTTGCCGAAGGCCTCTTGGCACGAGCAGATCTAACTGCGCAAACACAAGGCGCTGCCGCGGCGCTGCCTTACTGCAGCAAAGTTTCGTCTTTGTTGGCCGATGTGCCGAACGTCGAGAAGAATTACTCATTGCTAGCATTTCAGGTGAGAGCCGAACTCTGTCAAGGCAATACCAATACTGTAAAGGCCAAACTCATTAAATTGCGAGCAATGGGCTACCACGAAGCCCGATTCACTCAGTACATTTTCACTCACCCTTTACTGAAAGGTAAACTATGAAAGAAGCCACTCCTAGTGAGACTCCAATTATTCATGTCAAAGTCACCGTCCAAAAACAAGGGGACACATATGAAGCGACCTATGATCCGGAAGTGATCGAGGTATCGGAGCTCGACACAATCATTAATTTCAAGTTGGTCACACCGACTCCAGATGACGTAGTAATACGTTCGGTCTCGATTTCACCCGAAACCCAAAGTCAGCTCAGCACACCATCGATCAGTAAGAACGGCAAACAGATGACTTTGAGCGATCTCAACACGGAGAGCCAAACGTTAAGCTTGTCCTTCACTTACCGCGATAAACACAGCGATAACGTAAAGCTGGGTGGCCTAGGCGAGAAAGGAGTCGACTACCCGGCTGTTGTCAACAATCCGCCAGGTTATGGAAATGTAATGCTGGCGATGGCGGGCGACGTACCAGTGAACAACCCACCAGGTTAAATCCATCGATACAGCCCGGGGGTCGAAATCGTCCCGGGCTCACCGTAACCGTTATTCTTCCCATGAAAGGCGTGCCGTTGAGTCCAGCCGACTTTGTGCAGGTTAATCTCGACTTCAACCTAATAGGCCATTCTGAGACACGAAACCCAAGCAGCTTCGCCCCCCCACCTCATGAATCGTCCCCTTTTCCGCGAAGAAGCCATCGCAAATAAGTCGCGCAAGCTCCCCGGATCAATTCTGCTCACTCGCACCTGGTCAAACACGGCGCTTGCAATTTTTCTATGCGTGATCGTTGCAAGCCTGATCGTCTTTGCTCTTTTCTTCGGCTTCGCCCGCAAGGCAACAGTATCCGGCGTAGTGGTACCAAACAATGGCATCAACCGAATTCTTTCACCGCAATCCGGCATTATCGCAAAGCTCAACGTAGCCGAGGGGCAGGAAGTAAAGATCGGAGACCCGCTCTTCACAATTTCAAGCGAACGTAGTGCAGAGAATGGCGCTGTGCAGGCAACTGTAAAAGAAAGCCTAGTTGCGCGTATCGACACACTTCGACACGAACTCGATCAGGTTGGCGGCCAAGTATCCAATAAGCGGCGGGAGCTGGCCGACAAGCTCACCAGCGTCAACGCCAGCTTGAAGCAACTTGACCGCGAGCTTGCACTGCAGCGCGACAAGGTCAATATTGCGCGCGACGTTTCCGCCCGTGTCGCGGAACTGGCGAAGACCGGCAATATGTCGAAGATCGTCGCCGCCGATAAAGAGGCCGACCTGCTCGAGCAGCAGGGCCGCCTGTCATCGCTCGAAGTTCAGCGCCAAAGCATGCTGCGCGAATTGACCTCGCTCCAGTCCTCGCAAACCGACAGCGCCATCCAAAAGAATCGTGAAGTCTCAACAATCCAGCGCGAGATCGAAGACTTGAAGCAGCAACTCGCGGAGAACGAGGCAAAGCGCCAGATCATCGTCCGTGCCGAACTAGACGGCCGCGTCGCAGCCGTCCTAGTCGAGCCTGGTCAATCCGTCGTATCGAACCAACGCATTGCAAGCATCCTGCCGAAAGACGGCAAGCTCGAAGCGGAACTCTATATGCCCTCTCGGAACATCGGCATGGTAACGCCAAGCACTCGCGTCGTTGTGCGCTACGACTCCTTCCCATACCAGAAGTTTGGCCAGTTCAACGGATTCATTCGAGACGTATCGGAAACCTCAATCAGTGCAAGCGATTTGCTCCAGGCCGGGGGCAGCCAGACAAACACAGATAGCTATTTCCGCGTTCGCGTCTCGCTCGAAAAACAAGAGGTCACTTTGCGCGACAAACGTTACCAATTGAAACCAGGGATGCAGCTCTCCGCAAACGTTCTGCTTGAAGAGCGGACAATTTTCGAATGGATGTTCGAACCACTCTTCGGCATGGCTACCCGCAATTAATTCGGCACAAACATGATCTCCCTCAGCCTCAAACGCAAGGTCCCGGTTTATCTGCAAAACGAAGCAACCGAGTGCGGGCTCTGCAGTATCGCCATGGTCGCCGACTACCTTGGCTATCGCACGGACCTGGCAAATCTGCGTCTCCAATTCTCGATTTCCCGCAAAGGAGCGACGCTAGTCAGTTTGATTCGCATCGCGAAATCGCTCAAGCTCGAACCGCGCGCTGTGAAGCTGGATTTGCCTGCTGTACCCAAGCTATCCCTGCCATGTGTGATTCATTGGGACATGGACCATTTCGTCGTCCTCACTTCGGTCTCGCAACGCGAAGTCGTCATCCACGACCCGGCTGTGGGGCGCCGTGTGATGACGATGGAAGAGTTTGGGAAGTACTTTACCGGCGTGGCGCTGGAGCTCAAGCCTGCGAACGACTTCACCCCATCGGACCATCGAACCAAATTCACCATTCGCGGTTTGATGGGGACCATCACCGGCCTCAAGCGCGGCCTGACGCAAGTGCTTTTGCTGGCATTGGCGCTGGAGTGCGTAGTGATCGCCCTTCCCTTCTTCCTCCAATGGACCGTTGACCATGCCTTGCCCTCCGCGGACAAGGATTTGCTGACGACCCTGGCGTTGGGATTTGGCCTGTTGGTGCTTATCCAGGGAACAATTCGCGCAGTACGCAACTGGTTCCTGATTTCGCTAAGTACGGCCCTGAATTTCCAATGGTACGGCAACGTCTTTGACCACTTGGTCAAGCTGCCACTTGAATACTTCGAGAAGCGACATATCGGAAGTATCACATCCAGCTTCGGCTCGATCAGTACCATCCAACGCGCGCTGACTTCCACGTTCATTCAGGCCATCGTTGATGGCGTAATGGTGCTGGGCACGCTGTTGATGATGCTGATGTACAGCGGGCAGCTCGCCGCGATCGCATTCGTTTCGGTCCTGCTGTATGCCGCCCTTCGTTGGGGCCAGTTCAATCAGCTGCGCTCCGCAGCCGCAGAGCAAATCGTCTTCGTTGCCAAGCAGACGACGCACTTCTACGAGACCTTGTCCGGCATCCAGAGCGTTCGCTTGTTTGGTACAGGAGACCAGCGCCGAGCAGGTTGGGCAAATCTCGTTGCGGAGCAGTTCAATGCAGAACTTCGCATCAATAGGATCGGTGTGACATACGAGTCTGCGCAAGTCGTTCTGTTCGGGATTGAGCGAGTGATCGTGATTTGGTTGGCAGCGCGAGCAGTCATCGACAACTCGTTCTCGGTGGGGATGCTGTTTGCGTTCATCGCCTACAAAGACCAGTTCTCAACGAGGATTTCAGCGTTGATCGATCGCTTCATGGACTTCCGCATGCTGGGTCTACATGGTGAGCGTATTGCCGACATCGTGCTTACCCCGACCGAAGATGAAGGCGAAGCACCTCTCACAGAGATTAAGGCAGATGCTGCACCAACGATCGAGCTGCGCAATATCTCCTTCCGCTATGCGCCGACGGAACCGTTTGTGTTCCAGAACGTTAACCTGACGATCGATGCTGGTGATTGCATTGCAATTACCGGCCCTTCTGGCTGTGGCAAAACGACCTTGGTCAAAATCATGCTCGGATTGTTGGAGCCTAGTTCCGGTGAAGTGCTTGTAAACAGCGTGTCTATCAAGCGCATGGGCCTAGCAAACTATCGGCAAATGATCGGCACGGTCATGCAGGAAGACCGTTTGTTCTCGGGCTCTATCGCAGAGAACATCTGCTTCTTTGACAATGAAGCTGACATGGAACGCATCAAGCAATCCGCAGCACTCGCGGCAATCGACAAAGAAATAGAAGCCATGCCGATGGCCTATTACACGATCACGGGCTCTAACGGTATTGGCATTAGTGGTGGCCAACAGCAAAGGATTCTTTTGGCGCGTGCGCTTTACCGGCAGCCACGCCTGCTGGTTCTCGATGAGGCGACCAGTGAGCTAGACATAGGCAACGAACGCACCGTGAACACAACCGTCCAAGGAATGGGCCTGACTCGAATCATCGTCGCGCACCGCCCAGACACCATCGCCATGGCGAATCGCATCGTCGTGCTGGACCAGCATGGCGTGCATCCGACCGAATCCAAGTTGTGTAGCGCTGCCGCATAGCTCGCTAACCAGGAGGGCAATATGAATCAAGAACCGCATGACCATCAAGCCTGCACCTTGTCCCTAATCTAGGGGCTGCCGCTGGAGGAAGCCTTGCAAGTATCTGGCTGGCCAGAAGTTTATGACGAACCGCGTACAAAGTAATTTGGGATCGCCTCGCTAACGGTGAAGTAGCGGGGTTCTCAAAAACCAGTGTGGGCTTTCCCCTTCCACACTGCCAGATGTTCGATGGGGCTAACAACGTCGTGATGTAGAGGGACTTTACAATGCGTCAAGAGAAAGAAGCGCTGCAATGTGATCAGGTCTCCGAAATGGAGATCTTCGAACTTACCGACAACGAAACGCTTTGCGTGGCCGGTGGACCAGAGCCTGATAACGATCCACATAACCCTCCAGCAGCTGAAAATTCAACAATGGGTTCAGAATACCCTCAGATAGAAAACAACCCACCAGGTTGATTTCAACGCATGTTATCCAATGCGCCGCGGGCGCCGTTAGTGCGGCGTTCCGCGGCGTTTCCGTTAGTGGCTGTACAGCGGCGGATCACAGCCCAATAGGATTTGGCGAGGCAGTCAGTGCCCTCAAAGTAGCCGCGTTCACGCAGCAGCTTATGCAGCGCTGGCAGTTTGTAGCCTGGCACCGTTGCGGCCATGTGGTGCTCGACGTGGAAGTTGACAAAATTGGGGGCGACCAGCAAGCGTGCAAGTGGGCCAGCCAAGGTAGTGCCAGTGTTATGGCGCGGGTCGCGGTCCATGTGGCCGGGGACGCCGCCGTGCTCGCCCATCACGCGCAGGCGCAGCAGCAGCGGGAAAACAAACAACTGCCCCAGCCACCAGCAGGCGTAAACTTCGGGCACATTTAGCGTCCACAACACCGAGAGGATCAGCCCATGCATGACGAAGAACGGATACAGTGCCCCCCGATCGGTCGGCCGGAACTGGTAAATGATACCCTTCACGCCATTCACGCCGGAGATGTCGCGCAGTAGTTTGCGTAAAAGGCTGGCACGCGTTGCGGGATAGCCTGCGACAAAGACCAGGTCCGGATCGGCGCCCGTACCGGCTGTGCGGTGATGCTCAAGGTGGCCGCGGCGGTAGGCGGCGTAAGGCACGTTCGGCAATGCGCCAAAGACCCATTTCCCCACCCATTGGTTCACCGCACGTGAGGTGAAGAAATTCATGTGCGCGGCGTCGTGTGTGAGAATCGCGAAGCCAAGCGCGCGGCCGGCGAGCAGCACGCTCGCAAGTATCCAGGCGGCCGAGTGATGCCACAGCGCGGGCAACGCAAATCCGCCCACGACCATCAGCACGTTTGCGATCACCACGCCCGTCGCACGCCAGTTATCGGCTGTAGTGAAGGCTCTGAGTTCCTGCTTGTCGATGTAGGAAAGGATATTCATGAAGTCATGCTATCCTGGCTCGCTCCGGCGCATGGTACATTATTCGCCATGCAAGATACTTTTTCAGCCACCCCGACAAACATTTTCATCGCCCAGAACTGCTGGGCGGGAGGCGTCATGCTGATCCGCGAGTTGCTGGCGGTGGCGGGCACTTTGCATGCCCGCCAGCCAGACCTGGATGCGGCGGCGATGTTTGACGTGGCGCTGGTGGGGCCAACCATGCAGCCGGTGCGTTCTTTCACTGGCCCGGCACTGCTGCCGGAGCGCAGCCTGCGCAATGCGCGCCGCGCAGAAGTCCTTGTGCTGCCGTCTTTCTATGGCGAGCTGCCTGCGAGCCCTGCCCTGCACCGCTGGATCGTCAGGCACTACGAAGCCGGCGGCTGCATCCTCGCTTCAGCGAGCGGGGTACGGTTGCTGGCGGCAACCGGCTTGCTGGATGGGCGCGATGCGACTTGCAACCTTGCTGACCGGCGCGCGATAGCGGCGCAACATCCGGAAGTCAGGCTGTCGCCCCAATCCCCGCTGATCGTGGATGGCCGCCTGATCACCGCGGCCAGCATCACGCCTACCATCGACGCTTGCGCCCACCTGGTAAAGCGCTTCCACGGCGAAAAGGCTGCGCTGAAATTCGCGCGCTATGCGAACTCGGCACGCGAACTGGCACATGTGGGCGTGGCAAGCGGGCACCAGGAACATGGCGATGCCCGTATACAGGCGGCGCAGCGCTACATCGAACAGCATAGCTGCGCCGGCATCACGCCCGATGACGTGGCGCGCCATATCGCCATGAGCCAGCGCAACCTGGCGCGGCGCTTCAGCGCGGCGCTCGGCGTCACGCCGGTGCAGTACATTCTGCAGTGCCGCATCGAACAGGCCAAGCGCATGTTGGCAAAACCGAATGTGAGCTTGCGGCGTGTCGCCATTGAAACCGGTTTCAGCGACGAAGTGGTTTTCCGGCGCGCATTCAAGCAGGTGGCAGGCCGATCGCCCAGTGCCTGGCGAGCATTGATCGACCGCTAATGGTTGTTGTTTAAAAGTGCTGGCCAGTCCTGCCGTGCTGTACATTCCCGCAGGGCAATGCCACCATGTGAACACACGATAAAAACAAACCATCGGGATGAGAACCACAGCACTGCAAGGCCTCCGCACCAGGCCGCTGGCAGTCTTGCTGCTCGCGGCGGCGAACGCTTGCGCGCAAGATGCCGACTTGACCACTTTGCCGCTTGAGCAATTGATGTCCATGGAGGTGTATAGCGCCTCGCGTTTTAACCAAAAGGCGACACAAGCTCCGTCCAATGTAACCGTCCTTACCTCGGCCGATATTCGCGCCTACGGTTGGCGCACATTGGCCGACGCCTTGCGCAGCATTCGCGGCCTGTACACCAGCAATGACCGCAGCTACAGCTATCTTGGTGCGCGCGGCTTCCTGCGTTCGGGCGACCTGAATACGCGCTTCCTGCTGCAGATCGACGGCACGCGCATCAACGATCCGGTGTTCGACCAGGCGCAGCTTGGCGGCGAGTTTCCGCTCGACCTGGACCTGGTGGACCGCATCGAATTCGTGCCGGGCCCGGGCTCGTCGATTTACGGCGCCAACGCATTCTTCGGCGTGATCAACGTCATCACACGCCGTGCTTCGGACCTGGAAGGCCCGCGTGGCACGCTGGAAGCGGGCCAGGCAGGTACTCGCTCAGGCAGCACAACTTATGGCTGGCGCGATGGCGACGCCGAATTGCTGTTGTCGGCCAGCCGTGGATTGAGCGACGGCCGCGACCTGTACTTCCCCGAATTCCAGGGCACGGCGCAAGGCCTGGACTGGGAGCGCATCAGCCGCTTTTTCGCGCGCGGCCAGGTTGGCGCGTGGTCGATGACGCTGCTGGATGGCGCACGCACCAAGGGCATGGCTACTGCATCGTATGGCCAGCCTTTCAACGTCCCCGGCGGGCAGACGCTTGATCGCCTGCGCCTGGCGGAAATCGGCTACCGCAGCCAGGTCCTGCCGATGCATGGCGAACTGACGGGCCGCGTGTACCATGGCGACTATCATTACGAAGGACTCTTCGTCAACAATGAGCCCTTCGGCTCGATCAACCTGGACCAGACCCGCGCCCGCTGGTGGGGTGCGGATGCCAGCCTGTTCCTGCAATTGACTCCGTCGCAGAAGCTGGTCATCGGCGCCGAGTATCAGTACAACAGCAAACTGACGCTGCAAAACTACGATATTGAACCGCGCGTGGTCTACCTCGACGATGAGGCCTATGGCAAACGCCTTGGCATCTACGCGCAGGATGAAATCACATTGGCGCAAGGCCTGCTGCTGAATGCCGGCCTGCGTTATGACCGGGAGTCCAGCACCGGCGGCGTGTTCAGCCCGCGCCTGGCGCTGATTGCGGAGCTGGCGCACGAGACCACGCTCAAGGCCATCTACGGCAGCGCCTTCCGCGCACCGAACAACTACGAGCTGTTCTACGGCATCGATGGACAAGGCGGCCAGCTGGCCAATCCGAATCTCGGCCGCGAGAAGATTCGCAGCCACGAACTGTCGCTGGTGCGCCAGTTTGGGCCAAACGCGCGCTTCACGCTGACCGCTTATGCAAACCAGGCTTCGGGCTTGATCACCGAGGTCGATGACGAGGAGCTGGGACTGCCTATCTTCCGCAATGTCGGCCGCAACCGGGCGCGCGGACTGGAGGTGGAATATGAGCGCTCCTGGAACAGCGGCGCCAGGCTTCGTGCCAGTCTGGCACGCCAGCATGTCAGCAACGCTGCCGGCGAAGTCAATTCGCCGCGCTGGCTGGCCAAGCTCAATGCTGGCGGGCGCATGTCAGGTGTCTGGCACGCGGGCATCGAAGGCCAGTACGTCAGCGCGCGCAGCCTGATTGGCGGCGGAGAGGCTGGCGGCTTTGTGCTGGCAAACCTGAATATGTACTCAGTCGGACTTACGCGCCACCTCGATGCATCGATCGGCGTGCAGAATATGTTCGACCGCCACTACGCCGATCCCGTATCGCTTGGCTACCGGCAGCGCTCCATCGAACAGGATGGACGCCGCGTCTACTTCAAACTGAAGGCGGCTTACTGATGATGCGCCACCTTTTCGCCCTCCTGCTCCTGCTCGTGATAGTGGGCGAGCAGGCGCGCGCCCAGCTTCCTGCGGGCGCGGACGAGGCGGAACTGAAGGCGGCGATCCTGTTCAACTTCGCCCTGTTCACCGAATGGCCGGCCGATACCCTGCCGGCCAGTGCTCCACTGCGCCTGTGCGTCTTCCAGGGCAATGGCATGCTGACGGCATTGAGCGGATTGCAGGAGAAGCAGGTCAACGGCCACCGCGTTTCAGTGCGCACGCTACCGCCATCACCGGGAGGGGCACAATTGGCGACCTGCCACCTGCTTGTGCTGGACGCGCAGGATCGCGAGCGCTGGACGCTGCTCAAACATGACCTGGCGACCAGCAGCGTGCTGACGGTTGCAGACGACAGGATCATTGGCGCCAACGGCGCCATGATTTCTTTTGGTATCGACAATCGCCGCGTGGGCTTCGACGTGGACCTGGTGCCGGTGCGCCAGGCGCGCCTGACCCTCAGTTCCAAGCTATTGCGGCTGGCAAGGAGTGTGCAATGAAGCCGCGCGCCAAAATCGCGCTGCTGCCGATCGGCAGCAAGGTAGTCCGTTCCACCATGCTGGCAGCGGGTGCCGCCCTGTGCCTGGCCGGCATCCTGATGGTGGTGTTCCAGTTCATGGCTTTGCGCAGCACCTTGCTGCGCGACTTGCAGGTGCAGGCTCGCATCGTTGGCAACAACAGCACTGCCGCCCTGCTGTTCAACGATGCCCGCGCAGCGGAAGAAATCCTCAGCGGCCTGTCGGCTTCACCCAGCGTGCAGAGCGCGAACATCATTGTCGGCAGCACGCCGCTGGCGCAATTCCGCCGCAACAATGCGCCGGTGCCGGAACTGCCGATCAGCGAAGCCGGCGATTCCTTGCATGAATACGGCATGGACTACATCGAGGTGCAGGAGCCGATCACGGTTGACCACAAGCTTATCGGCAGCGTTTCGATCCGCGCCACCCTGCTGCCGCTTTACCGGCGCTCGCTGGCCTTCGCCACCTTCACCGCGTTTGCGACCCTGGGTTCCTTTGCCCTGGCCTGGCTGCTGGTGCGGCGCATGCGTGCTGCTGTGGCACAGGCGGAGCACAACCTGCACGTGCTGGCGCATATCGACCCGGTCACCTGCCTGCCCAACCGAAACGCCTTCAATGAAAGGCTGGCCCATGCGCTCAAGCGTGCGGACCGCCAGGAGACCAGCGTCAGCATGCTGTTGCTGGACCTCGATAACTTCAAGGTCGTCAACGACACGCTGGGCCATGACATTGGCGACATGCTGCTGCGCCAGGTGGCCGAACGCCTGGGACAAACACTGCGCAGCACGGACATCATCTGCCGCATTGGCGGCGACGAATTCGTGGTGATCGTCGAACCGGCCGATGATGAAATGGAACCGGACCAGGTGGCGCGCAAGATCCTGCGGGCCCTGGCCGATCCTTTCATGGTCGAGACCCATCAGCTGTTCGTCAGCGCCAGTATTGGCGTCAGCGTGTATCCGAAGGATGCGCCCGATGCGGCAGCTGTGGTGCGCTGTGCCGATATCGCGATGTACCACGCCAAGAACAAGGGCAAGAATGCCTATGAGGTCTTCCATGAGGAGATGGCGCACCGGGCCAGCAAGCGCCTGGCGCTGGAGGCAAACCTGCGCAAGGCTTTGCAGAACAATGAGCTGTCCTTGCACTACCAGCCGCAGATCGACGTGCGCAGCGGGCGCATGCGCGGCATGGAGGTGCTGGTGCGCTGGCATTGCGAGGCCTTGGGCGGCATGGTGAGCCCGGCGGAGTTCATTCCGGTGGCGGAGGAAAGTGGCGTTATCGTGCCCCTGGGGCGCTGGGTGCTGCAAATGGCGATCCGGCAGGCGGCTGCCTGGCGCAAGGCGGGGCTGATGGAGGACATCGAGCACGTGGCGGTGAATGTGTCGGCTTGCCAGACCAAGGATGTGCAGCTGATGTATGAGGTGCAGGCTTTGCTGATGGAGACGGGCTTGCCGCCTCGCTTGCTGGAGCTGGAAATTACTGAAGGCGTGCTGATGGAGAATGTGAATGCCAATATCGCGTTGCTGCACAAGATCCAGGCGGCGGGGATTCATCTTTCCATCGATGATTTCGGGACTGGGTATTCGTCAATGGCTTACTTGAAGCGCTTCCCGATCGACCAGCTGAAGATTGACCGGAGTTTCGTGAATGCGGTGCCGGGGGATGGGGCTGCGATTGCGAAGGCGATCATTGCGATGGCGCATTCGCTCAATATGACTGTGGTGGCGGAGGGGGTGGAGACGGAGGAACAGGTGGCGTTCCTGTCGGACGCGGGGTGTGACGTGATGCAGGGGTATTACTTTGCGCGGCCGATGCCGGCGGAGCAGCTGGAGGCTTTGCTGCGGGAGCGGCGGTTGTGGGCTGCTTGAGAAAACCGGTAAACCTGGGTCAGACCCAAGGGTCTGACCCTGTCAGATCACCGGCTGGAGGCAGGGTTTTGGGCCTTTGACTTTCGTCGAAGCTCAAGGGCCTGAAACCCGACCACCGGACTAAGCGCTGACAGGGTCTGACCCTGCGGGTCAGACCCGGATTTACCGGGTTTAATCCAGCTTGGTAGCATGCTCACGCGTCGCGTGGAACGTCAGCTTCGGCCAACGCTCCTGGGTCAGGCGCAGGTTCACGCCGGAGGTCGCCAGGTAAGCCATGTTGCCAGCCGCATCGTAAGCCACGTTATGGCCCAGCGCAGCTTCAAAGTCAGCCAGCATTTTCTTGTCGTCGCAAGACACCCAACGCGCAGTCGAAATCGAGGTGCCCTCGAACACCGCATCCACGCCGTATTCATTCAACAGGCGCGACGCCACGACTTCAAACTGCAGCACGCCCACCGCACCCAGCACCACTTCACCGCCCTGCACCGGCTTGAACACCTGCACAGCGCCCTCTTCGCCCAGCTGCTGCAAGCCTTTCTGCAGCTGCTTGATCTTCAGCGGGTTACGAATGCGCACCTGGCGGAAGAAGTCCGGCGCGAAGTATGGAATACCGGTGAACTGCAGCATCTCGCCTTCCGAGAAGGAATCGCCGATCTGCATATTGCCGTGGTTCGGCAGGCCGATGATGTCGCCTGCGTAAGCCTCTTCCACCTGTTCGCGCGAAGACGCCATGAACGTCACCACGGACGACACCTTCACCTCGCGGTTCAGGCGCAGGTGCTTGACCTTCATGCCGCGCTCGAAACGGCCCGAGCATACGCGCAGGAAGGCGATGCGGTCGCGGTGCGCCGGGTCCATATTGGCCTGGATCTTGAACACGAAGCCGGAGAACTTTTCCTCGGTCGGCTGCACCACGCGTACCGACGCGTCGCGCGATTCCGGCGCAGGCGCCCAATCGACCAGCGCGGACAGGATCTCGCGCACGCCGAAGTTGTTGATCGCGGAGCCGAAGAAGACCGGGGTCTGCTTACCCGCCAGGAAGTCTTCCAGGCTGAATGGATGCGAGGCGCCGTGTACCAGTTCCACTTCCATGCGCAACTGGTCCATCTCGAGCGGGAACATCTCCTGCAGGCGCGGGTTGTCGATGCCCTTGATCACTTCGAAGCCCTGCACGCTTTCCTCGCCGGCGCGGAACAGCAGGATCTCGTCGTTGATCAGGTGGTACACACCGCGGAAGTTCTTGCCCATGCCGATCGGCCAGGTCACCGGCGCGCACTGGATCTTCAGCACGGATTCGACTTCATCGAGCAGCTCCAGCGGATCGCGGCATTCGCGGTCCAGCTTGTTCATGAAGGTCACGATCGGCGTATTGCGCATGCGGCAGACGTCGAGCAGCTTGATGGTCTGCGCTTCCACACCCTTGGCCGCGTCGATCACCATCAGGCCCGAGTCGACCGCGGTCAGCACGCGATAGGTGTCTTCGGAGAAGTCCTGGTGGCCCGGGGTATCCAGCAGGTTGATGATGTGGTCGCGGAATTCGAACTGCATCACCGAGGAAGCCACGGAAATGCCGCGCTGCTTCTCGATTTCCATCCAGTCGGAGGTGGCGTGGCGGCCGCTCTTGCGGGCCTTGACGGTACCGGCCATCTGGATCGCGCCCGAGAACAGCAGCAGCTTCTCGGTCAGCGTGGTTTTACCCGCATCCGGGTGGGAAATAATGCCGAAAGTACGGCGGCGAGCGACTTCGCGCGCAATCAGCGCGGGGGTCTTGCTCGAACTTTGAACTTGGATATCGTCAGACATGATGGCAGCCAGCGGTTGG
>Ga0307408_100000868_pt1 | contig 23720 bp, 17 predicted proteins | sample 322Cmetagenome_FD_202116 | JGI IMG/M metagenome (GOLD analysis project Ga0307408, IMG submission 202116) | Maize rhizosphere microbial communities from greenhouse at UC Davis, California, United States - 322HYB-C-3 | ecosystem: Host-associated > Plants > Roots > Rhizosphere > Soil | place... | reverse complement strand
ATCAGGTTGGCTCCCCCTAAAGGTGTTTTAGGATTACAGCGCATAGCTATGATTGAGCTACGTTATGGCCATTATAGCCGATCTACTAATTTGAATTCCGATATTGTAACCCTAAATATAAAAGTTAAATAATAAAGCATATAATGTGTTACCAAACAATAGTATTGGTCTGTCTTAAACCCCGTTTCCAATTGGCTTCATTCCACTATTTTACCCAATAACAGGGAGAATATCCTTTTAATTCAGTTTTACTTCAGATTTCAATAATATATTCGTCCAATGCTAATAGATTTTAACACATTAAATATTCCCCTTCTTGGCTGTTCGAAAAATCAATTTACTCTAAGCAAGCTTTGGCAACCGTTTGATAAACTTCATAATATCAACCTGATTTTCAACCCTGTAAAACAATCTTGATTCCAATTTCAAAAGCTTATTATCCTTCATTCAATGAAACTTAACCTCACTAAAAGCAGATATACTGTCCTTTTAGGATTCTTAGTCTATTTTTTGCTTAGCTCTTTTATAATCAGATTAATACTGTCCATTTTGTCAATTCGTAAAGCCAGTTTTTCGGCTACTGATATTCTCTCAATTTTTGTAAAGGGCTTTGTATTTGACCTGGGTGTGGCAGTATTTTTTAGTATTGTACTATCGCTTTACCTTCTTCTTTTACCACAAAGATGGCTTAAAACCAGGTTGAACTATGTCATTAGCTATTCTTTGGTATTCTTGATGATCCTGATAACCATGTTCTCCTTTTTTGCAGAACTTACTTTCTGGCAGGAATTCGAGAGCCGTTTCAACTTCATAGCTGTCGACTATCTTATCTATACCTTTGAAGTAATTCATAACATTAACGAATCTTATCCACTGCCTATACTGGTCAGCTGCATGTTGTTGATTTCGTTTCTGGTTGTGTTTTTAATGAAAAAATGGAAAACCTTCTCCATTAGTTTCAATTCCCAAACACCCTTTAAACAACGTGTTTCCATAACTGCTGCGATAGTATTTGTAGCGATTTTCTATGCAGCAGGCCTCCCGAATAATTGGGCTGAAAGCGGAGGTAATCGCTATCAAAATGAACTGTCAAAGTCCGGCATCTACTCTTTTTTTTCCGCCTACAAAAACAACGAACTTAACTATGAGCAATTCTATGCGCTTCTTGATTCGAAGAAGGCGTTTAAGATAATTAGAAATGAATTAGCAGAACCCAGCGCACATTTCACAGGAAGCCCTACTTCTATCATCAGGCAGATTTCTAACAATGGGACTGAAGTGCACCCCAATGTTATTATGATTACTATCGAGAGCTTTAGTGCCGATTTTATGAAGCATTTTGGGAATAATCAAAATTTAACCCCAGTCCTGGACTCTATTGCCAATAAAAGCCTGCTGTTTACAAATATGTATGCCACCGGTACTCGTACGGTTCGTGGATTGGAGGCTTTAAGCCTTGCAGTTCCCCCAACTCCGGGTAATAGTATTGTTAGACGGCCTAATAATGAAAATCTTTCTACCATAGGAGAGATCTTCCGTCAAAAGGGATATCAAACGTCCTTCTTTTATGGAGGAGATGGATATTTTGACAATATGAACCAGTATTTCAGCTCAAATGGTTTCAATGTGGTAGATCGCGGCCGAAAGATGACAGTAGGTGATCATTATAGCACAAAGCGGACGATCATTTCAGATAATGATGTGCATTTTGAGAATGCCTGGGGAATTTGCGATGGCGACTTATACAACGCAGTAATAAGGGATATCGATGCTCGCTATTCTAATAAAAAACCTTTCTACGATTTTGTGATGACCACTTCCAATCACCGCCCCTTCACCTATCCAAACGGAAAGATCGACATTACATCTGGGTCAGGAAGAGAGGGAGCGGTAAAGTATACAGATTATGCTATTGGCGAGTTTTTAAAACATATCCATTCGAAGCCTTGGTTTAAAAACACGGTAATTATTTTTGTGGCCGACCATTGTGCCAGCAGTGCCGGAAAAAACGAAATTGATATCTCAAAATATCATATTCCCTGTATGATCTATAATCTGCCGCATTCAAAGGAGGAGTCTATAGATAAGATGTGTTCTCAGATTGACCTGTATCCTTCCCTGTTTCATGCTTTAAACTGGAAATACCGCAGCAATTTATATGGCAAGGATGTTTTTAATAAAGAATATACCCCAAGAATTGTATTAGGCACTTATCAGAAGCTGGCATATATGAAAAAGGATAGCCTGGTGATATTAAGTCCACAGCAACATGTCGAAACGTATATCTACAAGCAACAAACAAACGAGCAAATTCCATCGAAGTTTAAAACCGGCTTGTGCGACAATGCTATTGCTTATTATCAAACAGCCTATTCCCTATTTAAAAATGGGGCTTTAAGTCGTTTTAAAACATATTGAGTTTTCTATGGTAAAGGATATGTTTGCAAAAAAACAATTATATAATAAACATAAGTTAATTATATGTAAACCAATAACTTTGGATCTGTCCTCGGAGCCAAAGTTCACTTGATTTGTTCTTTAATGATTCTAATTCTTGCTTTAATGGATGGGATATTTTCCTTTTCCAATTCAAACAAAGTCGAATAAAAATCGCTTAACAAGCTTTTATCCTGACTTGTCAAATCAAAAAGTGCCTGCAGTGAATTTACTCTTACAATTCGAGAATTATTTTTGTCTTTTGCCCAATTCGTTAAAATACTCCAAGCTCTTCCAAGTTCGGTGGGTTCCAAGTGAAGCCGTGGAATAAGTTGCGCTAAGTGCCATCGAAGTTCTTTGTTAGTAGCTCTGTCGCATAACCCAAGAATCTTCTTTTTATGCTTTGTTAAATATTGAGGATTATTGGCGGTAATTTTTTCAATAGTATCTGCAGCACGCATTATTACGGGCCTGTCTTTATGAAAAAGATATTGAAACAGCTCGTCAAAACCCTTTTGGCTTTTAATTTCAGAAATTACAGAGTTGCTCCTGCCGAGTGTTCGTAAATCAGCACCAGAAAATATTTTTTCAAATCGTTCCATGATTTATTTATATTCTGTGGAAAGGGTTATCTAACAACAAAGTTCAACAATTTTGATAGATGCAACATTGCTAACAATCATGCTGAGTTCTTTCCATAATTGCAATTTTCAAACCGGCAACTAAGAGCCGACTTGAAATTGCAATACCTTAACCAAACTAAAAAATCAAGTAAGTGTTAAGCAATCTGGACTAAATTTATAGGCTTAGTATTTAACAAACTGTTCCGTTTGTTTAGTGGAACCCTGCTGAAATACAAGGAAGTAATTTCCTGCGGCCAAACCAGAAACATCAATTGATACTTGTTTGCTATTTGGCTGAACAGTCTGAATGAGGAATCTTGTTCCCGCAGAATTTAACACAGTAATTTTCGCTTCTGATTTAGACTCCGGGAAGCTTACCATCAACTTATCCTTAACCGGATTAGGGAAAATCAGCATTTTCTCAGACTCCGATTCGGGTTTTAAATCAAGAAGCTTATCTGAACCTCTAATAGCAGATTGCCCTTGCGATGCCGGTTTAGCGTTTCCTGTAATTTTTATATTTCTCTCAACCAGGTATTTTGTGGTTGATGCACCTGAAGGCCACCACGGATAAACTCTCAGGGTTAATGTACTCCCTGAGGCTACGTTAATCGTCAAATTATTATACGAAACCTGGGTAAATAACTCTGTAGCGCTGTATTTGGGTAAAGTCAGAGGCGTAGCATTTAAAAGTGTCCTGGTTGCAAAACCATCCAGAGAATAGTAAATATTGGCTTTCATGGTAGAGGTACTACCAGCATCGCCAAAGTCGAAAGACATGCTGCTTATTGACAAACTTTTACCTGTTGCCGGTGCAACTTTGTATTCTGCATATTGGGTTTCAACAGGTGCCGTTTGACTTGCAGGCCAACCCGCACTTGGCTTTATTCTTTGTGCGTTCACTGTCTGGCCTGAATATAATCCAGATCCGGGAGTATAAGATGCATAAGAAGCTACCATTCCTGAGGCGAACGACTGAGAAGTTGCGGTTACGCTGCTACTGGAAGTTGCAGCTTGGTCTGAAGTTAGTGCCCAAGTGGCAGAAACAGGTTCTTCTCCGGTAACAAGATAATTCAAATAAATTTCCAGCATAGTATAACCGTCTGAATTCCGGTTATTTCTATCAGCCGCATTATTGGGATTTAGCCCCTGCGAAATTTCCCATGAGTCGGGCATACCGTCATGGTCTGAATCAGTTGGAGCAGTAGTAGAATTTAAAGTTGGCCATGCCACGAAACTCACACTATAATCCGTGCCGTGAGGAAAACCACCCTGAACGTCAATTAATTTCCCCGTTCCATTTTTCACATCATCGATTATGCGCAGATCAAGCGTATCCCTTTGTGGCAGGGAAGCACCAACACTCGCCAAAACGCTGGTGTAGGCGTTGGCTGAGCAATTAGGTTATGGTGGAAAGAACCATGCTTTGAACCCCAAATTCCGCCGTATCCATGATGTTCGAAATCGGTGTCTCCTGTTTCAAAATGGTAAGAATAGTTTAAGGGCTCAGAAATAAGGTTCCACTGCAAAGTAACACTGTCTCCGCGGTAAACCGTAAGTGCTTCATCGGTACTCCAACTTATGGAACAATGGTCTATAATTAGATTTTTATTAGTGAGGTTGCCCAAGGCATCATCAGAGCCTGATCCATCTACCATTCCCTTGTTTTGATACCGGTCTCCCATGCGGCAACGGATATATCTGATAATTACATTGTCGCCGCTAACAACAACAGGATAGTCTGCAATACAAATACCATCCCCAGGTGCTGTCTGACCAGCTATGGTTGTGTTCTTAGGGATACTGAGTTTGGAAGTTAACCGAATAGTACCCGAAACCCGGAATACAATGGTACGATAAGGATAGGTAGTGGTTGACTGACTACAAGCATAGCGCAAACTTCCGGCGGTATTAACATCGGTAAGATTGGTCACTTCAAAAACGGTTGTAGCAGCCGCTATTGTCCCCCGGCCTCCGCTGGCAAATTTCCCGGCACCTTCTGCCCCCGGAAAAGCAATAGTTTGTGCATTGGTATCATATATGCCGCATAGACCGATGCAAAAAACGAAAAATAAAATAAAGTTTTTTTTCATAATAATTGGTTTTAAAAGAATAATTGGATTGAAACTTTAACAAACTCATTTTGTTAAAGGGAAGCAAACATTGGCTTTTTAAGATGTGTCATTATAGCTATTCATAAAATTGGTTGTTGTTTAAATTGCTCATTGGAAAATGCGCAAAGATTTCTATCGGAGGGTTATGCAAACACGGGCAGGACTATGCAATGTCATTAACTTAAGAAAGACCTCCCCCTTTAATTCCCCCTCGGGAGGGGGACACTATGCGCTTTAACCTGTATAATGCAAATAAATGGATAAAAAAAACTAAAGGTAATCGCACAAAATCCTTAAGTTAATGACATTGCAGGACTATGATGAGTTACTGAACTTAACAAAGTTTATACTATCGTCTAACTAAAACCTCTAAATAGATGAGATCGGATCATCCATAAAAAAGCATCATTTACATATCGATAGTACAAATTATAACAGGAGTTAAATTATCCATTGCCTGTAATAGGTAAAGCATGTTAACCCTTGGGAAATTTTAATGATTTTTTTTTGGGGGGGGGTAAAACCATCCAGAAAGGCTTTAAATCAAAACGGCTCTATAGATAATTTATCAGGATGAAAACTTGACAGGCAATATTGCATATCTCGAATACGCTCCTCTGTGGAAAAAAAGGCGGGCTATCGGGCTTAACCCGCCTTCGTTAATTTGTATAGTTGCACCTGTTAACTAATAACAATATTAGGGTTGCAGTTATCTGTAGTAACCCCAAGTGTTTCAACCTGCAGGGTTAACAGATGTCATAGCCGTATTTAGAAAGACAATTACTGCTTTCCAAAAACGAGGTAAAAAACCGGCTACCTTCGTAACCGGTATCCTTTGTTCTCCCCTACTTATTGTTTAATAAATTTCGATGTAAACGATTCTGACCCTCCTGAATAATTAAGAATATAAGTACCCGGGGTTAAGCCACTCACATCCACAGAACTTTGGGATGAACCGTTCTCTGGCTTGCGGGTTATAAGCCTGGTGCCATTCAAACTATAAATTGTTATGATGCTGTTGCGCCCCGCTTCAGGATGAATTACCTGCAACAGAGCCGATACAGGATTTGGATATAAAATCAATCCCTTCTGATCTGAATCTTTTACAATATCAATATTGTTAAGAGCTACAGTAGGGGTATTGGAAATAACACTGGTTGTTGTAGTTGCAGCACTCAGCGCACCATACTCCCCAACGGCTTGTACCCCGTAGGTGTAAGTCTGGCCGCTAACCGCTGTTGCATCCGTAAAGGTTGTGTTGGTAGTAAAGCCAATTACTGCGTTATTGCGAAAAACAATATACAATCTGGAATAGGCCGCATTGCCCCATGAAATAACAGATCCATTTACGCTCACACTTGAAGGATTAGCCGGAGCTGCGGTCATCATTCTCGGGTCCCAGGAGTCGCCGCTTCTTAAAATTACGTTCTCATAAGTATAAGTTGCTGCTTCAGCATCCGTTAGGGAATTTTTTGCCGTTCCTGATACAGTACCGGTAACATTTCCATTTGCATCTCTTACATCATATTCATAATAAGAAATACGTTGAGAAAGATCTACCAGGTTGCCATTGGCATCCATCGTTTTGTAATCTGCAAAAATTGCAGGTATAGCATTCATTTTGTAATACCATCCCTCTGGTTTGATAGCTGTTTTTAACGTAGTATTCAGAAATACAGTTTTAGGTGCATTGTGCCATGGTCTTCCAAAGTAATTACTTCCGGTATTAGCAATCCTTGGAGAAGCATCGATGGTACAATTGCTGAACACATACCCCCATAATGTTCCTACGGCATGGCTCGGAGCAACAATATAACCGCCATCGTTTCGATTATTGGTCAACGTACATTTATCAAAAAACACATCGCCTCCACCGTATATATAATCCACAGCACCCTCGATTTTGGAGTTTTTAAGATATTGCCTGTCATACATGCTGGCATAAGCTGTAAGATAGGTATCCTGGTAGCTTCTCAACCAAACGTTGTTAGTAGTAAAACGGTCTGTTGTTGCATACAATGCTAAAGCCTGTGGCCCGGTCAGATTATCGTAGCCTATGCTATTTTCTAACGTAAGGTTCTCAAAATAAACATCTTTGGAGTTAACAACCATTGTTGCACCCTGGTTAACGGGATAGGCATTATCTCCGCCGGAAAGCCGGCTATCGCTTATCACAACATTATCACGGCTCTGGCCAATTAAGTGAATAAATGGCTTAGTTGCCGGTATATCATGGTGTCCGGTATATTCACCATTTTTAATATAAATCAACCAGGGCTGAGTTCTTCCTGTTGGAGCTGCTGCCAGTGCTTCAATCACCGAAGTATAATCCCCAGAACCATCTTGCGCCACTACCGCGTCAAACAGTTTTTTGGTTGGTTCAGGCCGTTGCGCTGTTCTGAATGTGATTGTAAGGCCGGCGAAGGCATTTCCGAATGCATCTGTTATTGCGCCTGCCGGAACAGTAAAGGTGTATTCTGTATCGTAACTCAGCTTTTCATATTTAAAAGTAGCAGTCTTTGTGCCATACAATCCGGTTAAAGTTGTTGATCCAAGCGTAATGTTTCCAGTTCCTGCTTTTACTTTTTCATTGAAGGTAACTACTACCGATCCATTAATGGGTGCGGAGCTTGAACCATTTGCCGGAACAACAGAAACCAAAACCGGAGCATTGCTATCTGGCGTAACATTTTTATCTGCATATACAAAAACATTGGTGATGGCCGTTCCATCGTTGGTTGTTCCCTCATTCAAAATTGCACTAGTTGCATCGGCTATCCACCTTAGGTATATTTTGGATTTATTTTCAGCCTCTGCTGGCAAGGTGCCAATCAGATCTTTCCAACTGGCATTGTAATTATCAGTAATATTTACCCGTGCAACTTCGTTGTAGGTTATATCATCCAGTGAATATTGTAACGTCATCACAGAATAGGCCTGATAGCTTGCCCCCACCATCGATTTTACCTGGATATTTTTATAGCCCGTAGTAGCCAATTGTGCTTTAAGATGGCGGCGGGTTGTTTTAAAAACACTTCCTGATGACCAGAAGCGAAGATGCGGATATGCCGGAGAAAATGCACTTAAACCAGCCAGCCAGTTCACAGATGTTGGAGTTGCTCCATTTACAGATTCATACAGAGATATCAGGCCGGTGTTGGTACTCTCAGAATAAAAATCGCCCGCTCTGTTAGACCTTGGACTTTGCGCTTTGAAATCCCAACCTGTTATAAATGGAATAGCATCAAAAGTTGCCGTAAACGACTTATTTCCATTAACGGTAACAACACGCTCAGGTAAAGTTGAACTATCATTCCAGTAATTGAAAATGGTTACCGCATTAGGGATCACTTTCATAGTTACCTCTGTTCCATCCTCGTATTTTCCGTCCGCTGAAGGTGCCGGATTTAATTGCACTTCGCCCCAGTTAGATCCTGCTACAGAGACATTGAATGTATAGGTATTTACAGCTTCGAAAATAGCTTTTATGTTTTTATGACCGTTCATTGTAACCACATAAGGGTTAGCTGTAGAAAGGTCGGCGTTGGTAGTAGCGTCTACCCATTTTATAAATTTATAACCAAAATTTTTAGTAGCACTTAAGCTTACAGAAGTTCCTGAGCTATAAAGAGTACTGTCTGGAGTTCTGGTGATACTACCGGCACCTGCAATATTTACTGATGTGGTTAAAGTGAGCTGTGAATTGCCATAAATGTTTAAGTCGAAAAGATAAGCGTTTTCTGTTTCTTTCAGATTGGTAAACTTAAGGGCAACGTCTGTATCATTAATTGCGACAGTAACCGTTTGCCCGGCGGCCGGATTTGCATAAGCAGTTGCAGATGTTAGGGCTACCCAGTCTGCATCAGTAGCATTTTTCTTCCAAAGCCGGTATCCCCTGCTGTTCCCGGTTGCTCCATGAGTAAATGAAACTTTAGTGATTGATTTTAGCGGGGAGGTAATAATGTAAGAGGTTGCCCCCGATAAAATTTTGGCTGCCCGGATATAACCCACACTTGCTGGCGGATTGGTAAAACGTGTTGCGTCCCAGCCGGTGGGTGAAACTAGATTTTGGAACAATTTAAACGTTAGTGCTTCATTAGTGAAACTGGTGGTTTTTGTTACCAACTGCTCGGTTGCGGAAGCACTCAGTGCGGACCAGTTTTGAAAGTTGGTAGAATAAAGAAGTTTTTCCTGCGCACGTACCGCAAGGGTACAAAGAAGCAATAGAAATAGTAAGTAAAAATTTCTCTTCATATTAAGTTTATTAGATGGTAATTCAAAACAGTGTTTTTATGTCATTTCAATAATCCTTTGGGAGAGGAATACGACTTATAAAACATGTCTTGCTTTTAAAAAATTGGTTGTTTTGATACAATTTTAGAGAGTATTAACATGAAAAGGAATGACTTAAACGCAGTATACCAGAAACTTAAGGTATTATACCAGTTTTTTAAAATTGGGATTGTATCTCCCGGTGAAAGGGTGATCAGGTAGTGCAAAATAACTGAACTACAGCGCCATAGGAGCTCAGAATAGTAACAGATTAGAACGCGTCAATCGATTAAACCTTTTTCCTTGAGGGTATAGCCGCTAACTTAAAGGGGGCATAGATTTTTATGCTTACCGAAATATAACGTTGTAAAGGCTAATGCGTTATAGGTGCGAGAGAGAGAGTGTGTGTGTGTCTGTGTGTGTGTGTCTGTGTGTGTGTGTCTGTGTGTTATTAAGTTAAGGCGTTTGTCCTGGCGCGGTTGCCTTTCTCTCCCTTTGGGAGAGATGCCGAAGGCAGAGAGGGTAGACGATTTGCAGGAGATCAATTTATTTTTCCCCAACCCCTTAACCTTCTCCTGAAGCCATTCTAATGTTGCTTCAGTATAATTAATGGCGGAAACGTTATCTATTCTCAAAATACGATAACCTTTAGATTTTAGCAATTCATCCCGGAAGTAATCATAATTTGCCTGTCCCTGATTCTCATGTATCGATCCATCTACTTCGATGATGAGCTTTAATTCATCACAATAGAAATCTGCTGTAAAATTTTCAATGGGATGTTGCCGTCTGATCTTAAGATTCAAAAATTTTCTATTTCTAAAATTGAACCATAAAATCTTCTCCGCTGTGGTAGACTCCTTTCTGAGGTATCTTCTAAATTGTTTAGGTTGCATGATTGAATGTAGTAAAAAACCTGTTAAGCGTACTACCCTCTCTGCCTTCGGCATCTCTCCCCGAGGGAGAGAAAGGCGATCACACACCCGGCAAATTCCTTAAATAATAGCTATGGTGGAGACACCAACCACCCATTAAATCCAAAACCTTCTCCCGAAGCCATTCCAATCTTGCTTCAGCATAATTAATGGTACACCAATCGAAACTCAACTTCCAAGTAAACCAAATCATCCCCCCTCTACTATTAAATATTTAAAAAAAACACATTTACCCAATATACTTCGGTTTTCTCCTCTTTATGTAATCTCTCGGGCTTTGCTTAAACCGATTCTTAAAACACGTGCTGAAATAAGTAGAGTGATTAAATCCAACAGCAAAAGCAACTGTCGAGATATTATCTTCACCTGCATCAAAGTATTCTTTAGCTTTTTTAAGCCTCGTTTCCCTTACAAATTCCACTGGAGCTGTGTTCGTTAAGCTTTTAAACTTTTTGTAGAATGCCGACCTGCTCATCCCTATTGAATCAGCTACATCATCCACATTAAATTCTGGATCTTCCAGCTTTTCTTCCACTATCCTGATAACCTTTTGCAGGAATATCTTATCATTTGCAGTTATTAAAACTTCTGTTGCCTCAGTCTCACTAAGGTTTTCGTCTACCGCAAGTGTTTGAAAAAACTGTTTCCGTTGCTGCACAAACTTCTTTATTGCAGCTTCAAGCAAGCCGAATTCAAATGGTTTGGTAATATAAAAGTCGGCTCCATAACTAAGTCCGCGGATCTGGCTTTCTACCGAATGTTTAGCCGTTAGTAATACAACAGGAATGTGACTTGTTAAGTCGCTATTCTTCAGCCTGGCAAGCAATTGAATCCCATCCATTTTAGGCATCATAATGTCCGATAGAATCAAATCGGGCAATAGCGATTCGGCCTTTTGGATTCCGTCTTCTCCATCAATTGCCGTTACCACATTATAGCTTCCTGATAATTTGGTTGAAAGAAAGCTTCTCCAATCGTCGTTATCTTCAACTATTAAAACCAAGGGAAGGTCAGTTTTATCTACATCTGCTATTCCTGAAGACAATCCAAAAGGTTCTTCCCTCAATAAAACAGGCTTTTCATAAGTGTTCGAGGAATCTATAAATTGAGTATTTGCCAGATTAAAATGCCCTTTGCCTTTTTTTAATTCAAGAACAACAACCAATCCTTTGGGCAAATTAGGTTTGGCATAAATTTTACCCCCATGCAGTTGAACCAGTTCTTTTGAAAGCGCCAAACCAATTCCGGTACCTTTTACCGTCGCGTCAGAAGTATTTACCTGATAGTATAAATTAAATATCTCATCAAGTTCTTCATTACTCACCCCTACCCCATTATCAGAAACTTCAATGGTAAATCTGTCGGTAAACGAAGCACTTTGTATGTTAATATGAATTTGTCCCTTATCAGGAGAAAATTTTATGGCGTTTGCCAGGAGGTTGTAGAGTACAATGTCCAGCTTTTCGAGATCTATCCAAGCCAGTAATTCAGGTACATCCGCAGAAACTGCTACTGATAAATTGCGTTTTCCAATTACTTCAGAAAAATAGGCTATGATGTTGTGGCATAACTGAACGATCTCAACCTCGCTTACTTTTAATATTGCCTTGCCACTTTCAACCTTTTTTAAATCAAGCAACTGATTCACCAAGCGCAACATTCGGCGGGCGTTTTTCAGTACCACTTGTATATATCCTGATCCTTTATCGGATAGCGCCTCGTTTTCTAAAATCTCTTCTGAGGGATTGATAATCAATGAAAGCGGAGTCCTTAATTCGTGCGATACCTGGGTAAAAAAGCTCAGCTTCAAATCAGTCATTCTTCGTTCAATTTCTACACTTTGCCTTAGTTTCAGCATCGTCATAGCAATTCTTCTGGCTATAATCAAAACAGTTAAAACAACAATGGAATAAAAAAGGTATGCCCACCATGTTTTCCACCAGGGAGGAAGAATGGTAATTTTCAGCGATTTCTGAGGAAGCTGGCTATACGGTTCAGCATTATCACATCTTACCTGAAATACATATTTCCCCGGGGGCAGCTTGGTATACGTTACTCTCGTTTGCCCATCGTTTCTTCTCCAGGTATCGTCGAGGCCTAATAAACGAACGGCAAACTCCTCTCTGCCTGCATTCCGGTAATCTAAAACACTGAAATCTATGCTTAAAATGTTTTGATCATGGGCCAACACAATTTCATCGGTATGGTTGATGTCGTATTTGAGCAGTGAATTCTCTCCCGGTAAAATTTCTTCGCTATTCACCTGAAGATGAGTAAAGACCATATCTGCTTTCACTTTTTCGGATGATACTTTAGCCGGATTAAAAGAAAGTATTCCGGTCTTGGTGCCAAACACTATATCGCCATTTTGCAGCCTGGTACAAGAAGCTTCGGAAAAAGAAACATCCGACAAGCCGTAAGATGCATTGTAATTTTGAAATCGTTTATTTTTAAGGGAATATCTGCTGATACCATTTTGAGTGGCAATCCATAAATTCTTTTGAGCATCTTCAGTACAGCTAATCAGAAAATCACTCGGAAGCCCAGACTTTGTCGAATAATTTTTAAAAGAAAGCTTGCTGACAGGATTATCCCCTATGGCTCTGTTTAAGCCACCGGATGAGGTTAAGACCCACATAGCATGGCCAGAATCTCTGAAAATGAAATGAACATCGTTTCCCCCCAGGCTGCTTATATTATTCCGTTCCTTTATATATAGAGCAAACTTATAGTTCTCAGGTACTCCCGAGTTGGGATTAAAGACTAAAAGTCCATCTGTAGTTCCAATCCAGATATTGCCCTTTATATCTTCAGCAATACATCTTATTCTTCTATAATTTCCTTCGGGGTATTTTTTAAAGCTGTTCTGAACCGTTTTAAACCTGACTTTACCTGCACTTTCATCTACCTGAATAAGTCCCTTATTATATGATCCCACCCAAATTCGACCTCTCCTGTCTTCAAATAAGCTATAAATACTTCTGCTGTTTATCGATCCGGTATTTTTATTGTCGGGAAGATATTGCGTTACAACATACTTGTCATTTAACTTAGAATCCACCGGTTCAGCTTTAAACAAGCCATCTGCTTTTGTTCCAAACCAAAATCTTCCCTTCCTATCCTCAAGAAAACAGTATACACCAGGATTATTGGCGGAATAGTTGATCAGCGGAGCATTAAGCTTTTTACCATCGTGGATAAATACCGCACCGGCTTTTGTTCCCACCCATAATCGGTTTTGCCTGTCGGTATAAATTCCACGTACTTCATTTTCATTTGGCGACTTACTTTCTGGTACAATCACTGAGTGCTTAAACTGAGTACCTGGGATAACCAGTCTTTTTAGGCCGCCGCCTTCCGTTCCCAACCATATAACACCCTGAGGGTCATACAAAACACTAGTTACACTAGCAGGAATATTGTTAAGATCAGAACTTTTATCAAAATAGAACCGCTCTAATTTTTGTCGGCCCTTGTAATAGTAGAAAAAACCGGTTCCCCTAATATTTAGCCATACTCCCCCCTGCTTATCTTCCATATAAACCGTATTTTTTCCCGGAGCCTTATAATTGATTTTACTATTTATAGTAACGTAATTGATGTTTCCGCCGGAAGAAGGATTGATTTTAACTATCCCGAACTTTTCAGATTCTACCCACAAATCCCCGGAATGGTCCCGAAAAACAGAGAAGTAAGCTGATGAATCATCGCTTTTATTGATTGTTTCTGCTTTTCCGTTTTCACTTATGGCAATTAGTTCACCAACAGATGTAGTACAATAAACCTTATTGTCGGTTGGCGAGGTGTAAATACTGTTCATGCTCCCATTTGTAATCTTTATTTTCTTTGCATTCTTAAAAGTCTTTTCTACTAAGATTAAATGGCCATCATTAGAGGTAAGGTAAACTGTTTTTCCCTTTTCTGCTATATGTGTTAGCGAAACGCCTTTCAGCTCGTTTAGGTAAATACTCTTATAGGAGTTGGCTTCCTCCCTTTTCAAAATATTTAAGCCTGAGCTTGTTCCTATCCAAACATTCTTTGCTTTATCGATATAAGAAAGGGCAATATTATTGGATAGTAAATTATATGGAGGTTTATCTCGTCTTGAAAACCTGCGGTAAGATGCTCGCGGGCTGCGAAGATTATACAGCAAATAAATATCTCCACCTTCACTTTTCAGCCAAACCAATCCATCCGCTGCTGATATAATGTTGCTAAATAGAAGGTTATCGAAAACCCGGGTTTGAAGTACATCAGACAGGGTTGTAAATTGCTGAGTGCGCTTGTCAAATTTATAAACCTGTTTATCGTAGCCACGAACCCATAGAGCCCCATTCTTATCATCCACTATTTGGTCTATACGATTGGTTTTCAGTGTCGAATTATCACCTGGATTTGATTTAAACGTTAAAAAATTATGCCCGTCAAAACGATTCATCCCAAGCCATGTGCCCACCCAGATAAACCCTTCATTATCTTTAACAATACAGAGTATCCTTTTGTCAGACAATCCTTCGGCCGTTGAATAATGATAGATACCGGATTTTACCTGTGAGAAAGATTTTAATAGTAAAAAGACTAGTAGTATTAATAAAAAACTTCTTTTACCTAAAAACATTAAGTGGTTATAAAGTGGTTATAGTTAGTTGGTAGTGGGCCTACCCGTTCAAATATAAATATACCTCTTTTAGTATGCATAAAATTTGGTATATGTTATAAAAAAAATTTCCAGAAAAATAGTCAATAAAATTACTCTCTTCTATTGCTAAGAAATGCTTATTTAAAAAATCAAATAACAAAACACCAGAATAAGCTTTTTAATCTATATTTTTATTTTTGGCTTCGTTGAAAGAGATATTTATCGAATGTGGCGATTATATCGTCCATTCATTCAGGCCGGTGAATATTGAAAGATTCGATGATCTAGTTGCAGATGTTTTTGCTTTTCTTTCTGATGAGCACAGTTTTACGGTACCATCCAAGTAAACAACTTCAAAATCTAAATGAAACTAGGCTGTTCCTTGATATTATGCTGTTGTATTCCAATGCTAAGCGTAATTTTCTACTTTTATTTCCATCAAGAGGACAGGAAAAATTGTGGGTATAATTGACCTAATTTCCCCGGAAGTTGCCATGGAACACTACTCAATTAAGCGTTATCCTTATTTTATTGAATTCTTTCTTCATCGCAGCTTACAAGGGTCTTATATCATGACAACTGTCTTACCAAAGGTACTCCGTTCCAGAAGAAAGCTGCAAAGTTGCATAAGTATGGCGGAAACAGTGGAAAGTTTGAAGTAGAGCGTTTTGTAGCCAAGTAAACAGGCACTACGGCCCAGGGCGCAGGCAAGAAACCTTTTACCACAGCCTGTGGCACCGGTAATAAGTACATTTTCTCCCTTTTCAATAAACATCCCGTCCGAGAGCCTGATGACCTGTTCGCGGGTAATTCCCATTTCAGGAGTACAGAGAATATCTTCCGGGCAATGCATGGTAGCGAAGCTTACTGGCTTTCAGGTATTTTTGAGTGCGTGAATGTTCCCGGTATTCCATTTCTGCCTGAATAACCATAGCCAATAGTGCATGGGCATCCTGGAGTTCATGAATAGGTAAGGCCAATGCTGCCTCATAGCGTCTAGCCATTCCATTTAGTTTCAGCGTCTTTAGCTGTTCTACTGTGTTTTGTGTATTCATTGTTGTTATATGTGCTTTTATTGATTTTCAAGATAGGCTTCTGGCCCGCGGACATTCTCATGGGTTGGGATACGGTATTCGGTACTGGCAGATGTACTCTCAAGAAGATCCATGTTGTTTTCCAGAATATTCCTGATGGCTGCATAAGTAAACTTGTGTCCCCATAAAGCCCGGGTGCAAGCCGCTTCAATCCGATGGCTTCCGTAAGTTGTAGCGAGCCTTAGCAAACCCTGGCAAGCAGTATAGGCCTGATCTATAATCAACTTACCCTCCATTACTTTCTTGAAGTAAATCTGTCTAATCTTATGCATGCCTAGAAGTTTATTTGCCATATGTGGATTTAGTCGAATTGCCTAAACCTGAAAAATGGCTATTAAACTCCCGGAACTGGTGTAGTTTGCAGCGGAATAAGTGGTGTAGTTTGTGTCGGAATGTCAGCCTTTTAACTGGCTATCTTCAACGTCTTCTAAAAACAAAAACTCATAATCGCCTTAATTTACTGGTGCAGTTTGTCGCGGAATTGGTGGTGTACTATTGAGCGGAATGGTGGTGTAGTTTGCAGCGGAATATCCACCAAGCTCTTCCAAGCGCGGCGGGTTCTAAGTGAAGCCGTGGAATAAATTGCGCTAAGTGCCATCGAAGTTCTTTGTTAGTAGCTCTGTCGCATAACCCAAGAATCTTCTTTTTATGCTTTGTTAAATATTGAGGATTATTGGCGGCAATTTTTTCAATAGTATCTGCAGCACGCATTATTACGGGCCTGTCTTTATGAAAAAGATATTGAAACAGCTCGTCAAAACCCTCTTGGTTTTTAATTTCAGAAATTACAGAGTTGCTCCTGCCGAGTGTTCGTAAATCAGCACCAGAAAATATTTTTTCAAATCGTTCCACGATTTATTTATATTCTGTGGAAAGGGTTATCTAACAACAAAGTTCAACAATTTTGATAGATGCAACATTGCTAACAATCATGCTGAGTTATGATTGTTAGCAGATATGGAGTAATGAGAGGCTGTTAATTACCTAATAATTTGCCTATACATCTCTTTTTTTGGCTATATATTTCAAATACCGTCGGCCTGAAGCCATTTGTTGTTTATAAATCATTCAAAAAGGATGAATCAAATTTTAAAGTCCCATAACCACACATTATACAATACACTCATTTTCAATTACTTAATTCACATGTATCAAAATTTAATCTTTTTGATACATTATTGAAATAGATTTCAATAATAGAAAGATAAAATTGGACAGACACCTGAGGCCAAAGGGGTGTCCCTCGAGGAGCTTAAAACTCGTCTTCCCGGAAACTAACCTCCGGAGACAAAACCCTGAGCCGGTCCCCTGAGTGGCTTCAGAGCTGCATAAAAATAATTATAAACCTAATTAACATGAAAATGAAGAAAATTTTTCCTCTAATTTTAGCGTTGCTGATTCTGTCCCATGCCGACGCCCAGGACATCCTGCTCTCAGACTTTGAACAGAACACTTATGTGTGGCTGCCAACAGGTGGATCATGGACGGCAACGGGGAATTGCTTTGGCACCGGCCCAAAGAAAAGTCCTATGGGCGTGGCCGGCTATCTGGGTACTGGGCTGGCCTGCACGAATTTGAGTAGCGATGACAATACGGGCACGCTTACATCGCCATCTTTTACCATCACACGCAAATACATCCGGTTCCTCATAGGTGGCGGCAATTGGCGCCCACAAACAACCATCAACCTGCTTGTTGGCGGGGTGGTGGTGCGGACAGCGACCGGCATGGGTGATCGCGAACAACTGGATTGGCTCCAGTGGGATGTGAGCGGCATTAATACTGCACAGATTCAGATCGTGGATAGCGCTGGCCCTGCTGCACGCGGTTGGCGACACCTCAACCTGGACCAGATCATTGCGACCGACGCATCCTTGTCGAGCGTCATTATCCCTGGCAAGAAATACCTGCTCCTGCCTGTTAAAACTGGCGCAAGCAAACGCAAGGTCGAGCTAATTCAGGATGGTCTGGTAGTCCGGGAAATGAACGTGGAACTGAGTACGACTCCGGATTTCTGGGCATTCATAGACATGGCACCGTATACGGGCAAGGAACTGGTGGTGCGCCTGGATTCGAAATTTGCGACCGCAACCGAGCTGCAGAATTTTTTCGTCCAGGGCGATGCAATCCCTGCTGCTACAGCAACGCTCCGTCCGATCTATCATTACACCGCCAAACGCGGCTTTCTGAGTGATCCAAACAACCTTGTCTATAAGAATGGTGAATATCACCTGGGTTACCAGCACAATCCTGTTGGCTGGGCCTGGGATAACATTACCCATGGCCATGCCGTCAGCACAGATCTCGTGAATTGGACAGAACTGCCAGATGCGATTACCGAGACCTATTGGGGCGAAGCCTGGAATGGTTCGTCCGTGGTCGATGTCAACAACACTGCCGGTTTCGGCGCCGGAGCTATTGTGACCCTTTATACGTCAGCGGCAGGAGGATCGGACAATCCACGCATGTCGGCACCCAACTATTTTGCCCAGTCGCTGGCTTACAGCACGGACAATGGACGTACATTCAATTATTATCCGGGCAACCCGGTAGTGCCGAATATTGTAGGCTACAACCATGATCCGGTAGTGTTCTGGTATGCGCCAACAAACGTATGGGTGATGCTGCTGTATGTGGATAACGATGGCTACCACATCTTTAACTCCACCAATCTGAAGAATTGGGTTTTCAAATCGAAGGTCGATATCACCGGCACAACTGAAGTGCCTGACCTGTTCCCGCTGCCCGTGGACGGCAACACATCCAATGTGAAGTGGGTTTTTTCCTCGGGCTATCGCCAATATATCGTAGGTACTTTCGATGGCAGCACGTTCACTCAGCAATACGGCCCCTTTTGGTATGGCAGGCAGAAGTGGGATATGGCAGCCGCGCTGACCTTTAATAACACTCCGGATGGCCGAAGGATCATGATGAGTAACGGGAGGACAGAGTATCCAGGTATGCCTTTCAACAGATATATGAACCTTCCAAACGTGTTGACACTGAAAACAATAGCCGGCGTGCCGAAGTTGCACATCAATCCTGTAGCGGAGGTTTCTAAGCTGCGCACCAGCACAACGACCTGGGCCAGCCAGACCTTGAACCCGGGCGTCAACCTCATGAGTGGCCTTTCGGGCGAAGGTATTGAATTGGAGATTGTATTCAAAGCGCAAAGCACGCGTGCGCAGATGGATTTTTCTATCGGAGAGTTTGTACTCTCTTACAACTTTGGACAAGGGGGGAAAATCGGTGCCGGCGGGCAGTGGCGGAGCCTGCAGCCCATGGCCGATGGCAATGTGCATATCCGGGCATTCTATGATCGCGGTATATGGGAGGTGTTTGCCAACGGAGGCGAATTCTATTATCCCGCTGTCCTGACCCCGAAGGCGGGAACATGGCCGCTCAGCCTGGTAACGAGGAACGCCAGCATTGATATAGTTTCGCTTAGTCTGCATAAACTCGGCTCGATCGGGATTGATGGGTTCGCTGGTGCTGGTACTGTCGCCAACGAGTCGATCAAGCTGGCAGAAGAGGAGGTAAACAACAAATTCGGTGCTTACCCGAATCCATCTTCTGAAGCATTTATTATCCGTGCCCCGGAATCATTTACATATCACATCTTTGATCAATTGGGTAATACGAAAGAAAGCGGTGCAGGAGAAAATGGAATGTCAGTGGGCAGCCAATTGGCACCAGGGGCATATATTCTCCGGATATCAGCCGGGCGACATATTAAAACCTTGAAAGTGATTAAAAAATAATATTTATCTAAGCGTTATTAGTGAAAGCCATCGTAATAAGGTGGCTTTTATCAACCTTTTTACGATATTCCCTGAGTTGGGCACATAACAAATAAGACTAGGCTAGAAAGGACTTGAACTTGATCCGAAAGTGAATACAAAACGACAAACATTGATGATTATCTGTAAGTTAATTCACAAAAAAGAAACATTTTATTTTATGTCCAAAAATCATAACAAATTATATTCAACAAACTACAACCACTACTTTCCGATACAAAACTTACTAAATATATTATCCAGCAAGTCATCCGTAGTAACAGTCCCGGTTATCTCGCCTAAATAATGAAGAGCCTGTTTAATATCCATCGCAAGGAAATCAGAAGTTACCGGATTATCGATTCCATAAAGTACACGTTCCAGCGAATCCTGGGTATGCTGAAGGGCTTCCACGTGGCGAATATTTGTCACAAGCACATCATCTGTGCTAATGTTGTGGAGGTTCACTTTGCGCAGGATTTCCTCTTTTAATTCATCGATGCCCGCGTTGTTCTTAGCTGAAATGTATTTAGGATTAAAGGCAGAAAAAACAGCTCTTTGTTCAGGGCTGAGTAAATCGCTTTTATTTACCACAAATACCGATGGAATCTCCAGGTGCTGTAATTCAGAAATCTGATTTTCCATTTCAGTAAGGCTTTGCTGAGGGTCTACCAGATAGATTATCAGTTTTGCCTGCTTCATTTTAGCGAGGGTGCGCTCCACCCCTTTTGCCTCAATGATATCTTCAGTATGGCGAATTCCGGCAGTATCAATAAAGCGGAAAAGAATGCCACCGATAGTCATTTCATCTTCAATAGTATCACGAGTAGTACCGGCAATCTCAGAAACAATGGCACGTTCTTCATTTAAAAGTGCGTTTAGCAAGGTAGATTTCCCAACATTGGGCTTACCTGCAATTACAACCGGAACTCCATTTTTCATCACGTTGCCTTGCTCGAAAGAACGAATCAGTTTATTGATTACATTGGTGATTTGTATGATCAATTGCTTAAGCTGATCGCGGTTGGCAAACTCTACGTCTTCCTCAGAAAAATCAAGTTCAAGTTCTATTAAAGAAGCAAAATTGATTAATTGCTCACGTAGATGCTTGAGTTCGTTAGAAAAACCGCCGCGCATTTGCTGTAAAGCCATCTGGTGCGAAGCCTGCGAGTTCGATGCAATTAAATCAGCTACTGCTTCTGCCTGCGATAAGTCGAGCCCGCCATTAAGAAATGCCCTTAGGGTAAACTCTCCCGGCTTTGCAGCCCGGGCCCCATGTCGAATCATTAGCTTAATAATGCTTTCGATAATGTATTTGGAGTTATGTGTAGATATCTCCACTACATCTTCTTTAGTATAAGATGCAGGCGCTACAAACAAGGATACCAGTACCTCGTCCAGAATAGTGTCCCCGTCGCGGATAGTGCCGAAGTGGATTGTATGGCTGGCTTGTTTACTTAAGTCTTTTCCTTTAAATACTTTATTGGTAATACTGACGGCTTCGGGCCCAGACAAACGTATAACGCCGATAGCGCCTGAACCAGATGGCGTAGCAAGGGCAATGATGGTATCTGCAGTAGCTTGAATCATGACTAATTATTGCGGCTGCAAATGTCGGGATTTGTAAGGGAATATTGTTATTTCGATGTAATGTTTAGTTAAACAGCATTTTTATCCTAAGGGGCTGAATGATGATCGAATTCAGAGCGGTTGCCCCTGAAACAAATCCATTGAACGCTTGCAGCGCCTTGTTGCGGAGAGCTGAGCGTTGGGCTGAAAAGAACGGCGAGCCCGCTTGAGCCTGTGGGGGGAAGCATCGTTCTTTTCTTGGGTTTTTGTTACTTTTTTGCCAAGAAAAAAGTAAAAGAAAGAAGAGTTGGAAGTAGTCCCTCAGTTATCAAAGATGAAAACTCGCAAAAAGTCAGGGTGATTTTTTTTCAAACACAGAAAGCGGAAATGAGAACGAGGTTCCAGAACTACCACTGATTTAGCTCCCCTCTCTTTTTGGAAGAGGGGTTGGGGGTGAGGCTTTTATGTCAAGATAGTGGAGGATTTTTTTCAAACACAAAGGCGGAAATGACATTCTCCAAAGACAATTCCATTGAACGCTTGCAGCCCCTTGTTGCGGAATCCTGAGCGCAGGGCTGAAAAGAATCCCAAATGTTCAGGAGTCCGCTTGAGCCTAAGGGCAGAAGTAGTTCGTTTCTTAATCTTCTCTCTTACTTTTTATAAAATTTGAGCACTATTGCCGTTGTATTTTAGCTAAGGGAAGATCAACTAAGTTCCCATTTCTTAAAAGGCTTTTCTGCCAAACTTGAATTATAGTATCTCTCATCACTTGTCACCTCCTGCCCTGCCCATTCCGGTAGTTCGAAAGCCTCATCTTCGAAAGTAAGTTCTATTTCAGCTACTATCAGGCCTTCATTATCGCCTAAGAATTCATCCACCTCCCAAAGCTTGTCGGCATAGTGTAGTTCATAGCGATTTTTGGATAGTTCTGAAATCGCAAAACTATTGAGTAGTTCTGCAGCTTCCAGTACGGGAATTTCATATTCAAACTCTATACGTGATGCGCCTTCTGAAATACCTTTAATGGTGAGAAACCCCTCGGTTGAAGTCTGCCTTACACGTATTGTTTTATGGGGTTCTGCATGTAAATATCCCTGGCGAAAATACTTGGGCTGAGGCTTTGCCGACGCATTCCACTTTTCTTTATTAACTAAGAATTTTCTTTCGATTTCTATAGCCATGGCTGTTAATTATCGGCAAATATGGACAGGAATAGCATACCAGGCAAGATAAAATTACATCAATCTGTTAACCAGGCTTTAATCATCCTGTCTTTTCCCTGGATGTCTTTTTTATGCTCGGTTTTAAAGCCTTTGGCATGAAGCATCGTCTCAGTCTCGCGCCCAAAAGCCTCATTAATTTCCAAAAAAAGAAGCCCCTTATTACTTAAGTGTTTCAGCGAGAAATCGGCTATGCTTTTATAATAGAGCAGCGGATCCTCGTCGGGCACAAAAAGTGCAGTATGAGGCTCGTGTGCCAATACATTTTTATGCATAGAAACCTTTTCAGAATGCCTGATATAAGGAGGGTTACTTATAATAATATTAAACGTTAGCGGCAATAGTGAAAACCTTGGGCTGAGGATATCTGCATGAAAGAAATGTACCTCTGCCTGGTTGTGTACAGCATTATTAATAGCCATGTCAATAGCTTCCTGCGAAATATCGCATGCACTAACTTCTGCCTGTGGCAAATTCTTTTTTATGGCAATAGGGATACAGCCGCTGCCCGTGCCAAGGTCAATGATATTGATATCGCCGTCGGCATCACGCTTGGCACTGTCCAGTACCCAAAAAACCAGTTCCTCTGTTTCAGGCCTGGGTATAAGCACGCTGGAGCTGACCTTAAACTTAAGTCCATAAAAATCTGCTTCGCCAAGTACATACTGCAAGGGAGCGCCAGAACGCAGGTCATCCAGAATTCTTATCAATGTTGTTTCCTCGCCCAGCGTAAGCTCATGGCTTTTATGCAGCATCACATAGCTCTTACTTAAGCCGCAGGTATTTTGTACTGCATGGCTGGCGAGGCTCCTGGCTTCGTCTTTTTCGTAAAGGGGCTGTAACTGGTTTGTGTAAATACTTTCAATATCTCCTATTGTCATGACTGAATAAATAATTTAAGGCTTAAGAAACATGCTAAAACATACGCAAAAATCATAAATTTTAACACTTTTGTTTAATATCAAAACCTTCAAGTAAGTTTTAAAGAAATTGGATTTTGGACAAAAATAAATATATCCTCCGCTGCATTGAGCTTGCA